>JGI994J12354_10004273_pt1 | contig 12936 bp, 8 predicted proteins | sample IntmicLarv3ML3BL_FD_12354 | JGI IMG/M metagenome (IMG submission 12354)
CCCCTTATGATTTTGAAAATCTCAAGCACAAATTCAGCTGCTAAACTGTTGGCTGAGGCTCCGATCAACTGCCACACTTCATCTATAAAAATTGCTTTTTCTCGGGTTCTGTCCTCTTTGGCTTTGTCCCAAACATAGTCCAATGCCACGAACATACCGACAGTAAGCAAATCACCTGACAACTCAGAAATATCTAATACTGTGTATTTGTTAGATAAATCCACATTTGTTTGCTGATTAAAGGTTTTTGCCGAGCCGTTTACCATGCGGTTCAATATGTTTGCAAGTCGCTTGGTTTCAGGCTTTTTCAGTAATATGTCATATACATCACCCAATATAGGCATTTCCTTGTATTGCTCCGGATTTTCCGGGTCCTCAAGAGATTCGTTATCATGGGTAATACCTTTTTTTGCATAAGTTTGTACCAACGCTTCATCCAAAAGCTGTTTTTCCTCATAGTTCATGTCCGGAATCAACAGGGAGAAGAAAATATGCAAGCGTTGTATTTTTCCTGCAAGCTCAGACCTGTCAATTATCGGTCCGTCTATCAACTCACTGGATGTGTTGTCAACCTTGCGTATAGCCATCACGTTTATACAGTTTTTAGATGCCGGAGAAATCTGGATAAATGTTCCCCCTGTGTTTCGGCACGCTCGGTGAAACTCATGTCCCTTCAGAGGAGCGATGATATAAACTTGGATATTGCGACGTCGCATTCTAAGCGCCATCAATTGCATTGTAAAAGTCTTTCCTGCTCCGGATGTGCCGATAATCGCCATATTCGCATTTTTATATACCTGCGAATTAAATATATCAACAATTACCAAGCTGTTGTTGTGCTTGTTTACTCCAAGCAAAATGCCATTGTCATCACAGATTTCATAACTGGTAAACGGGTAACAACTGGCAGCCCCAGAGGTCAGCACATTACGCTTCGATTTTGCATAGAGCTTTTTATCAAAGTTGACTAACGGGAGTGCCGATAAAAAAGCAGCCTCCTGTGCGAAGCTGCAAACCTGAATATCCATATCCTGCGAAATCAGCAATTTTTTCATTTCTGCAATTCGCCATTCCAATTCAACGAGGCTGTTGGCAGTAATTGTAACAAGCAGGCTCATATAGTAGAAGTCTTCGTTGTTGGATAGTCCATCCTTCAGGTGATATCCTGAACGAATAGCACTATCCAAATCGTCAAAATCACTATTTGTATCACTGGCATCCTTGATTTTTGAACGGTTAATACGAATTTGTTGTCCCAGCTTTTGCTGGATGCGTTCTTTAGGCTGCTTGTGAAACAGGATGTCTACATCAATACCGTCTCCGGCATTAACCAAAAGAGACATCCAACCTGCCAAAACTTGCGGTTTATAACCACCCGATGGTATTTGCATATACGAATGGTAAACTCCGTCCATAACGATATATCGGTAATGGCTGAAATCAATACTCTCCGGTGCAACAAACTCATTAACCGGAATTTCGTTTAGCATACTTTCCTTGCCTGTAAGCATATATTTGCCAACGAGTTCCTTAACTCGAATTGAAAGCGGCTTGGAAATACTGCTTCTCCGGTTAAGTATAGAGTAAAGCGTTTCAATGATGAACTCATCGTCGTTTTCGTGATCTACAACACCATTGCCACAGTTTTGCAAATATGTCCGCACGGTTCGTTCGGCTGTATTCAGTACAGCAATGACCTCTTTTTCGTCTCCACGACGATTAAGGGCTGCCGGCTCATACTCAAATATTAAGAAAAACCGCCGCGAAATAGCCTCTCTTGTTCCTATCTTGCGAATGAGCCTAATGTAGTCTTCTTGCAAAAGACGGCAATTCGGATCTGTCTCCATTTCAAGCTCTTTACGAATGGCATCTAAATGTTTATTTATATCGGCTCGCTTAGTTAGAACCTTGAATTGCAGCTTTACGGACGAAATCTTCAGATAGCTCATAAAGCTGTAAATGATATTTTTTTGTTCTCGCACACTACGCAAAAGAAAATTGATAGGCTCTATTTCAAGTATTTTGATATAGCGACCATCTTTCGTATATAGTATTCCGTTTTCAACCTTTTGAAATGGAAGGAAGTCCTCAAGTGCTGTGCCTTTCTTTGCAAACTTTTGGGGTATCTCATCCTCATCGTAGTCGTCTTCGGCATCCACAACCGGTATTTCCTCTGTTTTTCTTTTGAAAATGCGTCGAGCTTTTTCCTTGACGTCTTTCTTGAAAGCTTCCATCGGTTGGACTACCACAGGAACGTCGCTTCGAGTAATAATTCTTCTGCGTCGGAGATAGCGGAAAAAGTTCATAATGAACATAGATAGGCTATCTCCCGACACACCAATCAGCGCGAACATGGCTACCGGCAATGCAGTAACACACAGGATGATTATTTTTGCGGTTATTGATATGCTCATATTTAAAACAGGCCAAATAATTGCAACAGCAACTATACCTGCTTCGATCGCATTGCGGACCTTGAGCATTCCACCGAAAAAAGTGCCGCTTTCTATAAAATTGGGCGGGATGATGAAAACATCTCGCTCGTCGCTTCTTTTGCTCATAGCTACCTCCATTTTTAATTGATAAAATTGCGTGGATTTTGTGGTACACCGTTTATGATAATTTCCAAGTGCAGATGTGGTCCGGTAGATTTTCCGGTACTTCCTACCTTGGCAATGGGCGTGGAAGGCGTTACCGTTTGTCCACGCGATACAAGCAGAACGCTACAATGTCCGTATAAAGATTCATAGCCTCCGCCATGGTCAATAATAATATGGTAGCCATAGCCTGTTGTACCATAGATGACAGATGTTACTGTACCCGGCTTAACAGGATAAATCAGAGTTCCGGTTGGATAAGCAAGGTCAAGCCCGGTGTGATTATTGCCTGCAGCTCCGGTAACGGGATCTCTTCGGATACCAAATTCAGACGTGGTTCTGGTTCTCCAGTCTGTTCCCGGAAATGGGCTGATCCAACCCTCGGAACCGCCCTCAACCGTCAGAGCACGCAAATACTGCATTACATGCGGAACATACTCGGGGTCTCCGTAGCCTTTCCAGCCAAGCTCTCTTTTTTTCTTCTCCGAAAACTCTTTGGCATTGGCAGCAGTGTAGCCGCCGTAATTGGTTTTTGCCCATCCGATATATCCACCGCCATAGTTATAGCCTTGTAGGGCTAACGATAACTTCGCTACGTCGGCAGGAGAAGTACACCCGGCATCAGAAAGACATCCTGCTAAATAATGAATCCCGACTTCAATAGAGTAGTCGGGATCGGTAATGCCATTAGGTTTGACCGGATATTTCGTATTGAGCGGACATTCACTGCACTGCATGGGGTCAAGTCCGCGGCCGCCGCTTTCTTGCATCATAACCGCGTAAATTACATTTATAAACTGTTTGATTCCATATTTGTCCGCATATTTCTCAATAGCTGCGGCGTGTGATAAAACCTCTGCACTGACATTTGCGCCGGGCAAAAATGCCGGCGTGCCGTAAATATGTAACGAAAGATTTTCGGCATAGTCAAAGGCAGTATTTCGAGCTTCGTCATCCAGTGCAAATATTTCGGAGAAATACGATTCGCCGACGTAATTTACAGTGTACGTCACCGTTGTTTTCGTCACGCCCTCAACAGTTTCGCTGCTTGAAGATGTCGTATAGGAAAAAAGATTGTTTTTCCCTTTTTCGATCACTCGTTCAAAATCTCTAAGATTGATTTCCTCAAAATTCTTAGACGCACTGTATTGGCTTATAATCATGAAATTGTTGAAAGGAACACCGGATGCGAAATCGTCAACGATGTTCCCTGTACTGTTTTCACCTAAGCGACCAATTTCTCTGTTAATGTCACTTATTACGGCATCATGCTGTTCTTGTAAAACCCTACTGACGATGCCTTCAGCTTCAGATATATTTCTATAAATAGCTGTGTCATCGTTCATTACGGGTATTTCAGAATTTACATCTAATCCACCGAAAATCAGAGAAGGAAGCATTGTTATAAATAGAATTGGCAGCATAAGCAAAAGTGCCATAGCTGCCAATGTCTTTCCTACCAACGCTTTGTTCTCCCAAAGAAAACCGGCTGCCGCCCCATATGGACCGCCGGCTGCCGCACCCTTAGAAGCTGCAGCAATAGCTTTGCCGGTTTTCACCGCACCTCTTATTTTATTGGCGGTCTCAGCTCCTTTCAACAAGGATTCAGCAGCACCGCCGCCTTTCTCTTCTGCCATTATATCTTGTCCTTTCTCTTAGGCATTGGAGGCATTACCTGCACAATTTTTTCGTTGTATTCGATTTTGCCGGTTTTGCCCATTTTAGGAGTTTTCTCCACAGCACTTACTGCGTATTGCTTATACCATTTTGCATTATCGACCGACTTAACAATATCGTACTTTCCTTGCGGTGCAGTATATTGGTCAGTGTTATACATGGCAAATTCGCGTCCTTGCGGATTTTGCGGAGTAACTTCACGACCGGTAATGCGTCCGCCGCCAATTTCTACGTTTTCAAACTTCGGAACGGACGAAACTGTATTGGGAGCTATGGCTGCTTCATGATGAGAAGCACCCACGCCAATCGGTTGCTCAAATGCTGAACCGACAGAAGGTTGAGCTTGTCCGCCAACATTGCTGTCTGAATAAGGCGACTTCGGAATGCTGTTTATAGAATCAGGCGTAATAGGAGTTGTACCAACGCTTGATACCGAACCGCCTCCTGATACTTCACTTGTTTCTGAAACTTTCACCCCACCGACCTCTTCAGAAGCGGAGTAGGGAGAAGGTGGAATGCTCGGAATACCATTGCCCATATTGCCATCGACAGAGCTTGGAACATGACTGCTTTCTGTATTACCTTCGGTAGCACCCGGATATTCTGCGATGCTTGGTGTGCCACCGATTGCAGCTTCATAGGCAGACGCCTCATTTCCATAATCAACTGTATCTGCAGGTTCATATGACGGAACACCGCCGGATGCCATGCCACCGGCCACAGCTTCTTCTTCGATGGAATATGGAGATTCGGAGATCCCAACGCCACCATTGTTATCAATCGGAGGAGCTGTATAGGTGTGACCGTCTCCGCTTTCTGCTTCAGAGATTTCGTCGGCAACCATTGGGTAAGCTCCGATACCCGGCTCGCCACCAATAGCCGTTTCTAATGCCGAGGTTGCGTCACTGTAATCTACGGCATCCACGGGCTCAAAGGATGGAACACCACCGGATTCCAACGCTTGTGCGCCGTCGAGTGGGGACGCATCCATATGGGAACTGTCAAATCCATCCGGTGAAGACGAAATCGGAACGCCTTGTGGATCTAATCCACCTGATATGTCGGATCCGATACTTGGCGACCCTGAAATGCCTGTTGTTCCCGAAGAACTCTCCGGCATTCCGGTCGGGATTTTACCGCCGCCAACAGAACTGCCGATACCGCCAACACCGCCGCCGCTTTTTCCAAGCCCCATATACGAGGCAAGTGCCGATGAAGCCTTGTCTCCTGTGATGGAACCTAATTGAGACATATTTCCTTTTGCCACCGCACCTACAACGCCATTAGCAAAGGCTCCATCTTTTTTGAGCGAGGAATTAAACGCCTGATTGCTTAACATATTCCCGCCTGTTCCGGTTGCACTTCCAATAGCGTCATTTTGAAATTGACGTCCAACAACACCTGCAAGACCACCGCTTAAACCAAGACTGCCGCCCGGAGATTTACTTCCGGGAGAACCGCCTCCGCTGCCGGACCGTCCCATGCCAAAACCGCCGAAGCCACCTTTTGACCCGGTGACGCCTCTTGTAAGCATCATTGCCTCGGCGAGCATAGAGCCTCCGGTATGACCGACGCTTATTCCTAAGCTGGACATAAAGCTGTCGATTTTCTGTGATATTTTCAAGAATGCAATGGCACACAAAAACCAAACAAATACATTGCCTGACACAGCCTCTTTACCGTTGGCCGTAATTTGTTGCTGTACCTCTTCCTCAGTTACGGCAGAAGCAGTGACTGTAAACAGTACAAAAACCATTGTCAGCATTAAAATAACTGTTAAAAGTTTTCTTTTTTTCATCCAAAGCACCTCCTATAACGACAGCGGGTTGGCAAGGAATTGCCCAACCATACTCGTGAAAAGTCGTAAGCACCAAGCGTTCATTATTAAGAGAAATAATTGTCCGCCCAGCATACGACACCAAGACTTGAATATACCACCCGTGCTTTGCGATGCACCCATAGCAAACGCAACGGGTGCGGTGTATACCAAAACGCCAAGCAGTATATAACGCTCAGCTGCTTCAAAAAGGAGTTTGATATAATTCCAAGCCAATACTAAAATCAGAATCAAAGCAATCAATGCCACAGCTCCGTTTGCGAGAACTCCCAATAACACCAACAGCACAGATTGAAAATTTGCGAAACTGATGGGTGGTAGTTCTTCTGTTAAAATCCAGCTGTAGGGTGTGCCGGCCACACTCAACACCAAATCAACAATCTGGTTTGAGAAGTAGGCCAGAAATACGAACAGCATAGAACGCAGGCACAACTTGACAGGATCTTCTGCGTCTATGCCGACGCCAAGCCCGAAGTTGCGAAAGAGCTGCCAAACTAAGTTTAATAATATGATTCCGATTGCGATTGCTACAAACACACCATACATGGTTTCGGCAGCAGGAAAATATCTTGTAAATGTAGTCATGCTGCATCCTAAAGCACCTAAAACCGAGGATGTTATCATGTCCAAACCATGCATAACCTGTTCTGCAATCCATTTTACAATTCCGTCAAGTATTCCCATAGTTAATCACCGTCTTTCCAAAGGTCAGGCAATGGGGAGAGAACCATAGCCATGACTTTTTTGATAGCGATTTAAGGAGCTGTCCACTGTCCGCCTGCGAAAAACGGGGTAATGTACGCTAAAATAAATCCAAGCGAGTTCAAGATCACCCAGCTGATGACAATGCGTTTTAACCATGCACGGGATTCATCCACGGTTTTACCATTCTTGCTGAAATTCATTAAGAGCAAGGCGATGGATGCTGTTACAATAGCGGCGATTGTAGAAATCAGCAAAATTTGATTATATACGCTTGTCATAATCTCCTTTGCTTTAGTCCACATGTCAGTCGCTGCAAAGGCTGATGTAGTGCTCATCATTGTCAAACACAATGTTAATGCCGATACACTAATCATTTTTTTGTGCCGATGAAACCTTGATTTGATACGGGTAAATAGTTTTTTCAAATTGAAGTTACCTCCTTAAAATTCTTTGGCACTCTCTCCATGCAAAAAGGCGCCTGCTTGCCAAAACAGACGCCCGTAGGGATGAGAAAAGCACCCGGTTAACGGATGCTCATTTCTCGGTATTCGGTTTTAGGTATAACTTTGAACGTTACCAGTATAGCATGTATAGATTAGGCTGTAAACCGCAGAGGTGTACGGATTTTATCCTAATTTTATCTTATAAAAATCTTGTTTTTGGGAAATTCTAAAAAAGATTTTTTTATTGCAAGAACAATTGAATCAACAGTTTTTAAGTTATATCTGAAAAACTGTTGATTTTTTCATAAAAATCGGTTATACTATAAATAAAGACAGGAGGGGATCATTTGAAAAAGAGAGATTTGTACTTTAATCGACTGGTGGCACTCAAGGATAAGTCGCTTATTAAGGTCATTACGGGTGTTCGCCGATGCGGAAAATCCTCGCTTTTAGATTTGTTTGAGGAATATCTTTTGTCCGTTGGCGTGCCGCAGACATCTATTGTGCGTATGAACTTTGAATCATTGGAATTCGATGAAATCAGAGAATATAAAGTATTGAACGAATATATTACGCAGAGGATATCTGCGGAAGGGAAAACCTATATCCTTTTGGACGAGGTTCAGGCTGTTACAGAGTGGGAGCGAACAATCAACTCACTTCGACTTGACAAAAATCTTGACATCTATATCACAGGCTCTAACAGCCATCTGTTGTCATCGGAATTGTCAACGCTGCTGTCGGGACGTTACATTGAAATTCATATGCTTCCGCTTTCCTTCAAGGAGTTTTTGGATTTCAACGATTATGATATGCAGGGCGATTTGCAAGAACACTTTAACCTTTATATAGAACGCGGCGGTCTGCCCGGTATTACGGAGCTTAAGGAGCAGGAAACAGCCATCCGTCCTTATATCAACGGTATTTACAACACGATTATCATGCGAGATGTAATTCAGCGTAACGAGGTGCGCGATCCGGCACTTATGGAAAATGTCGTGCGCTTTATGGCAGGCAATGTAGGGAATCTTGTATCCAGCAAAAAGATCAGTGACTATCTGACCAGCGGCGGACGCAAAACAGCCAGTGAAACCATAGATAATTATTTGCATATGCTGGAAAAAGCTTATGTGCTGTACCGCACCGGACGCTACGATTTAAAGGGCAAGCAACGATTAAAGACACAGGGGAAATATTACATTGTGGATACCGGGATTCGCGGTGAGCTTGTCGGTAAACGAGGACAGGATTACGGATTTGTTTTGGAAAACATCGTGTATTTTGAGCTTTTGCGTCGCGGCTTCGATGTTACCATAGGGAGTATAGCCGGATATGAAGTTGACTTCGTAGCAACAAAACCCGATAAAACAATATATTATCAAGTGACAGCAACAATGCTTGCCGATGAAACGCGTGAGCGTGAATTGCGACCTCTCAAAGCGATTTCTGATAATTATGAGAAGGTTGTGCTATCTATGGACAAAACGCCGCTTACCGACTATGACGGAATTCAAAATATCAACATACTGGATTTTCTGTTGCAATAATAAAAATTCCATTTCAATCAAGCGCGAAGGCTGAAAAACTATTTAACTTTTTAACCACAAACGCAGGAAACTCCGATTCGCTGTTCATACGGAGTTTCCTGCCGTTCTTCTGTTGTAGCACTCTATCTTATCATAACCTGAATTTGCTTTGCAAAACGCAATACTTATAAGGCACTTACCATATCAAGAGAAACGCAGGTTATATATATCATGCCTACACTCAAAATCAGTCATTCTCATTCGAGGATAGTGATTCTCTCGTTTCAAGTATTTTAATGTGTTTGTTTATTTCTTCTACAAAGCTTTTGCTAATAACGGCTGTCATCGGCTTTTCCTTGTCAGAACACAAACTTTCTATGTTTGATTTTAATTCTTTGAATGCGATTATTGTATTGGGAATATCCTTGCAACGTATATCCTCATTTTTAGTGCCCTCGTTATATATCGTTGTAACTTGACATGCAACATTCTTAAAACTGATGAATAGTTCTCGCTTGTCATCCGGCAGTACAGTATTGCTATAGCAACGCCCAAAAGCGTCAGCAAGTTCATTATCGAATTCCTCGAATATTTTGTGTTGAGTTGTTGAACATATTCCTCCTATATCCTGAGAACGCAGAGCTTTAATTAACATATATCTGTTTTTGCGTACAGCAGGGTTATATTTATCAATAATAGCATACGCATGGTTAGCCCCTTCGGACATCTTCCGTAATGTGTCGTCCGTTATAAATCCTCTTCGTTCAAATTGCTCGCTGTCAAATTCATCGTTTGCCTCAATTTTCACAATAGCATCAGTTATTCCTTTATCAAAACGATCCCAATCTATATTATAATGTTCCACTCCCCATGATTTGAGTGCATAGTCTGCTGAAATTATGTTTATAAATTCGTGCAATTCGAGATTGGCATTATAAGCTTCATCGACGGCGGACTGAAACCCATCTAATATAGAATTTTCATCAATAGTTAGAAGCTGCCATCCTGATAAAATTTTATCTTTGGCACTTAATTCCATTTTTGGTTTTGGATATTTCTTTTCTAAAAACTCATTTATTTCCTGCGAAAGTGCTTCGGCAGACCATTGACCTAACGCAATGTAGTCAAGCAAAGATTTCAAAAAATATTTGTCATTTGCCAACTGTTTTTGTTGACGTTCATCTTCAGTTGTTTCAGAATTCACATCGTTAGCTCCGTTTTGAACTGCAAGCAAAAATGAAAGGTTTAAGTCATAGTCCTGCTTTTCCATCAAATTCATATCCAGCTTTCCATTACGGCTATAGAAAAATACATCTAAAAAATTGAAGAAAAACCCACGAACATCTTCATCCGCAACATCATTTTCTATCAACTCATTGTATACCGTATGAAATAGTGCAAATGCGTTTATAAGACTACGGATGTTTTTTTCTCCTATATCAAGAAAGGCATCAATGATTCTGTTTTTTTGCACGAGCAAAAACTTTTTGTAATCCATGCGTTCCTTATATTCGTCAATAATAGCATCGAACACATTATAATAGTCGGTGGAAAAGCTCAATGTTTGGGCAATGGCTTTCTCTTTTATCTCGTGATAAGGGTTGTCTTTTTTTGATTCATCAGTAATCTTATCTTCGTCAGCCAAAACTATAGTCTTAAAGTCTTGATTCTCTGTATATTCATTGATTATACCTAATACTTGATGAACCCTTTCGGCAGGGGCAACAGAAATATAACGTTCTAAATCGTCTAATACGAGAACAACTCTGCGCTTCTGCTTTTGACCCGCTTCATCGTCAAAGTTAACCACATTTTCAATGGGCGCGAAGTCTTTCCAATTTGTTGTAAACGCATTTAACACGGCGCCAGGAAGGCCTTCAAGAATCTCAGCCTCTTTAATTATACTTGCAAGACCAGATAATAGATCCCCATGTTTTTTGGCACTTTTTAATATCTTGCTATTTTTTAATGAGGAATTGTTTAATGCCCCTTTTATTTGAAAATATGCGCTTTTCACTTTTTTGTTTATATCCTCGACTCCATCCGCCCCGAAAAGCGAGACAAAAACAAACGCATACTCATCCGCAATGCTTCCATCTACGGCAAGTATATTTTTCACAAAATAAGTTTTGCCAGATCCCCATTTCCCTGTAATCAATAAAGCTCCGGTCGTGTGAGGATTATCTAAAAAAGTTTTAACCGCCCTAATCATTTCTTATACCTCCAGTTTACTCACAAAATTAGTTGGTTCATTCTGTATTGCCAAAGTTGCAGCAACAATATGTTTGCAGAGTAAATTACTCACTCTATTTGGCCTGCAAGTACAGTTGCCGTCAACAAAATCTCCGCTGCCCTTGTAAAGACGAATTTTTACAGTGTGATTTGCAGCACTGCCGTTATCATCCGGCACTTTGGCGAGAAAGCTGACTATCCCATCATCATATGGCTGATACTCAACTATGCCTCCTTCAAAAAGAGAAAAACCCTTTTTGACTGCGTTCGGATTCTGTTCGTAATCCTTGAATTTATCCACAACACTGTCAATGTTTATTTTCATATTCAAACCAATCCTTATGATAAATATTATTTTATTACAGTTATTGTAGCATAAATATTTGAATTTTTCAAGAAATAAAAGGCAACTCCAAGGAGATTTTGAACATAAAGGGCGAGCATGATGCTCGCCCTTTACATTGCATACAAAACTTTTCATTCTTCCCCAAAAGTCGCATATGAAATTAAAAAAATCAATAAACCCTATTGAAAAAAGTTCAAGTTGTCTCACCCGGCAAGAAAATGTCAACAATATCCTTGCACTCCTTCGAGGTGTATCCCCAGAGCAGCGTACTCAAGCAATTGATGGCTTCTTTCCGTTTGCGGTAAAAGGTGTCCCAACTCATATCCTTCATGTGTTCTCGCAAATTGTTAATAATCTCTTCAACATTTTCCGGTTCGTGATCAGAGAGGAAGGAGTAGTACAGAATCCAGTAATAGGCTTCACCGCGTTTATGCTTTTTACGCATAATTTCTATTGCGTTATCCAAAATCCGCAACATTTTCTTGTTGCGTTCAATAGTACGCATCTGGCTCTCAACATTGGTTCCGGTGAGGTCTGCACCGGCAGCGTAGCTAAGTTCAAGAAAATCCTCAATGGTGCATTCAAACTCCAATTCAAAGTTAAGCCGGGCTTGTATTACAGCGGCCTCTATGCTCCACACCACATCACGATAGTTTTGCAGTAGTTTTAGGGTGTTGTGGTACAGAAACTCCTCGCGAGAAGGCTTTTCCGGTGCAGTTTTCTTCGGAGGTTGATTTTTCTTATTTGCCATGACGAGCACCCCCTTTCCCTTGATTCCCTTGCGGCAGAACGGAAATGCTAAACCGATAATTCGGACCGTTCATCATAGGGCACTGTATGTTTAACTGAAACTCAAGAATTCCCTTGCAGTCTGATAAAGGAGATAATATATACGCGGAGTTCGGACAGGCGACACACGGAATCCCCTGTGTTTTCAAGAGTTCCGTCACCTTTTTGATGATTTTTTCAATGTGCGGTTTCGGAACGCAAATGTCATTTTCTGAAACGCATCTCTCACACGTTTGGGAGACGTCCTGACAACGGCAAGTCAATCCAACCTCCATGGCAACTTCCTCTTTATCAACCATCACATCTGCAATGTCAAACATGGTGGATAAGTAGTTATGAAGGTATATGATAGTACCTTTTTTGTTGTTAGAAGAAATCATGTCTATATAGTCCAATTTTTTCAATTTGGTTAGAACACGGCTGACTGTGGTTTTTGAGACACTCCAACGAATGGCAAGGTCTGCATAGGAGACAAGTGGATTACCTGTGTAGTTGCGGATATAGACAACGGGCGCAGACCCGGAGCCTTGCACCTTGTTATCATTGTAAACAGCGTTAATCCACAAATCCAAGATAATATCCATTTCAGAGCAGGCTTCGAAGCTGATCAGCTCGTTGGCGGTAGATATGGGCAAAAAGAAAAAGCCCGTGTCTTTTTGACACGGGGAGTTGTAATCTAAAATGGTATTTGCTCTTCTGAAGCCCGGTATTCTGAATTTGACAACCTTGTCGTTACACAAAAGCGTGTACTTAATATATCCTCGTTCTTGAAGCTTCTCCATCA
>JGI994J12354_10004274_pt1 | contig 12935 bp, 11 predicted proteins | sample IntmicLarv3ML3BL_FD_12354 | JGI IMG/M metagenome (IMG submission 12354)
CCATTAGTGCGTGAGAGCCATTGTCGAGTTTCACACCAATTTCTTTCCATTCAAAGGAACGAGCGCGTCCGCCAAGATGGTCTTTAGCTTCGTATAAATTCACGTCTAAACCTTTATAGCATAAATCGATAGCAGCAGACACTCCGCTTATTCCGCCGCCTAGTATAGAGACGTTACCTTTGAAAAAATCTTTTTTTGGAAGCTTACTTTTTGCAATAGCCTTCAGAGCATAATAGATTTTTTGTGGTTTCGAAAGTTTTGTAATTTTCAATTCAATCTCAAAATTATTTTTCGCAATTTTATCAAGAATAGCCTCATAAATCTCAGACATTATTAATGCAGGGAGCATTGATTTTTTATCTTCATTACAAAGGAGTCTGCGAGATTTATTGAAGTAATGTTTTGCTCTGAAATGGAGCATTCTAAATAACTTTTTGCAATTTGGATTTTTTTGCGGGTCAGCTAAATCTTCTTTATTTAAGTCAAAATAGAAAAGCTCTTCGTTAGGAATATAGACGCGTTTTTGAGTATGATAATCGTAAACGATATCGCGCAAAATATTTGTATATTGCAAGGCATAGCCAAGACTTTTTGCAAATTCTTTAGTGATTTCGTTCTTGAATCCGAACACGTAAATAGAGCAAAGACCAACTGCACTTGCTACTCCATAGCAATAAGTTTTCAAGTGGTCAGAAGTTTGAAAATCTTCAATAACAGTGTCACGACGAACACCTGTAATGATATCTTGCATATATTCGTAAGGGATTCCGCGCCTGTTTACGAGTCCTTTTAATTCCTCGCCAAAGCGAGAGAGTGTGCCGTCATTATAAATCCTCTTGAGCTCTTCTTCCCACTTTTCTAGCGCAACAATTTTATCTTTGACATTTGCAGATTCATCATCAGAGATATCATCTAAAATTCTGCAATAGGCGTAGAGAATCTCCATATCTTTTGCTCTATCTTTATCGAGACAAAAGAATGCGAATGCTAGGTTTGATTTTTTGCGTTGCAAAGTTTGATATGCACTCTCAAAAGAATCGTCTAATTTATCTAAATTTTCTTTGTCGTTTTGCATTTTAGAAAAGAGATGATAACAAAAGTCTGATTTTGTCTAGCGAGTTTAGGGCAGGACGGCGAGCTAGTGTATCGAATTTTTGCGAAGTGATTTTTTTAAGAATACTTCTTCCGCCTGCGAGTGTTAAAGAGATTTCAAAACTAAGAGGGAATTTTAAATATGTTGGCAAAGTCTCGCCCTTTTTAAATAGAGACTCTGTGCGTTCGACCTGGAATTTTACACAGTCGCGCATTTTTTGAGATGCAGAATCTTTGAAGAAATCTGATTCTTCGACTCCATAAGTTTTCCAATCAGACATAGGAATATAGATGCGATTTTTAGATTTATCAACGCTCATATCTTGCCAGAAATTTGCAAGTTGTAATGCTGTGCAAATGTGGTCGGAGTAATCGAAAAGTTTTTTATCTTTGTAGCCGTGCAAGAGCAAAACGAGTCTGCCAACTGGGTTTGCACTACGTGTGCAATAGTCTAAAAGGTCGTTGAAATCTTCGTATCTTTTTTTGACAACGTCTTGCTTGAATGCAGAAATTAAATCTCTAAAAAGAGAGCAGGGGATATCGAAGTTTTTTATAGTGTCTGACAAAGCCGTAAAAATCCAATCCCACTTGGGGTCTAATTTTTCGATAGGCAAATCTAATTGAGATTCAAAAAAATCCAACTCGTCTGTGCGTTTTTGACTCTCAGGTTCAATCTCGTCGTGATTTTCGTCAGCGATATCGTCGGCTGTTCTTGCGAATGCGTACACTGCCGCTACGTTTTTCCTGATTTTTTTCGGAACTAATTTCGCAACAGGAAAGTTCTCGTAGTGACTATCTGCCAATTCCTGACAGCGTTGATATGCTTGCTTTAACTCCATATTAACACTATAAAAGTAACTATAAGAAAGTTGTCGAGAGTTAAAATTGTCTTGCGAAAAATTGAAGATAGTTAATAATTAGCATAATATATTTAAGATATGAAAAGAACACCAGCAGTTTTAGTTATTAGAGATGGTTGGGGCGAAAACCACAATCAATCTCTCGACAAGTATAATGCAGTAAAATTGGCAAATGCACCTTTTTCAAAAATGCTCTCTAATGAGTGGCCAAGAACAGAAGTTCACGCTTGCGGATTATCGGTAGGCTTGCCAGAAGGTATCATGGGCAATAGCGAAGTTGGTCATCAAAACATTGGCGCAGGTAGAATTGTTGACCAAGAGATTGTTCGTATAGACAAAGGGTTTTCAACAGGTTCTATTCTTGAGAGCGATTTGTTTAAAAAGATTTTTGCAACTCTTGATAGCGGCGCAAACTTTCACTTGATGGGATTGTGCAGCGATGCAGGTGTTCACGCGATGTTAAGGCATTTGTATTCGATACTAGAAATCTGTGGCAAGCGCAACTACAAGAATGTTTTCTTGCACGCTATTACTGACGGACGTGACACTGCTCCTACAAGTGGCATTGAATTTATCAAAGAAATCAAATCTAAGATGCAAGAATACAACTGCGGTAAAGTTGCTTCTGTGATTGGTAGATTCTGGGCTATGGACAGAGACAAGCGTTGGGACAGAGTTGAAAAAGCTTACAACTGTTTGTTGGGTGTAAAGGCTCAAGAAGTAGAAAATTGCGAAGATGCTTTCACTAGCTACTATGCGAATCCGATTGAATCTAATATGTCGGGTGACGAATTTATTCCGCCTACTTGGGTTGTAGAAAATGGTCAATCAATAGGCAGAATCAAAGAAGGCGATGTTATCTTGATGTTCAACTTCAGAGGCGATAGACCACGTGAAATAACAAGCGCAATTTCTGACCCTAACTTTGACGGGTTCAAAAGAGAAAAATTTGTAAAAACTCTTTATTGCACAATGACTGAATATCAAAAAGGTCTTTGCGATAACGTTTTATTTATGAAACCACCAAAGATGGTAAACATTTTGGGCGACTATATTAGCTCTTTGGGTCTTGCTCAAGTTCGCATCGCTGAAACTGAAAAATTTGCTCACGTAACTTTCTTCTTTAACGACTATCGCGAAGAGCCTTTTAATGGCGAAGACAGAATTTTGATCGACTCTCCACGTGATGTCGATACCTATGACCAAAAGCCAGAGATGAGTGCTCCTGCTGTTGCTGATGCAACTGTTGAAGCTATCAAGTCAAATAAATACTCTCTTATTATAGTCAACTTTGCAAATGGCGATATGGTAGGGCATACAGGGAATCTTGAAGCTGCTGAGCAAGCTTGCGCTGCAGTTGATAAAGGTCTTGAAAAAATTGCAAAAGAAGTCGATGCAGTCGGTGGATTTATGCTTATCACAGCAGACCACGGTAATTCAGACCAAATGTACGAACCTGCTCCTTGGAACGAAGTTCATACGCGTCATACTTTGAATCCTGTTGAAGTTGTTCTTTACGGCAAAGATGTAAAGAATATCAAGTTCGGCAGTCAAGAAGGCGCTTTGGGCGATATCGCTCCAACATTGTTAGATTTAATGGGTCTTAAGATTCCTACTGAAATGACAGGTAAATCACTGGTTCAAAAAGCTTAATGAAGTGCGCATTTCCATATACTATCGAGGCAGACTTGATTCAAGAATTGCCTCTTGTATGCTATGAAGGAAAAATTGTCATAGTCGAAGATGTTGAAATTCTTCATAGGGAATTGCCACTTATCAAGCAGGAGAAAATTTTAGGATTTGATACAGAGACGCGTCCTAGTTTTCAAAAAGGCAAAAATTATCCTATAAGTATTTTGCAACTTTGTGGCGACAATTGCGTTTGGATTATACGTCTGAACGCATTGTCAGAGAATCTGCGAGAGATTTACGAAATCTTGGAAGATGGTAATATTATCAAAGCAGGCATAGCAATCAATGGCGATTTGAATGGTTTGGCGGCTCTTGCAGAGCTTAGGCATAATGGGATGGAAGATATTAGCAACTATACTCGTAAAATGGGAATGCTTAATACTGGATTGAAAAACTTGAGTGCAATTTTATTGGGAGTTCGTGTTTCTAAAGGTGCACAAACAAGTAATTGGGCGAATGAAACTCTTACTGAAAGACAAATCAAATACGCGGCTACCGACGCCTGGATTAGCCGTGAACTCTACTTGGAAGCAAAAAGAATTTATAATGCTAAACAATTTACAGAACCTTTGGAATATCCTGAACCGAAGAAGAGTTTGAAAGGAAAAATTAAACATATCGCAAAGAAAATCAGAAAGATTTTTATAAGCATAAAGCCATCTAAATCTTCTTCAAAAAAGAAGACAAGAAAGCCACAAAATAATTTTTCCAAAAATAAAAAGCCAGAGCAAAAAAAGAATTGGCATAAAAAAGATTTCCATAAAAAGCATAAAAAAAATAATGCAAAAAAAAGTTGATATAAGTATTTATCACGCGCTTGCAAATGCTTCGTTACTTAGAGGTGTTGTGCAAGAAGAGATGCCTTTAAAAAATGGATATTTGTCGTCAGGTAGAGATGCTCTTTTGTTTATTGCAAAAAGATTTAGTGAGAAAAAAACTATACATATCCCTATTTACTTTTGTAGCGGGGTAGAAATTTTTCTTAAAAACTTTTTCGATGTAAAATATTATATAGATAGCCCTGTATCTGAAGTGCCAAACTTTAATAGCATAAAAGCAAAGTCAAAAGATATTGTTTTAATTGTAAATTATTTTGGATTAAAAGATAAAAATGCTTGGCAAAAATATGTTCAAGAAAACTCAGATTTGATTTTTGTAGAAGATCATAGTCATAGTCCTTTTTCAAATTGGGCAATGAATAGCAGTGCAGATTTTTCTTTTGCGTCTTTGCGAAAATATTTACCTATTCCAGATGGCGCATATTTATTTTGTAAAAAAGTTTCTATTCCAAATATACTAACAAAAGCTTCCTTAAATGGAGAATCTTTTGCTACGAAAATTGCACAAGCTATGTATTTAAAAGAATTAGCTATTTGTGATAGAAATGTGTATCAAAAGCTTTTTTTAAGCGGAGAAGAAGAATTATTTCATAAAAAAAGCATATCGCAAATTTCTGCAATGTCTTTAGAACTTTTGAATGTTTTAGATATAAATAAAATAAAAAGATTACGCAAAAATTTTGTAACAAAAACAGAAAAGTTTTTTAAAGAAAAAAATATTTGCGAATTCATTTCTCCAAAAAATAAAAACGATTCTTTTTTGCCTTTGCTGAAATTTAATTCCCTTAAAGAAAGAGAATCTTTTAGACAAAAATTAATATCAAAAAATATCTATCCTCAATGCTTTTGGAATTTTGAAAGCGATTCTTGTAAAGACAAATCTATTTCGCAAAAACTCTTAGCTTTGCCCATAGATTTGAATCTTAAAGATTCAGCTACTACTTTGATAAATCCTCTATCACTTTAGGCAAAAGCTCGTGCTCAGCTTTGTGTATCTTTTCTTCAAAAGATTCTAAAGTGTCATTTTCTTCAATAGGTACAATTTTTTGTGCTATGATTTTGCCTGCATCTAATTCAGCATTTACGTAATGAACTGTGCATCCACTTACTTTTACGCCGTAATCCCACGCATCTTTGATTCCGTCTTTGCCTTTGAATGAAGGCAAAAGGCTTGGATGCAGATTGATGATTTTATCTTTATAGTGTTCTACAAATTCAACAGGCAATATGCGCATAAAACCTGCAAGCACAATTAAATCTGGAGTATAAGAATCTATTGTGCTGATATAGTTTTGTGTGCCTTCAGGATTAAAGAATGCGCCTTTGCGCATTACATCGACATACTTAGATTCAATGCCAAAATCTTCTGCGATTTTTAAAGCAGGGGCATTTTCTTTATCGCTTAGCAATGCCTTGATTTCAACATTTTTTAAGCCACCTGATTTCTTGACTTCAAATATGCGTTTTGCGTTTGAACCACGTCCGCTTGCAAGTATTACAATGTTCATTTCTCAGAAATTTGTTTTAAAGTTTTTGACATATAATCTGCTTTTTGTGCATCGAAAAGTTCACAGATTTCTTTGATTGCTTTTTCGAGACTTTCTATATTCTCAGCCTCGTATCTTATAGGAGCATTAGAAACCCATAAGATTACATCGGATGCAGATACATCTTCGTAAGAAAAATTTTCTATGTTCAAAGAAAGTTTTTTTAAATGTCCATCGTTAGTTTCAAAAAGCTTTTTAGACAATTTGATAAATTCATCTAAGTTGTAATCTTTGAAATTTTGACGCAGGCAAGTTAATTGACTAATATCTAATTCAAGTTCGTCTAATTCGTACTTGCCGAGCAAAAGTTTAAATGGATTTGCTTTGATTTTTATACTAGGAACAATCGCAAAAGGCTCGTCGGCATACTTTGTAGGGTTCATCAAAGTAAGATTATAAATTGTGAGCGTATTAGAAAAAATATCGTATTTTAAACTGTGCTCATTTATATAAAAACCAGTTTGAGATTCTATTGAATCGCGCAAAATTTTCGGCAAAAGATTTACAGACATTATTACTGCAAACACAGTAAGCGTAGTGCCTATAAGTAATAATGATAGACAGCTTGAAAAAACACACGACAAAGGTTCATCAAGAATAAATCTATAAATTTTTCTAATTTTACGCATTTTTGTAAAAATTTTCCGTTACTAAAATAGTGCTAGTGATTTCTGCCACAAAAGAGTTCTTTGCAGCAAATGGCAATAAAATATTTTCTGAAGCAAGTATTTTAGAAGATGGATTTTCTTCGCTTGAAGATGAGGATAAAAAACCTTCGGTTAAGCTGAGAATTCTTGGCTGTTCATTTGAGTTGAAAGTTATAGACTCACCTTTTTTTAAATGTATAACTCTTATAGAAAAATGTTCGCAATCGCAGATAGTAGATGATGTTTTCTGACAATCTAAAAGAGTCGGAGTAGTGTCGTCAAAATCAATAGAAGCTAAAGATTCTTTTATATGGAGTGTGCGAGGTGGGATTCTATCGAAGTCATAGACTCTGTAAGTTGTGTCAGAGTTTTGCTGAATTTCTAACACAACATTTCCTGCGCCTATTGCGTGAACGCGTCCGCTAGGAATATATATAGAAGTATTTTCTTTAGTAGACAAAGCACCCAGCAAGTCTTGAGCTTTTGCTTCTGTGATTGCTTTTTCAAAATCTTCTGGCGAAGTTTTTTTATTAAAGCCTGCAAAGATTTTTGAATCTTTCTGACATTTTACAAAATACCAATTTTCAGATTTCGGTTCTGCATTCAATTTCTTTGCAACACTTGCTGGTGGGTGAACTTGAACGCTTAAATTCTCACAACAGTCAAGCCACTTAACAAGAATAGGAAAGGGCATCTTAGAATATTTTTCAGAACCTAAAACATAGAGCGAATGTTTTTCAAGAAGTTCACGAAGAGTAAGAGAATCGAATTGTCCACCGGTGATTTTAGAAGATAAATCTTCTCTATCACAGATCTCCCAGCTCTCGCCAATTGGTGATGAATTATTTAAATTGCGATTGAAAAATTTTTCAAGATTTCTTCCGCCCCAAACGCGCTCAAAATATGCAGGTACAAATCTTATAAAGTTCATTTTTCATTTAATGTGGAGGATTATTTTTTATAAAAGTCTAAAAAAAATCCATATTTTTTCGGGAGAAAACAGAAGTTTTTTTACAAAGAAAATATGCGATTTTTGTTGATTTCTAATCTAACTATATAGTCAGTTTATTTACAATCTTTAAAATGTATTATGCTGTTTATTCGTGATAAATACTAGCTTTAGGCGCATTTATAGGATATGAAAAAATATTTATTCTATAAAAAATATCAAAAAAATTTATCAGAAAAAGTCTCAAACGTATATAACATCACTAATATAAGATTATGAAGCCCAAATAAAAAAAGTAAAAAATATGATTTTTCCTATTGACTGAAAAAAATTATTTCTTCACTCTTATCAGCAATAAAGCAAGTCCGCTTTTTAACCTAAACAACAAAAACAAAAAGATATGAACAAAGCAGAACTCATCGTAGAAATACAAAAACTCTTGGGCAAAGAAGCTACTAAAGCTTGCTCAGAACGCGCTCTTAATGCTGTGCTTGATGCTATCATGGCTGGCGTTAAAAAGAACAAGAAACTCCAACTCATCGGTTTCGGTACTTTCTCTGTTTCTGATCGCAAAGCTCGTATGGGCGTAAATCCACGCACTGGCGAAAAAATTAAGATCAAAGCATCTAAAGCTATCAAATTTAAGGCTTCTTCAGCTTTCAAAGCTGGCAAGTAATTTTTTTATTAGCCCTAATTATTTTAGAGATTCTGCGGTGTGTTTTTCATCGCAGAATTTTTTTATTTTTTGTTTCTTTGGTTCTTATAGTTTATGTCTTCATTCTTCGCATTATTTTGATTGCAATCGAATTTTAAAATTGTGAGTATGTAAAAGAATAATGATATATGGAAGACACCTCAAACATTCGTAATTTTTGCATAATCGCTCACGTTGATCACGGGAAAACTACGCTCTCAGACAGACTCTTGGAAGCTACTGGCACTATCACTAAGCGTGATATGCAAGATCAATTGCTTGATTCTATGGATTTAGAGCGCGAAAGAGGTATCACTATTAAGTGTCATCCAGTGTCGATGAAGTACACTCTTGATGGCAAAGAGTATCTTTTGAATTTGATTGATACTCCTGGACACGTGGATTTTTCTTACGAGGTTTCGCGCTCTCTTGCAGCTTGCGAAGGCGCTCTTTTGTTGATTGATGCAGCTCAAGGAATCGAGGCGCAGACGGTTGCAAATGCTCATTTGGCAATGGGTCAAGATTTGCAGATTATTCCTGTGATAAACAAAGTTGATTTGCCGAGTGCAGACGTTCCAAAATGCAAAAGACAAATTGAAGATATTTTGGCGATTCCCGCAGACGAAGCGATTGAAGCAAGTGGCAAGGCAGGGATAGGCATTGATGAAATTTTACGTTCTGTTATAGAAAAAGTTCCTCCGCCAAGATGGGCAGATGTCCCACAAGCGAAGGCTCTTGTTTTCGACTGTATGTTTGATGCATACAAAGGTGTGATATGCTTTGTGCGCGTGTTCTCTGGCTCATTCAAGGCTGGCGACGAAGTTGTGATGATGAGCAATGGGCGCAAAACAACTATTAAAGAAGTTGGTAATTTTAATCCTGCAATGGTTGTTCAAAAAAATCTCGGAGCAGGCAAGACTGGCTATTTAGTAATGAACATCAAAGAACTTTCCGAGGTTCCAATTGGCGATACAATTACTTTGGCAGAAAATCCCGCAGATACAATGTTGCCTGGTTATAAAGAAGTAAAGCCTATGGTCTTTGCAGGACTTTATCCTATTGATACTTCTGATTACGAAAAATTAAAGTCATCTATGGCAAAATTGCAGTTGAATGATTCTGCATTAGTGTATCAAGCAGAAAGTTCTGTGGCTCTTGGATTTGGCTTTAGATGCGGATTCTTGGGGCTATTGCATATGGAGATTGTTCAAGAGCGCTTGCGCAGAGAGTACGATTTAGATATTATTTCTACATATCCATCCGTTGTGTACATAGTAACTGGAACAGACGGCTCTACTCAAGAAATCGATAATCCTGTGCGTTTGCCAGACTTGTCTATTGTTGACAAAATTGAAGAACCGATGATTAAAGCGTATATACATATTCCATCATCGTCGATAGGCGATATGCTTGCTTTGATTTCTGAAAAACGTGGCTACTGCGAGCACACGGACACTATTGACGATACTCGTGTGATGCTTGTTTGCACATTGCCTTTGAACGAAATTTTGGTTGATTTTAACGATAAGCTAAAATCTATTACTCGCGGTTATGGCAGTATGGATTATGAGTTGGCAGGCTATCAAGAATCTGACTTGGTGCGCTTGGATATTTTGGTAAATGCTGAAGCTATTGATGCCTTTGCATCTATTGTTCATAAAGACAGAGCCGAATCTAAGGGTAGAATGCTTTGCGCAAAGTTGAAAGATATCTTGCCAAGACAAATGTTTAAAGTTGCAATTCAAGCTGCAATAGGTGGCAAAATTATTGCTCGTGAAACAATAGGTTCTTTTAAGAAAGACGTTTTGGCTAAGTGCTATGGCGGTGACATTACTCGTAAAAGAAAACTTCTTGAGAAGCAAAAAGAAGGTAAAAAGCGTATGAAACAAATAGGTAAAGTTTCTATACCTCAAGAAGCATTTGTCGATGTGTTGAAGTCTAATAGCTAAACGAAAAGAACCGATAAGGGATAAAGAAAAAAATGTTTCCATTTTCAAAATCAAAAACAATGAAGAGAGCCAAAGATTTTTTATCTATGGCATCTAAAGTCTATAACTACAGACACGATTTGATTCCTGAAAATGATAGAGAACAAATGCGTTATCTCATAGATAAAGTAGAAATTTTAGTTCACGAAAAAAAATACGATACGAAAGATTTTGATACGCTCGAAAATACTCTTGAGCCTTTGATGAAGAAGTATGGCGGAAAAATTTATCCTGTCACATTTCTTTCTGATAACGTAGAGACTATTATTGTTGCAGGTATATTAGCTATATCTATACGTAGCTTTTTTTTACAACCTTTCAAGATTCCTACAAACTCGATGTATCCTAGCTTCTACGGTATGACTGCAGAAGTTTATGATGAGAAAAATAAAGCACCTACAGCTCCTGAAAAAGTTTGGAATTTTATTATAAAAAATGCATCAAACTATTCAGTCAAAGCGCCCGCGAGTGGAGAAGTTTTGATTCCACTGAGCAAAAAAGCTTCGTACTCTGTTTTTGCTTCTACTCCTAGAAGCTACAATTGGCTTGGTTTCTGGCCGTCTTACGAGAACATTTTTTCTTTTTATGTAGATGGTAAATCTGTTGATTTATCTTTGCCTGCGGACTTTTCTATTGAAAGCGTTTTGATGAAAGCCTTTCCTATTGCAGGAGCAAAAACGCTCAACGAGTACATTAAGGCGATAAGAGATTCTGGCAAAATTGTTGAAAAAAACGGAGTAAAATATCTTTCTTTAGGGCAGGTTGAAAAAGGCAATTACATCGTTAATTTCGATATCTTAGGTGGCGATATGCTTTTAGTAGATAGGTTTACTTATAATTTTAGAAAGCCTCAAGTTGGTGAGCCTATCGTGTTTTTAACAAAGTATTGCGATGGCTTAACTGCTATGCGAAGTGGTGTGCCTGATGATAAATATTATATCAAACGTCTTGTAGGACAGGGTGGCGATACTTTGCATATAGAAGATTCAACCTTGTTTAGAAATGGAAAGCCTATAGAAGGTTCTCACGCATTTGCGAAAAATTTTGCAAAAGAGGGTCTCTACTGCGGATACGTGGCTGACGGCGCTTTAGCAGAGGGAAAGAAAGTTACTATTCCAGAAAATCACTACTACGCAATGGGCGACAATAGTGAAAATAGTTTGGATAGTCGCTACTGGGGTATGGTTCCTAAAGAAGCTTTTGTAGGGAAATCTTTAGTGATTATTTATCCCTTTACATCGCGCTGTGGAGCTACAAAATAGGCTGAATGAAAAAGTCTATATGTTCTTTTATTTTTGGCTTAGTTTTATTTTCGTCGCTTGCAATTGCAGATTCTAATTTTGGGTTGTATGTAAAAGACGGTAAGTTTTACAAAGATGGTAAAATTGTAAACGCGCATGGAATGAATTATTTTAATCTTTTCTTGCGAGTGAATCAAAATGAGTTGAAAAATGCTGAAGATGATTTTTCTTGGCGCGAAGGTTTAGAAACTTTAGCAAGAGAAAAAGTTCCTTTTGTAAGATTTTCTGCTTCTCCATTTTATCCTGTTGAGTGGAGAATTTATCTTGAGAATAAAGAAAAATATTTTGCGAATCTTGATATGATTGTGCGTGAAGCAGAGGCAAACAATGTAGGTTTAATTCCTTGTTTGTTTTGGACATATCACACTATTCAAGATTTGATGGGAGAGCCTATAAATGCTATTGGAAGAGGCGATTCTAAGACTCGAGAATTTATACGTAACTACACGAAAGAAGTAGTTTCTCGATACAAAAATTCTCCTGCAATTTGGGGTTGGGAATTTGGCAATGAATACACCCTTTGTTGCGATTTGCCTGGAGAAATGGCAGGTGTTCCTCGTACAATTGTATCTTTAGGAATGCCGCAAGAACGCAATCCAAAAGTTGACAAGTTGTTGCGTGTAGATGTTTATAATGCATATCAAGAATTTGCTATGATAATAAAAGAACTCGATACTCGTCCTGTGTTTACTGGCGATTCCATTCCTAGATTCTGTGCTTTTAATAATGTGAAAAGCGCAACTTGGAAAGGTGATACTCTCGAAGAATTTAAAGAAATATTTTTGCGCGACAATCCAGACCCAATAGACACTCTTTCTATACACGCATACGAAGATGGTATGAACACCTTTGTTTTTGCTAAAGATGATTATGATAAAATGATGTCTATTTGTATGGAAATTTCTACAGAAATAAAAAAGCCACTTTTCATAGGCGAATGGGGTATCGCAGGCGATATTGCTAATGATATAGAACTCATGAAAAAAGTTGATTTAATGGTCAACTCAATCAAACAAAATAATGTTCAACTTTCCGCTGTCTGGGTATTCGATTACGACCCTCAAAAAGATCTCACAATTCAATCAAACAATTTTAGAAAAGATTTTTTCAATAAACTACATTTTTTAAATAATAATAATAATAATAAATAGAATATTTTGATGAAAACCTACGTTTTTTAAATGAATTTACTTTTTCTTTTGGGATTGACAATGATTTTTAAAAGTGAGAGATTTTCGCGTATCAAAATATGACAGCTGGGTATAACAAATCAATTCTAGGGGCAACTACACGCGTTGTAGAGGCTGTTCTGTTGACGACCCCCCC
>JGI994J12354_10004275_pt1 | contig 12934 bp, 16 predicted proteins | sample IntmicLarv3ML3BL_FD_12354 | JGI IMG/M metagenome (IMG submission 12354)
TGTGTACTGCCTCTTCATTCTTTTCGTTGACATGAAAATGCACCCCTTTGTTTTTCAGTATATCATACTGTCCAACTTTTGGGGTGCAGTTCACCATTGGCCGCCCTCTTTTATTTTGATCGACATTCAGTTCAATTGCTTGACATTTATGTTTTTATAGACTACAATTATAATTGTCTATGATTTTTATAAACAAACCAAAGGAGTGATTGCTTTGAATGGAGCGGATTATTTTTGGAAAGCTTCTGTCCCGGAGTTGAAACAGGGCTATTACGACGACGCGGACGGCGGACAATACACATGCCTTGTTTGCGGAAAAGGCTTTGAAAAAGGTGTGATTTACCCGCTTGGCGAAGCGCTTTACAGCGCAGAGAAAGCCGTTGCCCTCCATTGCCGCGACGCGCACGGTGATATGTTTGATTTTTTTCTCGCCATGGGAAAAGTGTATACCGGATTGACCGCGCATCAGGCATCATTGCTGCGCATGTTCTACAGCGGGCGGACTGACAAAGAAATCGTGTCCATGACCGACGCGACCAGCACTTCCACCATACGCAACCAGCGCTTTGCGTTTAACGAAAAAGCGAAGCAGGCGAAAATTATCGTTGCACTCTCTGAACTGCTTGCCGAAAAATCCAAACGCACCACCGTGAACCAACCGGAAGGGCTCATCGATATCCACAGAACCGCAACGATGATCGATGAACGGTATGCAATCACATATGCCGAAAAAGACAAAATTCTAAAACAATATTTCGATGCAGACGGTGCATTGCTGATCCCGCGGTTTCCGGCTAAGGAAAAGAAAAAAATCATTATTCTGCAACACATCGCCGCCAACTTCGAGCCAAACAAGCTTTACGCCGAACCGGAAGTGAACACAATCATCGCGAATTACTACCAGGACATCCCCACCATACGGCGATATCTTGTGCAATATGGTTTCCTTGACAGACAATCCGACGGCAGCACCTATTGGCTGAAAGACTGATTCGCCATCAAAAGCAAAAAGAACGGGCGGCCATTGGCCGCCCCCAGGTTGTCAAAAAAGGTCGCAAGCAGCGACCTTTTTTGGTATAATAAAGAAGGGTGATGAAGATGTTGGAAAGAGCAGAAGATTTACGAGGGCGAGTCAAAATGGTAGATATAGAAGGACTCGTACCGACAGGGCATCTGCTTCGGAAAGTAGATAAGGTGGTCGATTTCGACCGAATTTACGAGATGGTAGAGCACTTTTACTGTGAGGACAACGGGCGACCGGCCATTGACCCAGTGATACTGGTGAAGATGGCGTTCATCCAGCACATATACGGAATTAAATCACTGCGGCAAACGGTAAAGGAAATTGATATGAACATAGCGTATCGGTGGTTTTTACATTATGACATCGACACACCGATACCGCACTTTGCCACGGTGAGCTACGCGTTTTCCACGCGGTTTCCGAACGAGGTGTTTGAGGAAATATTCGCATGGATACTGGAATCGGCGGTAGAGCGGCGGTTGGTGGATGCCAGGACGGTGTTCATAGACGCGACGCACATCAAAGCCAGCGCCAACAAAAAGAAGAATCGCAAGGTTCTCGCTGAAAAGACAGCACGCTTGTATGATGAACAACTGCGAGCGGAAATTGAGACCGATCGGGCGGCACATGGCAAGAAACCATTGAAAGACAAAGATGATGATAACGACACGCCGAAAAACGGTGGACAAACAATAACAGAATCCACAACCGATTCTGGATGCTTGGGTGAGCAGCAGAGCGCTGTTTGCTCTGCGACCAGCCCGGACTGCGGATTGTTCCACAAGGGCGAACACAAGGTTGAATTTGCCTACACAACGCACGTGGCGTGCGATGAACACAATTTCATATTGAACTGCGAGGTAACGCCGGGAAATGTGCATGACAGCCGAGTTTTCGATGCAGTCTATGATGCTGTCACGGAAAAGTTTGATGAAGTTGAAACGATTGCCGTGGACGCGGGTTATAAAACGCCATGGATCTGCAAAAAGGTGCAGGATGACGGCAAAAACATATCGACAGCATATAAATCGCCTATGACCAAACGCGGATTTTTCAGAAGTTACGAATTTGTTTATGACGAATATTATGATTGCGTAATCTGTCCGAACAATCAGGTTTTGAAATATGTAACGACTAACCGAGACGGGCATCGGGAGTTCAAAAGCGACCCTAAGATATGCGCGGATTGCCCGCATCGCGCCAAATGCACCGAAAGCCGCAGTTGTCAAAGGCTGGTACAAAAACACATTTGGGAACCTTATATTGACCGCGCAGAGGATTTCCGCCATTCGCCGGAAGGCAAAGCAAGCTACGCCTTGCGAAGTCAGACAATTGAACGCGTATTTGCCGACGCGAAGGAGAATCACGGCATGAGATATACGATGCACAGAGGGCTTAACCACGTGCGAAACTGGGTTAGGCTTACGTTTGCTGCTATGAACCTCAAAAAGATGGCAATGTGGGCTTAAATTCGGCAGCCATTCCGCTTATTGGCGATAGCATTATCTTGATTCCTTACAAAGAACCCCTTTTCGCGTTCGCTAAAAAGGGGTTCTTTGACAACCTGAGCGGGCGAATATAAAATTCGCCCGCCTTTTGAAAATTCCTGTTATAATTGTTATCGCTATTTTTATAAATTCACAACATTCACCGGCGTGCCGCCCAAAAACGCCCGCAGGTTCTCGACCGCAATGCCCATCAACCGCGCGCGGCTCTCCAACGGCGCCCATGCGATGTGCGGCGTGATGAAGCAATTCTTCGCGCCGAGCAGTGGGTTGTTCGCCGTGATTGGCTCTGCGGACACAACGTCCAGCCCTGCTGCGTATACCTTGCCGCTGTCGAGCGCCTCACGCAAATCGGCTTCATCAATCAGCGGCCCGCGCGAGGTATTGATGATGATAACGCCGTCCTTCATTCGGCTGATGGTGCGTTTGTTAATCAGCCCTTGTGTCGAGGGGAGCAGCGGGCAATGCAGTGAAATCACATCCGCGCTCTGCAAAAGCGCTTCCAACGAGACGTACTCGCCAAGTCGTCTGCCTTGATCCGTTTGGTGCTCGTCATAGGCCAGCACTCGCATGCCGAACGCCGCCGCGATTTCCGCAGTCTTTTGGCCGATGCGCCCGAAGCCGATGATGCCCATTGTCTTGCCTGCCAGCTCCATCAGCGGGAAGTTCCAGAAGGAGAAATCAGGGCTTCGCGTCCATGCGCCGTCCGCCACGGCCTGTGCGTGTGCGCCTGCATGGTGGCAGATCTCAAGCAGCAGCGCGAACACGAACTGCGCCACGGCGGTTGTGCCGTATGTGGGGATGTTCGTTACGGCGATGCCTTTTTCCGTTGCCGCGGTGGTGTCCACCACGTTGTAACCCGTGGCCAAAACGCCGACATACTTCACTTGCGGGCATGCATTCAGCGTCTCGCGCGTGATAGGTGTTTTGTTCACAATCACAATTTCTGCGTCGCCGATGCGCGTCACAATATCAACAGGTGCGGTACGGTCATACACCGTCACGTTACCCAGCGCTTCAAACCCTTCCCAGCTCAAATCGCCGGGGTTCAGGGCGTATCCGTCCAAAATCACAATTTTCACGGTTTCTACCGCCTTCCTAAAAATCATATCAAGTGCGCGTCATCTCGTCAGAAAGCTCTGTCTGCGGCAAGAACGCTTTGTCCGCCCGCAATGTTTCGATGAGCGTGCGCGTGTTCAGCCTGTCCGCCGTCTCATTGCCGCGCAGGCATTGCACAGCCGCCGTTCCCGCCGCCTGCCCCATCATGGCGCACGCGGGCATCACGCGAATCGAGCCCTGCGCCTGTATGTCCGCCGAAGCGCAACGCCCTGGCACCCACAAGTTTTGGAATCCCTTCGGCACGAGTATGCCATACGGAATGCCGAAATATGTGCCAACCGGAAGCCTGCCCGTGTCGAACGCTTCTTGGTTGAACTGCTCGATTTCCTCTTCCGCACAGCTATACGGGTGGATGTCAATGAACTTATTGAACACGCCGATTTGGTCAGGGAATTGCCGCTTGGCGAGGTAGTCCTGCACGTTCAGCTCGTATTCGCCGACGATGCGGCGCGACTCACGCACGCCCATCAGCGTGCCCGTTGTTACCAGCTCTGCCTTCGCGAAGCCCGGCACGTATTGCCGATAAAATTCCAGATATTCCTGCACAATTTTGCGCCCCAGCATCATGCCGCTCGTCAAATCTGCGCGGCGAAGCGAGTTCAGGCCGAAGACATGCCCCGCGTTCATGCAGGCAAGCGAATGACCTGTTTTGCCCACGCCGGGCAGATGTCTGTCGGGCTGGGTGAAAAAGCCCATGTCCACGGCCTCCAACAGCCGCGCGTGCTGATAACCGGGCGTGTTGTAGCCCACGAGTTCAACCCCTGCTTCTGCCGCCGTTTGCCAGTCTACGCCGCCAAGCAATGCACACAGTGTCGAGGGCATAGGCACATCCGTATCCACGCCCGGCTCGCGGCATGCCGCGCCGGCCAGCTTCGCAAGCACTGCGTCGCCCGTGGCATCGATGAACATTTTCCCGCGTACATAGGCAGAGCCCTCGATATTGCTCGTCACAATGCCTTTCACGGCTGTGCCCGTGTCATCCGTCTCCGCGTCAATCACCCGCGTGAAGAACCACACCTCCACGTTCGCCGCGCAGACAAGCTCGTCCAGCAGAAGCTTGTAGCCCTCGGCGGAATACGGCGTCCATTCATGATAATTCTTTTGGAACGTGTCGGGGTTGATGTCCGGCTGTAAATAGCCTTTTTCATACATGGTGTCCACAATTTCGCCCATGAGGCCTTGCACAAGGCGCTTCTCGCCGTCGGCCATCGGGTCGAAGGCCGTCACAAGTCCTGACGTGCCCATGCCGCCAAGACAGCCGAGCGCCTCAATCAACAGCACTTTCGCGCCCTTGCGCCCTGCCGCGATGGCCGCCGATGTGCCTGCCGGGCCGCCGCCCGCGACAATCAGGTCATATTCCGTCTCTATCACGGGTATGTTTCGCGCGTATTGAAATGTCTGCATCCCTATGCCTCCCTTATGCCTGATACGGCTCTAAGAACACACCGTCGTTCTGCAACTGCTTCCGCAGCGTCTGCACGTCTACGTTCTGTACACTGCAACCGTTCTTTGCCGCCATTGCCGCCGCCAATCCTGATGCCTGGCTGTATCCCATCAGAATTGGCGTAGCACGAATTGCGGCCAGCGCCTCATGGCTGGCGCTGATGCAACGCCCCGCCATCACGAGATTGTCCGATTCATTCGTAATCAGACTGCGGAACGGAATGGAGTACCAGCTGCCCTGCGCGAGGTGGCGATGCTCCATCGCGCTGCCGTCCGGCGAGTGAATGTCAATCGGGTAGCCGCCCATCGAGACGGCATCGTCGAACATTTTGTTCTCCAGCAAATCCTCTGCCGTAATTTTATAAACACCGTTCACCTTGCGGCTCTCGCGCACGCCGATGCTTGGCCCTGTGGACGCCACGCGGCTGTTCGCGAAGCCCGGCACATGCTTGCGCAGGAACGCGTATATCTCCGCACATTGCTTGCGCCCCTCGATTTCCGCCGCCGTGTAGTCGAACGCATCCGTAATCTTGCGCTTGCAAACGCGGCTCATGTTGATGATGAACTCGCCGAAGTTGTTCGTTTCAAACACAAGCACCTGGTCGCGGTCGATGTGGAATTCGTCGTTTTCCTTTGCCTTCTTCAAAATGGAATACGCGCCCTGCATACCTGTGCGCGGAATCAGCCGCAGCCGCTCGTGCGGGATGGACGGCAAATTGTCCTCGGGGTTGTCAATCACAAAATTCATCATTGCCTCGCGGTCAACGCCGTAGAGCTTCATGTTCAGCGTCATCGGCTGGGCAAGATTGTCTGCGTCGCGGCCATACACCGTTCCGATGCCCGCGCCCACAGCCAAATCCGCATCGGCCGTAGCGTCCACAAACACATCGGCGTTCACCTTCAAAAATCCGCCTTTCGTGAATATGTCAACACTGCGGATATGTCCGTTCCCGGCCTCGCAACCCGTATAAACCGCGTGGTACAGAAGCGTAACGCCTGCCTCAATCGCCATGTCTTCCCAGACGATTTTCATGCCCTCCGCGTCAAACGGTGTCACAGTTGAGGTGTAGCCAACAAAATCCTCCATATGCCCCGGCGAGTACCCGCGCGCCATCAGCCTGTCAACCATTTCCCCCGCGAACCCGCGAACCACCTGCTTCTCGCCCGCATGGAACGTCATCATCGGCCCCACGCCGCACGCCGTCAGCGAGCCGCCCAGATAGCCCTCGCGCTCCACAAGCAACGTTTTTGCGCCGGCCCTCGCCGCTGCAATGGCCGCAATCGCGCCGCCCGGGCCGCCGCCCAGGACAACAACGTCAAAATTCAGAGTTTGCATTTCAATCAACATCCTTTCTAATGGTTAAATCTTCGTGCGAGCAACGCGTAGTCGATAGCATAGACAAGCCTATAACTTCGTCGAAGAATCTATACCAATCATACCATTGGCGGATGTGAAATTCAAGGGCAAAGCCTTGAAGGTGTTTTTCATTTTAATATTTCGCAAACAATTCTCAGACATTTTGCAAATATAGAGGCGGTAATATAAGCACATCAAACGGACGGAATAACCTTTGTGAGTATCCGCGAAAAAGAGGTGGGATTGTGATAGAAGATGCCATAAAGAGTAGAATCAATTTTCATACGTTGTTTTGGCTGTTTATGGTGGGCAGTTTGCTGGGGTTTGGCATTGAGGGCGTATGGGCGATGATGAAAACAGGAAACTGGGAACATCACGCCGCGACTCTATGGGGGCCGTTTTGCATCATCTACGGGGTAGGCGCGGTGTTTGTCTATGTGACCTCACATTTTCTGCGGAATCAAAATATTTTAGCCAAGTTCTGTGCATATTTTCTGGCAGGCGCGTTGGTAGAGTATTTTGGAAGCTTGTTGCAAGAAGTTTGCTTTGGTTCTGTGTCGTGGGATTACAGCGCGCATTTTATGAACATCGGCGGAAGGGTTAGCTTGCAAATGGCGCTCATTTGGGGCGTTTTGGGAATTGCTTTTATGTATACGCTGTATCCCGCTATCAACAAACTGCTTACAAAATGCTATAGGAAGCCCATGAAGATTGCCGCGAGGGCGCTGGCGGTGTTTATGGCAGTGAATCTTTCCTTAACAGCGTTTGCTGTCATGCGGTGGCAGGTGAGAAGGGAAGGCGTTCCGCCGTCAAGCGGGATAGAACAGTTGATGGATTCTACATATAACAATGAAAAAATGGAGCGGTTATTTACCAATATGACGTTTGTGGGTTGTTCCTGTCGATGACGGGATTGAGAACCTGTATTCATAAGACATATCCGACGACTTGATGAGTCTTTTTCCGCCCTGCTTCCTCATCATTCGCTTGCGCAGCCTCTGCTGCGCGGCACTCACTCTTCGTTGCAGAGCGAAAAAATCCTTCGCCAATCCGCCGAATAGCCTATGAATACAGGTTCTGAGATAAATATTTCATTGATAAAGGATGTGGTTGCAATGCATGAAGTGGCCTCGAATGAGAATGGATTTGTGGGCTATGAGTACAGAGACATAACGGTGGAGCGTGAAATGGAGTCTATGTATGTAGATGGATATCAAAATTTCGGATGGGTGTTAGATAAAACCTCCACGCCTCAAATTGGGCTCAACAACATCACCTTGAAGTTCAAACGTGACAGAAAAATCAGAAATAAAATGGAGCTGACGCGCTTGCAGCGGCAGTTTGATGCTTGTGTTTCCGAAATTATGGGGATGGAGAAATCGAAGGCCGTCGGTGCATCTATCGCGGCGTATTCAGTAGGGTTGGTTGGCACTGCGTTTATGGCGGGTTCAGTGTTTGCCATTGTTGCCCCGCAGCCGCTGATTGTGTTGTGCATCGTCTTGGCGATACCGGCGTTTATCGGGTGGATTCTACCTTATTTTCTGTATCAGTCAAGCTATGCCAAGAAGACAGCGAAGCTTGCACCGTTAATCGACGGCAAGTATGATGAAATATACGAAGTCTGCGAGCGGGCAAACAGCCTGCTTGGGAATTGAGAAAAGGAGGAATTTCAAGTGAAAACGAAGACGATTGTCAGAACGATGATTACCATGCTGGTGGCAGGAGTCGGTGTTGCCGCCGTTGTAATCTGCAAGCCTCGGATAAGATTTCCTCAGTTGCTGAGGTGAATTACATCTTATGGAAGGGAGATGAAAAAATGAATCCAACTATTGTTGTAGTCGCTATTATTGCGGTTGTCGTTGTTGTGGCTGTCGGGATATTTATTGCGAAGAAGAACAGGAACAAATAGCCAGCCCCCTCGCAGATAGCGGCCTAAGCTGTTCTGAGCCTAGGCTGCTGTCTGTCGCAAAGTGATAGTTGTACAATAAAGTCATTTTAATATTACACAAACAATTTTCAGACGTTTTGTAAACAACGGAGTACTATGATAAAAACATCAAAACAGAAAAGGAGATAAAACAATGAAAAAGAGCAATTTTGTGGCAATGATTTTGGGAGCAATCGGAGGTATCTTTGGTGCTATCGGCATGTGCATGTGCCTGCTGCCGGAGTGGGATGCATTTAAGCCGGGTGTGGTTATGGGCGTGATTGGTGTTGTGATTCTTCTCGTCACAGTTGGCGTATGGCGAAGGATGGAAAACAAAAATCCGATTCGGTTTACGGGCAAGACGGTTCTGACAGTACTGCTTGGGATAGCGGGCGCGTTGTTGCTCGGCGTGGGCATGTGTTTGGTGATGGTCTGGTCGAATTTGATTTTTGGTATAATCCTTGGACTTGCGGGTATCGTTCTTCTTTTGGCTTTGATTCCGCTGATTAAGGGCATTAAGTAAGCGTTTCTGCCGGTACATTATAAAATGATATGGAGGGTTTAATGATGTCAAATTACAAATTGAAAACAGGCAAGATTGCAGAGAAGGTTGTCAATGGATATAAGGCGATTGAGGAAGGCGTTGTCGGCGGCTATAAGAAAATCGAATCAAAATTTGTCGATGCGTTTTTAGAAGAGGTCGATGGAGAATCCATTGGCAATGGCGCAGCGGTCGGGCGGCAAGCGGCAGACAGTGCGCATGCGCTAAGCCGCAAAATAGCAGAACAACATGTGCCTTCGAAATAGAGATGTGGAATGCCAGGAAGCGAGGAAGGAAAATCACATGGACGCAATATATGCAAAAGCATTAAGCAAAAGCTATGGCGGGAAAACGGTGGTTGACAACATCAACCTTATTGTGCCGGAGGGTGCTATCTATGGCTTTATCGGCCGAAACGGTGCCGGGAAAACGACAACGCAGAAGATGGTGAGCGGACTGGCCGGGCCGAGCGGCGGCAGTGTCTCATTGTTTGGGAAGCCGATTGGGAAGCAGGATGTGCGGGAGCAGGTCGGCGTTTTGATTGAGCAGCCTGCGTTATACCCCGAATTATCTGCATACGAGAACCTTGTGCTGCAAGGGTTGAATATCGGCATTGCAAACCCTAAGGAGCAGGCGACAAAAAGCCTCCAGATGGTGGAACTCGCCGAAGCGGCCAATAAAAAATCAAAACAGTTGTCTTTGGGCATGCGGCAGCGGCTGGGCGTTGCGATTGCTATGATGGGTTCGCCGAAGCTGCTCGTGTTGGATGAGCCGATAAATGGTCTCGACCCGCAGGGCATCATTGAGATGCGCGGCGTTTTCGAACGGCTGAACCAGGAGTTGGGCATCACGATCTTCATCAGCTCGCATATTCTCGGGGAGCTTAGCCGCATCGCAACCCATTATGGCATTATTCACGACGGGCGGCTTATCCAGCAAATCAGTGCGGCGGAGTTGTCGGAGAAAGGCCGTGATTATCTGCTTGTGAAAGCTTCGGACAATCAAAAGGCTGGCAAGCTGATTCGGGAGAAGTTTTCATCAAGCGAGTGCGTCGTACAAGGTGATGAGGTGCATGTATTTGGCCTTTCAAACGGCAGGGATGTCAACGCGCTTCTTTGGAACAATGGCATCGCAGTAGACGCAATCTATCTGCATCAGCAGGACTTGGAAGAATATTTCCTCAGATTGATGGGAGGCGGGCAGTATGCTTAATGTTTTCAAAATGGATATGCGGCGCATATTGCATTCCAAGATGTTTTTCATTTGTCTGTTTTCGATGATTCTTGTGACAGGGTCGATGATTGTTTTCGGTGTTGTGCCTGATTTCGCGTCCATTTTGGGTGCGGGCGCGAGCGGCACAGAGGATGCCATGATGGGCAACATGATGGGTATTGGCATGGCGTTTATGGTTATCGGCATTTTTTATGCACTGTTTATCTGCCAAGAATTCACAAGCGGTTTTGCGAAAAATATATTCGTGCGCCATGCGAACCCAACGCGGTATATCGGCGGTAAGTTGCTTTCGCTTACAGCGGCCGGTTCTGTAATGCTCATTGCATTTTTGCTTGTTTCGATGCTGCTGATGGCGGTTGCGGGCGGCGGTGTTGTTCTGCCGGGCGGCATAATCGGTCTTGCGGGGCTGATTGCAGGAAAACTATTTTCCATTGTGACGCTTGCGGCGCTTATCATATTCACGTGCCTGGTTGCGCGTAAATCGGTAGTGGGCATTGTCGTTGGTGTTGTTGTGGCGATGGGAGCGATTCCTATGTTGCTGAACTTGGTTGGCGGTATCCTTGGACTTCCTTGGATTGCAACGATTATGCAGTATACAATATCGGGATTGTCAGGCTTGTCTGCACTTTGCTTCAGCATATCTACGCTTGCCACTGTTATCATTGGCAATGTGATTTGGGTGATGGTGTTTGTGTTGCTGGGCAGACGCGCCGTGAAGGCGAAAGATATTTAGGGAACATTGTTGGCGGAAAGGCCGGGGCCGGTGGGAGGTGCAGTACATAGTATGCGGTATGCGCGGTTAGATACAGATAAAGAAAAAGTGCGGCAGGAGAGGGGATGCAAGCGGTACATTTATGTTCTGCTGGTGCGGTATCCGGATATTTTTTCGAAGCTGTTTCGTATCCTTTCGCGATGCAAGTATACGCATGCCTCGATTGGCTTGAGTGATTCAGACGGTGTTTTCTACAGTTATGTGACAAAAGGATTCCGAATCGAGTTGCCTGAACGGCATCCAACATTCAGAAAGAAGGAAGTTCCATGCAGGCTATATCGCGTGGAAGTGTCTGATGAGATTCACTGCGAAACAAGGGCGGCGTTGGATGACCACGCCAAGCGGGCGCGTAATTATAAATACAATAATTGGGGGTTGGCGCTGTGTTTCATGCGGATTGCATATCCTATTCGAAACCGATTCTTCTGTTCACAGTTTGTTTCAGAGATGCTGGCGCAGCTGCGGGCGGTTTCGTTGCATAAGCATACGGCGCTGTATCTGCCGGATGATTTTGAAAGAACGCAAGGGCTTGATTTGTGTTTCTCTGGGTATTTAAGCCAGCTTGGCAGTCGGCCGCAATCATCGGCTGTGTTGGCGAGGTGGAATCAAACTGTAATGCATTTTAGCGTGAGGTGAAAGCATGAAAACGAAAATAATCGTTGACAGCTGTTGTGATTTGACAGCTGAAATGAAAGCGGAGATGGACATTCAATCCGTGCCGTTGACAATGCTGCTTGGAGACAGAGAGTATTGTGATGACGATTCTTTGGATTTGGAAAGGTTTCTGCACGATATGGGAGAATATAAAGGGAAAGTCGCCTCGGCATCTCCGCCGCCGTATCGGTATCAAGAGGCGATGGGCGGTGCGGACGACACCTATGTTGTGACGCTGTCCGACAAGCTGTCCGGCTCATATAGCAATGCTGTTACCGGAAACAATGAATCTGTAGAATGCGGTGAAAAGCCCGCGTGTATCCTGGATTCGAAAAGCGCATCGGCGGGGGAAGCTTTGATTGCTGTAAAGATCTACGAGCTTATACAGACGGGTATGTCCAAAGGACAGATTATAAGCACCATACACGCTTTTATCGACAATATGAAAACATATTTCGTTTTGGAGAATTATGATAATCTAAAAAAGAACGGCAGGCTCAATAAAATTGCAGGGTCGCTGATTTCCTTGTTGAATATCAAATTGATTATGGGCGCCAATGGCGACGGGGAGATTGCCCTGTTTGAAAAATGCAGGGGGGCCAAAAAGATGGTGCAGCAACTGGTTTCTCTGATTGCAACCAGCGGCAAGGAAACTCAGGACGAAAATCTTGTCATTTCACATTGCAACAATCCTGATTTGGCGGGAGAACTGGAAAGGCTTATAAAGGAGCGGTTTTGCTTTAAGAAAATATATGTTGTGCCTACGGGTGGACTCAGTACGATGTATGTAGACAACAAGGGGATTGTTATGGCGTTTTGAAAGTGGGTGAGGGGAGGCGTTAGGCATCAGCCTCTGTGTAAGGAAGCTGCATATGGACAAACGGCTCTGACATACATTGGTGTATGAAAAGATGTATGGGGCGGGTGCAATATGTTCAAGGAAGCTGTTATATACTATCCGATGGATGAAAACACAATGAAGCGAATCAGCAAAGAACTTGCGGCTTTCCGTTGTGCCGCTATTGTCAAGTATATTGGGTCGTTGGAGCTGGACGATAGGCAGGTTGCAGTGCTTATTGCCGCTGCGATGGATGATGTTTGTAAAAAGAATCCTGTATGGAAAGATGGCTTGAACCTAATGGTTTGAGCTGTCTTTTTTTATGGCAATTTCGGTTTTTTGAGTGATAATTAAGAACCTGTATTCATAGGCTATTCGGTGAATTGGCGAAGGATTTTTTCGCTCCGCAACGAAGAGCGAGTGCCGCGCAGCAGAGGCTGCGCAAGCGAATGATGAGGAAGCGGGGCGGAAAAAGACTCGTCAAGTCGTCGGATATGTCCTATGAATACAGGTTCTCAAGG
>JGI994J12354_10004276_pt1 | contig 12931 bp, 9 predicted proteins | sample IntmicLarv3ML3BL_FD_12354 | JGI IMG/M metagenome (IMG submission 12354)
CCGGTTACGTGCTTGGCGGCTGGAACACAACATCATCAAGCGGCACAACCGTTGATTATGTCTTTGGTGATGATTTCATCATGCCTTCTAACCATGTCACTTTGTACCCTGTCTGGGCTCTGAAGTATAACGTGATTTACTACGATTCCAACTCTACCGGCGGCACTGCTCCTGTTGATACGTTGAGTCCTTACCTCCCCGGTGAAACTGTTGAAATTTTAGATACGAACTTAGTTAGAGCCGGTTACGTGCTTGGCGGCTGGAACACAACATCATCAAGCGGCACAACCGTTGATTATGTCTTTGGTGATGATTTCATCATGCCTTCTAACCATGTCACTTTGTACCCTGTTTGGACTGCAAATTCGATTTACACCGTTACTTACCACGCTGACGGCTGTGACAGCGGTACCGAACCGACCGACCTTTTAAGCCCCTATTCTTCCGGCTCTCTCGTTACTGTTCTCGATAACATTGATTTGACCAAAGCCAATCACCAATTCAGCGGCTGGAACAAAACCAGTGCAGGCGAAACCACGGTCGATTATGTCGCATCAAATATTTTCACAATCACAAGCAACACTGATTTGTATCCTGTTTGGACCCCAGATAGCAAATACGTTGTGACTTACCATGTTGGTGACGCTGACGGAGGGTCTGCTCCTATCGATGTATTGAGTCCTTATTATCCCGACGAAATTGTTGATGTTTTGGATAACACCAATGGTTTGGTTAAGGCCGGTCACACCTTTGCCGGCTGGAATTTAACAGGTACAGGCAGTACTACAATCAATCACGTTTTTGGTGATGATTTCGCGATGCCTTCTGCTAATGTCAATTTGTATCCGGTTTGGACTCCGTTAACTTCCTACAATGTTACTTACTATCTCTACGACGGTTCCGCAGTAACATATACGGATGGAAATGTCTACAATGAGCACGACATAATTACAGTCGAAACGTTGTCGGATATTAACACAACAACTCATGCATATCAGGGACAATGGACACGCTCAGGATACACATTTACAGGTTGGAAATACGTTCCGGCAACAGTAACACCGGATACAAGCAGCCAATTCAATATGCCTGCGGATGATGTCCAAATCATCGGCACATGGAAGAAAAATGGCGGCGGCGGGGGCGGCGACCCTGACCCCAAACCGGATCCGAAACCGTCTACCTCGCACGGCAGCTCTCCCCATGGAGGAGCCGAAATCGTTGCGGACCCGATTCTTGCACAAAAATCGACGTTGGCATTCCCATTATTCATCGTATTCTTTGTGCTGGCAGCAGCAATTGTCGGATACAGATGGAATCTCCGCAGAATTAAATTTAAGAAAATGAGACCGCCGGTTTAAATGAAGTAAGTTTGCCGATTTGGATAAAAAATGAGCTGTTGAAAAACGGCTCATTAATCTGCTTTTTAATTATTTAATTAAAAACGTATGCAAGTTACATTTTAATGAGGTCTTATGGTTATGTTCCAAAAATTTAAATCGATTTTAAAAATTTTTATTATTTTTTTCCTTCTTTTTGCATTTATCGGTGCAGCCACCGCTTTTAATGAGCGAAATGTCAATACCGTTTCCGAAAATTATGGAGAATTATCAGATTTAACCCAAATCAAATCGGTTTCAACATCCCACTCAAGTAATTCAGAAGTTCGGAATATTACTTTAGCAATGGAATCTCCGTCAACCGTTGCATTTCTGATTATTGCCGGGTTGATTGCGTTAATCATTGCTTATTTCATACTTTCAAAAACATAAAAAGAGGATTAAATTGTGACAGGCAAAAATTTGAAAACAAAATTATTTTCCGCATTTGGAGTAATCTTGCTTTTTGCATTGATATTTACGGGGCCGGCATTAGCATCCAGCAATTTTCTTGTCATTTTCATGTATGATGAGGACACAGTTTACTTAAACAAACCCGTTGCCAGATATGCGCGTGTTTCAGAGCCTGAACCTCCCTTTAAAGAAGGATTCATATTCGCAGGCTGGTATGAAGAACCCGAATGCATCAATAGATTCGATTTTAACACTCGCATTCCTGCCAAAACAACTCTTTACGCCAAATGGATTTTCTCATCGGTTCCAACCGCAAATGATACGAGTAACAGCGATGACCTGCCATCCTTTAAAATCCCCGGCTTTGGTGTCACGGCCGGAATCATTGCAGTTATCGGCATGGTTTTAATCTTTAGAAAAAATAAAAAATATTGATTTGTCAATGAAAAAATTTTTATTTTTTCATTTCCAAACTTTTTTTAAAAATTTTTATTTTTCATTCATTCCCTGATCCATTTTGTATGTCTCGGCAAAACCGCAACTCCTTTTGACGACGAATTCATTTCAATTCCGGACATTTTCGCTTTTCCGATGCCGATTACATTTTCTCCTAAAATGATGACTTCGTCGCCCGGCCGAATCGCCGGATCCGCTTCAATAATTCCCGGTGCCAACAGTGATCCTTTCGGCAGGAAATTATCGATTTTAACAGTGTACTGCCCCGTATATTTTTCTGATTGAATCATCTTTTCGGCAGCGGCAATCGAAAATGCCATCTGTCCGAACTGCGGGACCAAGACGGCCAGCTGTGTTTTTCCGTCCAAAAGCATAAATTTCGGGAAATTTCCTTTCACATTCGTTTCCTCTGTAAAAAGCATGTCGGCAAGCAGGCCGAGCTGATAGCGGGCAATGATTCGAATTTGGTCTTCTTTCTCATCATTTCCGCCTCTTTTCAAAAGACGGGGTTTCGGTTTATGCGTTTCCGATTCGGCGGCAGGCGTCGCTTCTTCTACAATTTTATCGACAGCCGTTCTTAAATTTTTCAAACTTGTCTGAGATGTCGGGCTTTTTTCAACCGTATAAGTCATCGAGATGCCGAGTTTTTCAGAAACCGCTTCACAGATTTCGCGGTACGGGCCTTCGACGTGAGCAATAATGTACTTGTACTGCGCTTTGTTTTTCTCCAAATATTTTTCAAGCAAACCGCCGACCCACGCGCGTTCTTCCAAATCCCAATGCCCCGTCACTGTCGTATCGTAATGCGCGGCCGGGTAGGTCAGTTCCAATTCTCTCGGAATTATACCCATCGGTGACGTAATAATCAATTCATTGACGTATTTACGGTTTCGTTCAATCGCTTGAATGAATTTTTGATGAGACGCGGAAATTGAATACGGTTTTTTAGAAGAGCACGGGAAAATAACCAAAATTTCCTTTTTTGGCGGCTCATAATCTTTTTCAATCCGCTCCGCAAATCGGCGGATTTCCGCGCGGTTTTGAGATTCTGCCGTCGTCGCGTAAATTGTCTCTCTTCTGAATGTCGGTGCCATCTGTTCGGCAAGAACGCTGCCGTCAAAAAATCTTAAAAGCCCCGTCAGCCACGTTCGTGTTCGGCATTGTCCTTCCACATATTCGCGAAGCGCTCCCGCTCTTATCTTTTCACGGACAAGCGTCATTTCAGCTTCAAGCGCATTGATATTGTGTTCCGCCAGCAGTTTTCCGCGCTCTGCAGCAGACATGTTTCTCAAATCCGCCGCTGATTTTCCGGCGCAAACGCAGCATTTGCAGGGCAGCTCTTTTAAGTCTTCTAAATAAAATGTTCCGGCTGCTGTCATATATTTGTCAGAGTATGCGGCAACTTCGGCGCGGGTCGAATCCAGCAAATCGGCGCCGAGATAAATTAAAACGGCGGCATTTTCAGGTGTCGCCAGATTCGGCAGCCAAACAGCGGCGTCTGCCGGTACACGTTCTTTCACATTTAAAAATGCTTCAAAGAAGCCGGCGGCATCATTTTCAAAAGAACCGGCGCTTTCCATAATGTAAACATCCGATCCGCTTTTTTCAACGGCAAAATCCGGTATATTTTCAACAGTTTTATTCTCATCATCCGGTTTTTCGCCGCACGTCAGTTCCGACGATTCAATTATTTTTGAATATTTAATCGGACGAATGACGCCGGCCGTCGGGCGTTTTCCAATCATTTCCGTGATTTCCGGAATCTCATAAATTCGTTTTTGGCGGGCAACGCTGTCCTTTTCCGGATATGTCAGTGTAAATTGATTTCTCGGCAGAATTATGAGTTTCCCGTCATCAGTTTTTTGAATTTCTTCAATAATTTTTGCCGTATTTTCTTCATTGTTTTTTCCGAATTTCCAAAAAGTTCCCATGTTTTTGATCGGATAAAAATCATCGGAAGCCAGTTTCGATGAATCAATCATGAAAGGCGTTTGAATGAATGGAAGCGCCGCTGTTTTCTCTTTTTCGGCGTTGGAATAAATGTACAATTTTCCGATACGGGCAGGTCCGTCCCGTTCTTCGATTTCAAAAAATTTTGTCATACGGCTTATAAATCATTTCATTTAATAAAAACACTCTTCTTTTCGATTTTTCAAGTTTTTATAAAATGTATTTATACTTCCTTTAATAATTTACATATGAGGTGGATAAATTATGCCTGAATTTGGAAATCCTTTCGCCGGCCTGAAAAACGGCCGCAAGCTGACTCACGAAGAACTCGTCCGCGCCATTCGTTTTATGGTCTCGGCCGAATATGAAGCGATTCAGCTTTATGAACAGCTCGCCGAATCAACCGACAACAAACTCGCAAAAGAAGTTTTGCTCGACATTGCGGATGAAGAAAAAGTGCACGCCGGAGAATTCCTGCGTTTGCTGCACGAACTTCAGCCGGACGAAAAAACGTTTTATGGAAACGGCGCAAAAGAAGTGGAAGAAGAAATTGCGAAATCCAAACCTGCCGCAAAGATTGCCGCTGTAAAAACAGCCGCAACAACCGCCGCGAAATCGGCTGTCAAAACTGTCCAAAAAACAGTTGCAAAACCGGCTGCAAAGCCCGCAGCAAAGACTGCTGCAAAACCTGCGGCAAAGAAGGCTCCGGCAAAATCTGCCGCAAAGAAGCCCGCCGCAAAACCCGCGACAAAAATTCCGGTTAACGCTCCCGCAAAAAAATAATTTCATTTATTCTTGAAAAACCGTGATTCACGGTTTTTCTTTCTTTTAAAAAACGACTTATAATAAAATATATAAAGCATTACGCGAAAAAGGGACACAAATTGCTTACTCGCACGGTGTGTCCGCGCTCGGCACCGATTTTAAAGTCCGATTTATTTTAATAAAAAATTCAATTTTTATCGGTCGGTTTTCAATGAATCATTACGAACAACTTCAAAATATTTGTCCGAACCGCGTAACGGTATCTCCTTCCGAGCTTTGCTGTTATTCCGCCGACGGCTCTCAAATTAAAGGCCGTCCGGAGTATGTTATTTTTCCGAAAAAAACGGAAGAAGTTTCTCAAATTCTCGCTTATGCCAATCAAAATTTAATTCCGGTAACGGCCAGAGGCGCAGGCACAGGCCTTGCGGGCGGCGCGGTTCCCGTCAAAGGCGGCATTGTTTTGGATATGTCGCAAATGAACAATATCATCAGCGTTGATATTGACAACATTCAAGTTACGGTTGAAGCCGGCGTTGTTCAGGACAAACTTAATGAAAAACTCAAGCCGTTCGGCTTCTTTTTTCCGCCGAATCCGGGAAGCTCGGCATCCTGTACGGTCGGCGGCCAGATTGCAAATAACGCCAGCGGAATGCGTTGCGTTAAATACGGAACAACCAAAAATTATGTTTTGGATTTGGAAGTCGTTTTGGCGGACGGCACAGTGATTCATACGGGTTCCAATTGTTTAAAATCCTCTTCCGGTTACGATTTATCCCGCCTTTTGGTCGGCTCGGAAGGGACGCTCGGCATCATTACAAAAGCGGTTTTAAAAATTGCGCCGCTCCCCAAAGCACGGAAATTGGTCATGGTTTCATTCCCAACGCCGGAAGCCGCCGGCCTTTCCGTTTCCCGTGTTTTTTCGGCCGGCGTCATCCCGTCCGCCTGTGAAATTTTAGATAAAACATCGGTTTCCATTTTAACGAAACTTGACCCAAATGTCATTTTTCCGAGAGACGGCGATGTCGTTTTGTTTGAAGTGGACGGCAGCAAAAATTCCGTTGACGAATCCGCCGAACTTTTGGCGGACGCTTGCCGTGAAATTGCAAGCAGTGTCATGATTACAGACGATCCTGCAAAAATGAAAGAAATCTGGGATGCCAGAAGTCTCCTCGGCGCAGCGGTTTCAAAAATGGATCCGACGAAAACCCGCATCTATGTCGGTGAAGATTTGGGTGTTCCGATTAAAAAATTGCCGGAAATAATCGCCAAAGTTTATGAAATCACAAGTCAGGTCGGTCTTTTGCCGATGATTTACGGACATGTCGGCGACGGAACGCTTCACGTCGGTTTGTTCATTGATGTTTTAGATGAAAAGGAATGGGAAAAGCTGTACTTTGCGGCTGACAGTCTTCACTTGGCGGCGATTGCACTTGGCGGAACGGTCAGTTCCGAGCACGGCATCGGCGCCGCCCGCGGCATGTATTTGGAACAGCAGTGCGGTCCCGCTTTCAATGTTATGAAAGCGATTAAAAAAACGCTTGACCCGAACGGAATTTTAAATCCCGGTAAACTCGGTATGTAAGCGTTCAAACGAAAAAAACGAGAGAATTGGAGTTATTATGTCTTTTGAAACGGTAGATAAAAGAGATCTTTATCGGTGTGTCGGTTGCGGCAATTGCCGTTCGGTGTGTCCCGCTTTTGAACATACGGGACGCGAATCGGCAAATACGCGCGGGCGTATATTAGTGATTCGGGATTTGTATGAAGGAATACTGGACGACGATTCCGTTTTTGACAGTCTCAATACATGTACAACCTGCGGTTTTTGCGCGGAAACCTGCCCTGCCGGCGTCAATCCGCCGCATCTGGTGGAAGCGGCGCGTGAAGGACTTGTGGCTCTCGGTAAAATGACGCCGACGCAAATCAAAATTCGGGACACGGTTGCACGCTGTTCCAATACGCTTGGCGTTGAAGACGATCGTCTCGGCTGGCTGCAAAAAGCCAACGATTCCGGTCAGGAAATGACAATTCCAAAAAATCCGAAAGCCGTTTATTTCGTCGGCTGTCTGGATTCTTACCGCTATCCGGAAACCGCTTTAAAAACTTATAAAATTTTAAATCAATTGGGCGTCGGTCTTTTGGAAGATGAAAAATGCTGCGGCTCTCCGCTCCTTCGTCTCGGTTTTGACGCTTCCGCTCAAATCAATCACAATATTGACCAAATCAAAAAAAGCGGTGCCGACACAATTATTGCGGGCTGCGCCGGCTGTTACAACACAATTAAAAACAGCTATCAACCGACCGGAATTTCCGTTGTGACGGTTTCCGAATATTTGCTTTCCAATATTGACAAATTCAGAAAATTAATTGCCGCCGATTCCGGATTCAAAAAATTAAATGTTTCTGTCACTTACCATGATTCTTGTCATTCCGGTCGCCACAATCGCATTTTTGACGAACCTCGTGCGCTTCTTCGTGAAATCGTCGGCGCGGAAAATTTCAAAGAAATGGCTTTCAGCCGTGAAAAATCCCGTTGCTGCGGCGGTGGTGGCGGCGTTCGCTCCGGCTACAACGAGCTCTCTTTAGCAATGGCCAAACGCCGATTAGAAGACGTGCCGGGAGGCGTTGATTACATCGTCACGACCTGTCCGCTTTGTCTCCGCAATCTAAGAGATGCCGGCGGCGACATTCCGGTCATTGACATTATCGAATTAATTTCAATGGCATCGGAATAACAAAACAAAAATAATAAAAAGAAAAATAAAAACGAAAGTTATACAAAAATAAAAAACACCTTAAAGGTGTTTCTTTAAGAAATTGCGTATGTCTTCGGATTTTGCCCATCCTTCATCCAAGGTTGAAATAACTTCTTCAATGTCATCGCATTGATGAATTATTTGATCCGATACCTTTTTGTCATCGGAAACTTCCGCCAAAAGAACAACGCTTGACAGCGGATTTCTGATGTTGTCAATAATCGTTGCAAACTGTTCGATATTGTTTTCCAGCTGTTCATAGGAACGGCGTTTCATTTCTTCATCGTGTTTATTTTTTGTAACATCAATCGCAAGAAATACATAACCGCTATCGTTTCCATTTTCGTCTTTGGCATGGTTTGACAGAACCTGCCAATATTTTCCTTTTTTACTGTTTATTTCAATATTCATGATCGGATTTGTTCTAAACGTATTCACGTGTTCGATTATAGTCTCCCGTTCAAACAAATTTAAAGCCAATTCGTCAAAATATTTGTTCGCCATATCTTCTTTCGATATACCGGTTTCTGTATACAAAGACCGGCTTGCCCATCTGATATGCAAATATTTGTCGGTGTAGATAACAATTTCCGGCACGAAATCCAAAATCATATTTTTTTCAATACCGATTTGTCTTGCGGCATCCTTTGCTTCCAAAACCTGTTTAATCATGCGTGCCAGCATAAAACCGAAAATCAGGCAAAGAATCAGGATTGAGAGATAATAAAAGATATTTTGATCCGTTGTCAGCGGCTCAAATAAAAAATCAATGGGACCCATTGAGTTTTCAAAATTGGGATTACTTGAAATCCATCTTGATAGCATCTCCGCTAAAAGAAATAAAATACCAACCATAACGGACAAAATAATGACTTTATATTCCAGTTTCATTCCTGCTCGCCTTTTGAACAAATCAATAATGCATTGATTTATTTAAATTATTTCATAATCTTATTTAACTTCTTTAGTACCTTCATTGAACTGTCTTTCCGAACTGTCTTTTGTATTTTATTTTGAACATGCCGGTTTTATTTTCATCTTTTTCTTTGAATTAAGCATCGAACATCATTTCCGATTAAATCGTTGCGGCCGGCTGTCTCCAACGCTTTTTGGATTGTTTCTCTGTTTTCCGGATTTCTGAATTGGAGCAATGAACGCTGCATTTTCTTTTCCGTCCGCGTCGCAGGAACATATATTTTTTCCATCGTAAACGGATGGAGTCCCGTATGAAACATACACGTTGAAATCGTCATCGGCGTCGGCGTAAAATCCTGCACCTGCTCCGTGTATCGGTTATTGTCTCGAATATATTCTGCCATCTCAATTGCATTTTCAAGCGTACATCCGGGGTGCCCCGAAATTTGGAACGTCACCAAAAACTGATTTTGCCCGAGCTGTTTATTGATTTCCTTATATTTCGTTTCAAACTTTTCAAATGTTGCCCGATTCGGCTTTTTCATAACCGCCGTCACATTATCACAGAAATGTTCCGGCGCCACTTTTAACTGACCGCCGACATGATATTTGCACAGCGTTTCCAAATAACCGTCATCTTGGAGCGCCAAATCAAATCGAACGCCGTAACCTGTTAAAACTTTTCGAATCCCCGGCATTTCCCGCAGCTGCTTCAGCAAATCTAACAATCTTTTATGACTCGATTTCAGTGACGGGCACACCGTCGGAACCAGACAGTTTTTATCCGTGCACGCACCTTTCTTTTCCCAGTTTGCGCATGTCATGCCGTACATATTTGCGCTCGGCCCGCCGATTCCATTGATTATGCCGTTGAAATCCGAAGATTCCATCATCTTCTCTGCTTCTCTGATAATTGATTTTTCGCTGCGGTTACTGATAGCTCGTCCCTGATGCTGCGCAATGGCGCAAAAAGAACATCCGCCGAAACATCCGCGATGGCTTGTAATTGAATTTTTAACAACATCCAAACCCGGAATCGGCTCATCGTATGACGGATGTTCCATTCGCAGATAAGGCAGTTCATACACTTCATCCATCTCAGCTTCCGTCAAATTCCGCATCGGCGGATTTTGAATAATCACAGTTTTCGGGTGAGGCTGAATCAGTTTTTTCCCGGAAACCGGATTTTGATTTTCATAAATTATCTTAAAAGCGCGCGCATACTGTTCTTTGTCGGCGGCAGCGGTTTCAAAATCGGGCAGTAAAATGCTGCCTGACAACGCTTCGGAGTCAGAATCTCTGTTCTCTTTCACACTTTTCCATTCTTTAATCGGCATCTTCCATACGGTTCCGGAAACATTTCGAATTTCCGATATTTTTTCGCCGGCATCCAGCCGTTTTGCAATTTCTTTAATCTGAAGTTCGCCCATCCCGTAAACAATTAAATCAATCGGCGCATCCGCGAGGACGGATTGTCGGACATCGTTTGACAAATAATCATATTCCGCAAATCGGCGAAGGGAGGCTTCAATACCGCCCGCGACAATCGGAACGTCCGGATACGCTTGGCGGAGGCGGTTGCTGTACGCGATAACAGCCCGATCCGGCCGAAGACCTGCGGCGCCGCCCGGCGAATACATATCGCTTTCCCGCTTGTAGAGGAGCGGCGTATAATTATTGACCAGCGAATCGGTGTTGCCTGCACTCACGGAAAAAAACAGTCGGGGTTTGCCCAGTTTTTCAAACGCGTCTTTACTCGTCCAATCCGGCTGCGCGATGATGCCGACCCGAAAACCGGCGTGTTCCAAAACGCGGCCGATCACGGCTGTTCCGAATCCCGAGTGGTCAACGTAGGCGTCGCCCGTTATTAAAATAATGTCTAATTCTTCCCACCCTTTCGCAGCTGCTTCATCAAGGCTCATCGGCAGAAATTCATCCGCTCTTTTTAATGCTTCCTTTCGGCGCTTCTCGAAAAAATGGTTTATTTTTTTGTTTTCATCGTTTTTTTTTGAATCAAAACTTTTTTTCGGTTCGTTTGAATCCTTTTTCTCGGTTTTTCCGAATTTTGTTTCGGTCGAAATATCTGATCGGCGGACGCCGAGTGTTCCGATTGTTTTCTTTTCGGATTTCTGTTCCGGCTCCGTTTCGTTCGATCGGTCGCCTTTTCCTTTGACCGGAATTGTTATTTTCGTTTCGTCCGCACCGAGGCTGCCGGCTGATTTTCGTGAGCCCAATATTTCTCTTCGGTCATTTGCCTTTCCGACTTGTACTTTGCTGACAATTCCGACCGTTCCCGCTTTCTTTCGGTTCCCGTCATTTTTCACGGGAATTGCCGTTTCTTTTTTATTCTTCTCTTTTTTGTAATCGGACATTTTCATTCTCTTCAATTTTTATTTTAAGGGTTCATTTGGGACGACATTTTGTAGGATAATTCAATGGAATACCGGCATTTCCGACGGTCGGTTTTCCGTGTCCGGGGTATAAATTTTCAATTTTGATTTCCGTTAATTTTTTTATAGACGCTGTCATTTTTTCCGGTACCGATTCTTCGAAATCCGCTCTTCCGATGCAGCCGTCTGAAAATATGGTATCGCCCGAAAAAAGTGTTTTAGAATTCTTTTCATATAAACAAATGCTGCCGGCGGTATGGCCCGGCGTGTGAATGACTTCTAAAAACTCTTCTTCTCCTTTTTCATTTGGGCCGATGGGTATTTTTTCTCCGCCCTTATATACGATATCCGGCGGCGGACATTTTGTTATTTCACCGAAATTTGCAGCTCTGGATGCCTGATTGTTCAGAACGGTCAAAGAATCGTTTTTATGAATTGCAAGTTTTGCATTGCTTTTTTTAATAAGCCGAGCGGCACCGCCGCTGTGGTCATAATGCGAATGTGTTAAAATAATTAATTCTATGTTTTCAACCGCTAGGTTGCTTTCTTCCAAATTATGAAATAAATAATCCGGATTCATTCCGGAATCGATGAGCACTTTTTCATTGATGACATAAACATTTGAGTCATAATATTCTGATAAAATCGGTTTTAATTGCATTTTCCCTCTCTCCTTTATTTTAACCTTTAATCACGCCGATCGGAATCAGTCGGGCAACTTTTTGAGAAATGCCGAGCTGATCCACCACATCTACGACGTCGTCACTGTTTTTATAAACGCTCGGCGCTTCTTCGGCAATCACGGAATCTCTTTCCGCACGCACGATAACGCCCTGCCTTTCCAATTCGTTTTTAACGGCGCCGCCGTCCATGTTGTGTTTTGCCTGCCCGCGTCCCATGACGCGTCCTGCACCATGGCAAGCGCTGCCGAATGACAGCGACATGGAATTGGGTCCGCCTTTTAATATGAATGAAGGCGTCCCCATGCTTCCCGGAATCAAAACCGGCTGGCCGACATCTCTGTACTGCTGCGGCACTTCGGGGTGGCCGGCCGGGAATGCACGCGTTGCGCCTTTGCGGTGAACGTAAACATTCTTCTTTTTTCCGTCAACCGTATGCTCTTCATATTTTGCGACGTTGTGCGCCACATCGTAAAGCAATTCCATTCCCAATGCATCGGTGTCTTTGCCGTAAAATTGTTCGAAAACTTCACGTGTCCAATGCATGATGATTTGGCGGTTCGCCCAGGCGTAATTCGCACCGCAGATCATGGATTCAAAATAGTCCTGCGCTTCTTTGGAATTTGCCGGCGCGCAGGCCAGCTGCATATCGGGAACATTAATTTTGTATTTTTTAACCGCCTGATTCAAAGTCTGCAAATGGTCGGTACAAATCTGGTGACCGGCGCCGCGGGAGCCGCAATGAATCATAACTGTAACCTGCCCTTCCGACAGACCGTAAGCCGCCGCTGCAACCGGGTCGTAAATCTTATCAATGTATTGAATTTCTAAAAAATGGTTGCCGCTTCCGAGTGTTCCGAACTGCGGGCGTCCTCTCTTGCGCGCTTTTGTGCCGACTTTATCGGGGCTGCCGCCTGTCATAAAACCGTAAGATTCACAATTTTTCACATCGCTTTCAATTCCGTATCCGGCTTCGACAGCCCATTTGGAGCCGTAAAGAAACGCATCTGTTAAGTTTTCGTCGCTGACTCGAAATTCTCCCTTTGAGCCGACGCCCGATGGTATTTTATGAAACAACTGTTCTGTCAATGTTTTCATATGGGGAATCGCTTCTTCCTTCCTCAAGTTTGTTTTCATCAAGCGGACACCGCAGTTGATATCAAAGCCGACGCCGCCCGGACTGATGACGCCGTCTTCGGGGTCAAACGCGGCAACGCCGCCGATTG
>JGI994J12354_10004277_pt1 | contig 12928 bp, 8 predicted proteins | sample IntmicLarv3ML3BL_FD_12354 | JGI IMG/M metagenome (IMG submission 12354)
CTAAATCACACTTCTATTTGCATCTGAAAGAATGTGAGTTTAGGTTCAATCATCGCTCTGATGATATATATCAGGCTCTTCTCAAAATCATCAGAAATAACCCGCTATTCTAGGCTAGCCCCATAATTTATGTATAAGTTTGGCAATATCAACATCAGCTTTTCCTACAATTATCTTTTTCCAAATAGTGTTATTTTCAATCTCTATAAGCCTATCAAAATTTAGGACATTAAGGAATGGAATAGTTTGTGGAATTTTTCCAAAAATAGTGTTAGCTTTTTCTTTTAATTCTTCAATTGTTTGTAATGCTGCGGTGTTAGAAGAAAATTCAGTCAATAACTTATCTTTAAATTTTTCTTTGCTGTTTGTTAAACCAACAAATGCTTCTTTAAAGCTATTTTCGTGTTTCTTGTATACTTTTACCCAAACATCTTCTTTAAATTCACGTTTCTAACTGTTCTAAATTTAGAGTTTGCTCTTTTAGAGTTTGCCGTTTTTTTGTTCCTTCTTCTTTCAGGACTTTTAATAGTCCTATTTTTTCTTCAATTACTTTTATTTGTTCTGTAGTAGCTTCTCCAAGTGTAAATATTCCATTTAATTTTCCTTTGCCAAAGTTTCTTTCTCGAAAGTTTTTGTTATAAGTTAAAGTGTTAATCTCTTGTCCATTTTTCCAATCACAAGAGCAAGATACAAATTTAGAGTCAGAAGTGTCATGCAAAAAGTTTGACAGGGTTGTTTTTCCACAACCATTTGTTCCATAAATAAAATTTACCTTTTTCAAATCTGAAATTTGAATTCCTTTTGCATCGTAGCTAGCTACATTTTTTATGATTATTCTTTCAATCATTGATTTTCAGTTTAAGTCAATTAATCAGACTTTTCCTCTTTTAGCTGATCGCTAACGGAGAGTTGAGCGTTATTCGCTTTGTTTGATTTGGATTTTTGGAGTACCGACGGTTTCCTATGTTGCGAAATCTATGATTGGACTAACTAATACCCGCGTTCGCGTCAAAAAAACCATAACCGCTGCTGTGTCGTTCAGAGGACTTGACCCTGTACATGGCGGCGTCCGCATTTTTAAGAAGCGTCTCGATGGTGTCTCCGTCTCTTGGAGAGACAGCGATGCCGATGCTGGCTGAAATATAGAAAGCATGTCCGTTGATGGAGAAGGGGTGGTCGAGTTCGCTTAATATTTTCTGGGCGATGATGGCCGCGTCTTCCGGCTTGGTCAGGTCGGGCAGAAGTAAAGTGAATTCATCTCCGCCATGCCGGGCAAGAGTATCAACGGTGCGTATACACTGACGCAGACGCTGGGCTACGCTTTGAAGGATCTGGTCGCCGGCCATGTGTCCATGGGTATCGTTCACAATCTTAAAGTTGTTAAGATCGATGAACATTACTCCGAACATAGTCCCATGACGCTTGGAACGGCTTATGGTTGTTTCCATCCTGTCTTTGAAAAGTCTTTTGTTGGGCAATTGCGTTAACTGATCGTGAAATGCCTGAAAGACTACGGTTTCTTCCGCTATTTTACGTTTGGTGACGTCGCGGGCTACGCCGTACGTCCCTTGAAAGCAATCCGGATGAAGTTCTCCTGAAGAGCTATCGTTGCCGTAAATACCGATGGAACTTATCATCATAACAATATGGGGAGAATCAAAATTCTGTCGGCGGTTGTTGCGCTGGAGTCGTATATCAAGATTAGTCGTGGCTCTATTGTCGCGTCTGCGTTCGATAAAAGCAAAACGCGCCTTGTCCATGTCTTCTTCATGGACAAGCGTTGTATAAGAAGTTCCGATAAGCTGTTTCTGCGAGTAGCCAAGTAGCGATTCAACACTGCCGTTTATGAAAGTGAAACGCCCCGAGCGATCCAGAGTAAAAATAAGGTCGGGCGAGGTTTCCACTAGAAATCTGTGCAATTGTTCGGAATGCTCAAGATGCGAGCTCATGATGGAATTGTTTTTGTCAATGACGCGGCGAATAAGGATATCCTCGACCTTGAGCGCCAGTTCTTCAGGGTCGTATGGTTTCCTGATATATTCCGTAGCGCCCCTGCGAAGCGCGAATATGGCGGAGTCAATATTAGTGTCTCCGCTTATAATGACAACGCTTGCCGTGATGTTGTTGTCCACAATCCATTGCATAATTTCAAGCCCGGAAATATCGGGCAAATTGATGTCAAGCAGGACAAGGTCCACGGTTCTGGATTTGAGAATGTCGATCGCTTCTCCGCCGTTGCCGCATTCCAGTATGTTCCAGTAATCTTTTTCCAGAATTGCCCGGGTACTGGAGCGCATACGCGGTTCGTCGTCAACTATCAGAATGTATTGCTGTATTTCGTTTGCGTTTATGAGCTTTTACCTTTCCGAAAAAAAAAGTTGTAATCAAGCTCCATCATTTTGGGGTTGGGGCAAAAGGATTGAAAAACTTGCTCCTCTCCCGGCGGAGCTTTGACAGGTAATATGGCCTTCCAGGCGTTCCACCAGTCCGGCCACTATTGATAGCCCAACGCCGGAATGTCCAGGACGTCTGTTGGGGTCAAGGGGTTTGAAGAGATTCAACATAACGTCTTGAGGAATACCCGAGCCAGTGTCTCTCAGCCTGATTTCTATATAATTACGGCCATTTTGGTTGATGTTTGCATGAGTGGAAATAAAAAAACAATCATCTACGGCCATTGCGTCCGACGCATTGTTCCAGAGGTTTAAGAGAATTTGTTTTACACTGTCCTTGTCGCAGTTTATGTGGCCAATATCAGGATCCAGAGATATCTCTGTTGCAATTCCGCGATCTGTAAAAAGCGGGTCGCCATATAGCTTTATCATGCTTTCAATTAACTTGTTTACATCCAGAATTCCCCTCGAAGGACGTTCTTCGGCATAGCCGTTTACCTGGCGGCGTAGTATGGTTGTAACGCGGTCAATTTCTTCCTCCAGAATGTCCAGTTCCTGGATTTCAACAGAATCCGGCAGCTTCCTTTTTACTACGTTCAGGTAATTTTTAATGATACTGAGGGGATTTCTAGCCTCGTGAACAACGTTGCGCGCTCTAAGTTCGTAATGTTTGGCCACCGAGTTTTCCAACTGTTCATCACGGTTCAGTATTTCACGCCAAGTTTCAATACTGGCAGCCGCGACTTGGGCAAAGCTCATTATCCAGGTAAGTTGTCTTTTAATAATTGTATGCTGCGCCGAGCTGATACCAAATGCCATGACGCCTATGATCTGTTTCGGGGTGTATAGAGGAATGTACAGAACCCCTTCGCCGCCGAGCATTCGCGTTATTTGAATATCGGCGAGAGAAACCACAGCCGGTTGTTTCTGCGCAAATGTGGAACGGGCTTGTTTTTCCAATGCGGCAGTCGCCGCCAGACTTTTGGGTTGAGCGAGGGGTATTTCCAGCTTTCGCCGTATGTCGGGCTGGACGTCGATATTTGGATAGGAAAGAACCGCTTTGTCTGTCTGGAGCAGAAGCAGAGCGATATTTCCGACGCCGAAGAGTATCCGGGCTGATTCGCGCACATCAAGAAGAAGTTCTTTTTCGCTTCCCAGGGACAGCAAGTCCTGTTGCAGGGAATGCGTCAGCGCCATGGCGCGCACAGCGTCCTCTGCGAAAGAAGCGGGTTGATCCGGAGCGCTTGGTTTTATCCTGACAGTTTCGGGGTGAGCCTCGTTTATCGGAAATGGTTTTAGTTCAAAGTATTTTGTAATTCCAAATGCCTCGGCGATTTGCAGAACCCGAGCCTCGCACTGTAGTCGAAGGTTCATGATATTTGGGATGTCAATACCCAAAACCGTACGGATAGCGTCGTATTCGGCGGATTGCGGGGGGGTGTCGTTCTCATCGGATATCTGTTGTGCGCAGAGAACATGCGCGGACCAGACAATCCGGCTTAAGGAGTCGGCGGTCATGATTTCTTCGGCGGAGTTATGATGAAAAAGAATGGCGTCCGCCATGAAAGACGAGAGCTGCCATTGATCTACAAGCCAAGCTCCTACTGCGGCGTGATCGGTCAGGAGGTTGAGGCGTTCGGCGTCTCGGAGCGCGTGTTCATCGCGGACGTCCGCCAGAATATCGCCATAACGCGTTTCCAGCCCGCATAGCAGCAGTAGTTCGCCAACGTCATGGAGCAGTCCCGAGAGGTAAGCCTCTTCCGGATCAGCGTGATTTATCGCGGACGCTATGGCGCGAGACGTTTCAGCAAGCAGCAGGGAGTGTTTCCAAAAACCCGAAAAGTTGTAACGTCGCGTGTTTATAGTGGGAGAAAAAACATTCTGAACAATAAGACAGGTGGCTAGGGTGCGAGAAAGACGAATGCCAAGATTGACAAGACATTGGGTTAAGTTTCTTGCTTCAACGCCCCTCCACAGGGCGGGAGAATTGGCCACGGTAAGAATTCTTGCGCTGAAAGAAGGATCTTGTCCCACAAGAGCGGCCAGTTCTGTAATGGCTGTTTTTTCATCTTCTGTAAGACGCAAAAACTGCAACAGAATGCTAGGAACGGGGGGTATCTGGAGCGACGCAATTGAATCGAGAATTGTTGGCGGAATTTTATGCAAATCAATATCTTTCACAGGCATACTTTTGAGGGCTTTTGTAGCGCGAACAACAGACTATAAAAACTCTTGGGTTACTATATGGCTTATGCCCCCAAGTAAATACGAGTAATTTTCATTGGATCGTTGAGCAAAATCAAAAATTTTGTTTCAAAAACGTGGGACAATATCGAAACGCAAGACTGACGCCTCACACCCCAATATGACATAAAATATATCATAATATAATATAAAAATACAAAAAAACTCTATCATTATAGGATCTTTTTTTAGGAATTTCTGATGAAATTTGCGCTTACGAGCCTCTGGGGCGCGTAGAATTTGCTGTTGACACCCTATTACCCTTGTGATAAAAAGTGCATCTGATTTTTTGAAGCTCCGCCGTCATCCATAAACGGATGAAACACATTCCCCAGTAGCTCAGTCGGTAGAGCAGGTGGCTGTTAACCACCTTGTCCGTGGTTCGAGTCCGCGCTGGGGAGCCAGACTTCAGAAGCCTGTAGAAATACAGGCTTTTTTTGTTGCCGCTTAACCGTACTGCGCTCGCCTGAATTTGCTGATCACGCCGTTTAGCTCATATTTTTCTTTCCTCTGGAAATCCGGACATAGCGTTAGAAAAAAATCAGCTCTTTGGCTGATATATCCAGCCTTGATCGGCATGATAAATCATTTGAGAGGTCATGCCGCCGTCCACGATAAAATTTTGACCTGTAATGAACCCCGCCTCTTCGCTTGCCAGAAAAAGCGCTATTGCCGCAATGTCTTCGGGTATGCCAACACGCCCCGCCGCGTGCTGACGAACGTCTCCTTCTGAGTAGTTTGGAGTGGATTGATTGGATTTGTAGGCCCAGGCGTCAATCCAGCCCGGACTGATTGCGTTTACGCGAACTTTGCCGGACAAACTGCTGGCAAGTGCGTGGGTGAGCGCGCTGATACCGCCTTTGGCTGCGGAATAGCTTTCTGTGTCGGGCTGAGACATAAAAGCGCGCGTGGAAGATATATTGATGATTGACGCTCCAATGGAGAAATGTTCTCTGAGTAGTTTCGTCAACAGGTAAGGCGCCGCTATCCCGACTTTCAGAGCGTAAGTGAAGTCTGCGAAATTACAATCGGATAAAATCCCCTTGCCAGAGACACACGCGTTATTGATGAGGCAATCAATTGTTCCAAAATTTTGAATAACCTGCCGGGTAAAGCTCGCAATGACGTTTTCTTCGGCAATATCTCCCGCCGCAAACAGGACATTTTGCCCCAGATGTTTGACCAGTTTGACCCCCGAAGCCTCATCCTTGTCGATAAACGCGGCAGTATAGCCGCGCGTGACGAACGATTCCACTAGGCAGCGACCGATGCCATTTGCTCCGCCGGTTATTATGCAAGTTTTATTACTCATTTTGGAAAGTCCGTGCGTCCATATATTCAATAAATACGTCTCAATATAAGACGGTTTTATGATTTTGCGTCAGATTTATTATGCTGTTGAGTGTCGTTTTATTCCAAGCTCTTTTTAACTGGATCATAGCGGAATCTGATATTCATTGGCGCGTATGACGTAAGCGGTCGCGGTCCCGGAGTTGCCGTAGAAATGCCTGTAAAAGGTCCCAATATACCGTAGGGTTCGATACGGGAGTAGTTTCCGTGTAAATCATGCGTGAACCAAACGAAATAGAACGTCTCTCCAGGAGTAATATGGTAGGCATAAGTGGAGTTATCTCGGGCCAAATAGCTGGAACAAATGAATTTTCCGCCAAGATCAGTGATATCCTGTAAAGTCATTTCCTTTTGGGTGAGCGGCGGACGGCTGCTAAACCTGAATAGTGCCTCGGTGAAGCGTCGTCGCTGACGGAAAGCGTTAATGCGGAAAATGGTCAAATTGCCGCGCCTGGCGACAACTGTGGCCGGAGGGAAAAGGGGAATACGCTGCGGATCATCCAAAGCGTTAGCCGCGTAGTAGTCAATGGTTCCATAACCGTAATTGCGCGGGTCATACCCTGTTGCAAAATTTGAAGCAGTTGTTCTTAAAGCCGCTTTGACATCAAACCAGTTCCAATTCGGATGCCGATATTTAAGGCATGCCATCAAACCTGCCAGTTGCGCGGTTACTCCAGAAGGTGACGAGTCGCCTCCCTTTCCCTTCATGTAATTGACTGGCACTCCGAATTCAATTCCGCCGCCAGTTTTACCGCCCAAGCGATTAACCGTTACGAAAGCCGCCGGCGGCGGAGTGCCCGGCGGTTGATTCTCGCGAGGCTCATAGGCGTAGACATGGGTCGTGTTTTTGTCAATCAACTTGGCGTAGCCAGTCGAGTCGTATAGATAACGCCAACCGCTGAAACTGGAAGAAAGGATCGTAGCTCCATTGGCTGACCCGAAATCCAGCAGCGCGTCGGGCGGCAAATAGGGGCGGCCGTTCTGATCTGAGGACGCGCTTACCAGAACCTGACTGGACAAGCTCAGGCCCGCGTCATGCACAGCGCCTTTGGCGTTGGATAATCCATGCGAGGTATTAATCATAAGTTTTACCGGTTCGGCAGCCTGCGAAAAACTGGAGCAGGCGATAAGAGCCGCCAAAACCAGGAAGACTAGCGTTTGGCGCGGAAAGTAGGAGCTTTTTTCAAAACGCGCATCCGCAGTATTTCCAATTGTGTCGCCTATAAATTGGAAAACCATAGGATCCATAGAAATGTCCTTTTATTTTTTATTGGCGTCGTTTTTTTGTTGCTTTTTAGCGGGAACCAGACCCAGCTCCTCAGCCGTCATTGGTTTAACCTGCCGAGGCTTCGTCCCACTCCAAACAAGCAGTTGTTTAGCTCTATTAGCATTCACGCAGTTAGGCGTGAATTGCAGCTCTCCTGGGTTATCATTGCATTTCTTTAAGACGGTCTCGCGTTCGGTTTTGTGCTCTTTGTACCATTCCACGGTTTGAACAACTTCGGTCTTCTCGCATCCGGACAACATGAAAGCGCTCCAGCGGCAGTTAACAAAACAATACGTTTTTTCATCTTGATACTCCTCCTGTGAGTTTACCGAAAGGTCAGCGGTTTCAGGTGTCTGGGTTTAGTCCCCAAGCAGGTTTTTAGCTGGATTTCGGATATGGTCATAAATAGAAACGCGCTTCGTTTGCAAAACGCTAGAGCCTGATATAGACTACCACAGGTATTTAAGGCATACGCGGTACATTGTTGTTTTCCCCTGAATTGTTGATAACTTATAAAAACTTATCGATAAACATTGTATTGACAGCCTCAATCCTTGATGATATTTCATGCGCCTGAGGCGGTCGCGACTAAATAAAGCCCCATTAACTTAAGCAAATACAGCGCGCGTTTACAATGTTTTAGTTGGCTTAAGGCGGATTTTTCTTACGCATGAGATATTATATTTCTTTTTTTTTGCTTCTTCTTCTGCCCAGTTTTGCGGCTCCTTCAACGAGTTGGGGAGAAACGCTGGAAGCCGATTCTTCGCCCCCGCTTCTAACTTTGAACGAGGCTCTTCGTATCGCCAGCTCCAATAACCGTAGTGTGAAAATCCGGGAGCTGGAAGTGACTAAATCCGCTGAAAAAGCTGCTCAGGTCAGAACGAATTATTGGCCCAAGCTGGATAGCTACGCGTTGGCGGGCAGTATGCTGCGACCTTTGGAATTTACCGCTCCCGCCGGAGCTTTCGGCAGTTATCCCGGGATTGGCCCGGTGCCGGGAAAAGATTCCGCAATCCGTTCGCCGCGGCAATTTTCAGCTCTCGTATACGCCTCCGCAACGCAGCCGATAACTCAGTTGTACAAAGTGCGTCTTTCCGAACGCCAAGCCCTTCTGGGAGTTGATTTTAGCAAAGAGGAAACTCGCGCCGAACAGCATGAAACCAGGCTGAAAGTTAAGGGTGCTTATTACGGGGTTTTGCAAGTCCAGGCGCAGATTGAAAGCGTTACGGCCGCAGTTCAGTTTCTAACAGAGCTTTCCAGAGTCACGGATCAGCGTTTAGAAGCCAGAGCCGCGTTAAAATCGGACTCGCTCGCTGTCAAAGCCAGGTTGAAACAGCAACGCTATCAGTTGCTTGTTCTGCTGGATAACCTTGAATTGCAAAAGCGGAATCTGAACCATCTCCTTGGTCGTGACTTGAAAACCCCGTTCTCCGTGGAAAACAAGCCCGCGATTATTCTTGACGAACCTGATGTTGAACATGCCAGAAAACAGGCTATGGAACAGCGTCCAGAGTTGCGCGAGACGCGCTTGCAAACTGAAATAGCCGATTTCAGCATACGGCGGGAGCGGGCGGAATATATCCCCGATGTCAGTTTGCAGCTGGGATATCTCTCGTTTCCTAATATACAGTTTATGCCGCGCCATGTCTGGCATGCTGGCGTCCTCTTTCAATGGCAGCCGTTTGATTGGGGTTACAAACAGCGCCGTCTAGCCGAGTTTAGAGCCGCGGCCCAACAGAGCTCGCTTGCCGAACAGGATGCCAGGCAGCGAGTTTCCCTTGAAGTGGAGGACAAGTTCCGCAAGACAAAGCAGTTTAGCATGTTGCTGGAGGCGCGTTCTGACGCTCGCGAAGCCGAACGGGTCAGGCTGAGGGAAGTTATGGATCGTTACGAACAACAAGCCGCGCTTTTGTCTGATGTCTTGCATCAACAAGCGGCGTTATCGCAAGCTGACGCTCTATGCCAAGAGGCCTTGGCGGGATTCTGGACGGCTCATGCTGAGTTTGAGAAGGCGACGGGGGCGGAATAAAAGTTTATGAAAAACGCATTGTTGGCCATGGGATTGGGGTTTTTGATTGCGGTGGCTCCGGGCTGCGGCAAATCTCCGCAGCCATCCGCGCCCGAAGCCGTTCCGGTGCGAGTAAGCGAGGTAGAAGAGCTTCAGACCGGTAAAACAGTGCGTTTTTCTGCCAGTATTACGCCAAACGATCAAATTGATTTGGTTTTCAAATCAGGTGGTTATGTCGCTTCAATCACACAGGTGCGCGGAGCGGACGGTCGCATGCGCGCCCTTGATGTCGGCGATTATGTAAAAGCCGGCTCTGTTGTGGCGTCGGTGCGCTCAAGCGAATATCAAGATCGTATCCATCAGGCCGAGGCTGGGCTGGCCAAAGCTCAGGCTGCTCATGAGTACGCCCAACAGAATTTTGGGCGGATTTCCGTTCTGTTCGCCGGGGGCAGCGCTATAAAGCCAGAATACGATCAGGCAAAGGCGCAGTTTGACACCGCCGCCGCTTCGCTCAAAGAAGCCGAGGCGCAGCTCTCGTTGACTCGCGTTCAACTTGCCGACAGCGTCCTTAAATCTCCGCGAGATGGCTGGATTGCCGCTAAAAATGTAGGCGTTGGCAGTTTGACTGGTCCTCCTACTCCGGCTTTTGTTTTGATTGACATGCGCCGGGCTCGAGCTTCCTTTGGCGTGCCAGATACGGCTATGCGTCTGGTGCGGATGGGACAAAAACTTTCTGTCAACACAGAAGCGGAGGGTGATTTCGAAGGCCAGGTGACGTCAATTTCCCCGAGATCCGACCCGAAAACACGCGTTTACTCTGTGGAAGTCACGCTGAATAATCCGCATAACCGTTTGAAAGAGGGTATGATAGCAAATCTTGCGTTACATGAAACGCCCCCTCGATTGATCACGGCAATTCCTTTGGCGGCTGTATTGCGCTCTCCTCAAGATCCTGATGGATTTATGGTCATGATCCCGCAGCCCCTAGGGGACGGATATGTCGCCCGTCCGCGTATTATTCAGATCGGCGACGCGTATGCTGACAAAATTTCCGTAACCGGAGGACTTAAGGTCGGAGAGCGCGTTATCACTACAGGCGCCGCTTTGGTGCGCGACGGCGACCGGCTGCGGCTCATTCCTTGAAACGAAGCACATATCCATTATGGCCCATAAAAGCGATATCGAGATTATCACCCACACGCGCAACGCCGCGCGTTATTTTGCCGAGCGTCGACAGGTTGCCATTGTCCTGTTATTCATAGTCTTCCTGTGGGGGTGGTACGGTTATCTGAATATGCCGAAACGGAAAGATCCGTATGTTTCGGTGCGGGTTGCCGTGGCATTCTGTAGTTGGCCGGGCGCGACCGTTGAACAGGTCGAACAATTGGTTACGCGTCCGATCGAAAACGCGGTTTCTCAAAACGCTTATCTTCAAAAGCCCTCGCCGTCGGAATATGCTCTACGTTCGCTCTCTCTGCCAGGACTTTCCATTGTTTATGTAAAATTGGGCGAGGATGTCAAGGATACTCGTAAGCAATTCAGCGATATTCACCTGAAGCTGGCTGGATTGACGCCGTATTTACCCAAAGGCGCGGGTCCGATCCAGTTTAACAGTGATTTTGGCGACACCGTCTCCCTGATGCTGACCGTGGCCAGCCCCAAAACTGGCGAAGCTGAAATAGCGGCGCGAGCTCGCTCCGTCCAAAAAGCCATAACGGAAACAAGGGCCGGTTCCGCAGATCCAGCGCGGAGGGCGAGCGTAATATATTGTCATCCTCATTCGACCTCGGCGAGCGCGATTAAGCGAGTAGCGCTGGCGTTACGTCAAAACGCCGTCCGAGACGGAATCATTGATGATGTCCTCTGGATTGAAGGTCCCGGTTTTGTGGGATTTGACGCGAGGACATCAATAAGCGACGGGGAATTACGCGATTACGCGCTAAAATTTGCCGTTGAAAGCGCGCGTCGCTCGGAGAGTCATCCCGATAACTGGGATCCCGCTGTTATCGTCCGTCCTGAGGCCGCCGCGTCGGCGTTGACTCTGGTGGTCGGCGAAAAGTATACCTACGCGGAGTTGGAGCGGTATACCGATCTGATTTCAAGAGCTCTGCAAAATGTAAAAGAGGTTTCAAAAGTTGGCCGCTCGGGGGATCTTCCGGAAACGATCTACCTCGATTATTCGCAGGAACGACTGGCGGCGTACGGATTGAAGCCCGCCGATATCGGCAATGTCCTCAACGCGCGCAATATCACCGCTTCCGGAGGCGTTTTGGAATCCGCGCGGCAAAACGTAAATATTATTCCTTCCGGGCAGTTTCATGCGGCTGATGCAATTGGCGAAGTCGTTGTTGGCGCCACTCCAACGGGAGCTCCGGTTTATCTGAGGGACATAGCGCAGGTTTCCCGAGGATACGATCTTCCGCCAAAGTTTCTTAACTTCCTCACTTGGAAAGACGAAAGTGGTTCTTGGCGGCGCAGTCGAGCCGTAACAATTGACGTTCAGATGCGCGAAGGCGAGCAGATCGCCGAATTCGGAAAAAAAGTTTCTCAGAAACTGGAAAGCGTCAAACAATATCTGCCCGATGACCTGATTTTAGCTCACACATCCGACCAGCCTTTGCAGGTTAAAGAAAATCTGGATCTTTTCATGAACGCCCTTTACGAGGCGATCATACTCGTGATTCTCGTTTCCTGGATCGGCTTCCGCGAGTGGCGGTCGGCTTTGGTTATGGCGGTTTCCATTCCGCTCACATTGGCAATGACGTTGGGAATGATGCAGGCGCTTAGTATTGATTTGCAGCAGGTGTCGATCGGGGCGCTTATCATAGCGCTTGGTTTGCTCGTGGATGATCCCGTGGTAGCCGGAGACGCCATCAAACATTCTCTGGCCGTTGGGCATCCGCGTATCATTGCCTCATGGCTTGGTCCCACGCGTCTGGCTCGGGCTATTTTGTATGCCACCATCACAAATATTGCCGCATATCTCCCGTTTCTGATGCTTTCGGGAGATACTGGTTTGTATCTGTATAGCCTGCCTGTTGTTATGGCTTGTTCGCTGGTGTCTTCCCGCATTGTCTCCATGACGTTTGTCCCGTTGTTGGGATACTATTTTTTGCGGGCTCCAGAAAAAACAGAAAAAAGCCTGGAAGAGAAACGTCATAGCGGATTCACTGGGTTTTACGCCAAAATTGCCAGACTGGCTATCGCTCGTCGCTGGATGGTTATTTCAGGGGCAACGCTATGTTTGATCGTCGGAGGCGCCCTGTTCTCACAGCTGAAAACAGCTTATTTCCCGGAAGACGTTCAGTATTGGTCGTATGTGGATATTTGGCTGCCAAACGGATCGTCAGTTACGGCTTCTAATGATACGGCCAGGCAGGTTGAGGATATTGTGCGCCAGACGGTGGAACAATACGCGCGCGAACATCCTTCCGAAAAATACTCTCCTGCCGAAATGTTGCGTTATATGACTACATTTGCCGGAGGAGGCGCCCCGCGTTTCTGGATTACGGTCGCGCCTGAATTGCGGCAAACCAACTATGCGCAGGTGTTGATAGAAGTTAAAGACAAAAACGTTACTCCCAAATTAGCGCCGATTTTACAGGGGGCTCTCTCCCGCTCTGTGCCGGGGGCGCGGTGCGATGTTCGGCAATTGCAGATAAATTC
>JGI994J12354_10004278_pt1 | contig 12923 bp, 12 predicted proteins | sample IntmicLarv3ML3BL_FD_12354 | JGI IMG/M metagenome (IMG submission 12354)
GGGGTCATTGCCTGCCAGCCGGAGATGCCAGCCGCAGGGAATGCAGCCAACATGCAGGCGGCGGCGGAACGGGTGAAGAGTGGCATGATCACAACCGCGATACGCGATACGCAGTTTGAGGAGCTGACCATTCACGAGGGCGATTATATCGGTCTGTACAATGGCAAGATCTCTGTGTGCGAGAAGAGCCCGTATGATGTGGCTGTCAAGCTAATGGCGATGCTGGTCACCGATGAGGATTCGCTGATTACCGTGTACTATGGCGAGGATGCCAACGAGACGGACGCAGGGGCGCTGGTGGAGACATTCTCGCAGGCGTACGGCATGTGCGATGTAGAATGCCATAACGGAGGACAGCCGGTGTACTGTTACATACTGTCTGTGGAGTAAAAAGAAACATGCTATCGTGGAACGACGTAAAAGGAGTTGGCCCCGCCCGCCGCAAATCGCTGGAGGAGGCGGGGTTTTTCACGCCCGAATCCCTGGCGGAATGCCTACCCATCGGATATCGCGATACGACGAAGTGTACGCCGGTGGGCCAGATGCGTCCCGGTATGGAAACAGCGTTTGAGGGCATCATTGCGGAGCGGGCGCGTGTGGCGCGGGTGCGGGGACGGGTGTACGTCACCGCAAAGGTACAGGATGATACCGGCACCATCCGCTGCACATGGTTTGGTGGGGCGTGGATGGTAAAAAACCTTCCCACGGGCAAGGCGCTTCGGCTGTATGGACGCGTTACCCAGCCCAAGACAGGCGGGCCTGTGGTGGTCAACCCCATGCTTGTGGAATCGCCATGCATTCAGCCGGTGTATAGGCCGATGGAGAGCCTGCCGGCCAAAACCATGCGCAATTTGATCGGTGCGGCGCTGGATGCGGGCCGGTTTGACGACGTGCTACCCGAAACATTCCGGAACCGCTACAATCTGGCACCCCGACAGTTTGCTCTGCGCAAGGCGCACTTTCCCGACTCCCATGGCGTCCTGTCCGAGGCAAGGCGCAGGCTGGCCTTTGAGGAGCTAACGCTGTTTCAGATGCACTTGCAGGGGCTGCGTGAGCGCGATGCGGAGGGTGTTGTGGCGGCATCGTCCGAGAAGGACAGCCGCGCTTTTTGGAACGCGATGCCTTTTCAGCCCACCGCCGCCCAGGCGCGTGTGCTGGAGGAGGTTCGCGGTGATCTGGGGAGCAGTGCGCCCATGGCCCGGCTGGTGCAGGGGGACGTGGGCTGCGGCAAAACTGCGATTGCCTTTGGAGCGCTGTATCTTACGGCCAAGGCAGGCTATCAGGGGGCAATGATGGCGCCCACGGAAATACTGGCCATGCAGCACTACCGCACGGCCCAGCGGCTGTTGGAACCCTTGGGCATTTCCTGTGCGCTGCTGACGGGAAAGCTGTCTACCGCTGCGCGTCGGGATGCCCGTGAAAAGGCGTCGTCAGGTACGGCGCAGGTGATCATCGGCACCCATGCGCTGATTTCGGAGGATGTGACATACCGGGGACTGGGGCTGGTTGTTACGGATGAGCAGCACCGCTTCGGCGTGCGCCAGCGCACGCTGCTGGCGCGCAAGGCCCAGGGCCCTGCGCCCAATGTGCTCGTTATGTCTGCCACGCCCATTCCCAGAACGCTGTCCTTGATCCTCTTTGGCGACCTGGACGTGTCCGTGGTGGATGAATTGCCCCCCGGCCGCTCGCCGGTGAAGACGCATATCGTGCCGGAAAAAAAGCGCGGGGGCATGTATGGATTTCTTCGTGCCCAGGTGGCTGCGGGCAGGCAGGCATATATTGTCTGCCCCCTGGTGGAGGACAGCGACGCTGTGGATGCGATTTCCGCAGAAGCCATGTACGAAACCCTGCGCAAGGGCGCATTGTCCACGCTGCGGTTGGGGTTGGTGCATGGGCGCCAGAAGCCGGAGGAAAAGGACGAAATTCTGCGCTGGTTTAGCCAGGGTGAACTGGACGTGCTTGTCTCCACTACGGTGGTGGAGGTGGGCGTGGACGTACCAAACGCTACGGTGATGGTGATTGAGAATGCCGAGCGCTTTGGCCTGTCACAGCTACATCAGCTTCGGGGACGCGTAGGCCGGGGCACAGAGGAGAGCTATTGCTTTCTGATGGGCTTGCCAAGTGAAAGGCTGGATGTGATGGTCTCCACTACGGACGGCTTCGTCATCGCCCAAAGGGATCTGGAGCAGCGCGGCCCAGGCGAGTGGTTTGGCACGCGGCAGCATGGCGCGCCGGAGATGCCCGGCGCGGCGCTGGGCGGCGATGTGCGGCTGCTGGAGGAAACGCAGCAGGCGGTCAAGCAGCTACTGAAGGATCCCCTGCGCGGTCATGAGCTAGGGGCGTTGCGGGAGGCGGCCAGTGCGCGGTTTGGCGATGCGCTGGAGCAGATCGGGCTGAATTAGGATCGTTGGCGTATGAAACGTTCTAGGGGCACATCCGGGCTATGAAGCGGCATTTCCGCATATAGATGCCAGGCATGGAGGGAAACCCATGCCAAGGGAGGAGAAAGCGTGGAACTGTTTGTGCTGCGGCCTGTTACGGAAGAGGATGTTCCCCAAATTGAAAAATGGCTATATGCTCCCCATGTGTCGCCCTGGTTTGAGGATGCGGATGATTGGCTAACTGAGATCCGTGGGCGAGCAGGTGAGTTTTCTTTTTTGCGGCATTTTGTGGCGGTGGAAAATGATACGCCCTTTGCCTTCTGCCAGTATTATGACTGCTACGATGCGCGGGAGGATTGGTACGCGGTGGATGCGCCAGGACAGGTGTTCAGCATTGACTATATGATCGGGGAGCCCGCGTATCTTGGCAAGGGCTATGGACAGGCGCTGGTGGCTGCCCTTTCGGGTATGGTGAAGGCCCGCGAATCGGGAGCCTGGGAGATTATCGTGCAGCCGGATGAGCAGAACGCAAAGTCTATCCGGGTTCTTGAGGCGAATGGGTATAGGTATGATGGGGGAGTGGGGTATTACAGAAAAGGGTTGCGGTAGGGGGAAGGTCAGGGGACGCTGTCCCCTGAACCCCCTGCCAAAGGGATTAAATCCCTTTGGAATCCCTGCTTTTTCGCCTCACGGTGGGAGAGGTTTATATATTATAATATAAAAAAACTCCCTCGCCGTGAGGCGAAGGAGGGGATTCGTAAGGGATATATCCCTTACGCAGGGGGTCTGGGGGACAGCGTCCCCCAGCGTCTTTCCCCTCATTTATCCGTTCGTCATCGGCTCCGCGGACAGCGGCATCCGGTTATCGAAGGCATTGCGGATGGCGGCGAGGATATTGCCATGGCTGTCGTTTAGGCTCATGGTGGCAGTGGTTGTCACGTCGGCGAGCATATCCTTATCCTCCTGGGAGAGAGCGTCATACTTTGTCTTGTCTTTTTCCTCCGCGCTATCCGCTTTGAGCGGGCGGCCGTTTACATCGGAGCAATACATGTTAAACCACTGCTCCACCTCGTCCACTGTTTTGCCGATGAAGATGCGCTGGAAGGCATCTATCTGGGTGGACCAGGTGCCTGAGTTCATTGCGTAGTCCGCGCCGCGTGCCCGCTTGGTTTTCCAGGCGGCGATTTGGGCCAGGTACGTATCTTCAGTGTTTTCAGCCGCGCCGCCATAGCCGGCCTGTCCGGGAAAGCCGGCGAAGGTGGGCATGGTGGCGTTATCATAGTTAGGAGTGGCGACCTCAAGCTGGTCTATGAAAATATCCACGATGCGGCCCTCGCCATCAAACAGGGCAGAGGCCATCACCACGTTGTAGCTGTAGACGGGTACATTTTTGTCATCTGTGCCCGGGCCAATGCGGCCCAGAAAGTCAGTGCCCAGGCCCATGTGCGTGGCTGTTGCCGTGGAGGCTGCGGGCGCGGAGGGGGTGCCAACGGCGTTGTTTACGGCCTCGAGAATGGCATTGCTGGTGAGGGTCGCGCCGGTTACGACGTCCACGCCCTGGGTGCTGTTCTTGGCCAGGATTTCCTGGGGGATTTTCTCCAGGGCGGGCCCAGCAACACTTTCGGTTTCGTTGTGGCGTATCACTTCAATGCCGACAATATCGTTTCCATTCTTGCGCACGGAGACGGTCAGCTCGCCGCCGTATCCATTGGCCGTGCCCTGTAGCTCTTCGGCGCGGGCGCAGGCGGTCAGGAGCATCACCAGACACAGGGCCAGGGGAAGCAGTTTTCTCATGGGATATTCCTCCATTCATAGTTGCTTTGCTCGCGCAAAAGCGTGGCTTCTGACAAACAGTATGCCCGCCTCGTGTCTGTGTTATGAATGGATTTTTCGGTGGTTGTTTTTAAGAGAGGATCATTACAGCAGTTGTTGCTCGTTGATGATGAGCTTAAATTGAAGGTTCAGGGTTTCGCACGCCTTGCGGCAGAGAAGCATACGGTCAAGGAAGATCTGGAAATAGTCCATCACGGAGCTGTAATGGGTATCAACGGTCATCTTGAGCTTGAGGAGGGAATGCTCTTCGTTGATTTTGACAAGGGATTTTTTCGTGGAATAATTTACCCGGTCATGAATGTCGAAGGCGGTAACGTCCTGGTTCCGCACGCGGCTGCGCCGCACATCGGTCTTGTCCGCAATGATGAGGGCGGCGGTGACAGGATTGATGGGTTCAGCGGTACCTTCGTCATGATTGCCAATGGCAGTGACGATGTCGGCAATATCCTCCGCAGGCATGCCAAGCCCTTCCAGGATACGGAAAGCCATCAGCGCGCCGGATTGGGCATGGTCGTGACGGTTGACAAGGTTGCCAATGTCATGCAGATAACCGGCAATCTGGGCCAGTTCTATTTCGTGAGGGCTGTAGGATAGGGTTTCCAGGATGTATTTGGCTGTTTCCGCCACGCGGGTAACATGGGCAAAGCTGTGCTCCGTGTAGCCGATGGAGGCAAGGGACGCATCCGCGCAGCGGATGTAGGTGTTAATGGCCGGATCGTTTTTGATGTGTTCAAAGGTAAGTTGCATAGAATTCCTTTCTTGTTTTGTTATGCGCAGTTTGCGCTGAGATATCCTTTATTCATTCGACATGATGGACGGCAATTCCTTTTGTGAAAATAAAAACTGCCGCGCAAAAGGGCGAGGCAGCGTAGGATTTCGCCTGAGAGGTTACTTAACAGCCACGACGATGTCCCGCCGGATGGAGGCGTCCACACGGTGCGCAAGCCCATCATAGGGCGGTTCCCGAAGGCAGGTCAGGCTGTGGGCTTCCAGGACCTTTTCCATATCGGCCCGGGGGAACACCAGGGTGTTCCAGCTCAAGGCCAACACGCCGCCGGGCCGAAGGGTGTCGCGCCATGCGGGCAGGCAGGCATTCAGCAGCGGCGTGGGGTTGCGCATGAGGTTGCTTCCCGCAACGCTGCCATGGGTTACGCCATAGGGCAGGTCGCCTACCACCATATCAAACGCGGCTTTGCCAAAGAATCGGTCGGCAAGCTTGCTGTCCCCAGCAACCATGGTCCAGTGGCCAGGCGCGTCCTTCAGGGATTCCTTGCTCCGGCCAAAGGCAAGCTGCCATGTGAGTGCTCCATAAGATTTTTCCCGCTGAAGCTTGTGCTTCCATTTTTCGGTTTCCAGATATTTTTGAAAGTACACCGCCGCGTCATGAGCCGCCCGTTGCACGATTTCAATGCCTGCCGCATCCCAGCCGCGCATCAGCGCTTCGTACAGGGTGGTGCCCTTGCCTGCGACAGGATCCAGCAGGCGCAGGCGGCTCTTTGGTTCCAGCCGCAATGACAATTCCGCAATATGGAGCATGAGCCGGGTGAACAGGGCATTCGTCTTGCCCGTGTATTTGAGAATCGCGCTTAGATCCTCCCCAAAGAACCCATCACGGGGTGTTTCCAGCGGACGCAGCAGCCCGCTTTGCGCTTCAAAGAGCGCATACAGGCACGATAGCCGCGCGATGCGGCGTATGTCCTCCTCGGGAAGGGTGTGCTCCGCATCAAAGGCGTACCAGCGCATGCCCGCGTCCACGTCCACCCGAGGCTCGCCGCAGGGCGTGGAGAGCTTCTTTAGGCATAGGGACAGCTCCGCCAGACATAGGGATTCCGATGCGTCAAAAAAGACCGCACTTACCCCGGGATGTGGTAAAATTCGATAAGTTGTCATGTGTTGCACCTCTTTGTGTGGTGATGGGCGAGGACGGGGGGGACGGATCAGGGGACGCTGTCCCCTGAAACCCCTGCCAAAGGGATGATATCCCTTAAGCAGGGGGTCTGGGGGACAGCGTCCCCCAGAATCTCTCTCACACGCACTTCCCGCGCAGCTTGTTAATGGCGCGTTCCAGCGCGTCCTTTGAATTGTCCCAGGGCTTGTCCGCGTTGCGGTAATCGAACTTGAGGGTAAACCACTCAAGTTCTTTCTCGATACGCTCAAGGTTTTCGCGCTGCAAGGCTTCCAGCATGGCAAGAAATTCCTTGTGCCTGGCTTGCGTCCAGCTCTGTGGCGGCCATGGCCGAAAGCTGACTATAATGCGGCATGCACAGTCCCTTGGAGGATGCCAGAGGGTTTTCCGGAAATCCCCATCGGTTTTCCACAGGTGCAGCACGGTAAAAAGGTACCGATTCATGGTGTTTTCCAGCCGCTCACAAAGGACGCATGTGCCGTCCGACGCAGGGAGGGCTTCTTTTTTTCTGAACAGGCCACCCTTTTGAGGTGCCGGGGCATGGAGGCGGGAGAGGGTTTCCTTCAGATGCGTATGGGTCACCAGCGCCAGACCAAGCCTGTTTTTCATGGTGATCATCTGCGAGAAGTGCCGCTGGCAGAAGCCCTTTTGATTGACCTCTATGCGTGTATCCGGTTCCATGACAGATGCGCCCAAGAAGCTCTCCAGGTAGGCTTGCTCGTTGATTTCGCGCAAGCTACACAGCGGGCATTCGCCGCCCTGCCTGTATGCGTCCCAGACGGGAATGGTGTCGATGTGATAGCGCATGGGATTTATTTCTCCGCGCCTTTGGCGCTGCGGTTGCCTATCCGGTACAGAAGCGAAACGGCGAGGCAAATGACCGCCATAACCACAAGGCCGCCCAGTATGCCGTAGAGCGCGATAGGAAGCGTGGTGCTCAGTGCACTAAAAGAAAACTGTAGATTCATGATACCCCTCCATTATCCAATCAGATTCTTTACCATGCCCAGAAGCAAGCCGCCCGCGATGACCGAGGCGATCTGCCCCGCCACGTTTGCGCCTGCGGCATGCATGAGCAGGAAGTTGTGCGGATCCTCTTCCAGGCCCATTTTATGGACGACCCGGGAGGACATGGGGAACGCGGAAATACCGGCTGCGCCGATCATGGGGTTTACCTTGTTCTTGGCAAAGAGGTTGATCAGCTTGGCGAACAGTACGCCGCCGGCGGTATCCATGATAAAAGCGATCAATCCCAGGCCCATAATCATGAGGGTTTCCAGCCGGAAGAACTGCGCGGCGATCATGCTTCTGGAGATGATCAGGCCCAGCAGGATGGTGACGATATTTGTCAGGGCGCTCTGAGCAGTTTCGGCAAGGGAGCCGAGCACGCCGCATTCGCGCAAGAGGTTGCCGAACATCAGGAAGCCTACCAGCGCCACGGAATCCGGCGCGACAAGGCCCGCGATGGCCGTCACGATGATGGGGAACAGGATGCGGACAACCTTGGGAATGGCGACCTGATTGTACGGCATGCGGATGAGGCGCTCTTCCTTGGTGGTGAGCGCCCGGATTACAGGCGGCTGCACGATGGGCACCAGCGCCATGTAGGAATAAGCGGCCACGATGATTGCGCCGATATAGCTGCTGCCCAGCTCATGGGCGATAAAAATAGAGGTGGGGCCGTCCGCCGCGCCGATAATGGCGATGGACGCCGCGTCCTTGAGGGGGAAAAACAACGAGGCAAGGCACAGGGTGAAAAAGATGCCAAACTGTGCCGCTGCGCCGAAGAATAAAAGCTTCGGATTGGTGAGCAGGGGGCCAAAGTCAATCATTGCGCCGATGCCGATGAACAGCAACAGGGGCAAGAGCTCATTGGCGATGGTGGCATTATATAGAATTTCAATGGCGCCGCCGGATGCGACAACGCCCGAGTTGGGTAGGTTGACCAAAATGGCGCCAAAGCCCATGGGGAGCAACAGGGCAGGCTCCATTTCCTTGGCGATGGCAAGATAAATGAGCAAGCCGCCAATGCCCCACATTATGGCTTGCTGCCATGTTATAGAAAGCAAATTGCTGTATAATACATCCACACACAATTCCCCCCCAGTATGATATATGACATAATACTACCATGAGAAAGGGAGCTTTGTCGAGGCTTCTTTTTGTGGGCCGGATCTGATAAAATGAATACAGAAACCAAAAAAACGGAGGATTGAGAAGTGGGATTGTTTGAATTGTTGATGATCGCGGTGGGGCTTTCCATGGATGCGTTTGCCGTGGCGCTGTGCAAGGGACTTGCCATGCCGAAGATGAATTGGCGGCGGGCGGGGGTAATCGCGCTCTTCTTTGGCGGATTTCAGGCGGCCATGCCATTGCTTGGCTGGGTGATGGGGCGGCAATTTGAAAAATACATCACTGCGCTGGACCACTGGGTGGCGTTTGTGCTGCTGGGGTTCATCGGGGGAAAAATGATCTGGGAAGCCCTGCGGGAGGGGGAGAAAGAAGCTCCACAGGAGGAGAGCATGGACATCAAAGAGATGTTCATGCTGTCCATTGCCACCAGCATAGACGCGCTTGCCGTGGGCATTACGTTTGCATTTCTTGAGGTGAACATTATGCCCTCCGTGGCTGCGATTGGCGTGACCACATTTTTGCTGTCCCTGTTGGGCGTGGCGGCAGGAAACCGGTTTGGCGCCTTGCTGATGAAGAAGGCCGAAATTGCCGGGGGCTCAATCCTGATTTTGATTGGAATAAAAATTTTGTTGGAACATCTGGGCGTGTTTACGTAAAAAAGGAAATGCTTCACATTTGACCCATTCTCTGCTACAATAAGACGATTGAGTAGGGAGGAGGCGTCAAATGTATACTATCGCAATCGACGCTATGGGCGGAGATTACGCGCCGGACATAACCGTACAGGGCAGTGTCAGCGCTTTACGGGCGTTTGGCGACCTGCGCGTGCTGCTCGTGGGACAGGCTGAGAGGATCGAGCTGCTTCTTGGCGGCGCGGAGGATGTGCGTGACCGCCTGACAGTAGTTGACGCGCGGGAAGTTATTGAAAATACGGAATCACCGGTGATGGGCATCCGAAAAAAAACGGATTCCTCCCTGGTGCGTGCATATGGATTGGTGCGGGAGGGAGAGGCGCAGGCGCTTGTCTCCGCCGGATCTACGGGGGCCGTGATGGCAGGCGGCATGTTCCGCCTGGGCCGTGTGCCTGGGGTGGAAAGGCCCGCACTGGCCACGCTCCTGCCAACCCTTGGGCAAAACCCTGCGCTGCTGGTGGATGTGGGCGCCAATGTGGACTGCCTGCCGGAATATCTGCTCAGCTTCGCCCGCATGGGGCACACGTATATGCGGCAGGTTGTGAACATTGACGCGCCGCGGGTGGCGTTGCTCAACATCGGCGAGGAAGCGGAGAAGGGCAACCAGCTGACCAAGGGAGCGTTCGAGTTGCTCAAAGCTTCGGGCCTGAACTTCATTGGGAACCTGGAGGCACGCGGCATTCCCATGGGCGAGACGGACATTATCGTGGCCGACGGCTTTGCCGGCAACATCGTCCTGAAAAGCATGGAAGGCATTTCAAAAGCAATTTTTACGCTCCTCAAACGGGAGCTGATGGCCACCAAACGTGCTAAGCTGGGAGCGCTACTGGCCAAGGATGCCTTTGGCAGCGTGAAAAAAAACCTGGATGCCGACGAGGTCGGCGGCGCGCCCCTGCTGGGTGTGGAGGGCGCGGTCATCAAGGCTCACGGCAACTCCAACGCCCATGCCTTCTTCTGCGCCATTCGTCAGGCACGGCGCATGCTGGAGGGCGATGTGGTGGGGATTATCCGTCGGGAAGCCAACCAATAAGGAGGACATGACCATGTATGAAAAGGTATGCCAGTTAATTGCGGATCAGCTCAAAATTGATGCGAGCGCCATTACCCCGGAGTCCCGTTTGCTGGAGGATCTCAAGGCTGATTCCGCCAATGTCATGATGTTGATCATGGATCTGGAAAACGAGCTTGGCCTCATGGTGGAGGACGACGCTCTTATGCGCCTTAAGACCGTGGGAGACATCGTTTCCTATATCGAAGCGCGCCAATAAACATGAAAAACCTTGGCAACCTGTCTGCGCTGACGCACTCGCTTGGCTATTCTTTTGGCGGAAGCGAGTTGCTTCGCCTTGCGCTGACGCATTCTTCGGCTGCCTCGGGGAAGTCCGACGTGGACAACCAACGTTTGGAATTTCTTGGGGATGCGGTGTTGGAGCTGTGCGTGAGTGAAGAAATTTATTCGCGGCATCCCCACATGCAGGAGGGGGAACTGACCAAGCTGCGTGCCGCATTGGTGTGTGAGGAATCGCTGGCCCAGGCCGCAAGGCGCTTTTCGCTGGGGACATATCTGGTGTTGGATCATGGCGAGGAGATATCCGGCGGACGTGACAAGCCCTCGGTGCTGGCCGACGCGATGGAAGCTGTGCTGGCCGCCGTCTATCTGGACGGCGGCCTTGCCGCGGCAAAGGCTGTGTGCAGGCGCATGCTGGGCGATTTTACGCCCATTGCCACCGAACCAAACTGGAAGAGCCTCCTGCAGGAGCAGGAGCAGGCGCAAGGGCGGCATGCCCCGGCCTATGGCGTTATCGGGGAGGAAGGCCCGCCCCATGCCCGGGTGTTTTTTGTAGAAGCACGGTTGGAGGGTGGCCGTCACGCCCAGGGCAGCGGCGCGACCAAAAAGCAGGCCGAACAGGATGCGGCCCGGGCGCTCATGAAGGTTCGTTCCTAACATAAAAATGCCGCGCAGAGACGATACCACGCAAAACGCCCCAGAAGGAGTTCTCCATTGAAGTTAAAGCGTTTAGAAATACAGGGATTCAAATCCTTCGCCGAAAAAACGGTGATCGACTTTGAGGACGGCACGACGGCCATCGTCGGGCCTAATGGGAGTGGAAAATCCAATATCTCCGACGCGGTGCGGTGGGTGCTGGGCGAGCAGAGTGCCAAGCAGCTTCGCGGCGCGAAGATGGAGGACGTAATCTTCGGCGGAACGGAAAAGCGCAAGGCGCTTACGTGGTGCGAGGTTTCCTTGCTGTTTGACAACGAGGACCGCGCCCTGCAAATGGATTGCGCCGAGGTGCTGGTAACGCGCCGCGTGTGGCGCAGCGGGGAGAGCGAATACTACCTCAACAAGGCCGCTTGCCGCCTTAAGGACATCAACGAGCTGTTCCGGGATACGGGCATCGGCAAGGATGGGTACTCGTTGATTGGCCAAGGGCGCATTGATGAGATTCTCTCTGTCAAGTCCGACGACCGCCGAGAGGTGTTCGAGGAGGCCGCCGGCATTGTCACATACCGCACGCGTAAGGAAGAGGCGGAGCGCCGCATGGCCAACACGCGTCAAAATTTGGATCGTGTGGAGGATATACTCTCTGAGCTGGAAGGGCAGCTGGAACCCCTTCGGCAGCAGGCGGATGACGCGCGGGAATATCTGGCGCTCCGCGACACGCTCAAGGATCTGGAGCTCAACGCCTTTTTAATCCATCATGACCGCCATAAGGCATCGATTGCCAAGCTGGAGGCGCTAATCGCCGAGCTGGACGAGGAGCTTGCCGCTGGCGAGCCGGAGGTAGCGGGCCTTAGCGAAAAGCGGGAGGAATTGGGGGCCTTGGCCGATGCGATTGAGGCTGAGGACACGATTCTCACGGCCAAGGTTCTTGAGGCTGCCCGGGCTATGGAGGCGCGTGAGGGCGTAAACAACGTTCTGCGCGAGCGCATTGCCCATGCGGAGCAGGATGCTAGGCGGGAGGCGGCGCTGAGGCTGGAGGCGTCGGACCGCGCCGAGGCGCTAATGGCATTGCGAGAAGAGAATCAGGCGGAGGAAGAAACCCGGGCGGCAAAGCTTGATACGGTGAAGGTCGCGCTGGTGGCACTGGAAACGGATCTTTCCCAGGCGCAGCGGGAGGCCGCCGACAGGGAAGAGACGCTGGAAGCCCATAAGGCGGACATCATCCAGGCCATGAACCGCATGTCCGATATGAAAACCGAGCAGGCGCGCCTCTCCGCACTGAAGCAGAGCCTGGAAGGGAGGCTACAGGAGGCGGAGGCAAGCGCCGTTGTGTTTGACGATGGTGGGCAATCGCTTCGGGACGCGCTTCGCCAGGCGGAGGAGAAGCTTCGCGCTGCGCAGGCGGAGCTTGCTTCGCTGGAAGGGGAAGCGCAGGGGTTGGATGAGGCCGTCCGAAGCGCTGCGCAGGAGTCTGAGGCGCTCCTTGAAAGCCTCCGGGACAAGACGGCTAAGCGCCATGAGACGGGTTCCCGCCTGAAGGTGCTCCGGGAGATGGAGCGGGACTACGAAGGGTACCAGCATTCGGTGCGCCAGGCGCTGTTGCATGCAAGAGGGGACAGGAACGTACATGGCGTGGTTGCCAATATCCTCAAGACCCCTAAGCAGTATGAGCGAGCGATGGACATGGTGCTGGGCGCTGCCCTGCAAAACATCATTACCGAGGACGAGCATGCCGCCAAGCGCATGATTGAATACCTCCGGCAGAACCGTTTTGGCCGCGCAACCTTCCTGCCCCTGACCACGGTGCGTGGGCGCACGCTTTCGCCGCAGGAGCGGCAGGNGTTGGACATGCCAGGATGCTTGGGTGTGGCCAGCGAATTGGTGTCCTTTGATGAAAAATATCGCGGCATAGCAGAAAGCCTGCTGGGACGTACGGTGGTGGCGGAGGACTTGGAGGCGGGCATTGAGATCATGCGGCGGGGCCGCCATGCCTTCCGGCTGGTGACGCTGGGCGGCGATGTAATGCATTCCGG
>JGI994J12354_10004279_pt1 | contig 12920 bp, 14 predicted proteins | sample IntmicLarv3ML3BL_FD_12354 | JGI IMG/M metagenome (IMG submission 12354)
CTTCTGGACAGCGCGTGGCAGGCCGTGGAGGCCCTGATGGACGACACGGCGGGCCTCGACATCATCCTGGTTTTCGGCATGCCAGTGATGATGGACGGCCACCTGCTCAACTGCGCCGTCGTCCTCAACTGCGCGACACAGACCATCGGCAGCACCGAGCCGCGCGGCCTGCGCCTGGGCGGCATCATCCCAAAGGTCTATCCCACCATCCCGGAAAAGCGGTGGTTCAGCCCCCAGCCCCTGAGCTGGCATACGTCCAGCGCCGAGGGTGTCTTCCACCGTCCCGACCGGGACGGCCTCTTTTGCATCCCCGGTTACCCCGAATTAACCTTTGGCATTGAGATTTGCAACGATATGTGGGTAGCCGACCCGCCGGCCACCCGCCTGTGCGCCGCCGGCGCCAACCTCATCATCAACCTTTCGGCCAGCGATGAGGGCCCCGGCAAGGCCGTGCTGCGCCGCACCTTGATTTCGGCCCACAGCCGTCGCAACCACTGCGCCTACATCTACACCTCCAGCGGCCCCGACGAAAGCACCACCGACATGGTGTTCGGCGGTCATCGCATCATCGCCGAGTGCGGCCAGATCATCGCCGAGGATGCCCCCTTCAGCGATAGCCTGATGACCATCACCGACATTGATCTGGGGCGCATCGCCTTTGAGAACCGCCGGGTCGTGCGCGAGCCCGAGCACAACGACGGCCTGTGCAAGACCTATCTGCCCATGCAAAAGGGCGACGCCCCGCTGCACCGGCAGTTCAGCCGGCTGCCCTTCATCGAGGAGAGCGGCGCCAATGCCGAGGGCGGCTGGCAGCATCTCCTCAACATCCAGGCCCATGGTCTGCGCAAGCGCCTGCTGCACACGGGCTGTCAGACGGCCATCCTGGGCATTTCGGGCGGGCTCGACTCCACCCTGGCCCTGCTGGTGACCGAGCGAGCCTTCCAATTAGCCGGCCTCGACAGGGCCGGGATTTTGGCCTACACCCTCCCCTGCTTCGGCACCAGCGAGCTGACAAAATCCAATGCTTACAAGCTGTGTAAAGCTTTAGACCTTGACATCACGGAAATCGACATCTCCCCCGCTGTGCGGCAGCATTTCGCCGACATTGGGCAGCCCGAGGGGGTCTATGATGCCGCCTTTGAAAACGCTCAGGCCCGGGAACGCACCCAAGTGCTCATGGACATCGCCAACCGCAAGAATGGCCTGGTCATCGGCACCGGCGACATGAGCGAGCTGGCCCTGGGCTGGGCCACCTACAACGGCGACCATATGTCCATGTACGGCATCAACGGCGGCGTGCCCAAGACCCTCATGCGTTTCATGCTGGAATCCCTGGCCGCTGACACCGACAATGCCCCCCTGGCCGCTGTGCTGCGGGATGTGGTGGCCACGCCGGTCTCCCCCGAGCTGCTGCCGGCCAAGGAGGGGCAGATTGCCCAGAAGACCGAGGATGTGGTGGGGCCCTACGAGCTCCACGATTTCTTCCTCTTCCATGCCCTGGGGCGCGGCGCGGGGCCGCGCAAGCTGTTCGGTCTGGCCTGCCAGACCTTCGGGGGCAGCTATGACGCGGCCACCATCCATCGGTGGCTCACCGTCTTCTTCAAGCGGTTTTTCAGCCAGCAATTCAAGCGCTCGTGCATGCCCGACGGCGCCGGGGTAGGGCTGCTCAGCCTCTCCCCCCGCGGCGGGCTGGTCATGCCCAGCGATGCCGTGTGGGGCGTGTGGCAGCGCGAACTGGAGGCCATCGCCCCCGCTACCGAGCAGCCATGAGGGCCCGGGTGCTGCGCGGGCTGGCCCTCGGCCTGGCGCTTGTGACGCTGCTCTCGGCCATGAGTCCCGTCATGGCCAACGCCATCGAGCCGCCGTCCTTGGTGGTCATCCTGCAAAACGCACCGGCCGACGCCGCTGTTGAGCTCTACAAGACCCAGGCCCGCACCAAGCACAGCCTGATTTCCGGTGACCGCAGCTTTGTCATCTACAGCCGCGATTTGAGCCTCATGGCCGACGCCATTCCCGTGGTGATTTCGGGTGGCGGTGAGACCTTTACCCTGCTTATGGATCGGCGGCTCATGCTCAAGCGCCACAACGCCGTGATACTGGTGGATTTTTCCAACCGCAGCTTTATCATGGGCAAGGGCGTGGCGCGCAGCGTGGTGCTGATCGCACTGCGGGTGCTCGTCACCCTGGCGGTGGAAGGCTTGATTTTCTACGCCCTAGGCTTCCGGGAAAAGCGCAGCTGGATGGCCTTTCTGGGTGTCAATCTGCTCACCCAGGCCGCTGTCAATCTGTGGGTTAACTTCGCCGTGACCGGGTTCGAGAGTTATTATCAGTACAGCTTTTTGTTCCTGGAGGTCATGGTCTTCCTCGTTGAGCTGGTGCTGCTGCCGCCCATGCTTCGAGAGCAAAAGGGACGCCGCGGCATCTTCGTGGTGCTGGCCAACATCCTCAGTGCCGCCGCCGGCGTGCTGCTGATTACACACCTACCTGTATAGCCTAATCTTTGGGGGCGCTGCCCCCAAGCCCCCGGTCAAGAAACTTTTTGAGAAAAGTTTCTTGACAATCTTCAAAAACCTCTATGCAATCATGTTTCACATGATTGCGAGTTTTAGTTATTATGTAACTGCATCTACTCAAAACCCGCCGAATGGCGGGTTTAATTTTACTTAATACAAGTTTTTGGTTGAGCTTTTTCCCTAAAAGCTCATGGGGTTTGGGGTGATGCCCCAAGGTCTGTGCAGCCGATAGCCTCTCCGAGGCGGACACGGATTTCGGTATTTTGGCCGCGGATGGCCTCGAGGTCGGGCCGCAGGGCGGCGGCCTCGGGGCCCAGCAGGAGTACCACGGTGGAGCCGCCGAAGCGGAACATGCCCTTCTCCTCCCCGCGCCGGAAGGCGCAGCTGTGCCGGTGATTGACGATGCGCCCCACCATCATGGCCCCCACCTCCACCTGGACGCACCGCCCGAAGTGCGCGGTATTGAGGACACAGTACTCCCGGCTGTTGCGGGCAAGGACTCGCACCCGCTCGAGGGCCTCGGGCCGCACGGTATGAAACTGGCCGGGAATGTGTACATTTTCGCCCTGGGCGCCATCGTCGAAGTAGACATAGCGGTGGTAATCATCAACACACAGGCGGAAAATGAGGGCAGTGCCGCTCAGCAGCGCGGACTCGATGGCGAGCAGGTCTGCCAAGGGGTCGTCTTCGCTGAGAGGGCCGTCGCCCTCCCCGGAAAAGCCAAGAAAATCAGGCACTGTATAGCTCTGGCCCTTTACAGTGAAACGGGTGTCTTTTTCGATGGTATAGACACTCAGACGGGCGTCACAGGGAGCTATGAGGGCCGACTCCTCCTCGGCCAGAGGCCGGGCCCCCGCCTTGAGCTCCCGGGTGAAGAAATCGTTGAAGGTTTGGTAGGGCCGCGGGCTATAGTCGCACATGTCGATGCCATTGCGACGGATGAATCCGGGAATTAAAAGGCGAGAGAGCCCGGCATTCATAAAGGCCCCGGCCAGACGAGAGGGCCAGGGCCGGATGAGCATCCGCAGGAAAACGCGCCCGAGGGCGGTGTCGTAGAGGAAGCGGATGCTGCTCATAGCAGCACCCAGATGAGCTCGGCGATGCCGACGCCGATGACGATAAGCATGCCCACCGGCCCCAGCTTGCGCACCTTGAGCCGCACCAAAAAGGCCAGGGAAAAGCAGATGAGCCCGGCGGCATACACCAGGGGGAACCGGGGGCCCAGCAGCTCGTTAAAGCCGTAGATGGCCGGGATGAGCAGGGCCACCGAGGTCACGGGCAGGCCCTCGTAGGCGTGGCGTTTTTCGTCGGTTCCCTCCTGCCGCACCTCCTCGGTGACATTGAAATAGGCCAGCCGCGACAGGGCGGCCAAGACATAGAGGGGCAAAATGGCAAACATCCAGCCGTGGGTCAGGCCCACCGAATAGCCGATGATGGCAGGAAAGACGCCAAAGCAGATGACATCGGCCAGGCTGTCGATTTGGATGCCGAAGCGCTTTTCATGCTCGGTGCGCTTGCGACGGCGGGCCACCGGGCCGTCGAACATGTCGCACAGGCCGGCGAACATCAGGGCGATGATGGCGTTGAGCACATGGCCGTGCATGGCCTGGGTCATGCCGTAAAAGGCGATGGCAACAGCCAGATAAGTGAGCACCACGGTGTAATTGTAATAGCCGATCATGGCGCTTTTAATGGGGCGCTTCGTCTTGACGCGAAGGCGGACGCGGCGTTTAGCCATGGGGCACCTCCCCGGTGATGTCGAGATAGATAGGCTTATGCCCGCAATGGGGGATGTAGACCTCCAGCAGGTCGGACATTTTCATGGCCAGGCTCTCGGTGTTGTCGCCGATGTGCATGGCGACTTCCTCCTGAACCAGCAAATCACGATCGATGACCACCTCAAGGCGGCGTTCCGAATCGAAGGCGAGCCCCAGGGGCGACACGCCGCCGGGCCTCAGACCCAGCAGCTGCCACAGCATGTCCTCATCCCCGAAGCTGAGGCGCGGGCGCTCGAGCTTTTTGCTGACCTCAGCGGTGCGGAAACGCTTGTCGCCTCGCACCAAAAGCAGCACATACTCGGTCTGCTGCCGGTTGGTGAGGAAGAGATTTTTGCAAAAAATGGCACCAAGCTCTTCCTCAATGGGCGGCAGGTCGTCCATGCCCCAGGCGGGCGGATGCCCCACCGCTCTATACGGGATGCGAAGCTCCTCGAGCAGGGTGAAAAGGCCTTGCGACTCACCACGGTTCATGGGGTTTCCTCCTTCAAGACGTCCTTTTTGAACCTGATTTCCCCCAGCAGCACAGCGGCCACCACCAGCCCGCCACCGATGAATAGGCTGGGCGTCAGCCGCTCCATGCCCATCAGGGCTGAGATGACACAGGCGAAGACAGATTCCAGGGTATAGATGACCGCCGCCTTGTTAGGCTCCACGTAACGCTGGGCGTAGGTCTGGGCCAATCCGGCCAGCAGGGTCGGGAAGAGCACCGACAGGCCCAGGGGCCAGGCGGCAGCCCGGACATCGACGCCCTCGAAGCTCAGAGTGCCCAAGGCTGTACCCATGACCAGCGAGATGATAAACATGACCACCAGGGGCAGCCAGGTGAGCAGCAGCAAGCTGCCCTTCCGGGCCGCCTTGGTCACCAGGCTCACCTGAACGCTCCACGCCACGGCGCAGCCCAAAGTAATCAGGTTGCCCAGGTTGGCGTCAATCCCCGTGCCGCCCACGGTGAGGATGTAGAGGCCGACCACGCACAGCCCGGCGGTGAGGTAGACCCGGGCTGTCGGCCTCTTGCCCAGCATAAACCACGCCGTGAAAGGCACAAAGGCCACGTAGGCCGCTGTGATGAACGCGCTGTTGGCCGGGGTGGTGTACATGAGGCCATAGGTCTGGGCGGCCATGGCCAGGTACATGAGCACGCCGATGAGGCAGCCGTTGACCAAATCAGCCCGACTGGCACTCCTTAGAGCCTTAATGCAAAAAGGTGACATCAGCACAGCCGCCGCGCCGAAGCGCAGGGCGATGAACAGGTCAGTGCCCATGCCGCTCAACGTAATCTGCTTGACCCAGATGAAGGAGAGCCCCCAGGCGATGGTGGCCAGCAACAGCATGCCCTCGATAAAATATGGCCTCCGTGCCATGGACTCACCTCCTTCATGTAGACTGTGAATGTTTTGCCTCCGGCGGCTTAAGGTGTTTTTTGAAAAAACACCCTAAGAACCCCAAAAACTTTTGGCAATTGTATTTCATACAATTGCCGATAATAATTCTAAAAGTCGTGTGTAACACGATTTTTAGGTGATTTTTAGGTAAGTTTTTGAAGATTCTCAAGAAACTTTTTCCAAAAAGTTTCTTGAGTGAGGTTTGGGGTGAAACCCCAAGGTCATTACGACATCCTTGTCATTATACGCGCTGGGTGTGCCTGTGTCAAGAAAGGACGGCGCGCGTATACTGTAATGTGCCGTGGCTCCGGGTGGGTCTTCTTAAATCGGTGCATCGGTGCGGAAAGGAAGGTTTTTATGAACGAGCTCCTCAATTTCCTTGGCTCTAACGGCCTTGGCACCATCCAGAGTATCGTGGGCGGCATCTCCGGCCTGGTCAGCTGTCCGGCCCCTACAGTGGCCGGCGCGACGTCCTGTGCCTGCAGGCCCCAGGTCTGCTGCCGTCGGCCCTGTTGCCGGCCCTGTGCGGCCCCGGCCGTGGCCGGCGCGGCAGAAATAACATACGAGACGACGGTGACCAGGTTCGTCGACGTGCCCATGAAGGTCATCAACTTCTGCCCCGGCCGTGTCAACGCCAACCGCTGCGGATGCTGCTGCTGTTGCTGCAATGGCAGTGGAAACAACAATGGCTGCGGCTGCGGGCCGCTCATCCCCGGTTGCTGGGCGCGGTAGGCACAAGTTAGGGTTCAAGCGCGGAGGATTATTTCTCCGCGTACATAATTCGAAAGGCGGAGCAGTCGCGCGGCGTCGCGCAGCCTGTCTAATAGTGAGTTTATGAAAACCTCGGGGTGCGGGCGGGAGCTCGTGCCCCGCTTTCCGTTTTGGGGTCCTACGTCCCTGCAGACCGCCGTTAAAGGTCAAAGGACGCAGGCGTACACAGTTCGCCCCTACCCTTCCCGGTAGACTACCCGGAAGTCCTCAAAAATCACCGGCATGGCAGGGGTAAAGGCGTAGCTGAGCAATGCGGCCTCCTCGGAGAAATACCGCGTGTGGGTACGCTGCCAGCTCTCGAGACAATCATCCTCCCCTTCCCGCCGGCAAATATCAAAGGTCATATCTTTATAAGGGATGACCGTAATGGCCGTCGTCTCGATGACACAGGCCGGGTTTCCGGCAAAATCGGTGACGATGCTCAGGCTGCCCACCTGCGGCGGTTTGCCCTGTTCCCCCAGGGCCAGGGCGCTGGAGGATGTGGCCGTCTTTTGCCCGCCGAGCACCATGGCCAGCAATTGGTTGGCCGCTTTCTCGTTCAAATCGAAATGAAAGCTCTCGTAAAGGGGCGTCTCAGCGTCGCACCCGGTTTTTTCAAGGAACCGCTGCCAAAAGGCGGCGATTTTGCCGTCCATTTCTATTTCCATACCCATTCTCCTTCTACTATTTATTTGCATCATATACTGATTCACAGTCCCTTTCAAGAATCTTAACAGTTTTTTGATATTCCGTAAGAAATTATACCTTGACAGGCGATGTATCTTGTGTTAACATGAGCTCATGAAACGAAGGAGGTGCCAATTATGTCGCTGACATCGGATATCATCCGAGGGCATACCGAGACCATTATTATGTCTCAGCTTAAAAATGCGGACAGCTACGGCTACCAAATCAACAAGACCATCAAGGAAAAGACCAAGGGCCAGTACGAGGTCAAGGAGGCCACCCTCTACACCGCCTTCCGGCGCTTGGAGCAGGGCGGGCTCATCGCCTCCTACTGGGGCGACGAAGCCTCGGGGGCGCGCCGCAAGTACTACAGCATCACCGAGCAGGGCCGTACGGCGCTGGAGGACAGCCTGGCCGAGTGGCACAGGGTCAAACAGATCGTCGACAGCCTGATATTTTAACCAAGGAGGGTGTGAACATGGAAAACATGCTGAAGAACCATTTGGAGGGCCTGTTTGGCAAGGCCACCCCCAGCGATGCCAAGGATGAAATCGTGGCCGAGCTTTACGCCAACCTGCTGGAAAAGTATCAGGATCTCCTGAACGCCGGCAAGGCCCCCGACGAGGCCTATGACGAAGTGGTGGAGGGCATTGGCGATGTGGACGAGATGATTTCCTTCATCAACGCCAGCAGCCCCCGCAAGGACTTTGACTTTGGCACCGCCTTCGAGGGCTTCGAGAGCCGCATGCGCGAGCTGGCCAAGGATTTGGAGACCCCCTTCCGCGAGGTGACCCAGGACCTCAAAAACGCCGCCATCAATGCCCGTGATGCCGCCATCCACGCCAAGGAGCCCCTCAAGGAGGCCGTGCGTCAGGTGGGCCACGAGATGAAGAACGTCGGCAAGGGCCTTGGCGACGTCGTCATCAACATCGACCTCTCCCAGCCGGGCAAGAATACCTTTCGCTATGATTACGAGGTGCCGGCCGCCGACATCGACAGCCTGCACATCGAGGCCGACAGCGGCAAGGTGACCTTTGGTGTCAGCCAGAACGACAGCATCTACGTGGTCGAGCTGGCCCGCCAGGCCCTGGACGAGGACAAGCGCGCCCACATCGAGCTGCGCCAGAACACCCTGCACATCAGCCACGGTAAGAGCCAGGTCGGCCTCTTCTTCTTCGGCCTTGGCATTTTCTCCTCCAACTTCGAGATTTATCTTCCCAAAAAGCTGTTCAACAGCATTGTTGTCGGCTCCACCTCGGGCGAGATTGACCTCGATGTCGACCTGGACGCCCGCTCCATGCAGATTTCCAGCTCGAGCGGCGACATTCTTGGGGCCGACATCCGCTGCCCCGACCTCAATGTGCGCTCGGCCAGCGGCGATATCAAGCTGAACGGCATCCTCTCCCAGCGGGCCGAAATCCATTCGACCAGCGGCGACCTCGAGCTGGGCGGCGAGATTTTTGACGCCCAGTTCACCACCACCAGCGGCGATGTCGAGTTCACCGGCGCCATTCGCGACCTGGCCCTGCAGACCACCTCGGGCGACATCGAGCTGGACGGCGAGGTGACTGCCTTCGGCGTCAAGACGGTGAGCGGCGATGTGGACGGACGCCTGAGCGAAGTGCCCGCCGACCTGCGCATCGAGACAGTGAGCGGCGACATCAAGGTGAGCATCCCTGAGAACGACGGCTTTACTCTGAGCTACAAGCGGGTGAGCGGCGACATCAAGAGTGATTTCAACCTGCTCACCTCCATCAACAGCAAGGACGGCCATGGCATCTATCGCGATGGCAACCTGCGCCGGTATTCCATCAGCACGGTGAGCGGCGACATCCGCCTGCTCAAGCGCTAGCTTATACCATACGTAAGGAGAGGCTGCTATGAAAAAGCTTTACAAGAACGACTTTGACAAGAAGGTGTGCGGCGTGTGCTCGGGCCTGGCCGAGTATTTCGAGGTAGACCCCAACCTGGTGCGCGTCGGTGCTTTCATCGGCACCGTGCTCACCGGCTTCTTCCCCGGCGCCATCATCTACATCGTCTGCGCCGTCATTCTCCCCAGCAAGGGCGTTAACTAACCACGATTCCTCCGCCCCACAACCCATAAATGCGGGGCAAAAAACCTTCCGGCACCCCTGCCGGAAGGTTTTTTCCGTTGTTTTGGCGTCGCGAATGTGGTATGATGATACAGACCTTGGGGTTTCACCCCAAACCCAATAATATTTTTATGGGTTCTGGTCGCCGAAGGCAAGTTAACACTCAAAAAGAAAAGAGGACGAATCCATGCCTGTCAACCTTCATGATGTCCAGGCGGCCCGGGAAAAGCTGGCGGGCCGCACCGTCATCACCCCGGTTCTGCGCGCCTACGAGCTCGAGCAGCACCTGGGCGGCGCCGAGATTTACCTCAAGCTTGAAAACCTCCAGCTGACCGGTTCTTTTAAGCTGCGCGGGGCCACGTGCAAGCTGCTGTCGCTCACCGAGGCCGAAAAGGCCCGGGGCGTCATCACGGCCAGCTCGGGCAACCACGCTCAGGCCGTGGCCTTCGCGGCCAGCCGGCTGGGGATTAAGGCCACGGTGGTCATGCCCGTGGACGCCCCGGCGGTCAAGCTGGCGCGCACCAAGGCCTTTGGGGCCGACGTGATTCAGCACGGCACCACGGGTACCGAGCGCGACGCCAAGGCTCATGAGATTGCCGCCGAGACCGGTGCCCTCTTTGTCTCGTCCCATGCCGACGCCCACCTCATCGCGGGTCAGGGCACGGCGGCCCTCGAGCTCATGGAGCAGGCGCCCGGTTTGGATGAAATCGTCTGCCCTCTGGGGGCGGGCGGGCTGACATCGGGCGTGCTGGCCGCCGCCGACGGTAAAATCAAGGTCACCCCGGTGGAGCCTGCGGGGGTTCCGCGGTTCACCGAGAGCCTCAAGGCCGGGCGGCCCCTCACCGTGCCCATGGGCCAGACCTTGGGCGACGGCCTGCGGGTGGACAAGGCCGACCAGATTAATTTTGATGTGATTTCCAAGCACAGGCCGTGCATCCTCTTGCAGGACGACACCCACATCCGCGAGCTGGTCGGCCTCATGGTGCGGCTGCAGAAGGTGGTGGCCGAGCCGTCCTCGGTGCTCCCTCTGGCCGCAGCCATGGCGGGCAAGATTGACACGAGCCCGGGCCGCAAGGTCGGCTTCATCATCTCGGGCGGCAACATCGACCCTATGTTTTTGGCGGACATTTTGCGCGGCTAGCGCTGGCTGATGTAGGGCTCCTCGCCCTCGAAGATGAGGGCGTCCAGGTCGTCCTCATCCGCCTCGATGGGCGGCGGTGCGGGTTTTTTCATAGCAGGTCTCCCCTTTCCGGATATCCAATATAATTAGGATATGCGGGCCGGGGCAGTTTAGTCACATTTTTTCAATTTATCTCTCGAATTTCGTTGCATGTTAGGAGTGTTTTTTTATGAAACAGCGGCTATCGCTGGACGATCTCACGGGCTTGACCCCGCTGCAGCAGGACAGCCTGCGTAAGATTTGGATGCCCATGCGCTACGACATCGCGGTCTCTCAGATGTGCGTCCACGCCGAAACCGAGGAGTATCGCTGGATTGAGTTCGCCGTAGGCGAGATTACCGCCGTCGAGACCGACCTGATTCTAGGTGACTTGCGCGTCACCGACGGGTTTACCAAAATCGAACAGGGCGAGACCGAAGACGCCGAGGACTTTTACATGGAGGAGCCGGCCTCCTTCCTCAAAAGCGCCTCCCTTCCCCTGCTCACCGTCGGGCAGCTCATCGGCATGCTCAGCCTGCTGGACAAGAAGAATTATCACTTCTATCTGCTGTCGGGCAGCGATCGCTTCGCCTGCGAAATCGGCGATTTTAACTCGGAAATGAAAACTGACATCCTGAGCAAGCGGGATTTGGGCCACGATTTGGTTGATGTGCTGTGGACGCTGTTACGCACGATTTTGTAGGCGATTGGACGACTGACTTCAAAATGACGGACATAAAAAAGGCAGGGTGCCCTCGGGCACCCTGCCTTTTTTATGTCCGGAAATCTACGTGCGGAGGACAGGCACAACGGGGAGGCTGTGACGGTTTTCAATGAGGCTGTGAATCATGGCGTTGACGCCGGTACTGTTATAAATACTGAAATCTATCATCGTTCCCATGTTGTCCAGTGTGCGCCAGCGGTCACCAAAAAGACCCCACTCGCTCTCGGGTGCGTAGAACATGGCAATGATTTCTTCCTCGGTGTAATCGGTCTCCCAAACCTCGTTGACGACGACCATCTCGCCGTCTATCAGTCGTTCATCCCGGAAGAAGAAAACCGGCTTCCCCTTGTCCTCATCCCATTCTCCGCCCTCGGTGAAGGTGGCCGTCATGACAAGCTCGTCCTCTTGCCATGCACAGGTCGCCCAGCTGTGGGAGGCCGAATGATTACGCCAAGTGCTCAAAACCAGCTGATTTTCGATATCGAGCGCGGCATTGACGATTTCGGAAAAACTCTCGCAGGCGATAAAACGGCCACCGCGATTCAAGAAGCACGAATATACAATGGCCGCCTGTGTGCCAAACATGCCATTGGTCACCATCACATCCTTTTGGCTGTCAAAATCCACATCCACGACGAAAAGGTCTCCCCTGATATTGCCAAGGCGTCCGTCCAGCGGGAACACCTGCGCCGAAGCAAGGCCGGAATCGACGATTTTGTGGATGAATAAGGTCGATTCGACATCTTGATCCACAAAAGGGTCAGTGCCGGGAATAGTTTTTCGGCTGTCCACCACCTCGTAGATATATCCCTCATCCACATAGCGGGTGATTGCATCGACGGTGTAGCCCTCGATGACAGTCAAAGCATCCCCGGCCAGCACGGCCTCGGCCATATCGGTGTGGCCGCGCACCGGATGCTCGGCGTCGATGTCCCACATCAGGTTGACATAGTTGACATGCCCATAAAAATCATACCGGGCAAAGCCATTGCTGGAGTAAATCTCCAACGCCACCAGATGAGACATAGCGGCCAGTTCATCGTAGACGGCATCGGGGATATCATCATAAAACCAGATATCCAGATAGGCCAGTGCGGGGAAGAGCGCCGTAATATCAGCCAAGGTGGAGATTGCACCGCTCACCCGGAACGCCTCAACGCTCCGGAGCTCGGCCAAATCCGCCTCGGTGAAGTCGGCGGCCCGTTTGCCTAGCAGCTTCTCCACCTCGCTCTGCACCACCGGGTTGGCGAAGGTGTAGAGCCCCTCGGGCTGCGGCGGCTCGGCGGGCGCTGTAGTCGTCACCACCGTCGTGGTCGGTGGCGTGGTGGGCGGGGCGGTGGTATCGACCTCGGCGGCGCTGCCACAGGTGGACAGGACAAAAAGAGCTGTCGCCAGGGCGGCAACCGGGATAATGTGCTTGAATCGAATGTGCATAGCTCGTTCACTCCACCTCCATTATACAGGCCCCGTGCCGCCTAAACAACCGCGATTCGGTTACAAATGGAAACGATTTGATGACAGTTTGTGTGCGAAAAACACCCCACGGGAAATCTCCCGTGGGGTGTTTGATTACGCAATCTATCCTTTGGACACCAAATCCTGGTCGCTTTCGGGCCTTCCGCCTCTGGAGAGGATGGCCGACACCACATCGCTCAGGGGCACGCACTCGAAGAGCAGCTTGTGCATGGCGGTACAGATGGGCAGCTCCACATGGAGGCTCTGGGTCAGCTCGTGAATGGCCTTGGTGGCAAAGAAGCCCTCGACCACGGCGCCCACCTGCTCGATGGCCTGGCGGGGCGAGGCGCCGCCGCCGATGAGCAGGCCGGCCCGGCGG
>JGI994J12354_10004280_pt1 | contig 12919 bp, 9 predicted proteins | sample IntmicLarv3ML3BL_FD_12354 | JGI IMG/M metagenome (IMG submission 12354)
CGGGGGGGGGGGTTCCACCGTACTGGCAGGAATGCGCAGAACCTCGGAGACGGAATCGACCACAAACCCGACAATCATATTGCTGATTTCTATGACTATTATCCGTGTATCCTTGTCGTGAGACTTGGAAACAAGCCCAAAGCGGCGACGAAGATCGATAATGGGAATGACCTTGCCGCGCAAGTTGATAACCCCTTCGACAAAGTCTTCGGCACGCGGCACCTTGGTTATTTCCATGGTTCGGATGATTTCCTGCACCTTCAGGATGTCAACACCAAATTCCTCGTCGCCGATACTGAAGGTAACAAGCTGAAGAAGCTCGTCATCCTGTTTTTTCGTGATATCCATTGGCATCCCCGTTCGTTATAATGACAACAGTACTTTGCTTTGCCCGGTGAAAGATATGCCAAACCCTTCCCGCTCATGGGCCGTGCGGGGCTGGTTTCCTGTAAAACGCCTGCCAGATGCGACCAGACTTGCCTGCGCGCAAATGGCACTGTACCGTACGGAAACGGCTACTTCATCTATTACAAAAACTGACGCAAACAAGCAAGCATCTTGAAAAAATAGTCGCAGGCCATTGTGCATCGAAGGTGCCGGGCACTTGTGCCGTCAGCGTTACCTCCTGTCCGGCTTGCCGATGCAGAAATAGGCAAACCCCTTGCGGGCGAGTTCCCTGCCGGAATACAGGTTCCGGCCGTCAAAGATGACCGGAGCTTCCAGGGCGTTTTTTATGGCCTGAAAATCGGGTGTGCGGAACTGGTTCCACTCTGTCGCCACCAGCAGGGCCGAGGCGCCCGGAAGGGCGGCGTAGGCGCTTTTGGCCACCGAAAAGAGCGGATTGCCGGCAAAAATGCGCGTGGCGTTTCTGGTCGCCTCCGGGTCGTAGGCCACTATGCGCATACCCGCCCTTGTCAGCTCTTCCACCATGACAAGGGAAGCGGCCTCGCGCATGTCGTCGGTATTGGCCTTGAAGGCCAGACCCCACATGGCAAGGGTTTTGCCCTTCACCCCGCCCTGCTGGTCAAAGTATTCCAGTATGCGCCGGGCCATCTTGGCTTTTTGCACGGTATTCACCCGTTCCACGGCCTCCAGAATATGCGGCTCTACCCCGGCCACGCGGGAGGTGTGGATAAGGGCCTTCACATCCTTGGGAAAGCACGACCCGCCATAGCCAAGACCAGGGTAGATGAAATGGTAGCCAATGCGGTGGTCAGAGCCGATACCCACGCGAACGTCGGAAATATCCGCCCCCACCCTTTCGCAGATACTGGACATTTCATTGATAAAGGAAATTTTGGTGGCCAGCATGCAGTTGGCCGCGTATTTGGTCATTTCGGCGCTGCGAACCGCCATGGTGATGAGCTTGTCGCGGCTTCTGGCAAAGGGCGCGTACAGGGTTTTCATGAGGTCTGCCGCCTCGGGGCTTTCGGTGCCCACGATCACCCTGTCCGGCTTCATGAAGTCGTTTACCGCATCGCCCTCTTTCAAAAATTCCGGGTTGGAAACAACCGTATAGGGAATGGCCCGCCCGCGCCGGGCCAGCTCTTCGGCTATCACCCCGGAAACCGCATCGGCAGTGCCCACAGGAACCGTGGACTTGTCAACCACCACAAGGGGGTCTTCCATGGTGGAGCCGATTTCCTTCGCAACCTGCATGACAAAGGTGAGATCGCAGGAATTGTCCTCCTTCGGAGGGGTGCCCACACAGATGAAGACCACATCGGCCCCGGCAATTCCGGCGGCAAGATCTGTGGTAAAGGAAAGCCTGCCATCGGTATGGTTGCGGGTCACAAGTTCCTCAAGACCGGGTTCGTATATATGCACCACGCCCTTTTCAAGGGATTGGACAATGGCGGGGTTTTTGTCCACGCACACAACATGGTTGCCCATTTCCGCGAAGCAGGCCGCACTGACAAGGCCAACATAGCCGGTTCCAATAATTCCTATACGCATGAAAAACCCTCTTTCACATCAGCTTGTCTCAAACTTTTTCCTCAGGGAGCGCAGGCCATTCCGGCAATTTCACAGGGAAAGTATTCCAGATGCCTGTCTGCAATCTCGAACCAGAAAACGATCTTGTAAGCATACCAGAGAACCGGACAATCCGCAATTCTTTCGGGGCCGCTTTTTCCTCCCGCTTTTCCCTGCGCGCCCTTGCCTCTCCTCTGGTTCCTCCGGGCTCTGTTTCCGTGATGCCGCGAGTATTCCTGTTGCTTTTCGCGGGCAATCGTTTTAGCCTGAAACACAGTGACCGTGCGAGCTGAACCTTTGCAAATCGTCGCAAGCCTCCCCCTTGCGCCATCGGGAAACCTGCCATGATTGTCGGGCTGGGCATAGATATTGTGGAAATACCCCGCATTCAGGCCATTCTGGCCCGGTTTGGCATGGCCTTTGCCCAAAGGGTGCTCCATGAAAAAGAACGCGCCCTCATGCCCGAAATTCCTGCTGCCGCAGCACCCGGCGGGGCGGAAAACACCCCCGGCCTCGCCCGTGCCGCCACCCACCTCGCTTCACGTTTCGCCGCCAAAGAAGCGGCGGCAAAGGCGCTTGGCACGGGCTTTTCCGACGGCATCGGCATGCACGACATTCGCATTCTGCGTTCCCCCGAAGGAGCCCCTGTGCTCGAATTTTCCGGCGCTGCGGAAAAACGCTGTCTGAAACTTGGGGTTTCCGCGAGCCTGCTTTCCCTTACCCATGAAAAATCCGTGGCCGGGGCCGTGGTTGTACTTGAAGCCCATACCCGCCCCGCCCCTTCTGGAACAGGTGCCCCATGACCCTTCCCCTGTACGCCCCCCTGCCCACCCCCGAAGAAATGCGCCAATGGGACGCCGCAGCCAGCGCCTGCCATGCCATGCCCCCGGTCATGCTCATGGAAAACGCCAGCCGCGAGGCCCTGCATGTGCTTGCCTCCCTTGTGTCCCTGAACGAAAATACCCGTATCCTCGTTTTTATGGGCAGCGGAAACAACGGGGGAGACGGCGCGGCCCTTGCCCGTGCCCTGCACAACCTTGGCTGCAGGGTTCTCGTGTGCGATTGTAACAAGGAAAAACCGCTGAAATCTCCGGCAAAAAACCATGTGAGCATGGCGCGAAAGGCCGGGGTCGCTTTCTGTTCCTTTGCCCGTGAGGGGGGGCTTTCCCTCCCCCAAGGCTGGCAACAGCCCGATGTGGTTATAGATGCCCTCGCGGGCACCGGCCTCAATGGCCCCCTGCGCCCTATGGCGCTGGAAATTGTTGCCGCCATGAATTCCTTCCGGAAGTCGGCCTTCATTCTTTCTCTGGATATTCCCTCGGGCCTGTGCGCCATGCGGGGCCTGCCCCTGCCCGTGGCGGTTGCCGCCCACGCCACCGTGACCTTTGAGGCCGGAAAGCCGGGGCTTTTTCTGCCCGAAGCCCGAAAATACACCGGGGACGTGCATGTACGGAGCATTGGCCTGCCCCTGGCCGCGAAAAACGCCCGGCCCGCCTCGTGGCAACTCTTGCAGCCAAGGCCCGGAACCTGGGCCGCGCCCCTGCCCGGCCTGCACAAAGGCAGGGCCGGAAAGGTGCTGGTTATTGGCGGTTCTGCGGGTATGCATGGCGCACCCGTGCTTGCCTGCCTTGGAGCCCTGCGTTGCGGGGCCGGGCTTGTTTCCCTGCTGACCGTTGACGGGCCTTCCCCCTCGACCGCCTGGCCGGAAATCATGGTGCTCGCCCTTGGCAGAGACAGGCAGTGGACTGCCGCGGCTGTTCCGGCAGTGCTTTCAGCCATTCAAAATTTTTCGCCCTCGGCCATGGTCATCGGCCCCGGCATGGGCAGAACCGCTGGCGCAGGGGCGGTTGTGCAGGCCGTGCTGCGCCTTGACGGGCGATGCCCGGTGGTGATGGATGCCGACGCCCTGCACTTTTTGAAAGCCGCCCCAGGCCACAGACGCGGAACACCCGCCCCCCTGGCGACCCTCCTCACAGAGCGCGATGCCCTTACCCCCCACCCCGGTGAAATGGCCGCCATGCTTCCGCCCGCTCCATGCTTCCGCCCGCTTATTTTCAGAACATGGGCGAGGGGGAACCCGTTGCCCTGGTGCAGCGCAACCGCCCGGCAGCGCTTGCGGCCTTCCTGGAAACCACCCTTGCGGTTACCGTGCTCAAGGGGGCCGGCTCGCTGATCGGCCAGAAGGGGCAGCCCTTCACCCTCTGCCCCCATGACGTGCCCGCCCTTGCCATTGGCGGCTCGGGCGATGTACTGGCCGGGGCCATCGGCGCATTGCTGGCCCGGAACAGTTCCGCCTATGATGCGGCCTGCCTTGGGGTGCACCTGCACGCGCAGGCGGGCACAATGCTCTCTGCCCGTGCCGGGCGCGGACATCTGGCCCGCGACATTGCCGATACCCTGCCCGCCGCCCTTGCGGCGCTCGGCCCCGAACCAGCCTTTTCCACAAAAATTCATGGGGTCGGAGCATGATCGTCCTTCCCCTGACCACACTGGAAGCCACCCGAACCCTTGGGCGCGCCCTTGCCCGTTGCGTGCAGGAAACCGACCTTGGGGCCATTTTCTTCATTGGGGCGCTCGGGGCCGGAAAAACCACCCTGACCCGCACCATGGTCGAGGCCCTGCCCGGTGGCGACGCGGCGGAAATCACCAGCCCGAGCTTCACCGTATGCAATATTTACGATACCGAACCGGAAATTTACCACTTTGATCTGTACAGAATGCCGAACGGCGGAATGGACGATTCCCTGGCCGAGGCCCTTGAACGGCCGGAAACAGTTTCTTTGGTGGAATGGTCCGAACGCTTGCGCAGAGAGGATATTCCTGATAATTCCCTGATACTGTGCATCGAACATGACGCGCACACTGGCGAAAGACGCGCTCTGGCCGAAACAGCCGGAGCCGCCGCAAACGAGGCATTCGCGCTGTTGGCCAAGGCGTACCCCGAAGCTCAACAGGCGGGGTCTTCCTTTGACAGCTTTTTTCTAACTACGTAAAGGACTCTCACTATGCGTATCCTTGTGCAAAAATTTGGCGGCACCTCGGTCAAAGACCTTGAGAGCATGAAGCGCGTCCAGAAAAAGGTCGCGCAGGGTCTTGCCTCCGGCTGCAAGGTTCTTGTTGTGCTTTCGGCCAGGGCCGGAGATACCAACGCGCTCATTGCTCTTGGGCAACAATGCGCCGATGACCCCGACCCGGCGGAAATGGATGTGCTCGTTTCCACCGGCGAGCAGGTTTCCGTAGCGCTTTTCACCATTCTTCTGAAGGATGGAGGGGTCAAGGCCCGCTCCCTTCTTGGCGGTCAGGCGGGCATGATTACGGACAGTTCCTTTATGAAGGCCCGCATCAGAAGTATTGACAGCGCCCTTTTGAAAAAGCTCTTCAAAACCCATGATGTTCTGGTGCTTGCAGGTTTCCAGGGAGTAACCGCAGACGGCTGCGTTACCACCCTCGGGCGGGGGGGGTCAGACACCTCGGCAGTGGCCGTGGCTGCGGCCCTCAAGGCTGAACTCTGTGAAATCTATACAGATGTTGAAGGCGTGTATACCACCGACCCCAATGTTTGCCCCAAAGCCCGCAAGCTCGACAAGGTAAGCTACGACGAAATGCTGGAAATGGCGAGCATGGGCGCGAAGGTACTTGAAATCCGGTCTGTTGAATTTGCCAAAAAATATAAAGTGCCTGTCCTGGTTCGCTGCACCTTTTCCGAAGCCCCGGGGACGCTTGTTACAAAGGAGGACTCCGTTATGGAACATATTATGGTTTCGAGCATTGCCTACGATAAGAATCAGGCGCGTATCACCCTGCGAAACGTCCCGGACAAGCCCGGTGTTGCCGCCTCTGTTTTCGGCCCCCTTTCCGCCGAAAAGCTGTCTGTTGACATGATCGTGCAAAACCCCTCCAGAGACGGCGTTACCGACATCAGCTTCACCGTTACCCGCAAGGATCTGAAACGCGCCATTGCCATTATGGAAAAACTGGTGGCGGATAATACGGGCATGGAAGTCTTTTCCGAAACCGACATTGCGAAGGTTTCGGTCATCGGCGTGGGCATGAGGAACCATTCCGGCGTGGCAGCCAAGGTTTTCAACAGGCTGCATCAGGAAAACATCAACCTCAAGATGATCAGCACCTCTGAAATCAAGATTAGCTGCATCATAGACGAAAAATATACCGAGCTCGCCACCCGTGTGCTGCATGACGAGTTTGGCCTTGACAACAAGGAATACATGGAAAACTAAAGCCCTCAAAGTGAAACACCCCGGGCGAGTGTAAGCCCGCCCGCCGCTGGTGAACGCACCCTTCCGGTGTTTCTCTTTCATGGCGTTTTACGCAACAACAATATCCTGGGTGGAGCCTTTCGGCTCCACCCAGGATAGTTTTTTTGTTGAATCCTTGCCCCGTACGACAATGACTTCTGTCAGGGCAGTCTCACCTTAAGTGTCTGCCCTGAAGGCAACTCGTTAGCCGATAAGCGAAAGAGCCATCTGCGGCAGGGAGTTGGCCTGCGAAAGCATTGCCACGGCAGCCTGGGTAAGAATCTGGTTTCTGACGAAGCTGGTCATTTCAAGGGAGATGTCCGCATCAGAAATACGCGATTCGGCGGCCTGTACGTTTTCTGCCTGAATCTGAAGGTTGCTGACCGTGTTTTCAAGGCGGTTTTGCTGGGCGCCAAGGTTTGCACGAATCTTGTCCTTGGAAATAATGGCCATGTTCAGGGCGTCTAGGGCGCGCTGGGCCGCCTGTTGCGTGGAAATGGTGAAACCGGCCTTGCCGCTGTCGGAACCGGCGTTGTTGCCAACACCAAGGGCGGAGGCGGTGGCGCAACCGATCTGGATGTAGTAATAGTCTTCCGCAGACAGGTTGCCAGTGCCAAAGTGGACCTTCAGCTTGCCTGTGGACTGCAGTTGCGAACCATCGTGGTCATCGCCGGAAAGGAACCCGTTCAACAGGTAAACGCCGTTAAAGTCGGTGGCGTTGGCGATTCGGGTAATTTCAGAGGCCATCTGCTGGTACTCGGACTCAATCATGAGACGCTGGTCAGAGTTGTAGGTACCGGTTGCGGCCTGTTCAGCAAGTTCCTTCATGCGGATGAGCTTTTCATCGATAATGCCCAGCGCGCCGTCAGCAACCTGGATAAGGGAGATGGCGTCGTTGGCGTTACGAATGCCCTGGTTGAGGCTTGCAATTTCAGCGCGCATAAGTTCGCGAATGGCAAGACCGGCAGCGTCGTCAGCAGCGGAGTTTACACGAAGACCGGAAGACAGACGGTTAACAGATGTTGCAAGCTGACCATACGAATTGCCCAAGTTACGGGCGGCATTAGCGGCCATCAGGTTATTATAAATTGAAAGAGCCATAATATTCCTCCATGAATATTATCATTTCCCTGGCGGCGCACCATGCCGGTCGCATCCTTACGACCATCCCGCCGTGACAAGTGGGTTATCGGCCATGCCGAAAACTTCTTTAGGGTTATTCAAAGAAACAATACTTTGACCCTTTCCCACTCATGCCGAACACGCTTGCGCTGTGTTCTTGCTAGGCTTATCGGCCTGCCCGAAACTATCTTTATGCCTTTTTGCAAAAAAAATGCCCCGTTGCCGGGGCAGGATAATACCGTAAAAAACAAAGAGGTTAAAAAGGAAACAGTATGGGCAACACCAGTACCATTACTATGCCGAGCAGTATTTGCAGGGGCAGGCCGATTTTGAGGTAATCCATAAAATTGTAGCGGCCCGCAGACATGACAAGGGCATTGGCGGGCGAGGAAAAGGGGCTGGCAAAGCACATGCCCGAGGCGGCGGCCACGCCGTAAACAAAGGGCAGAGGGTCGAAATCGAGATCAAGGGCCAGCCTGATAGCCACCGGAGCAACAAGCAGGGCCACGGCCGTGCCGTTTATCACCGTATTGAGGGCGGAGGTTACCCCGTAAATCAGCGCAAGGGCCACCAGGGGGCCGTGCTGCGCGCCAATTGAGGTCATGTAGCTTGAGGCAACGGCCACCATGCCGGTTTTTTCCATGGCCACGGCCATGGGCAGCATGGCGGCAATCATGACAATGGTTTCACCGCTGATGTACGAGGCGGCCTCGTCCATGTTTGTAAAGCATTTGCCAAGCACAAGCGCAATGGCGGCAAGCATTATGCACATGAAGGGGGGCAGAATGCCCAGGGTCATGCCTGCGAGCAAAAGAACAAGAACCGTGACCACAAGGGGAATTTTTTTCTGCCTGTACCCTGCGGAAAGGTGCTTGTGGGGCTGGCCGACCACAACCCAGTTTTTGGCATGGGCCACAAGCTGGGTCAGACGTTCCCAGGTGCCCTGCACCAGCAGGGAATCGCCCGCGAGCATGACCTGATCTTTCAGGTCTTCAAGAATGAGCTGGTCGCCCCGCTGAATACCGAGCAGGTTTATGCCAAACTGCTGGCGCAGGCCAGATTCGGCCACGGTCTGCTTGAGCAGGCGGGAAGACGACATGAGGACAAGCTCGCAAATGCCTATGGAATCAAAGTGGTAGATGTCGTGGCGCGCCTCTTCCGCCGACATGTATTCCATGTGCAGATGGCAATGTTCCGCAATATCCGCAGCATGTTCCAGAGAACCCACACAGTAGAGAACATCGCCCCTGCATATTTCCACCCCTGGTTCGGGCATAATCTGTTTGGTGCGGCTGTGGCGGTTGCCGCCATCCATGGCGCGGTGTATTTCCTGGATGACCAGCCCGTATTCGCCCGTAACATTTGCCTGGGCAAGGGTTTTTCCCACAAGGGGAGACTTGCGGGGTACGGTCATCTTGTACAGGTTCTGCGCCAGCCGGTATTTGTCCGCCAATTCCTTCAGGGTGGAGGTTTTTGACGCGGAGGGGCTTTTATCCCTTCTGCGCGCCAGGAAAAAGGAGGTTGCAGGCGTCAGGACAAACAGCCCGAAGGCAAGGCATACCAGGCCAACCGGCAGGAAGGAGAACAGGGAGAGCGATTCAAAGCCCGCCTTCACAAACACGTCGTTCACCATCATGTTGCCGGGGTTGCCCACCAGGGTAAGCATACCGCCAATGCTGCTCATGAAGGCCAGGGGCATCAGAAAGCGGCTTGGGCTTGCGTTTATGGCCATGGCCATGCTGAAAACAATGGGCATCATCATGGCGACCGTGCCTGTGTTGCTCACTATGGAGCCGACAGCCGCCGTTATCAGCATTACCAGCATGAAAAGGATATTGTGGTTTTCGCCCACAAGGGAGAGCAGGTAATTGCTGATGGCGTTGGCAAGCCCGGAACGGATAACCGCCCCGCCAATAATGAAAAGCCCGCCCAGAATCATGATGACCGGGTTGGAAAACCCCGAAAGCGCTTCCTGGGGCGTGAGAACGCCAAAGAGCATGAGGGCCAGAAGGGCGCACACCGCCACGACATCTGAACGGATTCTGCCGCTGATAAAGGCGATGACCGTGCTGACAAGAACGGCCAGGGTGACAATGGCAGGCCAGGAACCGGGAAGATCCATAAAAAAGCCTCGTTTTGGCAGGTGTGAACTCTGCCCCGTGAAATGAAAAATGACCCCATACCGGACATTTCGGAACGGATCAACCCCGAAGTACCTGCCCCTTTTGCGGACCTGCGGCGGCACGGTATACAGGGCCATTCCGCATCCCTGCCCCCTCCGGCCTGTTGCCATTGTCCGCAGAGTCGCTTACAGTATATGCTTCGAACAGGAAATTTAAAGGGTTTTCTTCGGAATGCCCCTCCAGAGATACTTCCGTTTTACGCCAAGTTCCCATCCCCTTGCCATATATTTTTTCAGGAGGAAGCCATGACGACCCTTACCTGGCACGGACATGCCGCCTTTATGATAGACAGCCCCGATTGCCGTATTCTCATAGACCCCTTTTTTACCTGCAACCCCTCGGCCATAACCTCATGGCAGTCTCTCAAAAAACCGGATCTGGTGCTTGTCACCCACCTGCACGCCGACCATGAGGGCGACACCGTTGCCATCTGCCGTGAAACCGGGGCCCAGCTCGGGGGCGTGGTGGGCCTTGTGGATGTGCTCATTGAAAAGGGCGTGCCCCAGTCGCAGGTTATCAACGGCATTGGCTTCAATATCGGCGGCACGGTTACCGTGGGCAATACCCGCATCACCATGACAGAGGCCTTCCACACCACCGCAGCCGGGGCCTGCACAGGCTATATCATCAGCCTTGCCAACGGCTGTACCCTGTACCATGCGGGCGATACCTGCGTTTTTGCCAACATGGAAACCTGGGGCAGTCTCTATTCCATTGACGTGGCCCTTCTGCCCATTGGCGGCACCTTTACCATGGATGGCCGACAGGCCGCCCTTGCGGCGAAGATGCTGAAGGCAAAGGCCGCGGTGCCCATGCACTACAAAACCTTTCCCGCTCTTGAGCAGACAGCGGATGCCTTTATCAGTGAACTTGCCAGGGCCGCGCCCCAATGCCGCCCTGTTCTTCTGGAAACCGGAGACGCGCGGGCGCTGCCCCTTCATTAACCCCCGCCTTAAGAGGCGGCATCACGGCAAAAGACCCCAACATCACTACTCGTAGAGACAGTAAGGACACCCATGAGCAACGAACCAGACAAGATTATCTATTCCATGTACCGTGTGGGCAAGCGGCACGGTCAAAAGGAAGTGCTGAAAGACATTTCCCTCTCCTATTTTTACGGGGCCAAGATCGGCGTACTGGGCCTGAACGGCTCGGGCAAAAGCTCGCTTCTGAAAATCCTCGCAGGCGTTGACAACAGCTTTGACGGCAAAACCTCCCTCTCGCCCGGTTTCACCCTCGGGTATCTTGAGCAGGAACCCCTTTCCGGGGAAACCCGCACCGTACTTGACGTGGTGGAAGAGGGAGTGGCCGATCTTGTGGCCATCCGCAAGGAATTTGAGGCCATCAATGAAAAGTTCGCCGAGCCCATGGAACCGGACGAGATGGACGCCCTCATCACCCGCCAGGGCGAGGTGCAGGAACTCATGGACGCCAGAAACATATGGGATCTGGATTCCCGCCTTGAAATGGCCATGGACGCCCTTCGCTGCCCCCCGGCGGAAACTTCCGTGAGCGTCATTTCCGGCGGGGAACGCCGCCGCGTGGCCCTGTGCCGCCTGCTGCTGCAAAACCCGGACATCCTTTTGCTGGACGAACCGACCAACCATCTGGACGCGGAATCCGTGGCCTGGCTTGAGCGCTACCTTCAGCAGTTCCCCGGCACGGTCATTGCCGTAACCCACGACAGGTACTTCCTTGACAATGTCGCGGGCTGGATTCTGGAACTGGACAGGGGCCGGGGCATTCCCTGGAAGGGAAACTATTCCTCGTGGCTGGACCAGAAGCAGAAACGCCTTGCCAATGAGGAAAAAACCGAATCCGACCGCCAGAAAACCCTGCAACGGGAACTGGAATGGATACGCATGGCCCCCAAGGGCCGCCATGCCAAGAGCAAGGCCCGCATCAATTCATACGAGGCCCTGCTTTCGCATGAATCCGAACGCCGCGCCGCCGAGCTTGAAATCTACATTCCGCCGGGGCCGCGCCTTGGCAATGTGGTGGTGAACGCCGAAAACGTCACCAAGGGCATGGGCGACAAGCTGCTGGTGGAAGGCATGAATTTCATTGTTCCGCCAGGGGCCATTGTCGGCATTATCGGGCCGAACGGCGCGGGCAAAACCACCCTTTTCAAAATGATTGCCGGTTCGGAAAAGCCCGATTCCGGCGCCATTACCGTGGGCGACACCGCAAAACTGGCCTGGGGCGACCAGAACCGCGAAAACCTCACCCCCGGCAAAACCGTGTATGAAATCATCAGCGCAGGGTACGACACCATCAAGCTGGGGGCAAAAGAAATCAACTCGCGGGCCTACTGCTCCCGCTTCAACCTTGCGGGCGCGGATCAGCAGAAAAAGGTCGAGGTGCTTTCCGGGGGCGAACGCAACCGCGTGCAGCTTGCCCTCATGCTGAAAGAGGGGGCCAATGTGCTTCTTCTTGACGAACCCACCAACGACCTTGATGTGAACACCATGCGCGCCCTGGAAGAGGCCCTAGAAAACTTTGCCGGTACGGTCTTTGTCATCAGCCACGACCGCTGGTTCCTTGACCGCATAGCCTCGCACATTCTGGCCTTTGAAGGCGATTCCTCCGTCACCTTCTTTGACGGCAACTATTCGGAATACGAAGAGGACAAGAAAAAGCGTCTTGGCAAGGAAGCGGAACAGCCCCACCGGGCCAAATTCCGCAAGCTGACGCGCTAGACTATGCCCGATCCTGTTGCCACGCCCGCAGCCACGCCCGCAGCCACACCAGTTGCGCGGCAGGTGCAGGTTGCCCTGTTCTCGCCGCCCTTTGCCGAACTCACCTATTCCCTGCCGCCCTATCTGGCCGCAGAGGAATGGCACGAGGGGCAAAGGGTGGCCGTGCCTCTGGGCCGGGGCCTACGGGCGGGCATTCTTCTCTCTGCCGGTGGACAAAACAACGAACACAACAGCCCGCCGGACAGGGCCGAAGGCCAGACAAGCAGCGACACCTTCACCATAAAGCCCGTGCTGTGGCCCCTTGAGCGCCTCCCCCTGCTGCCGGACTGGTACAGGGAAATGGCCCGGCAGATTGCCGTGCGCCAGGGGGCCAGCTTCGGGCAGATACTGGCCGGTATGCTGCCTGCGGCCCTGCGCACAACCCAGGTTCGCCTGCGCAGCCTGGGACCGGGCCGCCCGCAGGAATTCCCCCTTTCCTCCCTTCTTTCCCGAAGGGACGAAGAACTGCGCGAGCTTGGCAGGCATTGGTCTGCCGGGCTGGCCGACTTTGCCACTGCCTCGTCGCGCGGCACGGAACTCTGCCTTGTGCAGAGCGACCCGCCCTGGCCTGTACGGCCCTCTGCCAAAGCGCAGATCGCCCTGCTGGAATACCTGCTGGCGCGGGGGGGGGTGAGCAAAAAACGGC
>JGI994J12354_10004281_pt1 | contig 12918 bp, 8 predicted proteins | sample IntmicLarv3ML3BL_FD_12354 | JGI IMG/M metagenome (IMG submission 12354)
CTCTGCAATGTCTGCGGCAGAACATTATCCGAATGCACCGGCGGTAAATCAAACATTACCACCCACATTCTCGAAGTTCTCGAATAATTCGAGACTTCTTTTTTTTAACTTTTAAACTTTCTTTTAATTTTTAAGCTTTTAATTTCTTTTTTAATTTTTAAGCTTTTAATTTCTTTTTTAATTTTTAAGCTTTTAATTTCTTTCTTTTAATTTTTTAATACTTAATTTTCGATTTCAGATTCATTTTTTCAATCTTTTTTAACACTTAATTTTCATTTCAGATATTTTCGGTCTTTTCAATCTTTTTTAACACTTCATTTTCATTTCAGATTCACTTTTTCAATTCGTTTTTAAGATGGGCTGACTGCCGTTTTTCCCGGTGTTGCCGGTGCCGAGCCGGTACAGGCCCTTAAAAATAAAAAGAATGACAAGAAAAACAAATACGCCGAAAACAGCACCGGCAATAACGTCAGACGGATAATGAACAAGCAGATAAATGCGGGAGAGACCGGCCGTGCATGCCGTAAGAAATGCGGGAATCAGCCATTTTCTGAAATAATAACCGACAGTGGCCGCGGTTATAAAAGCGCTTGCCGTATGCCCCGAAGGAAATGAAGCATAGGGATTGGTGTGAATAAGCATATCGGCTGCCGTTAAACCAAGCATAATGTAGGGACGCGGCCGCTCCATCATGTCTTTAATAATTCCAACAAACAGACCGCCGACGATAAGGGAGACAAATAAAACAAAAGTAATTTGACGGGTTTCTTTTTTCATCCAAAAGAAAAGACCGAGAAGAATCGCAGCCAATCGGAATGTTCCGATATAGGAAAACAGAATTGCGATAAAATCGAAAATAGAATTCCCGCTCCATTGATAGATTTGAAAAATGACACCGGTATCAATGGATTGGATGATATCGAGAAATGGAACCATATTTATCACTTCAATTGAAGGAGTATTTATATTTGAATGAATATAAGTTGATTCAATAAATTTAATTTAAAATAGAAAATAAAATCAAATATAATTGAGGCGTTAAATGCAGTTCTTAAAAAAAGTAAACAACTCAAGGTGTTAAACATATAATTCAAAAATGAAAATTGAAACTGATTAAAAAGAGAGTCCTTTAAAAAGAGGAGAAGGACAATAAAATCATAAACAGATGAGGTTGTCGATTGACAGAGGTATTGTCAGACAACAAAAATATCGGAGAGAGGATAAAATGACAGATGAGATGCCAAACAGACCAAGAGCAGACCCGACATTTGAGCACAGAAGAAGAGAAGAGAAAAAACATGACAGCGGACGCGATGATCGGGAAGAATGGGTTTGGGTTTTGGACTATTTGCCGTACGGCAGAGAAACAGACAAACGTCCCGTTTATCAAAAAAAACCGCTGATCCACGCACTCGGCGATAACAAGCTTATTTTAATGGAATTGATGCCGATCGAAGGCAAAATTCCGCCGATTCATATCAAAACACATATCGGCGCAAGAGATGAGGAATATGTGGAACGCGTCAAATCGCGCATCGCATATGACGATTTGTCCCACGGCGCAACAATGGAACTGCCGACGGTGTTAGAAGATTATATTATTGCGAATGAAGAACGATTCATTCAATTTTTCAGCAAGGCGGAGCCTCTTTCCATGCGTCAGAATAGTTTGGAGCTTTTGCCCGGTGTCGGAAAAAAGTTGATGCTGGATGTGTTAGAAGAATCCAAGAAAGGACCGTTTGACAATTTTGCCGATTTAAAAACCCGTGTTCCGGCGCTTCACAATCCTGAAAAACTGGTGGTTCAAAGAATCATTGAAGAAATGAAAGGCGGCCAGAAATATTATAAATTCGCGGCACCGCCGTCTAAATCCCTGACAGAACCCCGAGAGAATCAAGGAGAAAACCACCCCCGCCGGGATTTCGGACGAGACGGAGCCGGACACACCGACAATAGAAATAGAAGATGAAAACCGGAAAAGAAAACAAAAAACATATAAATCATATCCGGCAGGTCAAGAATGGTCAGAGAGATTCTGAAAGAATATAATGTAAAAGGCGGCAGAATGGATCAGCATTTTTTAATCGATGCTGTCGCTTTAGATGAAATTGTTGCCGCCGCCGAACTGAATCCTTCTGACATCGTTTTAGAAATCGGCGGCGGAATCGGCAATTTAAGTGAAAGAATTGCCCCCCGCGTTCAAAAACTGATTATTATCGAATTGGACCCGCAAATGATTGCGGTTTTAAAATCCCGCTTGTCTGTGTTTTCAAACATTGAAATCGTTGCGGGGAACGTCATGGATGTTGATTTTTCAAAACTTCCGTTCAACAAAATCATTGCCAATTTACCGTATTCGATTTCATCCGACGTGACGCTGAAAATTTTAAAACACAAATTCGATGCGGCTGTTTTAATGTATCAATACGAATTTGCGCAGCGTCTGACGGCAGATTCGGGAAATAAAGATTACGGGCGCCTGTCCGTCCATGTTCAATACAAAACAAAAGCATCTATGATATTAAAAGTTCCGAAAAGCTCGTTTGAACCGGCACCGAAGGTGGATTCCGCCGTCATTAAACTTGTGCCGCGGTCGGAACGGTATCCCGTCAAAAATGAAAAATTCTTTTATTCGATGACGAAAGCTATATTCGGCCAGCGCCGGAAAAAAATCAAAAATACGCTTCTTTCAAGCGATTTGAATCGGATTCCGGAATTAAAAAGGATATTGGAAGAGATGGAACACCAAGTTTTCGATGAAATCGAAAAATCGGAAAACGGGATCTCAGAATCTAAAAAGTCGGCGGTCGCCGGCAAAACTGTCGGAGAAGTCTTATCTATGCGCGCCGAAGAGTTGTCGCCGTTTGAAATTGCTCGATTCTCAAACCTCCTTTATGAAAAAACAGAAGGAATGGAGAGATGATTATTTCCGGAATCACATACAAAAGCGTTCGTGTTGAGATTTCGGAAGACGTTTATGAGCCGGCAGAAGATACTTTTTTATTGGCCGATTGTACTGTTTCGGTTTTGACCGAATTATTGAAATCACACGCTCCGCAGGGAAAAACAAAACTCGCGGGATTAGAAATCGGATGCGGAAGCGGATTTGTTTCTAAATTTGCAGAGCATTATATTCCGCAGCTTCAAATGGTCGGGTTGGACATCAATCCGAATGCGGTCGACTGCTCTCGAAGCAACGGAATCCGTGCTTACCGGTCGGACATGTTTGAAATATGTGATGAAAAAGAACAAAAGGCGACGTTGGAATTAGAAATGCCGGCGGATGGATTTGATGTAATTTTGTTTAATCCGCCGTATTTGCCGACATCCGATGATGAAAAGATAGACGGGTGGATAAATTATGCGTTTGACGGCGGGCCTTCCGGCCGTGACAGCATTGATCGGTTTTTAGCAGACGCCGGAAATTATCTGGCAAAAGAGGGAATTATCTTGATGTTGATTTCGTCGCTGACGGGCGTGGAAGAAGTGAGGGATGAATTTGAAAAAAACGGATTAGTTGCAGAACCGATCGGTGAGACAAAAATCGATTTTGAGACCCTGATTGTTCTGAAAGGAAAACGGATTTAACGGTTGTACTCTTTTTTTTAGAGAGGATTTTAAAGAGAGGGAAATTTATGTCATCAAAAGTTTATTTTTCAAATTTAAGAGCGCGCAAGACATCGGACAATAAAATCAATAAGATTCGGCGGCTTTTTAAAGCGGCGGGTTTTGAGAAAATGTTTGCGGCCAATGATTTGACGGCGGTCAAAATTCATTTCGGAGAGCGCGGGAATGACGGATATATCAATCCTGTTTTTGTAAGAGCCGTCACGGATTGTATAAAAGAAACAGAAGCAAAGCCTTTTGTCACCGATACGAATACGCTTTATATCGGCCACCGCCGAAACGCTGTTGACCATACGGAAACCGCGTTGCTTCATGGTTTTAATTATACGGTTCTCGGCGTTCCCGTCGTTATTGCCGACGGTCTGAAAGGAACGAATGAGATAACGGTTCCGGTGAATTTGAAACAGTTCCGGGAAGTTAAAATCGCGGCAGACATCGTAAATGCGGATTCGATGATGGTTCTGACGCACTTCAAAGGCCATGTGATGTCGGGCTTCGGCGGCGCGGTTAAAAATTTGGCGATGGGATGCGCTTCCATTCGCGGAAAATGGGAACAGCATGAGGCTGCCCAACCGGAAGTGGCGCCGGAAAAATGCACATCCTGCGGCACGTGTATCGATGCCTGTCCGGCCGACTCGATTGAAATGACGGCTGACGGCGCGCACATTATCGGCAGTACCTGCCTCAGCTGCGGCCACTGTATGGTTTGTCCGGAAGATGCGATTTTCCATGACTGGAGCAAAGTTCCGACATTTATCGACAGGATGGTGGAATACGCATACGGGTCTGTGAAAGAGAAAAAAGGAAAAGTCGGTTATATAACGTTTTTAATGAATATTGCGCCGGACTGCGACTGTGCGTCCTGGAGCGATGCATCGGTTGTGCCTGACATCGGAATATTGGCGTCAGATGATCCGATTGCTTTGGACCAAGCGTGTTTCGATTTGGTAAATCAGAAGCAGGGATTTGAAAACACTCGATTAAAACACAATCATAAAGCGGGCGAAGACAAATTTAAAGGTGTTTGGAAAGATGTGGACGGCCGCAGACAGTTGGAATACGGCGAAGAAATCGGTCTTGGAACACGAAAATACGAATTGATTGAAGTTTAAATTTCGATTTGATTTAATTTCATATTTGATTTATTTCATATTTGATTTATTTCGATTTGATTTCAAATTCGGATGCGGTTTTGAGATTTGTTGAAAATCTCAATTCCTCTTTTCACAATGTTTAAATATAATTGCATGCTTCAATGATTCGGTTTAAAGCGCATAAGCCGCCTTAACTCAGATGGTAGAGTGTCTGGCTGTTAACCAGAATGTCACAGGTTCGAGCCCTGTAGGCGGCGCTTATTAATTCGTTTATGAAGTTGTGATCTGATTCCTTTTTCTGTACTTTTATCATTATTTATAATTTTATTATAAATTCGGCAAATACAGTAAACCGTTTTTAAAAATATTGAAAAAAAGCGAAAAAGAAATGGTCAAAAAACAATATCGACAGAACTTTCAAAAATGGGCCTGTAACTTAGCGGTTAGAGTGCTCGGCTCATAACCGAGTTGTCACTGGTTCAAATCCTGTCAGGCCCACTCAAAAACCTTATATAATCCATAATCGATTGTATGAAGTATAACTCGGAGTAATTGAAATCAATCGAAACAATTACTGCAAAACACGACAAAACAAACCCCCGATTGCCGCCTTAACTCAGATGGTAGAGTGTCTGGCTGTTAACCAGAATGTCACAGGTTCGAGCCCTGTAGGCGGCGCTCAATTATTACAAACAAAAACGAATTCAAATTTTTTAAATTAAAACAAAATCCGCAATTGCCGCCTTAACTCAGATGGTAGAGTGTCTGGCTGTTAACCAGAATGTCACAGGTTCGAGCCCTGTAGGCGGCGCTCTCTTTTTTAGCTCATTTTTTCGCCGGCCGTAACTGCTACCGATTTTAACTGCTGTCGGCTGTAACTGCTGCCGATGGAGTTATCGCCGACCTAAAATCTAAAATGCCGTCTGCTTTTTGTTTTAAATATCAAGCCGAATCTCAATTTTCCTTTCACGCGCTTCACCCGTGAAACTCGGATTGGGAGAGCGATTCTATGTTTATCGCTTTATTTGATTTCAAGCGACCATGTTTGAAAATTTGAAAAAAGGTTGCCTGCGCAAAATTTTATTTAAAATGGGCTGACAAAATGGTTTAAATAATTATTTTCCTTTTACAAATTGTGATTTAATTTTTCATTCCTCGTTTTATGGAAGAATTTATTGTTATTTTAGAAAGAAAGAGGTTTTGCAGAGTATGCCAAAAATTACTGAAAAAGACGTTTTAGTTCCGTTAGATGTTTTACCGGAATTTCGCCGAGACTATATTTCCAATTATCTCCTTGCAACACAAAATAGCGGACACTTGATGCTTTTTGCAGGCGACCAAAAAATCGAACATTTGAATGATGATTTTTACGGGGAAGGAATTCCGCCGGAAGATAATGATCCGGAACATTTATTCAAAATCGCAAAAAATGCTCATATCGGTGTTTTTGCAACGCAGATGGGCTTAATCGCCCGCTACGGCGCCGACTATTCCGATTTGGCATATCTTGTAAAAATGAATTCTAAAACGCATCTCGTCAAAACCTCACAAATCGACCCCTACAGCGGTCAGTTGTATAACATTGATCAGCTCATGGAATTTAAAGAAAACAGCGGCTTAAACATTGTCGGCATCGGCTATACAATTTATTTGGGCAGCGAATATGAATCGGACATGCTGGCCGAAGCGGCCCAATTAATTTATGAAGCGCACCGATTCGGATTAATTACCGTTTTATGGATTTACCCGCGCGGAAAGTCTATTATTGACGAAAAAGACGCGCATCTGATTGCCGGCGCAACCGGTGTCGCCGCCTGTCTGAATTCTGATTTTGTCAAAGTGAACGCGCCGCGGGCAAAAGAAGATCAAACCTCTGTGATTTTATTAAAAGAAGCCGTACAGGCTGCCGGCAGAACAAAAGTGGTCTGTGCCGGCGGTTCCAATTCCGAACCGGAAGAGTTCTTAAAAGAACTGTACAAACAATTGAATGTCAGCGGCGTTCACGGCAACGCAACCGGCCGAAACATTCACCAAAAATCCCTGGATGAAGCGGTCAGAATGTGTAACGCGATTTATGCTTTAACGGTTCATGCCGTTCCGATTGACGAAGCCTTGAGAATTTACAGAGGAGAATAATCATTTATTCTCTCTTCTTTTTTTTGTTTTCTTTTTCTTGTTTTCATTTTTCTTCATTCGTTTTTTGTTTTCGTTTTTCTTCATTCTTTTTTTGTTAATGTTTTTATAGGAGAAAAGTGATTTCTGCTTTAACAGTTTACCTGATTATCGAATGTAAAACGAATGGAGAAATCGGGTCTTTCAAAAAATGAAGGTGTTTTAATGACAGAAGAAAAAAGCAAATGGGTGAAATACGGCGCAATATTTGCAATTATCATCATGCTCGGATCCGGTGTGCTTGCCGTGTCGATGCTCTTGGATGATTCAGCCGAGCCGACAGAGTACCCGTTAAAAAATATCAAGGGACAGCAGACAGATTTCACATTTAAAAATGCAAAAGACGGTGTGAAATATTTGCCGGCAGGCGTATTGAGTGTCAATATTCTTAAAATATATCCGGATGACGAGATTTCGGAAAGCTTAAGCCACTCGTTCCCGGGAATTGTCACAGACAAAGTGATGCTCGGCTCATATAAAGAAGGAATGATCGAATATTATTCCGTTAAAGAAAACAATAACGGATCAATCGTTGTTCAAGGAAAGCCGACCTATGACAAATACGGCGGCTATGATATGATCAGAGTATCTCCGGCTCAGCGCGCAATTATCGGAGATCCGCTCATTATCGCATCATTTTTCAATTATTCGAAAGACAGCACATTGGGAAAAAGAGTCATTGATGTTTTGAACGGAGATGCATCCGGCGCAACAGATTTGAATGATATTTTGGCTTATGCCGACGATGTGGATAATTTTGATGAAATCATTGCCTATAAAGCAAATGCCGGAAGCGACTACGACAAATATTATCAGCGGTCATCTCAATCCGGAACGGGAATACTTCAGATGGAAGCGATTATACTAAGCCCCGATGACAGTGTCAAAGAAAGTGTCAGCGCATTTTCAAACAATGCCTCCGAAAGCGTAACCGTAGCTGTTATGGAAAACGGTCCGGCTTTAAAAATATACATCACAAGTTCGGATTACATCGGATTTTTGACAAAAACAAATGAATTATACAAGTTGATTTCCACCCACACCGTTCAATCCAATTCAACGGCTTAAGCATCAATTAACAAAGATTAAAATAACGAAGTTAAATTAAAAAATAGAATCCGATTCGAACCGAATCGGATTTTTTTTTGGATTTTGTTTTAATTTTATCTTAATTTTTTTGGATTTTGTTTTAATTTTCAGATGCCTTTTTTACGGGTTCCGAAGAAAATCGCACCGATCGCCAACGCAACAAAAGCAATTGCAATAATACTGGAAGTTGATACAGACGGATTTGAAAGGAAATCTTGAATAGAAGATGCAAATCCTTCCGTTTTTTGAGAAGTCATTTCATAACCGGACACTTGCTGCGGTGCGGAACCGGCAGGAGAATTGTCTTGGCCGACTCCTGACCCGTCGGAAACGGTTTCATCTGTGTTTGCAGAAATGGAACCTGCATCATTTTCATTTGAAACGATAACCGCGCTCGGGCCTTTTGATTTCGAATTTGAAGTCGGATTCGAAGACGTAAGGCTTTTTTGCAGTACTGTTTCAACTTCATTCAGATACTTTTGCTTTTCAGAATTCGGCAAATCCAATGAGATCAGACCGTTGACAATATTTTCGTTGAATTTCATATTCCCGCAGGTGTGGTGACAGCAAACAACGCCGTTCAGATTGGTTTGTGTGACATATTCCATTTCTAACTGCTGTCGGATTTCATCAGAGGCATCCCAGTTTCCGTTATAAATGGAATTCAGCAAAGATGCTGTCATGGATTGATATGCATACGGGTTTGCCGCTTTCAAATAGTCCGTGACGCCGGTATCCATATTGTCTGTTACGTACGTATTGTACATCTGATTCCACATGTCGCCGGTGATTAATTCCGGATTTGTCATTTGCCAAATGCCCATGACTTCAAAAAATTCATTCATGTGAGAGGTTCCGGCATAACCCGAATTCATCATGCCTTCAATCCATGCCGGATTAAAGTATCTCGAATTCAAATCTGTATTTAAGAATTCGGACAAGGTTTGAACATCCGTGTTGCCGTTTCTCAAATTATTGATATACATATCCGGATTACCGCCGGATTTTTGAATTGCCGCCGCCAAGCCGCCGAAATAGGAAGCGACCATCGGATGGTCCAAAAGACCGTAAACATTAGAAGAGCGGCTGAATACGCCCATGTCGACATCTTTCAGGTTTTGCTGAAGAAGAGAAGGCATTTGTTCGCCCCACAAATCTGTTTTTACGCCGTCAACCGTTACCTGAACACCGTAAACGTTGCTCATCCGTTTGATATACAAATCCGCAACATCTATTTCATCTTCTAAGCCGCTGCCTGCCAGATTTTCAATGCCGGGCGTATATTCTCCGAGAGGCGGACCGAAAACACGCGCGTAGGACAGTTGTCTTAAGTAATCATCATTCAATTGATCTTGCGGGGCTTTCAAATCATTTTCCGCTTTTAATGCAAGATATATTTCCTCTGAATGAAGTTTGATATAATTCGGCTGACCGTTATCCGGGGCTTCCGCAGCCAATCGAACCGCTTCATTAATCAAAAGAACCTGACGGCTGTAAACATCCCGATACGAGCCGGATGTTTCAACGACAACATCGACGCGAGGCTTATCCCAGCCGTCAATGAGCTTGAGATTTGAGATTCTTCCATTAGCCGGACTCCATACAGGCTCGACCCCCATCAAATAAAAGATTTCAGATTCGGAAGTTCCTCCGTTTCTGGCCGTTTCAACCGCCCATAAAAGGAAAGCGACTTTTTCGGGGTATCCGGACCGGTCTTTCTGATAATTTTGAATTAAATTATCCGCCAATGTCTTTCCGACATTATACGCGGCTTGAGTTGGAATCGTTCGCGAGTCGGCCTGAACCGGATTTCGGCCTGTCGGAAGACCTTCCGGATTTTGAATCGGATCTCCGGTCGGACTCACTGAGATGTATTTTCCGTCAAGAGCATCTAATAATCCTTGAATTTCATTCGGACAATTTTCCAAATCGTTTTGGTATCCGATGGCTTGATCCATTATACTTTCCAACGGGGCGTTGCTTGAACCCAAAACCTCGAAAACGGCAGCAGAGGGAGATTTCAGATCAATAACAACAGAGGTCACCAGGGCTGTCTTTTGAGAAACTCTTTCTTCTTCGTCCGGATATAATCCTTCCAAAATGCTGTCAATATTTGAATTGTAAGTCAGCATAGATTCAATCATCATGACAAGTTCGTCACCCGCGGGAGCAACGCCTAAAATATGATCTCCGTAAGGAATCAGACTGTTTTTAATCTCATGAAGCTGACGACTCAGTTTTCCGAGTGCTTCGTCCGTCAAAACGGAATCGTCTTTAATCTCGTTCCAATTAAGATTCAAACCGGAGTCCATGCCCGTTTCAGAACACAATTCAATAATTAATTTTAATGATTCGGCTTTGACAACTTCGTCGGAAGCCGCTTTATAATTTTGGATTTCGGTGTTTAGTGCCGTTAAATTTCCGTAAAGCCCTCCGGAAACCAACGTCGGCGTCAGAAACGTTATAATACGCATATTTGCGCGTCTTTTGTCCGTAACGCCCGTCGCATCCATCGGAAGAATATGGATATGCGGCAAATCTTGAATCAGGAGAGCCGTCCAATCCTTTGCCGATAATCCGGCCTGTTTTCCGGGCATTGTTGCTAAATTTGACCAAATCGGAAGCAAGGCATCTGCGCCGAATCCGCCTTCATTTTCTTCACTGTTCAGATAGTAATAAGTTGCTAAAGCCTGATGAGTCGGCGGATAATTATTCTCGGAAGTCATGGCTTTTTGACTCTGATCACGGCCGCGAAGAGGCGTCGGCGTCAATAAAATATTTCCGAATTCAATGACGGGAATGACAAAAAACTCTTTTCCGGACTTATCCTGATAAACCATAATATCGCCGGGAGCTTCTCCCCAAATCTCTTCAACTTCGTCTCGTTTTGTTTGGTCTAATGAATTGTAATAGTTCATGTATGACTCGACAGGGAGCAGATGAGCTGTTCCGTTAGCGACCATTCTTTCTAATTCTCCGGGCGCCCATGTACCGACATTGTGACCGTCTTGAACCAGCATTTCAACGAGTTCGTCGTAAGTCGGAATCAGCGCATCGCCGATATCATATCCTTCGTCTTTCAACGCTTGAAGTAAATTCAAAATACTTTCGGGCGCATTCAAATAATAATCAGGGTCGGAGCCGATATTTGCTTTTCCGGCCTCAGCCGCATAATAAGTAATCGCAATTTTTTTGTCGCTGTTCTTCATTGTTGCTAAATTTGCCCAGCCGATTGCTCTTTGAACCATCCAGTCTGCCTGATAATCAATCGGATCATTTCGGTCAATTGTGACGCCTTTCCCGTCTTTCGGCTTGGCGGCGACAACGATCGGCTCAATCATACCATCCTGTTCCGCAAAAGCAAGCTGATAATGCTGTGTCGGAAAAACACCGTAGTCGGACTCTTCCCATTCCTCTTGCGTTTTGTTTTCATATAACTGAATGGCTGTTAAAACGGTAACGCCTAAGTTTTCCAGCTCTTCGACACCTTCATCAACAGAAGTGGAAAAGAAACGACCGCCGCGGGAAAGCGAAATAACGACATCGACAACGGGATCGCCGTTGATAATATAATTATCTTGATTTGCGGTCGGCCCCACATCTTTTGTTGCATTGTAAACGTATGTTCCGACAAGAACATTGTATCCCTCCGACTCAACAGCTCTGACAAAATAATCCAAAATCGGGCTGTCACGATTCATTCGGCTGAAATTTGAAGACGGCATTATACCGATTGTCGGCTTATCGGGGTCATAGAGATGAAAAGACCCGTCTTCATTCTTGATTCTGTCATTTGCGTCCGAATCGGCATACCATGCCAAATATTCGGAGGCGTTTTCAAAAAATTCGCGGCTTTCTCTGTCGGGGTGATAAATGCCGTAAACGTTTGTTTTAACGGCAAGAGGAATGGACTCGCCGGAACCCAAGGTATGGAAATTCTCAAGAACGGCAAGGAATAAAAGTAAATTTTTAAAATTGTCTTCACTCGGGAAGTTCAGATAATCCGTAATTTTTGTGTTGTTATCATTATCGAGTGGCGTTTTCAAAGAATTCGCCAAACCATCGTTACCGTTAACAATAATCGCAGCGCCATTGTTTTTGGCATCAATTAATGTGTTTTCCAATGTCTTGACGGGACCTTCCGCCAAGCCGTCCAAAATGATGACATCATAAGAAGATAAATCAACTTGGTCTAAGTCCGGATTGTATGTCACACCGCCGATACCGTCAACGATTAAAATCCCGGAAACAGCATCTAATGCGGCTGCCGTGTCCATTAAAGTAAGATCTCCGCCGCGCGAAGAAACATAAGCAATTTTCATTTTATCTGCACCGGGTGCAGGATCTGCATGAATCGGAACCATTGAAATCAGTAACAGCAAAAGCACTACTAAGACATTAATTTTTTTCATAAAGCATCCTCTATTATAATTTTATAGTAAAATGAAATAAAACATAAAATTAAAAAAAACAAAATTTTTTAAAAACAAAAAACTTTGAAAAATAGGTGTAGATTGAATAAATACAATTCTTTTTGGATAATATATTGAATCATAAAAGATAATATAAATTTTATGTAATAAAATAACGATGTGAAATCGGTTTGGAAAAACAGGGGAATTCAAAAATAAAAAGTCAATCTGTTCTTTTTTTTCGATTCTCTTGTAAAAGACTCATTTCAGAAACATTTATATGCAATATTTTCCTCTATTGCCTGTTTTAAACTGAGAACTTGATTTCGATATATTGATACCGATTTATCATTTTTTTACGATTCAAGATTAAAGTCAATAAAACAACTATGAATAATGAAAGCTTGACTTTTTTTCATAAAACAAGCTTGAAGGAGATTGATTTATATGGCAATTGCAAAATTCGAAGCCCCTGAAGAACTTCAAAAGATCGCGTTAGAAGCAGTCGAAACCGCAAGAGACAG
>JGI994J12354_10004282_pt1 | contig 12915 bp, 13 predicted proteins | sample IntmicLarv3ML3BL_FD_12354 | JGI IMG/M metagenome (IMG submission 12354)
CTTGTCCTCAATCAAAGCGCCGCTTGCCAGGAATTTGCCTGCGAACAGGATCCCCTGCCCGCCAAACCCCGCAATCAGAATTTGCTTGGTCATATTACTTTTCCTCCTGCGCAAATTGATCGCGGTAAACGCCGGGCTTGTAGTAATCCAGCATGTGTTCGCGCACCCAGTCCAGGGATTTTTCGGGGCTCATGCCCCAGTTGGTGGGGCAGGTGGAAACCACCTCAATGAACGTGAAACCCTTGCCCTCCGCCTGATATTGGAACGCCTTTGTGATGGCCTTTTGCGCCGCGCGAACATTTTTCACGCAGTCCACGCTCACCCGCTCGATGTAGGCGGGCATTTCGAGCGTCGCGAGCAGCTCACTCACCTTGATGGGCATGCCGGTTTTTGTCACGTCGCGGCCGTAGGGGCTGGTCTGCGTTGCCTGCCCGGGCAGCGTGGTGGGCGCCATTTGCCCGCCCGTCATGCCATAAATGGCGTTGTTGATGAAAATAATCGTGATGTTTTCGCCGCGCACAGCGCTCTGCACGGTTTCCGCCGTGCCGATGGCCGCCAAATCGCCGTCGCCCTGGTAGGTGAAGACGATGTGTTCCGGCAGGGAGCGCTTGACGCCCGTTGCCACGGCGGGCGCGCGCCCATGCGCCGCCTGAATCATATCACAGTTAAAGTAGTTATACGCAAACACGGCGCAGCCCACCGGGGCCACCCCGATTGTTTTGCCTGTGAGGCCGAGATCCTCCAAAGCCTGTGCCACCAGACGGTGCACAATGCCGTGGGTGCAGCCGGGGCAATAATGCAGCGGCGCATCGGTGAGGGCTTTTGGTTTTTCAAACACTGTAGTCATATATGTTAAGTCCTTTCTGTCAGTACGGTTAGAGCGCGTTCTTAATCCCACCAAAATTGCCACAACGGGGAATCAATCAATCCTCCGGCCAGCGCGCGTATCGTTCCCGCGCCCTGGTCAACAATATCAAAGCAAAACGCGTATTGCTCTTTGGCGAGCGCTTCTGCCTGCGCTTGTATCTGCGGCGCTTTCGCAACGGTCATTTCCCAAATATCATAGCTGACCAGGCGGGGAACAGCGCCGTATTGTTCATACCAATAGCGGAACACCGCAACTTGCTGCGCGGGCATCGGGCATTCGTTAAAACCGCCCATCGGCACCCAGGCCGCCAGTTCCCAGGGATGTTCCGCCGGAATTTTTGCGATAATCAGCTCCGGCTCCCCTTTGTACGCGCCATAATTTTCGTAGCTGAAGGAGTCCTGTCCCACAGGCTCGAACTCGCCCAGCATTTCTTCCCAGTCTTCTTCACTCGGCCAGCCTTCCTCCCTTTCCTGCATTTGCTCTGCAAAAACATCTTGCGCATTGGTCTCCTGCGCCGCCTGCAACACCGCGTTCCGTCCCGCTTCCGGAGATTCGGAATCCTCCATTGTAAATTCCAATGATTCCAACAGCGTTACCGAGGGAATGATAATCAAGGGGAAAAAGCCTTCCGTCTTGCCCTGTTCCGTCAGCGCGCGAAAGCGTTCCATCACACGCACGCCTTTGTCCGTGTTTTGAATCCACTCATATTCGCATCCCAAAAAGCTTATAATTGCCTTGCTTTCTTCTGTCATGGTATCCTCTCCCTTTTTGGAATCATCAACACCGCCGCCCGGACGCCCGCACGCGGCAACCATGAAAAGCAGCAACACGCAGGCCGCGATGCATGCAATTCGTTTCATGCTTACGCCTCCGGGTTCGTGATCTTCGCCAGAATCTCCTCCGGAGAAACCACCATGCCGCCTGTGCGCGTGCACAGCTGCACCGGCTTTTTGCAGCGAATCGCCAGCTCCACGTCTTCCACCATCTGCCCCTTGCTCAGCTCCACGCAAACAAAGCGCTCCACCCGCTCGGCGAGCTTTGCCAGCGGCGCCTTCGGGAACGGCCAAAGCGTAATCGGGCGCAGCAGGCCAACCTTCAGCCCCTGCTCCCGCGCCATCTGCACCGCGTTTGCCGCAATGCGTGCCGTCGCGCCGTATGCCACCACAACGATGTCAGCATCGTCGGTCATGGTCTCTTCCCAGCGGGTCTCGTTTTCGCAGATTTCCGCGTAGCGCTCATAGCGCGCGTTTACAGAGTCTTCCAGCACCTGCGGGTCAATATAGAGCGAATTGACGATGTTCGGCTTGCGCGCGCCCTCCGTCCCGGTCAATGCCCAGGGCTTTTCGTATGCCGCGGCTGCAAGGTCGGAAATCTCCACCGGCTCCATCATCTGCCCCAAAATGCCATCGCTGAGCAGCATACACGTCATGCGGTACTTGTCCGCCAAATCAAACGCCTGATAGGTCAGGTCATACATTTCCTGCACGCCCTTGGGCGCAAGCACGATCATGTGAAAATCGCCGTGGCCGCCGCCTCTGGTTGCCATGAAATAATCGGCCTGGCTCGGCTGAATGCCGCCAAGGCCCGGTCCGCCGCGCTGGATGTTCACCACAACCGCTGGCAGATCGCAGCCCGCGAGGTACGAGATTCCCTCCGCCTTGAGCGCAACGCCGGGGCTTGAACTGGACGTCATCGCGCGTTTGCCCGCCGCAGAAGCGCCGATCACCATATTGATCGCCGCAATTTCGCTTTCGGCCTGCAAAAAGCAGCCGCCCTCCGTCTTGGGCAGACGCTTTGCCATATGCGCCGCAATTTCTGTCTGCGGCGTAATGGGATATCCAAAATAATGCTTGCAGCCCGCGTGGATCGCGGCTTCCGCAATGGCTTCATTGCCCTTCATCAGCACTTTAGATGTCATGTACGTAACTCCTTTTGTTTGCAACTATTTCTCCACCGTGATCACGCAATCCGGGCACATCATGGCACAAAACGCGCAGCCGATGCACTTGTCCATCTCTTCCACTGCGGCGGGATGGTACCCCTTTGCGTTGAGCCGGCTGCCCGCCAGCGCGACAATCTTTTTTGGGCATGCCGAAACACACAGCCCGCAGCCTTTGCACAAATCTTCCCGAATGATTACTCTGGCCATAAAAACCTCCTGTGGTTTGCCTTCATTGTATCTTGTTATAATACCATATTTATGTGCGTTTGTCAAGTCCCGCAGCGTGAAAAAGCCGCCCAAACCAATATTTGGACGGCGCTATATTTTTTGTGGAAGCTAGAAAATTCCCCTGACCCATTCCAGAAGCTCTGGCAGCTGCTCCAGCGCGAACTGCGCGGCGGCAAGGCCAATGGCCAAAAACAACACCACAAACAGCAGGACAATCGACGCCGCGTCGAGCTTAATCGCGGCATCCCCTTCTTTTCGCGGCACCAATGCGGAAACAAGCACCTCGATGCCCAGCAAAATCAGCACCACCGGCCAAAACTGCAGCACACGCACAAAATCGAACCACGGCGCAAACACCCGCACCATAAACAGCACGCCGAACACCACAAGCGAAATCCCCAGCGTGAACACGCCGATTTTTTTACTCCTCATCATTGTATTCCTCCTGCGCCGCGTATTCCGCCGCTTCCTGCGCCTCTTTTTTGATTTGCCTGCCCTTCCAGAAAATCAGCAGCAGGCCCACAATGATGATCAGCAGCGCTCCGCCAAGCTGCGGCAGCATAAACATAAACTCCTGGATATTGGGATGATTGCGCCAGTATGTGCCGATCAAAAATTCCATCACAAAGCGCTGGAACAGCTGCGACGCGCCGCCGAGGATCAGCAGGATACCGGCAACGATCCTGACTTTGCGCATTGCAGCGCCTTTTGCAGCGTTTTTCAGCAGGTCAAACTGATCCAACATCAGGAACTCGTCCTTCACCGCAAGGCGCTCTTCCGTGCTCATGCGGGGGAACCGCCAAAAATCGAAGAAAGCGATAAACCAAACCAGTGGAATCAGAAACGCAAACACAGTTTCAAGATGAAGCATCCAGAAATTGCGGCTAAAAAAAACCACGCAAATGATGCTCAGAAAAAATGCCGCCATGAATGAAATGCCGCGCTTCATCATGCCAAAATACATGTGCCCCGCCCCGGGGATAAACGAAAACAGTGCAGTCAAAAATTTATTGGGCTTGGGATGCATCGGGAATATCCTCCTTTATGAATATGGTGATAATTTGGTCTTTGAGTTTGGGTAGGTTCTGCGGCAATTCCGCGAGTTTGTTGAACGCGCCGGAAAACAGCAAAATCAGCACCGCCGCCATCGCCGCAAACACGCGCAGGGCATAGGCACCAAGGCTTTCGGGGTTCTGTGCTACAGGCTTTGCTTTGACTTTTTGCAGGATTTCGTTTTGCAGCCCCACCGGCGGTTCCAGCGTGGGCAGCGCAAGGGTGCGTTCCGCCAACCGGGCGGCACAGGCTTCGCATTGCGTCACATGCTCCAGCAAATCCAAGTCAGGGGCCACGAGCAAACGCTCAAGCAAAAGCTCATTCAGTTGATTGTCGTTCAAGCAGTTCATGCGCGCACCTCCTGTTCTAAGATTGTTCGGAGCATCTGCCTTGCGCGGTAGCACTGTGTGCGTACGGCGGCGAGCGGCGTGCCGGTTTCTTTTGCGATGGCGGCAAGAGGCTTTTCTTCGCAGTAATACCCCAGCGCCACGCGTCTGTAGGGTTCCTTCAGGTTCTCGCAGGCCGTATGTAAGCGTTCCGTAAAGTGGCCGTCGAAGAATTCCGGCTCCGGCTGCTGCGATGCGGGCGCGGGGAAATGCAGCAGGGTTTCGTCCTCCATGGGCCGCGTTTTTTTCACGGCGGCGCTGCGCAGGTAATCCAGGCATTTGCGTGTGGCGATGGTGGTGAGCCAGCCCGCCGCGTTCGTTCCGTCAAAGCGCCCGATTGCTTGGTATGCCGCCAGAAAAACCTCCTGCGTCAGGTCCTCCGCCGTAAAATAATCCTTCGTCAGGCGCAGGCAGAGATTGAACACCAGCGTCTGGTGGGCGTGCATCAGCTCCCGCAGCTGCATCTCGTTGGAGCCTTCAGTAATCAAACCAATCGCTGCCGCCTCCCTCCCTGGTTGCAATCGTGCGCAATTGTGCGCTTTTAACCCGCTAATTAATATAACGGGGCAACGGCGCAAATTGTTTCATGAATTTCAATTTTTTCCAAAACAACCGCGCAGGGCTTTGATTTCCTCCGCCGTCAGCTCCCGGCATTCCCCTTGCCGCAGGGCTTCGTCCAGCGCCAGCGGGCCAAACCGCTCACGGTGCAATTCCAGCACTTCGTTGCCCGCCGCGCGGAACATCCGCTTGACCTGATGGTACTTCCCCTCCCGCAGCGTCACACGCGCACGGCAGTCCGGCAAAATCTCAAGCAGCGCGGGCATGCATTGCTCCGCCGGGTGCCTGTCCTCCTCCGGTAGATCCATCCCTGTGGCAAACGCCGCAATATCCTCCTGCCGCGCGGGCGCCCGCAGCGTGGCCAGATACACCTTTTCCACGTGGCGGCGGGGCGAAAGCAGGCTGTGCGCCAGCGCGCCGTCGTCGGTGATGAGCAGCAGCCCGGTGGTATTTTTATCCAGCCGCCCGGCGGGGAACAGCCCGCGCCGCCGCAGCTCCTCCGGCAGCAAATCCAGCACAACGGCCGCCTTCGGGTCACGCGCGGCGCTGAGCACCCCCTGCGGCTTGTGCAGCATGATGTACACAAATTCCTGCATAGAAACCGGCACACCGCGCACAGTGATTTCGTCGCGCGTCATGTCAATCAGCTGCCCGCCCTTGAGCGCCCGCGCGCCGTTGACCAGCACAACCCCCGCCTTGATGAGCGGAAGCACCTCTTTGCGGGAACCAAAATTGCGCGACACAAGCAGCGCGTCCAAGCGGCGGTAGGGCATTTTTTTCTCCTGTAGAAATTTTTTTAGCGAATTTTTTTGCTGATCTGCCTCTAGCTTACTAATTTTTTCTAAAATTGTCAAGAAAAAAGATTGCATTTTATTATAATATCGTGTAAAATAGATTTCAATTATTTTGACAGGATGGATTTTTTATGTGCCAAACAGCTTCGCAGCAAGAATATCAAGCTTTGATTTCTATGCTGGACGACGTTTTTTTCACGAGTGACGCCCCAGAGAGCAGGCGCGGCTTCATGGCGCTGTTGCCAAAGCTTTATAAAGAGCAATACGCACCTTGGGAGAACAACTATGTCGTCCGCGAGGGCGATGAACTCAAGGCCGCCGTGGGGATGTATGTCACTGAACTTTCCGTGGCAGGGCAAACCCTGCGCTGCGGGGGCATCGGCAACGTGGCCGTGACGCGCGACTGCCGCCGCAAGGGCTACATGAAGCAGGCCATGGATTCCGCCATGCGGGCAATGGCTGAGGCGGGCTGCGATTTCGGCGAACTCGGCGGGCACCGTCTGCGGTATCAATATTGGGGATTCGAGCGCGGCGGCGCGGCGATTCGCATGGAGTTCACCCGCGCGAGTGTGCGCCATTGCTTCGGCGAGGTTGATACCAGCGAGTTTAAAATTATCGACCTTGCGGAAAAAATTGAATATTTGCCAAAACTGCAAGAGCTGATAGAGCGCGCGCCGATGCATGCGAAGCACAGCCCGGCGGCGTTTTATGACCTTCTGTGTTCATGGGAAACCCGGCCCCGCATTGTGCTGCACGAAGGAAAAATTGTCGCCTATTTTTCCCTGCACCGGGACGGCAAGGGCATGAACGATTTTCATGTATTTTATGCAGCTGCCCTGCCCAATATATTGAACGCCATCTTCGCATTTTTGCCGGAAGAAGTGAACGCCTTCGGCATGGCGGTCCCCCTGTGGGAGCGGGAGCTCCTCGCGGGGGCGCAGCGCTGCGCCGAATGGCTGCACCCGGAGGACGCGGGGCAATTCACCATCCTGAATTATGAGCGGACGCTGCGGGCGCTCCTTGCGCTGCAATGCGAGCTGAAAAAGCTGCCGGACGGCGAACTGATCATCAAAATCGTAGGCATAGGAGGCATAGAAACCCTGCGCCTTTGCGTGAAAAATCAGCAAAGCACGGTGGAGCCTTATGACGGCATGCCGGATATCACGCTGCCGCATATCGAAGCTGTGCGGTACTTCACCGGCTTCACGAGCCCCGAACGGGATCGTCCCCTCGCGAACGCATGGTTCCCGCTGCCGCTGTTTCTATACGATATGGATAAGGTGTAAGGTTTAAACCACAATTTTGTCAGGAGAATTCACATGGGCAGAGCGCCGTTTAATGTTTTGGTCCTTCCGTTTTTTCGGGCAGGCGATTCCATTGCATATTGTGCGTTTGAACGAAGCGACATGCATATTTGGCAGTTCATCGCCGGCGGAGGAGAAGCGGATGAATCTCCGCTTTTGGCCGCCAAACGGGAAGCCCATGAAGAGGCCGGGCTGCCGGAGCACTTGCACTATTTTGAGTTGCAGACAAAGACACATGTCCCCAGTTTTTGTTTTTCTGCCGAAGCGCAGGCGGCATGGGGCAACACATTCGCGATCCCGGTGCATTGCTTCGCCGTAGAAACCCCTTCCCGTGAGATCATCCTTTCCGATGAGCACACGGCGTTCCGGTGGGGCAGCTATGAGGAAATTTATGATATGCTGCATTACGACGTGGACCGTACCGCGCTTTGGGAATTATCCTGCATACTGCGAACGCAATAATTTCACTTATTGATAAAAAGACCAAGCACCAAAACACAAACACATTTCAAGGAGGCTCTTATGGCAAACTTCGACGTCACGTTCAAGGACAAAAACTCCGAGCGCTACAACCTTTCCCGGCGGGTGAGCACCATCTGCGACCACATTCAGGGCGATTTCATCTTCCCGCGCAGCGTTTCTACCGGCAACTTTTTGCACCGGGACGGGCAGCGCGATATCTCCCAAATCGACGAAGGCGACTGGCAGGAATTCGACGCCGAAAACGAGTTCTGGGGCTACCCGGAATGCTACTGCTGGTTCAAGCAAACCGTGACCGTTCCCAAGGAATTCAAAGGCGCGCCCGTGATCTATGAGGTGTGCCCCTATGAGCGCGATTGGGATCAATGCAACCCGCAGTTGATTCTGTTTGCCAACGGCAAGCTGCTGCAGGGCATGGATTCCAACCACCGCTATGTGCGTCTGCTCGATTGCGCCGAGGGCGGCGAAACCTTTGAAATCGCGCTCAACGCCTACACCGACCCCCACGAATGGCGCGGCCCCGTGCGCATGCGGGCGCAGCTGCGCATGGTCAACGACCTGGCGCTGCAGCTTTTTTATGACCTGCGCACGCCGCTGAACGCCGCGAACCTCTATGAGGCGGACGACATGGTCAGGGTGCGGATTGTTAAAGCGCTCAACGACGCGTGCAATTTGCTGGAGCTCACGCCGGAGGGCTTTGCGGCCGGCGCGAAGGCCGCCATCGATTATCTGGAAAAAGAGCTTTACAGCGGTGAAAACTCGAACATCATCGCCAGCTGCGTGGGTCACACACACATCGATGTGGCGTGGCTGTGGCGGCTGCGGCAAACCCGCGACAAAGCCGGGCGCTCCTTTGCCACCGTGCTGAAATACATGGACGAATACCCCGACTACGTGTTCATGAGCTCGCAGGCACAGCTCTATGACTATGTGAAAAAAGACTACCCGCAGGTGTATGAAGGCATCCGCCAGCGCATCAAAGAAGGCCGCTGGGAGGCCGAAGGCAGCATGTGGGTGGAATCCGACACCAACGTGATTTCCGGCGAATCCCTCGTGCGGCAATTCCTCGTGGGCAAGCGCTTTTTCGAGCAGGAGTTCGGCGTGCGCAACCGCATCATGTGGCTGCCGGACGTGTTCGGCTACACCGGCGCGCTGCCGCAGATTATCCGGAAATCGGGCCTTGATTACTTCATGACCACAAAAATCTCGTGGAATGAATACAACAAGCTCCCCTTCGACACCTTCCTCTGGCAGGGCATCGACGGCACGCGGGTGCTCAGCCACTTTGCCACGGCCTCCGATTCCGCGCAGGATTCTTTCTTCACCACATACAACGCCGACCTCGGCCCGAACCATATCCTCGGCGGGTGGAAACGCTATTCCAATAAAGACCTCAACCAGGAATATCTGATTTCCTTCGGCTGGGGCGACGGCGGCGGCGGGCCCTCCGTGGATATGCTTGAACAGGGCAAGCGCATGACAAAGGGCATCCCCGGCTGTCCCATCGTCAAGCAGCAATCAAGCCTGAAGTTCTTTGAAGAGCTGGAAGAACAGGTCATCGACGACCCGCACCTGCCCGTTTGGGCCGGCGAGCTTTATCTGGAATACCACCGGGCGACGCTCACCTCCGAGGCCATCGGCAAGCGCTGCAACCGCAAGAGCGAATGGCTTTATCACGATGTGGAAACCCTTTCTGCCCTTGCCCTGCAACTGGCCGGCGCGGAATACCCGGCGGAAGAAGTGCTGGAAGCCTGGAAGCTCATTCTGCTCAACCAGTTCCATGATATCATCCCCGGCTCCTCCATCAAAGAGGTGTATCAGGATGCAAAAGTGCAGTACGAAGAAGTGCTCAGCAAGGGCGAATACTTGGTCTCCCGCGCGATGAAAGCCATTGCCGCCAAGGCGGGCGAAGGCGTTGTGATTTTTAACACCCTGGGCTTTGCGCGCGATGACATCGCCGTGCTCGATTGCCCCGACGACATCACGCTGCTCGACGAAACCGGCGCACTCCCCTGCCAGCGCAGCCACGACGGCCGCCTGCTCTTCCTCGCGAAGGGCATCCCCGCCAAGGGCTTCAAGCGCTATGTTGCCACCACCGCCAAGGCCCCCGGCGGCAACAGCATCCAGGCCGATGGCTATACGGTCAAAACGCCGTTTGCGCGCATCACATTTGACGAAAATTATAACATCACAAGCCTCATTGAATTGGCGGGCGGCAGCGAGATCATCCCCGCGGGGCAGCCGGGCAACCGTCTCATCGCGTTTGATGACCGCCCCAACGCCTTCCCCGCCTGGAACATCGACGCCTATTTCCGCGAAAAATCCTGGTGGGTCGACGACGTGCAGTCCGCAAAAGTGATCGAGCAGGGCCCCGTGCGCACAGTGCTGCGCGTGGTCCGCAGGTTCCGCAATTCCACCATTCAGCAGGATTTCACCTTCTATCCGCACTGCCCGCGCATTGACGTGGAATATTTTGTCGACTGGCAAGAGAGGAATATTGCGCTGAAATGCGACTATCCAGTAGATGTGAATACAAGTCGCGCGACTTTTGACATCCAATTCGGCAATATTGAGCGCAATACGCACGAAAACAGCACCTGGGATTTCGCCCAATTTGAGGTTTGCGGCCACAAATGGGCCGACCTGAGCGACAACGGCTCCGGCCTTGCCGTGCTCAGCGATTGCAAATACGGTTGGACCGCCAAGGACGGCCACCTGATGCCCACCCTCCTGCGTGCCGCCAACGGGCACTACAGCGATCAGGATATCGGCACCCACACCTTCACCTACGCCATCTATCCCCACGCGGGCACGGCGGCGCAGAGCAATGTGGTGAGCGAAGGCTATTCCCTCAACGTGCCGCTGCGCGCCGTGCAGGCAAAGGGGGCCGGCGCCATTGCCGATGCATACAGCTTTGTGCAGGCGGATCAGGAAAATATCATCATCGAAACCGTGAAGAAGGCAGAAGACAGCAGCGCCGTCGTCATCCGCATGTATGAATGCTGGAACCGGCGCACGGATGCCGCGCTCACCTTTGGCGGCAAAATCAAGCGCGCGTTCCTCTGCGACCTGATGGAAGAAAACGATGTGCCCCTGAACGCCGACGGCAGCATCATCCAGCTCGCCTTCAAGCCCTTCGAAATCCAGACAATCAAAGTGATCCTGGCATAAGAATGCCCGGCATAAGAACGCTCATACGACTCCGCATAAAAGCATGGAGTATCCGGCTCAAACACGGCTCAAATTCCCCATGTTTTCAGGCGCGGATTGGTATAAAAAAAGGATGAGGAGAGATTTCATTTGCTTAGTGCCATCATTGCCCAGATTACCACCTGGGCCGTCAGTCTCGGCTTGCTGATTATGCCGATGGGGGGAGTTCCGCAGGCGATCAATTACCGGTCCATCGCCAATCCAACCGCGCAGGTCAAGGTCGACGAAGGCTCCAACCGCAAGGGCAAGATCGTAAACGAAACCGCAAGAGACGCCGGCATCGCCATGCTGCGCACCTTTTTGGGCAGCGTGAACAACAAGGACATCGACCGTTCCACCATGACCAAGGCCATTGAGGCCATGCCCATCCGCAAAGCCGGGGACCCCAGCCGCACACAGGCCAAGGAAGGTCTGCTGCCGCCGATGACAAAGGGCGTGCGCGATTATCAGCTGTTCCTTTCGCCCACCAAGGATGCCAACACCTACGAATTCGTCGCGGACTACGCCCTGAACAACGGCAAGCAGATGCAGGCCAAAACCGGCATCCTCTACAACTCAAAAACGAGCGAAGTCTTTGCCGGGAACCAGTCCGGTGTGATCGGAACCAAGCGCAACATCAACCTGAAGCACATCTTTTTCTTCAACGAAACCGCCACATGGCAGCAGACCTTCGGCTTCAACGCGCTTTATGATGTGCTCGGGAACCTGCTTCTGTATGATTTGGACGAGCTGCGCATCAAATTCCCCTATGACGGCAGAGACTGGATGTTCCAGCTCTGGAAGGGCAGCTACACCGTTGTTTCCAACGGTCTGGAAATCGGGATTTATGAAAAACCGCAGTCGCGCAAAATCGGGCATTACGACTGCTCCGACTTGAGACTGGACATGAAAGCCACGCTGTATCACGGCGAAAAATTGATGCTCAAGCACGAGCTCAAAAACACTTGGTGGCTCACCTCTTTCCAGCCCGGCATCAAAATCAAACCAGGCGAAATGATCATGGATTCCAGCATCACCTTTGACGATTCCAACATGCAAAAGCTGTTCGTAGAAACGCTGCGCAAGGAAGCCGGAGTCACCAAAATCATGCAAAGCGGCCGCACCGTGAGCTTCCGCTGGCAATAAAGCCGCACAAAACCAACGCATAATAAACACACCGCCTCTGCACAAATGAGCGCAGAAGCGGTGTGTTTTTGTTGTATTATTTGTTTCAAGCGGCAGCTTTTTCTTTTTTGTCCTGCACAAGTAAAATAACGACCAACCAAACAGCGCCCATCACAAAACCGATGATGCTCAGGAACTGCCAAAATGTCATGCTGCCATTGAATACAAACATTTTGATATAGCCCTCTTGCTCGCGGAAGAATTCCCAGAAAAAGCGCACCGGGCAATACAGCAGCAGCCCGAGGGCATATGCCGAGCCGGGAACCGCCCACTTCGCCTTCAGCTGATACCACATAAGGAATCCTATCGTCAGGAAGATACAAATGGTCTCCAGCAGCTGCACCGGAAAGCGGCCCCTGCCAAACCACACCGGATCCATATGAATGCCCTCGCAGCAGCCGGCCGCGTGGCAACCCAGCTTTCCAAAAGCAATCACGCAAAGAACAGCTACCACAGTGAGATCCATGTAAGCTTTTTTTCTTTCGCGGTAATGCGGCAAAAGCAGCACCGCATGAGCAACAAACGGGCCGGCAAGCAACGCGCCGTATATACTGATATTTCTTGCTGCTGTAACACCAAAGCCCCAGTCTGGTATGTAATAGCCCTGCGCCGTTTCATATTTTGCCAGCCACACCGCACAAATGATGAGGGCAGGGACTAAGCAAATGGCATAAAGCAAAACATACCAAACCCCATCTGCCATATACCGCTTTTCAGGGTTCGCCCTTTTTGTTTGATTCTGAAACAAACCGGTATGAACAATCATCATGACCCCAACGACATACGTTGACGGAGTAAGCGCACCCGGAGCCAAAGGCTTCTCCAACAGCGGATAGTAAACCAAAAACGCCGCATACAAAGCAACCAATATTCCGATCGGAAGATACACGAACCGGATTGCCTTCTTGTGCTTTTCCCGGAATTGTTG
>JGI994J12354_10004283_pt1 | contig 12915 bp, 10 predicted proteins | sample IntmicLarv3ML3BL_FD_12354 | JGI IMG/M metagenome (IMG submission 12354)
ATAGTCACTATCTGTACGTCAACGCCGTCAGCATTTCCCCAACCTTCAACTTCCCAATCTCCGGATTGAGCAAAAAGCTCGCTATCAAGTGAAGTCACAACAGCATCTTTAGTTGATGTACTAACAGTAGATACACCGACATCTTGTGTTATCGTAATCTTTGCAGCAAAAACTGCAACAGATAACATAAATAACATTACTGTAACTAACACTGACTTAAAGAACTGATTCATTTATTTTTCATTTCCCTTCTTTTTTTGTTTTTTTCAAAAACGTGTATATAGTTTACCATATTATACCGATTAAGCCAATACCTTTGCATTAAAAACCTCTGCCTAAAATACCATAATTTTGCATCATTATATCATTTATGAGCTAAATCCGCATACAAAGCAAGCTGACCGGCAAGACGTTTATTTATGTGCGGTAATACTGTCAAGCGATTTTGTCGCTAACTCTGCAGTATATGTTGTTGTCTATTTTTTTTACCTTCGTTGTAACAGGTGAGAGGAGAGTCGTTCTCATATTCGCTTAGCAGCAGCATACACCGTATATAACTTGCCATAGCCCATCCGTGAGCCGCAGCCCAGTAAGCGATGCTTCCGCCGCCTATAAGTTCCGGCAAGAGATGAGTCACCGTTGAACGGTGAATAACTACTTTGATATAGTTTATAGCCTTATCCTTATATTTTTCAGCTAACTCATTATCTCGGTTTTTATAATAGATAGCCAACCTGAGAAGTACGCGGGACAACCAAAGGGTGGTTACGCCTCCGGCTGAACTGTCAGCGTAGTCGTCAAATTCATGTCTGACTATAGAGTTTCCTTCCGGCAACTGTTTGACTAACCGTTCTTCTGCTGACTTGACCATATTTTCTATCATTTGCCGTTCATCGTCTGTCTCTATCTCCAGCATGAAAAAAGGATCAAACAGGCCAAACATGGCGGCGTCCGCTTGCCAGTCAATATTATTATTTTCGTCTATGCCGCGGGCAAAATGTTCTCCATTATAAAGAGAGTTTAGTATAACTTCTTTTATAGTTTTTGCCGCTTCGCTAAGTTCTTTGGCTTTTTTAATGTTATTTTGCTTCTCATGCCACTTAGCGGCAGATAAAAAAGCTCTGTAGATGGCAGCGTTTGAGTAACAAAATGTGCCGCGGAACTTTTCCCAACAGTCTGCGGAGTTTTTATGCAGACCGTTTTTGTCACGGAAATTTAAGAGAAAATCTGTAGATTTTTCCATCATCGCAAAAAAACGTTCGTCCGGTTCATTTGACCACTCATACAACGCGGCAGGTATAGCCGCTACCTGATCTATCTGCAGCCATTCGGGATAATCGCACCAACAAGGACCCTTTTCTCCGTTTAGCCAATACCTTTGTTCAAAATATCCCTCTTCGTTTTGCAGTTTTTTAGCGAATTCAAAAAATCTTTCACCGACTAAGCGTAGATTTATTTTATTAAGCGGTAATATCACTTCCGCGGCGTCACGCGGCCACATAAATCCATATCCGCCGCTCTGTAAAAAATCAGGATCAAACTCAGGCGCGGCTAAAAATCCGCCGCTTTTTTTGTCACATATAAGGCTGAGAGCGAGAATTGAGCGGTTAAAAACTTCGTTCATCAACTCATCTTTAATTGTGAGTAGAGGAATGTCGTTCAGATATGCCGCTGCCCACTCTTTCGCTTTGTAAAAAAGCTCATCATATTGAGTATTTTTAGTTCTTACGGCTTGTTCTATCGCTTGTTTTTCATTGTCTGCCGCTGAAAAATAGAGAAAGCTTTCTTTTTCGCCGTAAGGTGGCAGTGAATAGTCAAAAGCAAACGCCATATCGATATTGCCTATTTCAAGGTTTTGATTATTTAATTGACCGTTTTTCATGGTATTAAAGGCACTTTTTTCGCTTTCAGACTTGCCGAGAGATACGCTGCTTAGATTATCACTGCTCAAAATAGCGAAACTTGTATCTCGTCTGCTTTGCGTGATAAGTCGCTCATCTCTATAATATCTCGCGCTGTTTTTTTCTTTTATATCGTCCGCGTCTATATTTACGTATTGCAATATTTTCCCTTCACGCTTTACATCTGAGATATTTTTAATAACAAAGCGGCGGATAAAAACAGGTTCGTTTTCTGTCATAAAATCGATTATTTTTAGCTCTGCGCCGTGAGCTTTGCACGTTGTAGTTAAGATGTTGGTATCTTTGACATATTCCTGCGTATTTTCAAACTCCGAATCATATGTCCAGCGCAGGACGCCGTCCGTAAAAATAGCGGCCATTCCCTGCTTTATGTTTTGAGCGTGATCAAGTCTCGGATAAAAAAAACTCATAATCTCGCCGTTTTTGCCGAGGGTCACTAAGCTGTAACCGTTGCCTATTATAGAAGATGGTTGAAAAACTGTTGCCATAGCTATATTATACCATTTTTTTAACTTTTTCGCTGTTTTGTTTGGAACAAAAAAGACTCCTCAAACTTGAGGAGCCTTTTTTTAGTCTAAAACTTTATATCGTAGTGTATATTCCTACTATGGACCGGGGTAAGTAACTGTAGTTGGTTCACCTGTATATAAGTTTCCAATCCAGAAATTAAATTGACCGCAGTTAGCTCCTTCATTTCTGACATCAAAATAGAATATATTTGATTCAGTTGTGCCGGTAAGAGGTACTTCAACATTGTAGAATGTTTTTCCTTTAGCAGAGATAGTAACATTTGCTTTATCTGTATCTCTATCTATAATAGCTGAAACATGGTACCATACATTTGGTTCCGGAGCGCCGCTTACGAACGAGTCATTTTCATTGATTCTAAATTGGTTACGGTCAATATTACCTGAACCGTTTACCAAACCTAAGTATTGAATTTTAAATCCTTTATTACCGGTCATACCGCCTATTTGAAGATTAGCGTTGAATTTACTTCCATCCGCTGTTCCTTTGTACGCGGTTGCAGTTTGTCCGAGCAGGATATCAAATTCTACCATAGATTGTCCGGTTGAAATATCACCTGTAAATATGTCTCTTTTACGGATAGTTGTTACTTGATTTCCTGGTTTTGGAGTAAAAGCTATAGCCATTCCTTCAGGGTTAACCGCGTTTACAGCTTGTGTAAGTGTAGCGTCAATGCTCCAAACATCTAACCAACCGCCGTTATTGTAGATGTTTCCGGGTTTTGCTTTGGCAAGATGATCTATCGCGTTTTCATCTATTTCAACATGTTCTCCCGGGTAAACATCTTTAACCATAAAAGCGCCGATTTTAGCAGTTTCAACGTGACCGTCAACAAATGACGCTATAACGTTGCCGTCATGACGAGCTACTAAGTCGTTGTAGTTGTACGCGAGGTTAGCGTTTGTTGGGCCGATAGCCGGTGGTCCGGGGATAGCTGCTGTCGCTTCATGAAGTCCGTCAGCTGAAGCGAATGTGCGTACAGGATTAGGGATTTTAGCAAAACCTTTAGTTAAGATGTTGCGGTTAAACACATAAGCGTTAGCCAATTTTTTACCGGCTGTCGGGCACTGGAGTACCTTACCGGAAATACCGAGTTCGCTCCAAACATCAAGACCGGGAAGGGTCTCTTCATTTTCTTGAATAGCCATCGCGAGACCGATAGCAATCTGTTTCTGATTGCTGGTACAGGTTGACTGGCGCGCTTTCTCACGAGCTTTTGAGAAAACAGGGAACAGAATAGCAGCTAAGATAGCGATAATCGCTATAACTACTAAGAGTTCAATCAGGGTGAATCCACCTTTAGTTTGTTTCATAATATATTCTCCTTAGAATGTTTTTTTAAGCATATAATTGTTATGCCATATAATTATAATACCCATTTTTACATTAAATGTCAAGTTTATTTCATGGTTTAATCATTTTTTTATTGATTTTCATTAAAATATTTTATAAACGCGTCGCGCATACACTTGCCAGACAGGTTTTAAGTAAACATCGCTTGCTAAAAAGGAAAAAATTGTGTATAATATATAGGCGACTTTTCAATTAAAATTATTTTTTTGAGGCAATATAAAATGAGTAAACTTCCGCGTTGGCTGCTTATAACTTTGATATCTGTTGGGTTGGGCGGTATTATTACCGGTTTGGTATTTATGATTCGCTCAAGCATAGTTTGGGTTAATTGGACTGGTCTTATCCTTATCATGCTGCTCGTGGCTTTGGCTATAGTTTTAGCGACTTATATAGTGCCGCAGCTGAGAAAAGCGCATCAGATGAAGAAATTCATTGAGAATATGCCTGATCCTGAGGCAACTTCACGATCGCTCGAAAGCCTCGCTCAGCAGGGAAAAGCTCATGAGGCAACTCTCCGCTTCAACCAAATGATGAAAGACGCTCCGGACAACGCTTATCTGTACTATATGAAGGCAATGTTTATGCGTAACGTCGGCAATACTGTTGAGGCGTATGAAGCGGCAAAGTCAGCTCTCAGTTTAACGTCAGATAATGACCCGTCGCTCTCCGCTATGATTCAGGAGTCAGCTTCGCAACCCGGTATGCCGAGTACTGTCAGCGAGTTTAGAGCTCAGTTAAAATCAATAATTTCCGATCTTGAGCCTAAGATAAAAGAGATAAACGCCAGAAAGGAAAAAGCGGTTCAAAAACGCAAACGCAAATCTCGCTGATTTTCCGTTATTTACTAAAAACCTCTTAAAAAAACAGCTTTAAATCTTGTTTGGGTGTCCTTTTGCCAAAGAGTTATCTGTAATCTTGGTCTATCTCGTTTTCTAAAGCGTATAGAGCGCGGACGCGGGATATTTAAGGATTAACTTCATTTTATACTTGCCGATATTTAAGTTGTTTTTATAATTCATCCATAATTTTACTTAAAAAAATTGCCGGCATTTACATGCCGGCGTGAAATTTAGAACTGAAAATATAAAAAATCAGCGGTAAGGTTCTATCATTTCTCGTATTTTTTCAGCGTGAGCTTCGTCCGCTATACCGCCTATGATATAAACTCCTTTTCCGCCGATAGTATCCAGCATAGGTACTATATCTTCTTCATTAGGATAAACAACTTGAAGAGATTTTCCGGCGTCTAAGATTTTTTTAAACATTTCATGCCAGCGTTTATCGCCGCCGCTCTCTATACCGGCTTGCGGAGTCCACTCTATAGCGTCAAGAGACTCTATAGAGAGCAGGCTGTCGAGGTGTACTATACACTGAGTTCCGTCTAAGTGGAACATTGAGTAGTCAAGCCAGTCACATTGTTCAGTCAGATACGGAAGAACAAATTCATCAAAGGTCTGCGGTGAAAGCATAGAACAGGCATCGCATTGAACTTTCGCTGTTTTACCCGGACCCCATAAACGGAACGCTCCGTAAGCTGAACTGCCGTCTTCCAGTTTTATGATGTCGTACAGTCTGGTGTAAGCTTCAAAGTATACCTGATTTAACTCTGCTGATTTTTCTTTTATCCATTCCGGGTATTCATATACGTCAAACATTAAGGTTTGCGGGTCTCGTAAAGCGGAAAGGATGTCGAAATGTTCGCAGATATCAGGAAACGCCGCCATATATTTGCCGCGTCCGTTCTCAGCTTGAATTCGCAATAAATCTTCAGCGCGTTTGTACCATATATTTTCGGGGTCAAACTCTATCTTTCCGCTTTTTGTCGGGTCATCCATATCCATAAAAGGAGCGGTAAACCACACAGTATCCGGAGCAAACTCAGGTTCACAGCCGGTGTTCGTGTAAATAGCGAGTGAACCCGGTCCGGTGTCGCTGTCAGCGACAGGTAAACAGTCAAGCGTGAAGTTGCCGTTTGCTAAACTATGATGGTTTACTTTTGCCCGTAATATCGGGTCTTTATGCAAAAGAGCATAGTCTGATTTATCATACTCCGGTAAGGTTGTTTCTTCATGAGGAATGTCACCTTTTGGAAAACCCCAAGAACCAAAAGCTAACCCTTCATGGTTCCACCATTTTAAAAAATTATTTTGGGTTTCGTCCCAATTTTTTTTCCAGCTGAGATTTGTTGACATATAGTTTCCTTATACTTTATTATATTATTTTTTTAAAGCGTTGTTATAAGCAGTTTTTCATTTACTTCTTCACGAGTAGGCATTGAGGTTTGAGCGCCATGTTTTGTGGTGCAAAGAGCAGCGGCGGTATTAGCAAATTCAAGCGCTGCAGCGAGCTCTTTTCCTTCAACTATAGCTGTAGCGAGCGCGGCTGTAAAGGTATCACCCGCGCCGACTGTATCAATACTTTGGACAGGATAAGCAGGTATATTTAGCCTTCCGTGTGCTGTATAAGCGCTGGCACCTTCTCTTCCTCTGGTTACTATAACAGTCTCTATACCGAGATCAAGTAGTTTCCGTGCTGCCGTGTCTATGTCGTCAATGTTTGGAAAAAGTTGAGTTATTTCGCGTTCATTCGGCGTAAAGATAGAAACGCAATGAAGTAATTCTTCAGAAAATCCGCCTTTAGGTACAGGGGCAGGATTGAAAAGCACAGGGATGTTCAGTCTTTTGGCGTACTGCGTAGTCCATTCTATAGTTTCTATAGGTATTTCAGCCTGTAAGATTATCATACAGGCGTCGGCAAAAGCCGGCGCGGCAGTGACTATATCATCCGGACACAGAGCGCCGTTCGCTCCTTGAGATACGACTATCATATTTTCGCCGTTGTCAGCGTTTACCAAAATGCAGGCTGTTCCTGATGATATTCCTTCTTTTATTCGGATGTATTCCGAAGAGATACTGAGGTTATTAAAGTGTTGTATGGTATCTGTGCCTATCTTATCATCTCCGAGCGCGGAAATAAAGAGGACATTAGCTCCTAAAAGACGGGCAGCTACTGCTTGGTTCGCTCCTTTTCCGCCAAAAGTCGCGTTAAAAGATGTTCCGATCACTGTTTCGCCCGGCGCCGGAAATTTATTTGTTGTAAAAACAAAGTCAGTATTCGTTGAGCCGACAACGACTATTTTTCCGTACATTAAAAAACGTCCTCTATTATTTCGTTAATATTTTTAAGCCATACTTTTTCACGTGATAATATAGTATCAGGTCCATGTCCCGGGTACACAGCTATATTTCCGTCAAAAGAGGCGAGGTATTCGAGGCTGACTACCATTTGAGCGGGATCACCGCCGAGATCAAGCCGTCCGTATGATCCGCTGAAAAGTGTATCTCCGGTAAACATGATACCGTCGTCTTCGTTGTAGAGGCAAATACAACCGGAAGTATGTCCTGGAGTAGAGATAACTGTAAAAGCGTATCTGCCGACAGTTATTGTTTCGTTGTTCCTTAATATCCTGTCCGGTTCGAGAGGTATTAATTTGAAATTAAAGCTAAAAGGCGCGAAAGTAGGGTTTCTTAACAGATCAACATCATTTTCGTGAATACACACATTACCGCTAAAAGCCTCTTTTAGCTCACTCGCTCCCATAATGTGATCCCAATGTCCGTGCGTCAATACGATTGATTTTATATTGACATTAAATTCATCCTTTAATTTTCTTATTTCCTCTATAACCTGCCACGGCGCGTCAATCAAAATAGCTTCACGCATAGTGGTATCGGCAACAAAATAACAGTTGGTCTCTATTGGCGCTCCGGGTATAGCCTCAATTTTTAACATATAGCTTCCTAAAATAAAATTTCATTATATTATAATACAATTCATTATATAATAATAAGCTCAATATTGTCAAGGTTTTATGCCCTTTATAGTATTATTTTAAAGGACGAGTTTTAAAATTTAAGAAGAATATTTTATATTTTTTATTAAAAGCCGCGGGTTACTCCGCGCCGCAAGATTTCAGGTAAGCTATTATCCCGTTACATATCCCTACGGCGGCTTTTTGTTTAAAGTCAGCGTCATTTAGCAGTTTTTCCTCCGCGCTATGGTTTATGTACGCCATTTCAACGAGTACAGAAGGCATGGCTGACTCACGAATCACCAAAAAATTACCTTTAAGAGTTTTACGGTCAACGCGTTTTAGCTGGTCAATGACATTAGTATGCATAACTTCAGCAAAGTTTTTACTGAAATCAGTATAGTAATAAGTCTCTGTGCCATTTGCCGTATTTGGGGTTGCGCAGGAGTTACAGTGTATGGAAACAAACAGGTGCGCGCCGGAGTTATTGCCGGGGTCAACACGTGTTTTTAAGACCAGCGCTTTATCGGTCTCTCGCGTCATAATAACGTTAACCCCTTTTTCTTTCAACAGTTTTTGTACGCGGAGGGCAACATCAAGGTTTACGTTTTTCTCATAAGTTTTGTTTTGTCCGACAGCTCCGCTGTCACTTCCGCCGTGTCCGGCGTCAATAACAACTACAGCGTCAGAAATCTTTTTAGGCATAACTATCGGTATAGGAGTATCGCCGGCAACAGTAACACCTTTTAACAGCCTTATCATGAAGTTTGTATCTGTAGCGGCACTTGTGATGACATAACCTATATCTTTATTCAGTGTCAGTTCCAAAGCAGTCTTATCATTATTTACATCTATATTTTTTATCTGTTCAGAAGACAGCTTTTTAACCGCCGTTATCTGAGTGTCACTGAGCGTGACGTTCAGCGGAATTATAAGTTTGTCGCCTGTTTTTGTCATATTTGGGCTTATCGGTTTATTCATCTCTATTTTAAAAACCGTAAACTCTTTTGTGTCGTCTATATCCAAAGAAAACCCTTTAAGCTCAGTCGGTATTTTTGGAGTTAGGGTGACTATAAGTTTGCAATTATTATTTTCAAAGCGAAAAGTCGGAACACATTCTTCATTCAGATCGGCGACTACACGGGATATAGAAGGCGATACTGAGAATTGATTAGTTCTTAGAGTGTGCGCAGAGTTGCCTTTTATGTTTGCTGATGTAGATTTGCCGATAGCTGTTCCGTAAAGATCAACATACACGCGGTGCGGACCGTCTAAAACACCAAATTTATAATCAATAGGAACAGAAGAAATAATAGTAATAATATCTTTACTGTTATAACTGCTGTGCGCCGCGGATATCGTCGGAAGAAGTTGGTAAATGCTGTCCTTTGTGTTTTCTATGTATTCAACATTCATAAATGACGATAGCGCTATCATAGGGAGAAGCAACTCGTTATTTTTTTTGACAGGAGCGGCTTTCAAAGTAGATTTTACGCTATTTACAGTCGCGTCTTTGCTTCCTATATTTAATACCATGACACGTTTTGAGTCAGCATTAGAAGTAATAGTGATTTTAGTGCCGTTCTCTTGCATTTTATAGCCCAGCAGATGGCAAGCGGCAGGTGTGATAGGTGCCAAGACATCACCATTTGAAACTACAATATTGTCTGTTGTCGTGCTGTAGCTTGCTATTATAAGCTGTGCCGCAAATGATGATGATAAAAAGCAAAATATCGCGAATAGTAAGAGAAAATATCTCATAGCATTAATTAGTATATCATATTTTTTTTTAATTTGCAAGACGGAAAAATGATACAAATGAGAGCAAATAACCGGCGGTTCAAAAATGCCGTTTGCTGAAGTTTTGAAACCATAAAAGTTTAGCCTTAGCTGTGAAGTCTGCGCGCTCCCGCGTAACGTTTCGCGTAGTACTCTGTTGACAGGCTGTCCTCTTTTACGCCGCTGCTGGTTGAAGCGTGAATAAATTTATTATTTCCTATATAGATACCGACATGGGTTATACCTTTTCTGCTGCCTGTATTTTGGAAAAACACCAGGTCTCCCGCCATAAGTTTGTCTTTACCGATAGTGCTGCCCATCTTATAAAGAGAAGCGGCGTTATGAGGTACTGAAGTTCCGAGAGCGTTTTTTATAGAAACCATTATCAAACCTGAGCAGTCAATGCCGTTTTTAGAACTTCCGCCATAGCGGTATCTTGTTCCGGTCATACCGCGCGCTGCCGCTACTATCTTATCGCCCTTATCACTAAGCAGTTTTGAGCGTTCTTCAGCAAGCGTTCGCGTATCAAGATTTCGGTTTGCGTCAGTTGTCTGCACAGCTGCGGCCGCGGCACTCGCCATATCTTTTTGTTGAACAGGCTTTGCGTTAGTTGTCGCTTTTATCTCCGGAACATCTACAGTAACAGCGGGTAATTCCACTATTTTTGTAGTTGATGAAGATGATAAAAGTATAGGACGAAGGTTAAAGCCGGTTATTTTTGCAAAAGAATCTGCTTTAATAACTTCTATTTCAGGATTTTTTGTCGGTTCAATAGCGTTTCCTGTTAAAAAGGAAAATGCCAATAAAGTGAGTATGCACAACAGGCATACAAGTTTTTTAATTTTTAATATAGTCAAACTGTAAAGTCCTCTAATATTTTTTTCGAAATAACTCGGATGATTTGTCTATAGTTATTTCGATATGTTTTTCTTCAGACAAAGATAATTATAACATATACCCTGCTGTTTGTCAAGTTTCTTTATTTTAAACGGTGAATCATCGTTAATATGTTTGCAGTAAAAGTGGATAAATTCTTGATTTTCAAGTACAAAACAGCGATTTTTTAAATATTATGTGATAAAGTTATAGGGTATCTCTAAAAACAGCTGCGCCTCCATAGTGAACGCAAGTTTTTAGAGGTGCTCTATATTATATTACTATTCACAGGTAGTTACGATCAGTCTTTTTTATTTTGTTTCAACAATTTCTTTGTGGCGTTTTTTACATATTCACGGTCTTTTTCCGTTGCGAATATAATACGTTTCATCCTCTCTTGTTCTGATTTATCATCAGTGAGTTCCATAACTTTCTTATAAAATACGATTGATTTATCATAATCTTTAATTTCTCGGTAAATATCACCTAATTTTTCGTAAGCATACTCATTTTTGGGATTTTCATGTATGGCGTCAACACAACGTTGGATATCGAGTTTTATCTGTTCTTTCAGCTCTTTCTTTGCTAATTTTCTGAACATAACCTCGTAAGTGATGAGGGTTATTGCCGCTAAAATCGCTACCAGCCCCAGTGCCATTTCGTTTGTCTTTAATATCTTGGTGCAACCAATATACAAAATAGTAAACAACGATATAATGATAAATCCTTTTACCGAGTCCACAGTTTGATCTATATACATTAAGTGTAAAAGACGAAGGAGGCAAACGCAGATAATTATGCCGAAAAACACCCAAAAAAGCACTGTAAATATAGGGCTTGAAAAAGAGAATGACCCATAACTATCCATAACAGCAGCATCATCCATTTTTATATACCTCCTATTTTTTAATTATAAAATATTATTATATCTTTTTTACTGATTTTATGCAAGATTACCCGTGTTTTTTTTGAGCGAGTTACTTCTAATTGACTTTTACAGTAAAAGCAGATATAATTATGATTGCAAGGAGAAAATACTATGGAAAAAATTTTTAAAAGTATTATGATTTTTATTATTCTCATTACGGTTGCCGTTATGTTTGTAGGATGCTCCTCAGACACTCAACGTTTCACAGAGTTTGACGGTATTAACCTGCCGGAAGGTTATATACTCGATGATCCCGAACCGATAGTAGGTAGTAAATATTTTGATTGTGTGGCAAGTACTATTTGGTATGGCGGTATTTATGAAGAGAATGTAGGCGCGGTGTTTTATAATTACGATGTAATGGAGGAAACTCTACCTGATAAATTCGATAATATCTATGCTGTCATTTTGACGAAGAAGATTCCTATAACTTTAAAGGTTAACGGGAATATAACGAACAAAAGTTACGTTTGGTCCGCTAATATAGTTGAGTCGAACTCTTATTGGCAGCTCGATATAAAAGAAGCGGTAGACTACAATGACTATATAACTATAAATAATGGCACGATAACTATAAATGATGATGTAAACAGTAAATTTATTTTATATTTGACTGCTACAGGAACAAATGGAACGTTAAGTTTTTATCTGGAATATTTTCCTTAAGGCACAGATTAAAGAGTATCTCTAAAAAATCGGTTCGGTAAAGATTAAAAAGTTTAGAGACTTCTCATATAAGAGTGAATATATTTGTTATGTGATTAAAAAAATATTATCACTCCAAAATATTGGTAAAGTTTAGGTATTTAAAAATATAGCTTCCGCGTTTTTTTTCGCGGAAGCTATGTTTAGTTCATGCAGGTGTAACTATATAGATAGGTAAAGAATACTCTCCTACCTTAACTATTAAATGTCCAACAGAAGAATCATTGTTATAAGTTAACACAGCTTTATTGCCGTTTGGCGTGACAGAAAAATCACCGTCAAAAACTATAACTGACCAGGTAACGTTTGTTGGACTAGTACCGTCGAGTTTTGTTACTTTTAAAGGTATTTTAGCGTGACTTCCTTCCTCTAAAAAAACAGCCGCTCTTGCTATTGTTTTGTTTCTGTCTGTAGCTAAGTACACGTACCAATTGTTGTTATATTTAAAATCTACTCCATACTCGTCAACGTCTTTACTGTAATTACTACCCCAAGTCTCAAAAGTCTCTTCATCTAACTCTACATAAAAGTCTAAAACTTCTACCGGAAGGGCTACATGATACTGTTTGCCGTCCAACTTATAAGCTGCGTATATCTTTGCTTTGCCTACTTTTACAGCGGTTATCATTACAGAGTAGTCGGTCACATCTGCATCTGTATTTTCAATATAGTCCAAGTCTGCCGGACCGTTCAGCTCTTTTATCTGTACGACGTTCGTATCAGTGGAGCCAAAGTAGATATCTGTAGCGCCTTCAGGAAGCTCTAAACTATCGATACCTAGATCTGAAGACCGTGAAGAATCACAAAAACTATAAACATACGCAACCGCTCCCGGTAACATAGCGAGTTTTACCAGTTTATAATCTTCATCATACATCGGAAAAATGCTGTCAGTGTCATAAACATAGCTCCAATAACGAACAGTGTCTTCCGTCCCGGGAGGTCCATTTTTCTTTTTACCGCCTGAACAGGAGGTTAAGACAAGAGTTAACGCAACTATGGCAAGCATAGCC
>JGI994J12354_10004284_pt1 | contig 12915 bp, 9 predicted proteins | sample IntmicLarv3ML3BL_FD_12354 | JGI IMG/M metagenome (IMG submission 12354)
ATAAACCCCCAAATGGCGGAGGACAACGATATTTTTAAAAGAACTATTAACGAATCACCATTAGTCGGCGAAAGTATTTATACTGTAACCGCATCTAAAAAAAGTATTAAAAAATTCTTTTATTCAGAAGGTTTTTTTGCACCTGATGCAGTTGATGATGAGATAATCCATAATTTTCACTATCCTGCACTTGGCACAAATGGCGATGCCAGATACTCTTATGCCTCTTTTGTTACAAACTATATGAATATGGACATAGTAAGCTATTATTCGCATATAACAGTACCCGTTTATATAGTTTGGGGAGAATACAATGAAATAAACCCATTAAGAAACATGGATATTTTGAGGAATTTGAGGCCTGAAAATCATTACTTTGTTTTTAAAGATACTAAGCTTTTTCCTCATATAGAAAACTATATAGAGTTTAATAAAATCGTAACTACAAATATATAGACATTTAAGGAGATACATCTAAATGAAAGAAAACATAGACCCTAATTTTCAGACACAATCACATATGGAAGAGGCAGTAGCTTATTTTGTAGAAAAAACTACTTCTGAAGGCGGTAGCGGAATAATAAGTCTTATGAACCCAGCCTTTTTCCACTGCAATGCCTTGGAAAAAACTTTAACTATGCGCTACTATGTTGAGGATTGGGAACTTAACCCTCAAGGCTCTATGCATGGTGGCTTAATAGCTGCGGCTTTTGATAACACATTCGGTCTTTTAACCCACTATTTTGCTAAAGGAAACTTTATAACCACTGTAGAACTATCTACAAAGTACTTAAAGCCAATTCCAAAAGGCTGTCATATCCTTATAAAAGCAAAAATTTGCTCCATTGGAAGAACTATATCAAGCCTTTCAGGTGAAGCCTATATCGAAGAAACAGATACTTTGGCATCTACTTCCAGCTCAACATTTATGATACTACGTAATAAAAGCTCACAGCTTAGTTAATCGAAAGGATGTATAATATAATGAACTCAAAAAACATTTTATCCTTATCCATGCTAATGCTAACAGCTATAATATGGGGCTCTGCCTTTGTTGCCCAAAGCATCGGTATGGATTCTCTTGGCCCTTATACTTTCAACGGTTTACGCTCACTTATTGGCGGTATATTCCTTCTTTTGCTTATTAAAATCAAAGATAAGAACACCATTTTAAAAGACAATAAAAAATCCCTCTTTTATGGAGGGTTTTTCTGTGGTTTAGTGCTATTTTTTGGCAGTTCACTACAACAACATGGACTTATTTATACCTCTGTTGGAAAAGCAGGGTTTATAACCACTTTGTATGTGGTAATAGTTCCTGTTCTTGGACTTTTTTTGAAAAAAAGGGTAGCGCCTAAAGTTTGGCTATCCTTAATGATAGCTGTTACCGGGATGTATTTTTTGTGTATAAACGAAAGCTTTTCAATAAATAGGGGAGACATACTCCTTTTAATCGGCGCACTTTTTTTCTCAATACACATTTTGTTAATAGATTATTATATACAGTTTTTAGACGGAATTAAATTAGCATGTATCCAGCTTTTTGTATGCGGTACAATTAGCCTTTTTCCTATGACACTATTGGAAATCGTAACACTTGAAGGCTTACAATCATCCCTGGCACCACTGCTATATACAGGTCTATTAAGTAGCGGTATCGGCTATACAATGCAAATAATGGCACAAAAAAATGTTAACCCTGTTGTTGCAAGCTTAATACTTAGCCTAGAATCTGTTTTTTCCGCTATAACAGGGTGGATTATCCTAAAACAGATTTTATCCACAAAAGAAATTTTAGGTTGTGGATTAGTTTTTTTCGCAGTAATACTTACACAACTTCCTGTATTAAAACAGAAAAATTATAGCTAACTATCTGGTAATATCTATTACTATTTGATACCCAAGACTGTTTTCTTCAACATTATAAACTGCATCTATCCCTGAGCCTTTCATTATTTCGAGGCTCTTTTTAATTGTGTTTGTAATTAGCCTAATATCCCCAAACTTTCTCTTAATTCTTTGATCGCTACTAACAGCCACAAAATCTCTCATCTTTTCCAAGGTTTCTGCCACTAATTCTTCTGTTTTTTTCACATTAAGCTCTTTTTCTATAACCTTACTTAACACTTCCTCTTGAACCTTTTCATCGGGAATTTTTAATAGTGCACGTGCGTGTCTTTCTGTTAAGTTATTCGCTACAAGTAGTGCTTTAAGTGTTGCATTTAGCCTAAGTATCCTTATTTTATTTGCAATAGAAGATTGGCTTTTGCCAAGCTTTTTCGCTATTTCTTCCTGTGTCAATTTATAATCATCTATAAGGCTTTGATAACTTAACGCTTCTTCAATAAAATTCAAATTTTGCCTTTGTATATTTTCTGTAATCGCCATTAACGTACTCATATTATCATTTATACTTACGACCATAGCTGGTATAGTTGTAAGCCCTGCCATTTGTGCTGCTCGCAATCTTCTTTCTCCACAAACAAGCTCGTAGCTACGCCCATTTATAAGCCTAACTGTAATAGGTTGCATAACGCCAAATTCTTTTATCGACGTTACAAGCTCGTTCAAAGACTCACTGCTAAAAAATTTTCTCGGCTGATTTGGATTTGGCCTTATGCCTAGGATAGGCAATTCAAAAATTTTTGTATCTTCTTTTTCTTCTATTTTTTTTTGAAAAAACTCATAAAATTTAATAGTTTCTGCCATAAGTCTACCGCTCCTTCAACTCTCTTGTAAAATTCCTCCTTTTGTACCTAAAATAATTATAGCATGTCCAATCCTTTGTACTAGCTACATTCGTAGGTCTTTTTAATACAAAAACCTACAACTTTCCCTGTTTTATCTCATCTTTTTTCATCAACAATAAATATTTTTCTATTAAAAAATACCCGATAGGAAATAAATCCAATCGGGTAAATAGCTTATTTGCCTGCCTCTATTTATATTACAAACATAAATGCAACTGCACCAATAGCTAAAACTATGCCAATCAAAGAAATAATTCTATATACTTTCACTGCTTCCTCATCATTTCTTTCCTTCCTCATATAAAAAATCCCTGCAAAAAGCATCATAAGTCCTACTGCCAAAAACAATATAAACGTAAGCCATTCTTTCATTTTTTATCCCTCCAATTTAATAATAATGATGAATTTATAATAACAACAACAGAGCCTACATTATGCACCAGCGCACCCATAATAGGGTCTAATACCCCTGAAATGGCTAATATAATTGCGCCAAAATTTAAAATCATCGATAACCCCAAATTAATATATATGGTACTCATAGTCTTTCTAGAAAGTGACAACAAATGGGTTATTTCCATAATATCATCACTAAGCAGGACTATATCTGCCGCATCAATAGCAATATCACTTCCAATACCACCCATGGCAATACTAACATGTGCCGCTTTTAGTGCAGGTGCATCATTAATACCGTCACCAACCATACACACAGGCTCGCCATTTGCCTGATATTGCCTAATAGCATTCAGTTTATCCTCTGGTAAACAGTCTGATTTTAAATCTGTAATCCCTGCAATTTCTCCAATATAATTTGCAGCATGACAACTGTCACCTGTTAAGAGTGCTGTCTTTACCTTTGTTCTATGTATTGCATTAATAGTATTAACTACATCATTTCTTAATGTATCTGCCAAGGCAATAAAGCCCACAGGTGTTAATTTTTTGGCAACATAAACTATTGTACTGCCTTTTTGTTTGTATTCATTTGCAAAACGGGTTAATCTTGTTGGCAACTCTATGTTTTTTTCCAAAAATAAAGCTTCATTTCCTGCTAAAATTTCTACTCCGTCTACATTTGCCAAAACACCTCGTCCAATTTTCATCTCGAAAAAATCTACGTTTTTAGGCGCCATTTTATTTTTTTGTTTATAGTGAGCAACAATTGTTTTACCCAATGGATGCTCCGACCTACTCTCCACCCTCGCCACAATCTCAAGTAACTCATCTGAAGAAATTTCAGGGCTATAGCTTTCTACATTAACAACTTTAGGCTTACCATAAGTGAGGGTTCCTGTTTTATCAAAAGCAATTCGTACAACTTTTGATAATCGCTCCAAGGCATCTCCTTCACATATAAGAATGCCATGTTTAGTCGCATTTCCAATCCCTGCCATAATGGCTGTTGGTGTAGCAAGCACTAAAGCACATGGACAAAATACAACTAATACTGTAACTGAACGAATAACTTCACCTGTAACAAACCAAGTTATAACAGCTGCGACCAATGCAATTACTACAATCCATGTTGCCCACCTGTCAGCCGCTCCTACAATCTTAGCCTTACCCGCATCTGCTGATTCTACAAGCCGTATCATTCTTTGTAAGGAACTATCTTTGCCAACTTTTTCTGCCACCATATCAAATGTACCAAATTGATTTACTGTACCGCTGGATACGTTATCTCCTTCGACCTTATCTACAGGAAAAGCTTCTCCAGTCATAACAGACTGGTCAACAGAGGTTTGTCCGCTAATAATTGCACCGTCAACTACAATGGTTTCACCTGCCAACACACGAAGTATATCTCCTAACTTTACCTCTTTAGCAGGGACTATCATCTCTATACCACTGCGAATAACCCTTGCATTTGTTGGTGTAAGTCTCACTAATTTTTCAATTCCTTCTCTTGCCTTTGCAACAGTTCTTTCCTCCAGATATGCACCTATTGCCATAATAAATGCCACTTCACCAGCGGCAAAAATTTCACCAATTATAACTGCTGCAATAAGCGCCAAAGAGACAAGCACATCTGCTTTAATATCAAATTCTTTAACAACACCAATAACCGCACCTTTGATAATCGGAACTCCGCATAATACAATTGCAACCCATGCTACATCAATAGGAAAAGACCCTATATCAAAGAAACTTATTATAATCGCAATAAAAGATATTCCTAAAAAAAGTAAAGTTCTTTTTTTGTTATCCTTAAAAATTTCTAACATTAGCATCACTCCTTCATACCCATAGGGGTATGAGTACAATATACCCCTATGGGTATATTGTTGTCAATAAAAATCCTTCATTTTTTTATTACAATCTGCAAACCTAATGGATTTACAGTATAAAAAAACGCAAATACGAAACACCTATTGGTGCCTTGCACTTACGCTTTTTATAGTACTAAAAAAACAGCCATTATTTAAAATAGCTGTCTACCTAAACTTAATATTAAGACAATCTTGAAAAATATTCTACTGCTTTCGAAAAATCAGCAATGGACTTGTCCGCATCACCATGCTCAATTCCTTCACGAACACAATGGTTCAAATGACCTTCCAATACTATCTGCCCAACTTTATGCAGGGCACCTTTTGCTGCATTAATTTGTATTAATACATCTTCACAAGGAACATCTTCATCAATAGATTTATCTATTGCTTTTAGTTGACCAATTATTTTGTTTAATCGTCTATGCAAATTGTCTGCATCCATACACTGACGCATTTTCAACACTCCTTTGATTGATGTATATCTAATAAAGGGAGTATATCATTATTAAATAATAGCGTCAACATGGCAAAGTTTTATTAACAGCTATTGTTACCAAAAACAGTATAAAATAAGGGAAATGATACAAACAGCCTAGGGCATATTAACTGAATTTACCAGTATCCAATGCCCAAAAATAGTGGGGTGGCAAAGCCATTTTTGCAAAACAAAAATACTGAATATCGTATTTGCACCAAAGTATAGGATGAAAGTATTTTATGGTAAAATAAAGTCGGAAATAGGAAAGATGTTATATGAGTTATGTAGTTGAAAACAAGTTAACATAATAGAATTAGAGGTACACTCTAATCATATTTAAGTACTACTATAAAAAACTTAAATACTACACACATTGTCCCGAAAGGAGCTTGTCAACAAATGAAATTTACATGTAACCGAGATATACTATTAAAAATTCCACCTAAAATAGGAGTATCAAGTTTTATGTGATTTTTGAAAGGTGTTTACTACAATTACAAGACTGTATGGCGAGTTATGCATAAATACAATCTGTTAAGTAAAATACGACGAACAAGATATCGCTATTATACATATAAGATTTACAAATATTCTAATATTATTAACAGAAATTTTGAAGCATAAGCTAAAAACAAAAAGTGGATTAAAGGTGTAAGCTATATTCCAACTAGAGAAGGCACGTTGTATTTGTCGGTTATTAGGGATTTATTTAATAGTATTGCCTAGTGCAAAAACCCCACCAGCAAACGAGCATTTGACACTGTTCTGGACACATTAAACAACCAGAATCCTAATGATTTACTCTTGTATCGTGATGGTGGCTACCAATACGCTTCACAAAGATATCATGACATTGCAAAGGCTAGCAACATTACACCATCCATATCGATAGTCGGTAATCCCTATGACAATTCGGCGGCGGAAATTTTTTAGTATTATAAATATCGAGTACCTAATGCTGGAAAAAACAAACAGCTTTTCTTACGCAAATTCACTAATTGACAAGTTCATCGATTTATACAACGTCGAGCATATTCAAACAAAAACTAAACAGACACCCTTTGAAAAAAGGTGTCTGTCCGTGTAATTTAAAACTATTCTTCAATATTCGTTCTTTTCTTCTGTCTATTTAACTAAGAATAGTACATTAGCCAGAGGATTTTTATTTATTAATAATTATTCTTCAGTTTGTTCATCTACACCTTCTGGCATATCATTTTCAATCTCCTCATCAAAATCTTCTTGTATATCGTCCTCATGTATTTTGGCGATTCCAACTACTTTTACTCCTTGGGCTAAATTTATAAGCTTAACCCCTTGGCTTACACGACCGACTGTGCTTATTTCAGCGCCTCTAAGCCTTATAATAACACCTTCGCTTGTAATTATCATTAACTGCTCATTTTCGTTTACTATAGACGTTGCAACAAGGTTACCTGTTTTTTCTGTAACTTGATGAATTTTAACACCTATACCACCTCTATTTTGTATGTTAAACCCACTTCCAATAGTGCGTTTACCATAGCCATTTTCAGTAACATTAAGTATTTTCGAAGTATCGTCCATAATATCAGCAGAAATTACATAATCACCTTTACGCAACTTTATTCCTCTAACGCCTGTAGCCACACGCCCCATTGCTCTTGCATCATTACTGTTAAACCTGATACCCATTCCTTTATTTGTCGCTACAAAAACATTATCTTCTGTCCCTGTTATTAAAACACTTATAAGCTCGTCATCATCTCTAAGATTAATTGCGCTTAATCCACTTTTTCTAATATTAGAGTAATTCATCATATCAGTTTTTTTGATAACGCCTTGTTTAGTTATCATTACAAGATATTTTTCTTCACTAAATTCTTTTACAGGAATAACTGCGCTAATAATTTCCTCTGGTTGTAACTCTAGTAAGTTAACAATCGCCATTCCTCTGGCTTGCCTTCCTGCCTCAGGAATTTGATAGCCCTTCATTCTATAAGCTCTTCCCTTATTTGTAAAGAAAAGTATTGTATCGTGGGTAGATGATATAAATAAATCTTTTACAAAATCTTCTTCCCTTGTCTGCATACCTATTATCCCACGTCCACCTCTGTTTTGGCTCTTGTAAGTGCTAAGAGGTGTACGTTTTATGTAGTTAAGGTTGGAAAGTGTAAACACATCTGTTTCTTCTTCTATAAGATCCTCTAAATCTATTTCACCTGGATTATTTATAATTTCTGTTCTTCTTTCATCATTGTATTTATTTTTCATTTGAAGAATTTCATCTTTAATAATGCCAAACAAAATATCTTTATCTCCTAAAATTGATTTGAAATAATTTATTTTTTCCATTAATTCTTTGTATTCAGCATCAATTTTGTCATGCTCAATACCTTGTAAACGCTTTAACTGCATATCAAGTATGGCTTGTGACTGAATATCTGAAAGAGTAAAACGCTCCATAAGGCTTTCTTTTGCATCGTCATATCTTGTACGAATAATTTTAATTACTTCGTCGATATTACTTATGGCAATCTTTAACCCTTCTAATATATGAGCTCTTCTTTTAGTCTTTTCCAAATCAAACTGGGTACGTCTTGTAAAAACTTCTTCCTGATGCTTGATATATTCAGCGAGTACTTGCTGAAGGTTAAGTACTTCAGGCTTTCCGTTAACTAACGCAAGCATAATGATGCCAAAACTTTCTTGGAGCTGTGAATATTTATAAAGCTGATTTAATACAACACTGGCATTAGCATCTTTTTTAAGCTCTATTATTATCTTAATTTCTACACCAGCTGATTCATCTATTATATCAATTATGCCTTCAATTTTTTTATCATGAGCTAATTCAGCTATTTTTTCAACTAACTTAGATTTATTAACCTGATAAGGGATTTCTGTTATTATAATTTTACTTTTCCCATTATCATAGTTTTCTATTTCAGCTTTCCCACGCATAAGGACTTTCCCTCTACCTGTGCGGTAAGCCGCTCTAATTCCACTTTTACCAAGAATAAATGCACCTGTCGGAAAATCAGGACCCTTAATGCAATCCATTAATTCCTCAACATCAGTTTCTCTTCTTTCTTGGATTTTATTATCAATCATTTTCACAACAGCATCAATAACCTCACCTAAATTATGAGGCGGTATATTTGTTGCCATACCAACTGCAATACCTGACGAACCATTTATCAAAAGATTCGGAATGTATGCAGGAAGAACTGTTGGCTCTTTTTCATTTTCATCATAGTTAGGCACAAAATCAACAGTATTTTTTTCTATGTCCGAAAGCATCTCAGCGGAAATACGACTCATTCTTGCCTCTGTATAACGATTTGCAGCCGCTCCGTCACCGTCTATAGAACCAAAGTTTCCATGTCCGTCAACTAACATGTACCGCATATTGAAATTTTGCGCCATACGTACCATTGCTTGGTATATAGAACTATCACCATGAGGGTGATATTTACCCATTGTATCCCCAACAATACGTGCTGATTTTTTGTATGGTTTACCCGGGTCCAGATTCATTTCACTCATAGAATATAAAATCCTTCTATGCACAGGTTTCAAACCGTCCCTAACATCAGGCAAAGCTCTGGCAACAATAACGCTCATTGCATAGTCAATGTAGCATTTCTTCATTTCCTCACTTATATCAATACCAACTATTTTATCTATATTATTTTCACTCATATTTCGAAGTCCTTTCCTAAAAGACTAATAAAAGTCTATCTTTTCTAGATATCCAAATCACCATATTGTGAGTTTTCTGTTATAAATTCACGTCTTGGTTCAACCTTATCGCCCATAAGAATACTAAATATCTCATCAGCTGCTACTGCATCGTATAAATCAACTTTTTTAAGTACTCTATGTTCTTTTGCCATAGTCGTATCTCTAAGCTGGTCGAAATCCATTTCCCCAAGACCTTTGTATCTTTGGACGTCTTTTATTCCAGTTCTTCCTATTTCAGCATAAAGTTTCTCAAGCTCAGCATCGTTATAAACATAATAATGCTCTTTATTTTTCTCAATCCTATAAAGGGGAGGCTGCGCCACATATATCTTACCTGCTGTAATCAATGGTTGCATATATCTGTAAAAAAATGTTAACAAAAGAGTTCTAATATGCGCACCGTCAACATCAGCATCTGTCATTATTACAATTTTATGATACCTTAACTTTTCAATATCAAAATCTTCGGAAATACCTGTTCCAAAAGCAGTTATCATATTTCTAATTTCATCACTAGATAATATTCTATCAAGCCTTGCTTTTTCAACATTAAGTATTTTTCCTCTTAATGGTAAAATTGCCTGTGTTTTAGGGTCACGCGCACTTTTAGCCGATCCCCCTGCAGAATCTCCTTCGACTAAGTATATTTCACAATTTTCAGGATTCCTGTCAGAACAATCTGTTAATTTACCTGGAAGTCTTGCACCTTCAAGCCCTGTTTTTCTTCTTACTAACTCTCTGGCTTTTTTAGCAGCTTCTCTGGCTCTTGACGCAATAAGCCCTTTATCAAGTATTATTTTGGCAACAGCAGGGTTTTCTTCAAAAAAGTACCCTAATTGCTCATTTACAATACTTTCTACTGCCCACTTAGCGTCGCTGTTTCCAAGCTTTGTTTTTGTCTGTCCCTCAAACTGAGGCTCCTCTATTTTTACACTTATTACTCCTGTAAGGCCTTCTCTAATATCTTCGCTTGAAAGATTTTTATCTGCCTCTTTTATTATACCCATTTTCCTTCCATGGGTATTTATTATACGCAACAAACCACTTCTAAAACCTACAAGATGAGAACCGCCTTCAGCTGTATTTATATTATTTACAAAACTGAATATATTTTCACTAAATCCGTCGTTATGTTGAAATGCCACTTCAACCATAATACCGTTTTTTTCGCCTTCGGCATAAAAAACTTTATCATAGATAGCATCTCTATTTTTATTTATATATTCAACAAATTCCTTTATTCCGCCTTCGTAGTGGAAAACTTTGCTTTTTTCTTTGCCTTCTCTTTCATCAGTAAGATTAATTTTCAAACCCTTTGTAAGGAATGCTGTCTCTCTTAATCTTTGTTTAAGTATTTCATAGTCATAAATTACTTCATCAAAAATTTCCGCATCTGCTTTAAATTCTATCAAAGATCCTCTTTCAGTTGTTTCACCAACTACCTTAAGCTCTGTAATCGGAGTACCTCTTTCATAGCGTTGTTTAAATACTTTTCCTTCGCTATATACAGTAACTTCAAGCCATTCACTTAGGGCATTAACTACAGATGCACCAACACCATGAAGCCCCCCTGAAACCTTGTATCCACCACCGCCAAACTTTCCTCCTGCATGGAGAATTGTAAATACTACTTCAACAGCAGATATTCCTTTTTGCGGATGTATCCCTGTAGGGATCCCTCTACCATTGTCTCTTATAGAGATAATTTCCCCATTTTTTATGGTTACATCTATTTCAGTACAAAACCCTGCAAGTGCCTCATCTACGGCATTATCTACAATTTCATACACAAGGTGATGAAGTCCTCTTGAGCTCGTAGAGCCAATATACATTCCCGGACGTCGTCTAACCGCCTCAAGACCCTCCAAAACTTGGATTTGATTTTCATTATAACCGTTATCGGGCATTTTTTTCTCTCCTCAAAAGCAATTTAGTAAATCTTTTATTAGTAAATTTTTTGTATAATAAAAACAAAAAATTTATACATATACAGTCTATTCATTGGTACTATTGTACCATTTTTTATAAATTTTTTCAAGTTTATTTAAGCTTACTTCAAGTCATTTAATATTTTAATTTGTCGCTTTTTAAATAATCCTATATTTTACCATGAAGTAGGATATTATTAATTTTTAATAAAATAAAAAAATCTCCTATTTAAAAAAAGTATATACACTATTTCCATTCCAAAGCTATTATATATGCTTGCTCCCTTGCTCTTTTTAAATAAACTCTTACACCACTCAAACTTATATCCAAGGCTTCTGATATCTCTTTATCATTCATATTTAATAAATACTTAAATTTTAATATTTCTTGATATCTCTGTGGAAGCCGCATTAATAAAATTTTAAGTTCCTCCATACTTATTTTCATTACTACATATTCTTCTATATTTACATTTTTATCTTCAGTAATTTCAATATAACTATCTTTTATTTCTGCAGTATACAAACAATCTTTTATATATCTGGAATTTAAATAATTATAAGACATTCTTTTAACTGTTATAATTATATAAGCTAACAATATCTGTTTTTTTAAAATTCTAATTGTATCAATATGAACCATAAATTTTATAACCGCATCATGTACAATATCATCGGCGACAGTTTCATTTTTAACTATATTTATTACCTGCTTCTTCATAATAAAATAATATTCTTTATATAAATTCTTTATAAAATCCCTATCAATATCATCTTTATTATTTAATGTGATTGTAGAAAAAAACATAATACCACCATAACACTCATTTTTTAATTTGTATCTCTATAATTATACAATTTTTTTCAAATATTTCCATATTTATTGTAACATTTTATAACAATTAACTGTATTAATAATAAGTGGCTAAATAAAGGTGTGTGCACCACCTTTATTTATAATTAGAAATTTTTCCATTGTTAATTTTAAATAATTAATTAACAAAGATAACCCTTTGCCATCACTATAAAACAAAACTTAAAAAAACTTAAATTTACCTATCAAAAATACTTACTAAAAAGGAGTTATGTTATTAAAAAATTAATTACGAGTACATTAGCACTATTAATTTGTATAGTTTTTACTCTACCAGTATCAGCAAGTCAAAACATAATAAATTATACATTAAATGAAATACCCGTTGATGAAATAGCTTCCTCAGATGAATTAACAACAGAATTTATTAAAAATGCTGATTTCTACGAAAATGATGACGGTAACTTTGTTTTTACTACAATTGAAAAAATTCCAAAAACAACAACCTTTTCCTTAAGTGCATCTGAAAAAGAAACATATAAGGCAACAACAATGATTATTATTCCAGAAACATAAGAAGACTACAAAAAATTAGAAATGATAATCGATAGTATTATCAATACTTCAAATACCACTCCAGAAAAAAATTTTACAAGAGCCTCAAGTGGAGGTAATTCCTATATTTATGAATGGGATAGTTCTTATTATATAAAGGGGTACTGTACAACCTACTTTGAAAGTGAAACTCTTGGCAGAACAACATATACAAACATAACCAAAGTAAGTGGCGGATATACTCTCGACGGAAATTCTGGCGTTAGTGTTAGTTCACAAACAGTATATGTTGGACAAATAGGTAAAACCTATTCTAACGGAACAAAGTCATATTCTATGACTCAACGCCCAACCGGAACCAGTTGGAACTATTCAACCCCCACTTCAT
>JGI994J12354_10004285_pt1 | contig 12914 bp, 10 predicted proteins | sample IntmicLarv3ML3BL_FD_12354 | JGI IMG/M metagenome (IMG submission 12354)
ATCAAGCCGCCGGTGGATCAAAAAAGTGCGTTGATTATAAGCTATGCCGATGAGCCCCCGGACGCCGGCTCGGATGACTGGATGCCCGCCATCGCCATGCAATCCGTTTCCGGCGGCGTCACCTTCGTTGGCGACAGCGTGAGCCTCGGCGCGAACAAGCTGCTCGTCAGCACGATCCCGGACAGCACCATCGATTCCACGGTTTCGCGCTCCATCAGCCAGGGCACGGAGCTGATCAAGGAGTGGGCCAAGAACGGTTCGCTGCAGGAATATGTGATTGTTTCGCTGGGCACCAATGGCTATGGAGACTGGAAAAAGCAGGTGGACCGTTTGGTGGAAGCAATCCCCGCCGGGCACCGGCTGATTTTGGTCACCCCCTATATGGGCAAGCCCAAGGAGGGCTATTTTGCCAAAGAAATTGCGGCGTATTACCGCGAACTCGCGAAAACGCTGCCCTATGTCACTGTTGCGGATTGGGCAAAGGCTGCCGCCGCGGAGCCCGATATGTTGGCTGCCGACCGCATCCACTTTGGCAATGTGCGCAAGTGCAGCCGGATATTTGCGGACCTTGTGATGCTGGCGATTCAGGAGGCTGGGCAGAAACCGGTAAAATAGCGATTTTTGATATTGACATCCCGCAAAAAAACTGGTATAATGTTTTGTTGTCAGAAATATGCTATCCCATTATAAGCAATAATTAAGGAATAGTAGTGTGAGCGCTGTCTGATGGCTTTATCGCAATCACAGCGCTCACTGAGTTTATTACCGGAGGGTTTCATTTTGTATCAACGCAAAGACCTGCGCAATGTCGCCATCATCGCCCACGTAGACCACGGAAAAACCACGCTTGTGGACGAGCTGCTGGGGCAAAGCGGCACATTCCGCGCAAACGAACAGGTGGCCGAACGCGTGATGGATTCCAACGATTTGGAGCGCGAGCGCGGAATCACCATTCTCTCAAAAAACACCGCCATCCATTATGAAGGCGTGAAAGTGAATATTGTCGATACCCCCGGCCACGCCGATTTCGGCGGCGAGGTGGAGCGCATCATGATGATGGTGGACGGTGTGCTGCTGCTCGTGGACGCGTTTGAGGGCTGCATGCCGCAGACTCGCTTCGTGCTGAAAAAAGCGCTGGGGCTGGGCAAAAAAATCCTCGTCGTGGTGAACAAAATCGACCGCCCGGGCGCGCGGCCGGAAGAGGTCGTTGACGAAGTGATCGACCTGTTCATCGAGCTCGGCGCGGAGGAGGATCAGCTGGAATTCCCCGTGATTTACGCCTCGGCGCGCGACGGCTATGCCTCGCTGGACCCGGACGTGATGGACGGCGACATGCGCCCGCTGCTGGACGCCATTTTGCGGGAGATTGACCCGCCGCAGGGTGACCCGGAAGGCCCGCTGCAGCTGCTGATTTCTTCGCTGGAATACGACGATTATATCGGCCGCATCGGTGTTGGGCGCGTGGAGCGCGGGCAGATCAAGCGCAACCAGATGGCAACGCTTTGCTCCGGCCTGGAGCAGCCCGGCATCAACCCGCAGAGGAGCGCAAAGGTTTCGCGCCTCTATCAATTTGAGGGGCTGCGGCGCGTTGAGGTGGAGGAGGCAAACCTTGGCGATATCGTGTGTGTTTCCGGCATTGAGGGCATCACGATTGGCGATACGCTTTGCGCGATGGAAGCGCCGGAGGCCCTGCCTTTCATCAAGATTGACGAGCCTACTATTGCAATGAATTTCATGGTGAACGACAGCCCGTTTGCCGGAAAAGAGGGAAAGTTTGTCACGTCCCGCAATATCCGCGACCGGCTTTTTAAAGAAGTGCAAACCAATGTGAGCATGCGCGTGGAGGAAACCGACAGCGCGGATACGTTCAAGGTGTCTGGCCGGGGCGAGCTGCATTTGAGCATCCTCATTGAGACTATGCGGCGGCAGGGCTACGAGCTGCAGGTTTCGCGCCCAAAGGTCATCACAAAAGTGGTGGACGGCAAGCTGTATGAGCCGATGGAGCTGCTGATTGTGGAGGTGCCGGGGCAGTATGTGGGCGTGGTGATTGAAAAACTCGGCTCGCGCAAGGCGGAGCTGGAAAACATGGGCGCCCGCGACGGCGGCACCACCCACCTGGAATTTAAAGTGCCGGCGCGCGGTCTCATCGGCTACCGTACCGATTTCCTCACGGACACCAATGGCAACGGCATCATGAACCAGCTGTTCGCTGGGTATGAGCCGTACAAGGGCGACATCACCGGGCGGGAGCATGGCTCCATCGTGGCGCACGAAGCAGGGGAGAGCACCGCCTACGGACTCTTCAATGCGCAGGAGCGCGGCCGCCTGTTTGTTGGCGCGGGCGCGGAAATTTACGCGGGAATGATCTGCGGGGAATGCGCGCGCGGCGAGGATTTGGTGATCAACGTTTGCAAAAAAAAGCAGCTGACGAACACCCGTGCCTCTGGCTCCGACGACGCGCTGCGCCTGACGCCGCCCTCCATTTTAAGCCTGGAGCAGTGCATGGAATTCATTCAGGACGATGAGCTGCTGGAAGTCACGCCGAAGAACCTGCGCCTGCGCAAGCGGGTGCTGGACAAAGGGATGCGGATGCGGGCAAGCGCGAAGAAATGAGAAATGAGAATGCAGAATGCAGAAATAGTTCTCAATTCAACAACCCTCTTTTTTTTTGCTATAAGAAAAGGGTTGTTTTATGAAGAGTAGGGGACGCTGTCCTCAGCGTTCCGCAACCTAAAACAACCAGCGTCCCGCAAACGCAATACCATAAGGTTTTTTCTGCGGGCGGCTGGGGACAGCCACCCCTACAGTCCATTTAATCATCGCCTGCCTAAAAAATCACAATCGTGACGCCGTCATTGCTCCGCCCCAAATCGCTGTCCTGCCGGAGCGCGGGACACACGGCAAATGCCTTCAGCGTGGTCTCGTTAAAAATCGAAAACGCCTCCCCGGGGATGAATGCGCTGAGCCTTCCCCGGGCTTTTTGTTCCGCCAGATAGCGCCGGGTTTGCGTGCGAATCACGCCGCCCTGCCCGGTGGAGCCATAGCCGTGGATGAGTTTCAGCGCTTTGTCGCCTTGGCTTTTTGCAAGGGTCAGTGCCATATTCACGCGCCGCAGGGCGACGTCCGCCGTGGGCATGCCGTCTTTGACGTTAACCGTTCTAATTGCCATGCGCTGCCTCCTTTTTGCGTGCCGCTTCGGTGGTTGCGAGCTTGTCGCACCGCTCGTTTTCGGGGTGCCCGTTGTGCCCGCGCACCCAGTGGATCGTCACCTCGTGCCGGTCGATTTCCTGCAGCAATGCCTCCCAAAGGTCGGGGTTCAGGGCCGGTTTTTTGTCGCTTTTGCGCCAGCCGTTGCGCCGCCAGCCCCGCGCCCAGCCCTTGTTGATCCCGTCCGCCACATACGACGAGTCGGTGTAAACCGCCACTTGACTTGGCTTTTTGATCGCGCGCAGCCCTTCGATGAGCGCCGTGAGCTCCATGCGGTTATTGGTGGTTTGCGCCTCGCCGCCGGAGAATTCTTTCTCGTATTCGCCGCACCGGAGGATGGCGCCCCAGCCGCCGGGTCCGGGGTTTCCTGAACATGCGCCGTCGCAATAAAGCTCAATAGTTTTAAAAAGTGTCACGTTTTCCTCCAGAAATTAGAATAATTTGCCAAAAAAATGCTAGAATTCAAGACTTTGATGTATGAAAAGAGGGTTTTGGGGTCAGAAGACCGCTTTTCTACATATCATACAAAAGATTTTTGCTTTATGTCACACATTCGACAGATGCCCCCTGTTTATATTCTTTTATAGAAAAAAGATATCAATAAAATCGTATATAATGTACAATTTTCCTGGCATTCCTGATTTGACAAACCAACATTTGGGCAATATAATAGAGGGGTTGTATTGCATATGATAAGATATCTGTAGTTGCCAATATGTGTATTGATGTTTGAAAGGAACGTGTTATAATGGATATACGCTCCGGGCTGCGCCGAAAACGGATGATCGTCACAGCGATTGTGCTGGCGGCGGCGCTTGTTTTCTCCGTGAGTATCACCGCGTATGCCATGAGCGCTCACACCATCATCATCCTTGACGATGGGGAGGAGCTCTCCTTTACCACCACCAGGTCCGATGCCAACGATATCCTGCGGGTAAAATCGATCACCTTGGGTGAAAAGGATTATATGGACCTCAGCGAGTATTCGGAAGACGAGGACGGCACCATTCGCGTTTACCGCGCCAAAAAAGTTTGGGTCGAGGACGACGGCGTCCGGACGCAATACGACTGCGCGGGCTGGGTGGGCAGGCTGCTCGAAGAAACTGGCATTGCGCTGGGTGAGCGGGACGACATCAGCCTGGAAAAGCATGTGCTGCTGGAGGATGGGCTGGAGATCATCATCAAACGCGCCTTTGACGTGGTGGTGGAGGATTACGAAAAATCATACACCCTCAGCCTGACCGAGGGCACCGTTGCGCAGGCCCTGGCGCTTGCGGGCGTGACGCTGGAGGGCGACGATTTTGTGACGCCCAAGCTAGAGGAAGCCCTTGTCCCCGGTGAAACCATCCATGTCAACCGCGTGAGCTACAAGGACCGCACCGAGACGGAAAAAATCGACTTTGAAGTGGAAACCCGCGGCGACGACGACATGTATATCGGTCAAACCGTTGTGGAGCAGGCGGGTCAAAAAGGCGAAAACAAGGTCACCTACAACGACAAATATGTCAACGGTGCGCGCGTGGAATCCACCGTGGTGGAGACCATCCTCCTCAAAGAGCCGGTGAAGCAGATCAACATCGTTGGCGCAAGGCCCATGAAGCTGCAATCCGGGCTCAAGCCCATCTCCACGCTCAAGCTCCCAAAATCCGTCAAGATCGTGGACGGAAAGCCGACCCACTACAAATATTCTGTCTCCGGCCTTGCAAAGGCGTATTCCGGCGGATGGGGCACGGCAAGCGGGCTCAAGCCGCCCGTGCCGGGCTATATCGCCGTCGATCCCAAACAAATCCCCTATGGCACCAAGCTTTGGATTGTGACGAACGACGGAAAATATATCTACGGCTATGCCATTGCGGCGGATACCGGCGGGTTCGTGAAGCTCAAGAGCTGTATGATCGACGTTTATATGCCGAACAAGGCGATGGCGAGCCAGTGGGGCAACCGCGACGTGACGGTGTATGTGCTGGACGAACCCCGCATGAAAACCCCCTATGGCGGATAATTTGCAGAACGCTCAAGTGAATAGAAGCCGGAGTTGGAGATTTCCAGCTCCGGATTTTTTTAGTTCTGCGCAGAAACCCGCGTTGCCGCAATCAAATCAACCCCTGTTCCGCAAACGTTTGGCACAATCACGTCACCGATTGCGATGGGGGCGGCTGCCTGTATGTTCTGCGTGGCGGCTGCACAGTCCATCAGCTTGCCCTTTGGCACAGGCGCTGAAGATTTCACGCTCACGAGCGCTTTGCTGCCGCCCTGCACCCGCACGGTGGAATGAAACATCCGCGTGGGGTTCGAGAGCTCGGCGGCGGCATAGGCCAAGCCGCGGTTACAGGTGTTGCCTGTGACGCCTGTCACTTTGCCGGACGGCGTATGTTCCACTTGCATGGCGCACCCCATGGGGCATGCCACGCAGATGAGTTCTCTGGTCATGCGGCTCCTCCTATCACCTCAATGGTCAATTCCGCGCCCGCCGGCAGTGCCGCGAGCTGTTCGGGCTTCACAGTGATGTCCTCCATTTCGCCGGGCGCGAGCCGTTGGCGTTTGCGCGTTGCCAGAATTTCATCCCCCGCACGGAGCCTTGTCACAGCGCTTTTATAGACCTGCCCCACGCGAAAATAAAGCTTCACGGGTTCTGCTGCGTGCCGGTTGATGCGCTGCGGCACGACATAGCGTACGCCGCCGACGCCCTTTGCGGGGATATCATCCGGGTGCGGGTCGGTTTTGCCCTGAATATAATCCGCCGCGCCCGCGCCAGCCAGTTGGCTTTCCAGCGTCACATAATCCACCAGATCGTGAACATGCAGCACATTTCCGCAGGCAAAAATCCCGGGGATGCAGGTTTCACGGCTCTGATTGACCACCGCCCCGCCGGTGATGGAATCCATTGCGACGCCCGCGCCGCAGCTAAGCTCATTTTCGGGGATCAAGCCCACGGAAAGCAGCAGCAAATCGCAGGGGACATATTCCTCCGTGCCGGGAATCGGCTTGCGGTTTTCGTCAACGTTGGCGATTGTCACGCCTTCCAGGCGCTCTTTGCCGTGCACCGCGACCACGGTGCAGCTGAGCCGCAGCGGGATATCGAAGTCGTGCAGGCATTGCACGATGTTGCGCGTGAGCCCGCCGGAATACGGCATGAGCTCGCACACCATCTTGACCGTTGCGCCCTCGAATGTCATGCGGCGCGCCATGATGAGCCCGATATCGCCGGAGCCCAAAATCACGGCCTCGCGCCCTGGCAGATAGCCGTTTTGGTTCACAAATTTTTGCGCCGCGCCCGCGCTCATGATGCCGGCGGGGCGTGTGCCCGCGATGTTCAATGCGCCGCGCGGGCGTTCCCGGCAGCCCATGGCGAGGATCACGGCACGTGCGCCGAGCTCCAGCAAACCATCGGTTTTGTTCACGGCAATCACTGTGTGCACCCCATGCGGCACGGCCTGAATATCCAGCACCATGGTGTCCAGCTTCACGGCGATAACCGAACTTTGCTCCACCTGCACGGCAAAGCGGTCGGCATATTCCGGCCCCGTCAGCTCTTCTTTAAAATAGTGCAGGCCAAAGCCCGTGTGAATGCATTGCTCCAAAATGCCGCCCAAACATTCTGCGCGCTCCAGGATGAGAATCCTCTGAACGCCGCGTTTTTCGGCCTCCAAGGCGGCTGCCATGCCCGCGGGCCCTCCGCCAATGACGATGAGTTCATACTCCACTTGATGCGAACCCCCTACTTTGCTTTGGTGAGCAGAATGTTGGACATCCCGCCGAATTTTGTGATGGTTTCCGGCGGCTGATGCAGCTCCGCCGCCAGGATTTCGAGCACCTTCGCGCCGCAAAAACCGCCTTGGCAGCGGCCCATTCCGGCACGGGTGCGCCGCTTTACGCCGTCAATATCCCGCGCGCCGGCGGGTGCGTGGATGGCATCGAGAATTTCGCCCTCGCTCACGGTTTCGCACCGGCAAATGATTCGCCCGTATGCCGGGTTTTTCGCGATGGCAGCACGAAGTTCTTCTGTGCTCAGTTCTTTGACGCGCACGGGTTGTTCCCTGCCGGGCATCCAGCCGGGTTTTTCAGCGGGGCTGCCGAGTGCTGCTATGGCAAGCTCCGCGATGTATTCCGCGATGGCGGGCGCCGCTGTCAAACCGGGGGATTCAATGCCGCCCGCGTGGATCATGTTCGGGTTGGCGGCGCTGTGTTCCAGCACAAAATCGTCGCGGCTGCAATGGGCGCGCAGACCCGTGAATGACGTGATAACGTCCCGAATGCGATAGCCGGGCACGGAGCGGGCAACGGTTTGCTGAATGCCCCGCAGGCCGGAATCGGTGGTGGAAACATCCGTTTTGTCGTCGATATCCTCTGCCGAAGGGCCGATGATCACGTTGCCGTGGACCGTTGGGGAAATGAGCACGCCCTTGCCCAATTTGGATGGGCATTGGAATATGGTGTGCTGCACAACGCCGTCCTGCGTGTTATCCAGCAGAAGATATTCGCCGCGCCGGGCGTGGATTTCGAACGAGTCGTCGCCGATAAGCCTTGCGATATCGTCCGCGTGCAGGCCTGCCGCATTGATGATGATCTTAGCGGTCACTTGCTGTCCATCGTCTGAAATAATTTCGAAGCGTTCGTTCTTCCATTCGATGGCGGCGCAGCGGAAGTTGCGGTGGAATTCCACGCCGTTTTTGACAGCGCACTCCGCCGCCGCGATGCACAGCTCATATGGGCTGACAATGCCGCCCGTCGGGGCATATAACGCGCCGACAGACGCGGGGTTCACGTTCGGCTCCATCTCCAGCAATTCTTCGCGCGGGAGAAGCCGCAGGCCCGGCACACCGTTTTGGCGGCCGCGCTCCAACAGGCTGTTCAGCTGCGGCAAATCGCTTTGTCCGTTCTCTTCAAAGCCCACCACAAGCGAACCCGCACGCGCAAACGGCACATGCAGGGTGCTGCACAGCGGCTCCATCAGTTCGTTGCCGCGCAGGTTCATTTTGGCCTTCCAGCTGCCGGGCTTGGCGTCAAAGCCGGCGTGCACGATGGCGCTGTTGGCCTTGGTGGTGCCTTGCGCCGCATCGTTGCACTGCTCAAGCAATGCTGTGCGCAGAGAATACCGGCTGAGCTGCCGGGCGATGAGCGTGCCCACAACGCCCGCGCCAATCACCGCCGCATCATATGGTTGAGGCAAATAAATCCCCCCTACTTCCTAGATGTTAGATGTTAGATATCAGATATTAGACGCGGTAAGCCCAAAATATCGGAACACCGATTATATATTTCCCAAATAGTATAACACGAAATTGTTGTTTTTGCAAGCGGATTGGGCAGCGAGGCACAATAAAAATTAGCGTGATCACAAAAAATAAATTTTTTTCCAAAAAAGTATTGACAATGTGCGCCTAAAGTGATATGATGGAAAGTAATCTATTTCTTTGCTGTTGAAACAGGAAGAGTACGCGCATACCCAATGGATAGAGAGCTGCGGATGGTGGAATCGCGGCGGTTGGCTGCGCCGAAATGGGCCCTGCAAGGCGAGGTAGATGACTGAATGAGTGGCGGAAGGCTCGGCGCGCGCTGCAGAGTGTGTTGGAGATTTCGCAAATTGGGTGGCACCGCAGAAGATAATATCTTTTGTCCCAATGAATCTGAATTGGATTCATTGGGCTTTTTATTGTGCTCAAGGGATCCGCAAAATAAGAAAGGAGCCAATCCCATGAAAACCAAAATCCCAAACCGTATTATATTGCCCGAAGATAAGGTGCCGACGCAGTGGTATAACCTGCGGGCGGATATGCCGGAAAAACCGGAGCCCCTGCTGAACCCCGGCACCGGCGAGCCCCTGAAGGTCGAAGAGCTGTACCCCATCTTTTGCGAAGAACTCGCAAAGCAGGAACTGGACAACGATACCCGCTTTTTCGACATCCCGGAAGAGGTGCTCGAATATTACAAGACCTTCCGGCCCTCGCCCCTTCACCGGGCCTACCGGCTGGAAGAAGCGCTGGGCACCCCCGCCCGCATCTATTATAAGTTTGAGGGCAACAACACCTCCGGCAGCCACAAGCTGAACTCCGCCGTGGCACAGGCCTATTATGCCAAGGAGCAGGGTCTGCGCGGCGTCACCACAGAAACGGGCGCCGGGCAGTGGGGCACCGCCCTTGCCATGGCGTGCGCGCATTTCAACCTCCCGTTGACGGTTTATATGGTCAAGGGCAGCTTTACGCAAAAGCCCTACCGCCGCAGCATCATCCAGACCTTCGGCGCGGAAATCATCGCGAGCCCGAGCGACACCACGAACGCGGGGCGCGCCATTTTGGCGGCGATGCCCAACACCACAGGCTCCCTTGGCTGCGCCATCAGCGAGGCGGCGGAAAAGGCCGTGACCAGCGAAGGCTACCGCTATGTGCTGGGCTCGGTGCTCAATCAAGTGCTGCTGCACCAGAGCGTCATCGGCCTGGAAAGCAAGGCCGCGATGGAAATGATAGACGAATACCCGGATATCGTGATTGGCTGCGCGGGCGGCGGCTCGAACCTTGGCGGGCTGATTGCCCCCTTCATGCAGGATAAATTCGCCGGCACGCACAACCCCCGCATCGTTGCCGTGGAACCCGCGTCCTGCCCGAGCCTCACACGCGGTAAGTTTGTTTATGACTTCTGCGACACCGGCAAGGTGACGCCCCTCGCCAAGATGTATACCCTGGGCAGCGGATTCATCCCCAGCTCAAACCACGCGGGCGGCCTGCGCTATCACGGCATGTCGCCGATTCTCAGCAAGCTTTATCACGACGGCTATATGGAAGCTGTGTCCTGCGAGCAGACGAACGTGTTCCAGGCGGCGGAGCTGTTCAGCCGGACAGAGGGTATTTTGCCAGCGCCGGAAAGCTCCCATGCGATTCGCGGGGCGATTGACGAGGCGCTCAAGTGCAAAGAATCAGGCGAGGCAAAGACCATCCTGTTCGGCCTGACCGGCACCGGGTATTTTGATATGACCGCCTATGAGCAGTATCTCACCGGCGAGATGAACGACTACATCCCGACGGATGAAGAGCTTGCGGCGAGCATCCCGAACGGCTAAAAACTCATAAAAAAGCACCCCGGCAGGTTTTAGAAATCTGCCGGGGTGAAATGTTATGTTGGGGAGTGGTGCGCTCCGTTATTCCGCTTCTTCCCAGTTGTGCCACACATCCTGCACATCGTCGTTGTCGTCGAACATATCCAGCAGGCGGTTCATGTTTTTGATATCGCCTTCAGAAGAGAGAGAGGTCATGGTGCCGGGAATATACGCGACCTCGCTGGAGGCAAAAACGTACCCCTGCGCGGCGAGGGCATCGCGCACCTTGCCCAGGTCGTTCGGTTCCGTGCGGATTTCGAACACGGCGGGGTCTTCGGCGATGAAATCCACGGCGCCGGCCTCAAGGGCCGCCTCCATCAGGGTATCTTCGTCCGCAGCAAGGCCTTCGGTCTCCACCAGCAGCACGCCCTGGCGGCTGAATAGGAACGAAACGCAGCCGCTTTGCCCCATGTTTCCGCCGTTTTTGTCAAAGTAGTGCCGCATATCCGCGGCGGTGCGGTTGCGGTTATCCGTCAGCGCCTCCACAATCACGGCAACGCCGGAAGGCCCATAGCCTTCGTAAACGATTTCTTCGTAGGCCGCGCCCCCGGTTTCGCCCGCAGCCTTTTTGATCACGCGTTCAATGTTATCGTTGGGCACATTGTTTGCCTTGGCCTTGGCGATGATATCCCGCAGCCTGTTGTTGGTGTAGGGGTCGGGGCCGTTTTCCCGCACGGAAACAGTGATTTCCCGCCCGATTTTGGTGAAAATTTTCGCACGCTGCGAGTCGGTTTTTTCTTTTTTGCGCTTGATGGTGCTCCATTTGCTGTGCCCGGACATAAGAACGTTCCTCCAATATATTGGATTATTTCGCCGAAAAAGTCAGCGCGGTATGGGAAAAATATTCGTCTCCCGCGCGCAGAATGTAGTCGTTGCCCGGCCACTGGTGGTTGGTGCAATCGGGCCAAATCTGGGTCTCCAGGCAAAAGCCGGTGAGTGGTTTTTGCAGCATGTTGCCGCAATAAAATTGAACGCCCGGCTGGTTGGTGCGCAGTTCCATCGTGCGCCCGGTGGTGGGTTCATATACAATTGCGGCAGCGTCGCACGCTGTGGCGTCACAGCCTTCGTTCAGGCAGAAGTTGTGGTCATAGCCCGCCTGCCGGATGGGCCGCAGCGCCCGGAAATCGAAGTCTGTGCCCGCGACAGGGGCAATTTCCCCCGTGGGGAGCAGCGCCTCGCTCATGGGCAGATAGCGGTCCGCGTTCAGCTGCAGCTCGTGGGACAAAATATCGCCGGAATCCACAAAGTTATAATACGCGTGGTTCGTGAGGTTCAGGATGGTGTCCTGGTCGCTCACGGCGTTATAATCAATGACAAGCGTTGCGCCGTCAAGCGCATAGCGGGCGGTGGTTTGAATCGTGCCGGGGAAGCCCTCTGTGCCGTCGGGGCTGGTGTACGCGAGGGTGATGGAGGTGTCGCCGCACGAGGCGACATCCCAAACGGTGTGGCTGAATTCCCCTGCGCTGTGCAGGCAGATTTCGCCGTCAATGTTCGCGGTGACGCTGTGCTCCTTGCCGTTCAGCGTGAATTTTGCGCCGCCGATGCGGTTGGCGTAGGGGCCCACGGTTTCGCCCTGATATGCCGATTGCGCAAGGCGTTCGTCAAGGCTGCCGAAGGTGAGCAGCACATTGCCCTGCCGCCCCGCGCGGTCAGGTGTAAACAGCGCGTCAAGGGTGGCGCCGTAGGTCAAAATCCGGGCTTGCAGGGTTCCGTTATCCAGGGTATAAGCGTCCACGGCGCGGCCGTCCGGCATGGTTCCATAGGGTTCTTTTGTGATTGGCATGGCGACCTCCAGAATTATTTTCAATATTATTATAGCACAAGGCATAAAACGCTGTCAAGTCAATCGCCGCTATTATCTTCGTCAGGATCAGCAGCTTCATCTTCGCTGTTATCTTTCCCGCTTTCGTCATCCCAGTTGGCCGAAAAATAGGCCTCGCCCATGATGCTCAAATCCAGAACGCCCTTCTGCTTCGGATTTTGCTCGTTCAAAGAGGTGATGGTCTGCTTGGCAAGGCGCAGTTTTTCCCGCAGGATTTCTTCGTCTGATTCCGCGTTGGGCGGCGGCGCGCCAAAGCGCAAACGCAGCCTGCCCTGGTAAATCGCGTCCGGAATGGGGCCGCTTGTGATGCGCACGCCGGTGATGTCGTCCTTTAGCTCGCTCTCGCGCAGCTCCTGCATGAGCGCCGCCAACGCACCCCCGGACGCGCGGGAACTGCTCCATTTGGCCTGCTTCCCGGGGGTCGGTTTTTCCAGCGCGATCCCGGTGACGGTCCAAACGCCTTCGGGCGGGGTTTCCGCGCGCTCCAGCACAACCCCTTTTTCCGAAATCAGCCACCAGAACTCGTCCTGCTGCTGCGCAAATGCGGCCTTGGTATCCTGCACATGCAGCCGCAGTGTGCCGGGCAGCTTCCGCGTGATTTTCGTGATATTCGCATAGGGGAGCGCCTGTTCCATTTTGCGGATGAGCGCGTCCGCGTCCGCTGTCAATAGGGGCAGCCGCGCTTTGGAAAGACCGGCGGCGGCTTCATATTCCTTCACGGCATAGCGGCTTTTGCCCGCGAGCTCAAATTGCCGCGCAGGCAGCAGCAAGGCTGTGGCGGCCGCCGCTCCCACG
>JGI994J12354_10004286_pt1 | contig 12907 bp, 16 predicted proteins | sample IntmicLarv3ML3BL_FD_12354 | JGI IMG/M metagenome (IMG submission 12354)
GATGTGATATAGTGTATGTGGGAAGTTGGAGAGCATGACCAACGCCCCTCATGGTGACGGCGGCAACCCGCCGAGACCCTCCTTTCGGCCACGCAGCCGCTCGACACAACGAACGGCTGTGTGGTACGTTTTTGCAAAGAGAGCGGTACGGTGCAGAGAGAATGCAGGAGGTGGAAGACATGGCACTAAACGCACAGCAAAAGCGGTTTGCAGATGAATATGTAATCGACTATAACGCAACGCAAGCGGCAATTAGGGCGGGGTATTCCCCAAAAACGGCATATTCCATGGGAAATAAGTTGCTGAAAAAAGGTGAGGTTCTCGCGCGCATACGCGAAAATCAAATAGCAATCCGCGAGCGGCTTTGTCTGTCAGCGGATAGGATTGTCGCAGAGTACCTGAAAACATACGAAAAGTGCAGCGGAGGGTACGACCCGGATTACAGAAACGCACTGCACGCGCTGGACATGCTGGGAAAGCATTTAGGAATGTTCGACCCGGAGGGTGCAAACACCGCGCCCATTACACTGGAGGTGCACTATGGCTACGGCAATAAAAATAACAACAAACCCGCAGTTTAACATAGCGTTCCGCGAGGTCAACGAGAGCCGCCGCCGCTACCGCGTGCTGAAAGGATCCGCAGGCAGCGGAAAGAGCGTGAACATCGCGCAGGACTATATCGCCAAGCTGTCCGACCCGAGATACAAGGGCGCAAATCTGCTGGTGGTGCGGAAGATTGAAGAAACAAACCGCGACAGTACCTTCGCTGAATTGCAAGCGGCGATTTATCGCATTTTTGGAGAAAGCGCAGACCGCGCGTGGCGGGTGACGCTGAACCCGTTGCTTTTGGAATGCAAAATCACCGGAAACCGCGTTATCTTTCGCGGCATGAAAGACAGCCGGCAGCGCGAAAAAGTCAAATCCATCACATTCAAAAACGGAAAACTAACATGGATTTGGGCGGAAGAAGCAACGGAACTGCTTAGCGAGGATTTGGACATCCTAGACGACCGCCTGCGCGGCGATTTGAGCGGTATAAATTCAAATCTATACTACCAGATAACCCTAACATTTAACCCTGTCAGCGCGGCGCACTGGATAAAAGGGCGCTACTTCGACAGAGCCGACCCGGACGTGCTCGCGCACCACAGTACATATCGGGGCAACCGTTTTATCGACGAGGGCTACTACAGGCGAATGGAACGGCGCAAAACGGAAGACCCGGAGGGATACCGTGTCTACGGGCTTGGAGAATGGGGAGAGCTGGGCGGCTTGATACTGACAAACTACGAAATACACGATTTCAGCACAAAAGAAGAGTCGTTTGACGCGGTATATCTGGGGCAGGATTTCGGATTCAATCACGGAAATGTCCTGCTTCAAATCGGGTGGAAGGACGGAGAAATTTACGTGAGCCGGGAATTGTATGTGCATGAGCGGGACACAACGGAAATCATCGCTATGGCGGATGCGCAGAAATGGCCGAAAGCGCGTGAAATGTATTGCGATGCGGCAGAACCCGACAGAATCAAGACATGGCGAAAGGCTGGGTATCAGGCGCGCAAGGCAAAAAAGGGAGACGGAAGCGTAAAAGCTTCAATCGACTGGCTGAAAGCGCGCAAGATACACATTCGCCCCTCGTGTGTGGGCACGATAAAAGAAATTCAGCAGTGGAAATGGCAAAAGGACAGCACCACCGGCCTGTATATCGACAGCCCGGTGAATTTTATGGATGACGCAATGGCCGCTTTGCGCTACGGAACGGAACCATTGCGCAGAGATGTGCGCGTGAGGTGACATATGGCGATTACAGAAATGGAAAGAATTCAATATCGTCTTGCGGAGCAGGGCATTCAATCCCGCGAGGAAATTCTGCGCGAGCTGATACGCGAGGATGAAGGCAGTGAAGAAAAGCAGTTTGCGAAAACAGCCCAGCAATATTACATCGGCGAGCAGGATATTTTGAAGCACGATTTTCGGGACGCAGTGATTTACGATGAAGACGAACGCGAGGTGCGCATCACAAACGCCAACAACTCCAATCACCACAATGTGCATAATTTCTACGCCTTGCAGGCTGACCAAAAAACCGCATACATCGCAGGGAGAGCGCCAAGCATATCCGTAGAGGGCGCGAAGGAAAGCACGGAGCTGAAAGCATTCGAGGACGAAATCACAAAGGTTACGTCCGATGAGGTGTTTTCAGACAAGCTGACGGACTATCTGACCACCGCGACAAACCACGGGCGTTCATGGCTCCATATGTTTTACGGCAAGGCCGGGAAACTGCATTATGTGCTCGTGCCTGAAATAGAAATCATTCCGTTCTATGATGCGGAAAATCAAGACACGCTGACGGAGCTGATTCGGTATTACAGCATGGAACTTCCGCGTGAAGGCAAGCTGACACTGCGCAAAAAAGCGCAGTGGTGGACGGCATATGGCGTGACCTACTACGAAGAAAACGATTCCGGGGATTTCGTGCTGGACGACAGCGTAAAACAGAACCCAAGCGCCCACTGGCAGGATGTGACGGTGACGGACGGCGCAGTTACGGCAAAAGCCCCCCGTTCATGGGGGCGCGTTCCGTTCATCCCCCTGCTGAACAACAGCGAGAAGATGAGCGACCTGAAGCGCATCAAGGGATTGCAGGACGCATACAACCTCATATCCAGCGCGACCACCAACAACCAGATTGACCTTGTGGAGCTGTATTGGCTGGTGCAGGGCTACGGCGCAGAGAGTGCAAAAGCGATACAGAGCAAGCTGCGGATGAACAAGGCGGTTCATATCGATGACCCGGACGGAAAAATAAACGCGGAGCAGGTCAGTCTTGGTGTGCAGGAGCGGATTGCCTGGCTGGAGCTTCTGCGCAAAGATATGTACCATATCGGCATGGCGGTGGACACGGATGCAGACAAGTTTGGCAGCGCGCCGTCCGGTGTGTCGCTGAAATTTCAGTACACCCTGCTGGATATGAAGGCAAACAAGCAAATTCTCAAGCTTGGCGTTGCCATGAAGGACTTTATGTGGTTTGTCGTGGAGGACATCAACCGCCGGGACAAGAAAACATACGACTCCGCGCTTGTGCGCTTTGACATCAACAAATCCGTTCCCATAAACGACTCGGAAACGGTGCAGATTATCGCGCAGTCGCAGGGGCTGGTGCCGGACACCATCCTGCTCGCCAAGCACCCGCTGGTGGACGATGTCAACCAAGCGCAGGCAGATATGGAAGCGCAGCGCGCCAACGCGGCCAAGCGGCAAAAGGAAGCGTTTTTGATTGACGATGAATCGCCGGGCGGTGAAGATGCGTGAGGAGCCAAGAATATTGGCGGAACCGTGCCATAGACCGGGAGGCGGCGGCGCGGGAGCTGTCGGAGAAAGCGCTGTCGGAGAAAATCTTGAAAGCCTACAGCCGCGCGCAGGAACAGTTGGAAGCGGACGCAAAGAAAGTCTTTGAAATATTCCAGCGCGAGGGCGAAATGACACATGCGCAGGCGAATAAACTGCTTGGCCGGGCGGAAAGCGAAGCGGTATTGACGGAACTGCGCGAAAAGCTGGACAGCATCACAGACCCGGCATTGCGCAGAAAGGCGCTGAACCGCCTGCAAGCGCCTGCCTACCGGGCGCGTATCCGGCGCATGGATGCATTAAGAATGCGTATCCGGGCGGACGCGGCAAAGCTGGCGGACGAGCAAATCAGCACCATGACACAAACGCTGAAGGATGTGGCGCGCGAAACGTACTACCGGCACATCTTTGACACACAGCACGGAATCGGTCTTGCCTTTGATTTCGCCCCCCTGCCGGAAAAGGCAATCGCGCAGATAGTAGGCGAGCGGTACGCCGGCGCGCATTTTTCCGCGCGCGTGTGGCAGGATGTGAACAGGACTGCGGACGCGGCGGATAAAATCCTGTCGAGCGGCATTGTTTTCGGTAAAAGCGTTTACCGTATGGCCAAGGAACTGGAGGAGGCCACGCAGAGCGGCAAATACGCGGCGGCAAGGCTGATACGCACGGAAGCAAACCGCGTCTATAACGAGGCGGAAATGGCCGCAAACGAAGAAGAGGGCGTGGCGCAATTCCGATACATTGCAACGCTGGATTTGCTTACCTGCAAGGTCTGCGGCAAAAAGGACGGAAAAGTTTTCGATATGTCGGAGCGGGAACAGGGCGTGAACTACCCGCCGATGCACCCGAACGACCGCTGCACCACAGAGCCGGTGATGGACGGTGAGGTCATGGAGGGCTTTCAGCGCCGTGCGCGCGACCCGGTAACGGGCAGGCCGATGCTTGTGCCAAGAGGGATGAACTGGGAGCAGTGGCGGAAGGAAAACGGACTGTCAAACGACTTGCAAAAAAGCGAAAAAACTGCTACACTTACCGAAGAGGAACGCGGCGCAATCAATACCTACCTATCATCGGACAGTTATACCCTGAACGCGGCACTGCGCGGGGAGGAACAAATAACGCCGGAACAAGAGCGGTTCGCGAGGAATCTCGATTCGGCGCTTGAAAAACTGCCAAATTATGTGGGAGTCGTGTACCGTTCTATTGATGGGGATATGCTGGAAGACACGGATAAGTTTGTGAAGAGCCATGTCGTTGGAGAAGATAAACGATTTCCGTCATACACTTCTTCTGGCACAGAGGTGTATGACGAAACGCTGTCAATTCAGTACATCATAAACAGCAAGACGGGGAAGGATATGCGAAGATTCAATCCAAACGAAAGTGAAATTTTGTTCCGGCGGGATACGGTATTTCTCGTTGACAAAAAAGAAGGTAACACTATCTTTATGACGGAGGTGTACAATGGCAAATAAAGAAGTTCCGTATTCGGCGGAGCGATGGCGAGAGCCGCCGGGCGCGGTGGATACGCAATGCAGCTTATGCCGGCATCATGCCGGTTGGGGGAAGTGCAAAGCTTTCCCGGACGGAATTCCATATGAAATAAGGGTAGACAAAGTTCCGCACAAAGAACCATACCCCGGCGACAACGGAATTCAATTTGAACCCAAAGACGAATAAGAAGCAACCAAATAATCACAGCGCCCTGCTGAAAATGCGAGGCGCTGTTTTTATACCCAAAAATACCCGTCCGCGCGGGGAATACAATACGCGGCTCGCCAGACCGGAGCAGACCGGGCAATAAAGATAGCGATGCAGAGGAGAAAAACATGACATTCGATTGGCTGAAGGAAATCATCGGAGACGGCTACACGGACGAAACCGACAAGAAGGTATCCGAAGAGCTTGGCAAGCGCTTTGTGGCGGCAAACAAGCACAGCGCCGTGAACGAGGCAAAAAACGCGCTGGAAACCACAGTGGCCGAGCGGGACAAGCAGCTGGAGGCGCTGAAAAAAGTGGATGCGGCCGCATTGCAGGCGGAAATCACCAAGTTGCAGGGCGAAAACAAAACCGCAGCGGAGAAACATGCCGCAGACCTCGCCGCCGTGAAGCTGGATGCCGCGCTGGACGCGGCGATTCTGTCCGCGAAAGGAAAAAATACCACAGCCATCAAAGCGCTGCTGAAAAAGGAAGGGCTGAAATTGAAGGATGACGGAACCGTGGAAGGTCTCGACCTCGCCGCTGTGCAATCGTCCGATGCCTACCTTTTCGAGCAGACGACCACAACCCAAGAAGGCGCGGGGGCTGGTGACGGCGCAGGAGGAACACCCGCAGCCGGAGGCAGTGAACCGCCGGAAGACTTCGCCGCGTACCGAACGTGGCGTGAAAAACAGTAAAAAGGAGTAAAGAATTATGGCGACAACCAATACCCTGCTGACCCCGCAGATTATCGCAAATGAAGCACTGATGGTGCTGGAGGCAAACCTTGTTATGGCTGGGCTGGTTCACCGGGACTACTCCCGCGAATTTGTCCGTGTCGGCGACACCATCACCGTGCGCAAGCCCGCGAGCTTTGTGGCAAAAAACTTTACCGGAAAGACGGAAGCGCAGGACATCACGGAAGGCAGTATTGACGTGAAGATGGACAGATTCCGCGACGTGTCGGTAAATGTCACTTCCAAGGAAATGGCGCTGGACTTGAAGAACTTTTCCAGTCAGATTGTCGTTCCGGCAATGTCCGCCATTGCGCAGGCGGTGGACGCGGACATTCTGGCCGTCGGTCTGGAGAAGGCGAGCTTCACGGTTCCCGCAACGGCGGCGCCGACCAATCTGGCGGACATCGGCGCAATCGGCAAGCGGCTTGACCGCAAGTCCGTGCCGGTGGCAAACCGCCGCTTGGTCTTGAGCCCCGACCACAAATACCGTTACGCGCTCACGGAAAACCTGTCCAAGGTATCCTACGCCGGCACCTCCCAGACCCTGCGTGACGCATTGCTGGGGCGTATCTACACCATGGACACCTTCATGACGCAGAACGCAACGGATACCCTTGCGGACACCGCAGGGACGGCCACAGCGTTCAGCGTGACGGCGGCGAAGGGCGAAAGCAAGGCCGCACTCTCCGGCGTGACGACCGCCGCCGCAACCGTGAAGGCCGGGGACGGCTTCATCGTGAACGGTTATCTCTACCGCTTTGCGGAGGACAAGACGGCCTCCGGCGGGAATATCGCGGAAATCAAGCTTGACCAGCCCGTGCATGCAGACCTTACTGCGGCGGCGGCAATGCTTGTCAACAAGCCGCATTCGCTGGGCTTCCACCGCAACGGCATTGCGCTGGTTACAAGACAGCTGGAACTGCCGCGCGGCGCGGGACAGGCGGCGATTCAGTCCAACAATGGTCTGTCTGTGCGTGTGGTGTTCGGCTACGACATGGAAACCAAGCAGGACAAAATCAGCTTTGACATCATCTACGGCGTGCGGGAGCTGGACGGCAGAATGCTTGTCCGGCTCGCGGGTTAAGGTGAGCGCGAACGTAACCACGCTGATGCTGGTGCAGACACAGGCCTTGCTTGGCGGAGCGGCAGAAGAACAGAATCTGAAGTTTTTACTGGAAAGCATCTGTGCGGAGATTCTGGACTACTGCCGCCGGGAGGACATGAACGAACATATGCGGCTCGCTGCGGTGAAAATCGCAGTGAGCCGTTACCGTTCCATTCAACCGGGCAGCGCAGAAGCGCCGCAGGAGGTGGCCTCCATCTCGGACGCTGACCAGTCTGTCAGCTACCGGGCAGCACAGCAGGGCGGAGAAAGCACACCGTCCGCAGGACTTACGCCGGGCGAAAAGAAATCCCTCAATCGGCACAGAAAGGCGTGGTGAACATGAAAATCCCGGAGCGGTTCAAACAAAAACAGGCGGAGGTCTTTCAGGACAAGGCGGTGGAGCACTACCTTCCAGTTGTCACAAAAGGCGCGCTGAACACTGAAACAACCGCCCCCGCGCAGGAGGCGAGCGGAACATACCGCGTGAACTTCCGCACCGTCACGGACGCGCTCAAGGCGCAGGAATACGGCCTAACCGTGGGGCGGGACGCAGCCATGAAAAGCAGCAATCCCCTGCCCGTGATGCTGGGTGATTTTATTCGGCACGGCGGGAAGCTGTACCGCGTTGTGGGCGATTTGCCGCGAGATGCCTATGTGGGCTGGCTGCTGAAAGGAGTGTCATAATGGCCGGGACCGTGCGCATAGAGGGCTTGGACGCATTGCTGAAGAAGCTTTCCGGCATGGGCGGCAACTGTGACAAGGCGCTTGTAAAGGGCACTCAAAAGGCAACACAGCGGGTAGAGGGTTCTGCAAAAAGACTTAGCCCGGTCAGAGGCGGTTTTTTGCGGGAAAGCATTTCCAGAAGCACAAAGCAAACCGCAAACGGCGCGGAGGGTGAGGTTTTCACCAACGCAGAATACGCCGCCTACATGGAATTCGGCACAGGACTGCGCGGTGAAGCGTCACCGTCCCCGCCGAAAGCCCCCCTGCCCCTGCGCTATACGCTGGAAAAGCCGCACAAGGGCGGAGGCAATTATGCGTACAAGGGCGTACCCGCACAGCCGTATCTGTATCCGGCGCTGATGGAAAACAAGGACTTGATACAGAACGACTATCTGGAGGCAGTCCGAAAGATGATCCAAGAAAGGAGTGAATGATTTGGTTGACATGGAAAAAAAGACGCTTGACCTGCTGATGGAAAAAATCCCGGCGGTGAAGTGGTCAGTCGGTTTCCCGCAGGATTTTGCGGAAATCGGCGAAGGAGTCGGCGCAATCACGCAAATGGACAACAGCGCAAAAATCAACACCTCCAACGGAAGCGACCGGGTTTCGAACGTGGCAGTGCAAATCCAATTCTGGGCGCAGACACCGGAGCGGCGCAGCGAAGCGGAAGAAGAAGTTGACGAGGCGATGAAGGCAATCGGCATTCCGCGCTCTACCGCGTCACATTTTGCGGAGCCGCGCGGAGATGAAGCGCTGCTGTTTCGTTTTGTGCTGATGTACACGGGCACATACGACAACAAAACAAAAAAATTCTACATGAAATAAGGAGTTGAAAAGCATGGCAGAACCTCTGTCTACAATTGGCATTACGTTCAAAATGGGCGACACGGCATCGGCATTAGCGGAAGTGGAGGATCTCGTCAATTACCCGGATATGCTCGGCACGCCGGAGCAGATTGACGTGTCCAACACAAAGGTCACATCCCGCAGGTACATACCGGGAATCAAAGACCCCGGCGAAATGCCGTTTGAATTTCTGTTCAGCGGCATGAAATCGGGCACAAACTACCACAAGCTGAAGGCCGCGCAGGATGCCAAAACATCCAAGTTCTTTTCGCTGACCTTCCCGGACGGTTCCGGATTTTCATGGCAAGGCCGCGTGGCGCTGTCCCTTGCCGGAAAGGGCATCAGCGAGGCGGTCACCTTCAACGCAAACATCTTTCCCACGAGCGAATTCGATGACATTATCCCGGTGTGATGAAACAAAATGGGCGGGAGGAATGAAATCCTCCCGCCCAAGCAAAACAAAAACCGAAAGGAAAGAAAAAAATGAATGCAATTCCGATGAATTGTTACGAGCTTACCGTAGGAGAAAGGACCTTGAAACTCCGCCTTTCCGTAGGACAAATGGCACAGCTTGAAAAAATGCTGGGCGAAAATCCGCTGATGCTTCTCACCAAGGATGAGCCGCTTACCTTTGAGGAAATTACGGCTTATTTTTACGCCGCCCTGCGTGAGCAGGAGCAGGGGTATACCATGGAGAAGGTCTACGCCCTTTTGGATGAGCTTCTGGCGCAGGGCAGGGGCTTTATGGACTGGAACGAGATTATCGGTGGAGTTCTGGAGGCAGGCGGATATCTCAACAGCAAATCCGCGCAGGATGAAGACAGCGAAAAAAACGCGCAGGCGCAGGACGAGACATCGCAGGCGAAAGTTTAGCGGAATCGTACCTGCGCATGAAAAAGGAAGCGCTCGCGGCGGGTGTGGACGTGCGGGAGTACTGGAGCTATACGCTTGGCGAGCTTCTGGACACCATAGACGCTTACCGGGACAGGGAAGAACTGCAAATGAAGTCGAACGCCGCCATGCTTTATAAGCTGGCCGACCTCGCAGGGATGTCTTTTGGGCGATTTTTGAGCAGTAAAAACAAGTTTCCGCAGGCACACGAGGCGTTTCCGGGCGTGCTGGAGGAGCCGAAAGCGCCGTTGGATTGGCGGGTATACAAGAAAAGAATGCTGGGCTATATTGCGGCAAAAAAAGGGGTGAGCAGCGGTGACGGTTGAAAAACTGAATGTCATTATTTCTGCACAGAACAGCGAGTTTAAAAAAGTGATGTCGGACACCCAGAAGCACATGAACGCAGTCGGTGAAAACAGTCTGCAAATGGGCAAGAAGCTGACAGTCACGCAGAAAAGCATTAAGGTAACGGCAAAGGTGTTGAAAAAAGAATTGCCGTCCGCCGCCGAATCCTCCGGCAAGGCGATTGCCGCAATGGCCAAAGAAAAGGGCGCATTGGGCTCCTTCTTCCAGAAAGCCGCGTCCGGCGCAAAGGACAGCACGAAGGCGCTGAAATCGTTCGGCAGCACCGCAAGGGATACGCTGAAGCAGGCGGTGAAGCTGTACAGCGACAAGAAGGGCATTTCTGCTATGTCAACGCTTATCTCCGCCACAGGCGGCAAGGGCGGCGGTGTGGATATGATAAGCTCCATTGCGGGGTTGGCCGGAAGCAAAGGCGCGGCGGCAAAAGGCGCGGCGGCGAGCGGAAGCGGAGCGGCAGGCGGCGCGGCGGCGAGCGGACTTTCGGGAGCCGCAGCCGTCGGCGCAGGTGCGGCCATTGCAGTCGTGGGGGTTGCGGCTCTGGGCGCTGGCGCGGCTGTTGCATCCAAAAAGCTCGTGAACTTCACCAAAGACGCGGCAACGGTGGAAGCACAGCTGGATACACTGAACCGCACCATGGGTGACGGCGCGAAAGCGTTTGCCCAGTGGGCGGAGATGGGCGCGTCCAGCATTGGTATCAGCAAGCAACAGGCCGCCGCATACGGAAGTTCCTATGCAAACCTGTTGAGCGGGTTCGTGGAGGATTCGCAGTATGTTTCCGCCTACACGCAGAAGCTGATGCAGGCATCGGCGGTCATCGCGTCCAAAACAGGGCGCGACATTGAGGATGTCAATATGCGCCTGCGCTCCGGCTTGCTGGGGTCAAACGAAGCGATTGAAGACATCGGCGTGAATGTGCTGGCCTCCGCGCTGGAAACAACGGACGCGTTCAAGCGCATTGCCAACGGGCGCGGCTGGGCGGATTTGGCGTATCAGGAACAGCAGCAGATACGCCTGTTGAGCATTCTGGAGCAATCCACTCAAAAATATGGCAATGAGATGAGCGGCAATACCGCGAGCGGAATGCAGGTGCTGGAGGCAAATCTTGCCAACCTAAAATTGCGCTGGAAGGAAGCGTTTCTGCCGGTGACGGAGCACGTTTTGCCTATTTTGAACAAGCTCGTCAACTGGCTTTCTACGGCAGCCCTTTACTTCAAGACGTTCATGGAGGTGCTGTTTGGAAAATCATCCAAACCGGAAACTGCCATGGGCGGCGCGGTCAAGGAACAAAAAATACTCGGAACGCAAATGGACAAAACCGCGAAGAAGGCAAAAAAACTTCGTACCATCTTGGGCATCGACCAAATCAACCAGATGCAGGGGCAGGACGAGGGGGAAGCAGCGGCAAGCTCGCCCGGCGGCGCAAGCGCATTGTATGACCCCTCTGCGCTGGAAGGTACAAAGATAGACCCGGTTTCGAGTGAGACGCTCAACAAAATAGAGGAATTCCGAAAAAAACTCGAACGTGTCAAAGAGAAGTTGAAACCGATTAGTGATGCGTGGAAATGGCTGAAAGGAGTGCCTGCGGGAATTGCGCAATTCATCAAGAGCCTTTTTACGGCGGAGTTTTGGACAGATATCGGCACGAAAATAAAGGAATCGTGGGACAACTTCATTTCCGGTATAAAAAACTCGAAGCTCGGCCAATTGGTGAAGGAGAATTGGGATGCGGCAACAACCATTATTTCAGATTGGTGGAAAAACGATGTTGCGCCTTGGTTCACAAAAGAAAAATGGCAAGGCGAGCTGAAAAAAGCAAAGGACAGCATAACGAATTCCAAGCTCGGTCAAGCGGTTTCAGACATATGGAACCCCGCGAAAACCACAATTTCCGGGTGGTGGAAAAATGACGTTTCCCCTTGGTTCACAAAAGAAAAATGGACAAGCCTCTACTCCACCATCTCAACAACCCTGTCCACAAAATGGGGCGAAGCAAAGACCGCGTGGAGCGGGTCTGTCGGCAAATGGTGGAAAGACGATGTTTCGCCATGGTTCACCAAAGAAAAGTGGCAAAGCACATACAGCAATATCGTTACATCCATGTCCACAAAATGGGGTGAATTCAAGAGCGGCTGGGGTTCCAAAATATCCAGCTGGTGGAAGGATGGCGTGGCACCGTGGTTTACCCTCGCCAAATGGAAAGAGCTCGGCGGAAAAATGAAGGAAGGCTTGACCTCCGGCTTCCAGAGCGCCATAACGGGCATTGTGAATGTGCTGAACAAAATCATCGGCGCGGCGGAAAAAGGCATCAACAGCATCATCGCGCCGATAAACTCCGTCATCGACAAGGCAAATCAAATACCCGGTCTGGACTTGGGGAAAATCACCCCGGTGTCATTCGGCAGGATCCCCGTCCCGGCCTATGCGTCCGGCGGCGTGCTGGAGCCGAACCGCCCCAAGCTGTATCTCGGCGGCGACAACCGCCGTGAGCGGGAGGTAGTCTCCCCGGAAAGCCTTATCTATGCGTAGGCGCTGAAAGCCGTGCAGACGGCAAATAAGGGCGGAGACGGCGGCGGAAATTGGACAATTGTTATTCAAACGCCGGACGGGGCAGAAAAAAGCAGGTTCAATATCACAGCCGCCCAGCGCGCGAACCAGCGGAGCGGCAGGACAATCATCAATCTTGGGACTGTTTAAAGAGGTGACGGAATGGCAGAAATAAACCCCATACGCGCGGTAGGTTCAAACACCACCCTGCCCGCGCCCGCCAAGTACATATACAATGCGCAGGATGTCAGCGCGCCGGACGCGGGAAGGACAGAAGATGTCAAAATGCAGAAGAAGCGCATCGGCCTGGTACCCGCTTTTGATTTGGGGTGGAACGCGCTGACACTCGCAGAAATATCCGCCGTCCTGAAAGCCTTTGTACAAAACGAATATTTTCAGTTTGACCATTTAGACCCAATGGTGGGCGGGTTCGTCACTGAAGAATTCTATGTCGGAGACAGAAGCGCCCCGCTGTACAACAGTACGCTGGACTTTTGGGAAAACGTAGAATTCACCGTCATCCGGCGGGACGGAAAAAAGATACTGTAAAGGAGACACCCACATGGCAAGAACCGTAACCCGGGAAGCGCTGAACCACATCAAGGCCGGCGGGCTGATGGATGTTTCCGTCCGGGTAGAACCGGTC
>JGI994J12354_10004287_pt1 | contig 12905 bp, 9 predicted proteins | sample IntmicLarv3ML3BL_FD_12354 | JGI IMG/M metagenome (IMG submission 12354)
ATGCCTTAGACGAGGCGGGGTCGCGCGTGCATATATCAAATATTGTAATCCCGAAAAGCATCGAAGACCTGGAGCAGGCCATTGAAGATGTAAAAAACGAGAAAGCACAAGCCGTTAAAGCCCAAAACTACGAAATGGCTGCCAACGCGCGCGACAAAGAGCGCGAAATGATTCAACGCCTCGACGATGCCAAAGCGCAATGGGAAAAAGAGATGCAGGATAATCGCCAAATTGTGGACGAAGAGAAGGTGGCCGAGGTGGTTGCCATGATGTCGGGCGTTCCGGTTCAGCGCATAGCACAGGCCGAGAACCAACGGCTGTTGGAAATGATGAACATTCTGACGGCAAAGGTAATTGGCCAAAACGATGCCGTAACCAAAATAGTAAAGGCCATACAACGCAGCCGCGTGGGGCTGAAAGACCCTAACCACCCCATAGGCACCTTTATGTTTCTCGGGCCTACGGGTGTAGGGAAAACCCACTTGGCAAAAATGCTGGCCGAGTTTCTGTTCGACTCGCCCGATGCCCTTATACGCATCGACATGAGCGAATATATGGAGAAATTTACCGTATCGCGGCTTATCGGTGCACCTCCTGGATACGTGGGCTACGAAGAGGGCGGACAACTAACCGAAAAGGTAAGGCGCAAACCCTACTCGGTGGTGCTGTTAGACGAAATTGAGAAGGCGCATCCCGACGTATTCAACCTGCTGCTGCAAGTGTTGGATGAGGGGCGTTTAACCGATAGCCTGGGGCGGCGAATCGACTTTAAAAATACCATTCTTATCATGACCTCGAACATCGGCACTCGCCAATTGAAAGACTTTGGCAAAGGAGTGGGCTTCCAAACCGAGCAGGTGTCGGATAAAGAGCACTCGCGCAACGTGATACAGAAGGCGTTGAACAGAGCATTCGCACCCGAGTTTTTGAACCGGATCGACGATATAATTATGTTCGATCAGTTGGATAAGGAAGCAATCTACAAGATCATTGACCTTGAACTGAAAGGCTTCTATCTCAGATTGGGGCAACTCGGATACACACTTGAGCTTTCGGAAAAAGCGAAAGAGTTTATTGCCCTGAAAGGCTACGATATAACCTTTGGTGCACGGCCGCTGAAACGTGCCATCCAAAAGTATCTCGAAGACGAATTGGCAGAAATGATTATCCAAGCCACCATAACCGAAGGCGACACGGTAACGGTCGATTTCGACGAGGCCGGGCAGAAAATAACAACGCGAATAAATAATGTAAATTAAGGGGTAAGGCTATATTGCTCAACGAAAACGTTCATTTCAACCCTTAATCGACAGAAACAGCAAGTAGCACTGACAAATATACGCTTCGCGGTTTATAATAAGTCAAAATGTCAGGCCTGTGGGTCTGGCATTTTTTTTGTAAAACAGAGTATAGACAATTTATTTAACAATCATAAAACAATAATAGTTATGCAAAAAGGTACCATCGGTGTAACTACCGACAACATTTTTCCCATCATTAAAAAGTTTCTTTACAGCGACCATGAGATTTTTTTACGCGAACTGGTCTCAAATGCCGTTGACGCTTCGCAGAAGTTAAAAACCTACGCCTCGGTTGGCGAGTTTAAAGGTGAGCTGGGCAACCTGTTTGTTGAAGTAAAACTTGACAAAGAAACCATCACCGTCAGCGACCGCGGTATCGGCATGACAGCCGAAGAGATTGAGAAATACATTAACCAGATTGCTTTTTCGAGCGCGGAAGAGTTTCTCGACAAATACAAAAACGACGCCAACGCCATTATCGGCCATTTCGGGCTCGGCTTTTATTCGGCCTTTATGGTGGCCAAAAAGGTAGAAATTATTACCCACTCGTACAAAGAAGGCGCGACTGCCATGAAATGGAGTTGCGACGGCTCGCCCGAATACACCCTCGAGGAGACAACGAAAGAGAGCAGAGGCACCGACATCATTCTCTACATCGACGATGAAAATAAAGATTTTCTGCAAGAAGCGAAAATAAACGAGCTGCTTACAAAATACTGTAAATTTTTGCCCGTTCCCGTCTATTTCGGCGAAGAGAAAGAGTGGAAAGACGGCAAAGAAGAGCCTACCGGCCGGCCGCGCCAAATAAACGAGCCCCAACCATTGTGGACACGCAAACCAGCTGAATTAACCGACGAGGACTATCTGAAATTTTACCGCGACCTTTACCCCATGAGCGATGAGCCTCTGTTTTGGATTCACCTGAACGTTGACTACCCGTTCAACCTTACGGGCGTGCTCTATTTCCCGAAAATAAAGAACAACATCGACCTGCAGCGCAACAAGATTCAGCTCTATTGCAATCAGGTGTTTGTTACCGACTCGGTCGAGGGCATCGTACCCGAATGGCTGACACTTCTGCACGGGGTTATCGACTCGCCCGACATTCCGCTGAACGTTTCGCGGTCCTACCTGCAAAGCGACTCGAATGTGAAGAAAATCTCGAGCCACATCACTAAAAAGGTCTCTGACCGGTTGGAGGATATTTTCAAAAACGACCGCCCACAGTTTGAAGAAAAGTGGGAAAGTCTCAAAATTTTTGTCGAATACGGAATGTTAAGCGACGAGAAATTTTATGACCGTGCCGCCAAGTTACTGTTGCTGAAAAACGAGGATAGTAAATTTTTCACTCTCGACGAATACAAAACCCTGATAGAGAGCAACCAAACCGACAAAGACGGACAGTTGGTATATCTCTACACCTCGGATAGGGAGGAGCAATACAGCTTTGTTGACCAAGCGAAAGCCAAAGGATACGATGTGTTGGTTATGGACGGGCAGCTCGACTCGCACATGGTGGGCAAGTTAGAACAAAAACTCGAAAAAAGCCGGTTTGTACGCATTGACAGCGACATTGTTGAAAACCTGATCCGGAAAGAGGAGAAGCAAGAGTCGAAACTTGACGAAGAGAAGCGCGACATATTGGCAAGCCTCTTCAAATCGCAGCTTCCGAAAGAGGATAAGCGCGATTTTTCGGTATCGTTCGAGGCTCTCGGAGAAAAGGCATCGCCCGTGTTTATCACGCAAAGCGAATATATGCGCCGCATGAAAGAGATGGCTGCCATGCAGCAGGGCTTCAACTTTTACGGCGAACTGCCCGACAGCTACAATTTAGTGCTTAATACCGACCATGCCGCCATTAAGAAGATATTGAAAGACGAAGAGGATGTCTGCGGCAACGACCTGAAACCCATCGCTTCGGAATTGAAAGGACTGCAAGCGCGTTTAGACGCATTACGCGACAACCAATCGGGCAAGAAAGACGAAGAGATTCCCGTGCAAGAGAAAGAAGACCTTAAAAAAACCGAGCAGGATATAGAGGCCAAACAAACCAAAAAGGAGGCAATCCTTTCCGGTTACGCTGCCACCAATCCCACAATTGGGCAGTTAGTTGACCTTGCGCTACTCTCGAACGGATTGCTCAAAGGCGAAGCCTTAAGCAAGTTTATCAAACGCAGCGTTGATCTGATTTAATAAACCGGACAAATCGCTATACACAAAGCGAGGCTACTCTTTTTCGGAATAGCCTCGCTTTTATTTTCACATACGCACAAAAAAATGTTACTTTCGAACACTAATAATATATTTCTTTCGCTGTAGTTGTGCAGGGTGTAACAACAATTGTAAAGTCCTTATAGCACATTGCGTTACTAAGTTCAATGCAAACGTAATACTCACCTTCTATTAGCTCATACCTCTTCACATCGCCGCGCGCGTCTATTTGCCCATAATTTACCCCGTCAATTTTTACGGTAAATCTCATCGCGGTCGGATTGATCAATTTAAACGTTCCCGTCCCCTCCACCTCGCAAGGTTTTAGGGGTATTACTTTCTCACAACCGGGCAGCAGCATAACAGCCATGGCTGCTACTGCTAAATACTTCGAAACTTGTTTGTTCATCTTATCCTTTTATTAAGCTAACGTGAGTTCAACGTAAGAATAACGCTCGCCACAGGGGTTCGTTGGGGTGGGGTGCAATAACCTCAATAGGCTCTCTTGACACGGGATGTATAAACGACACAGAACGGGCGTGCAGGCTTATGCCACCATCCTTATTGGATCGATCGAAGCCGTATTTCAGGTCGCCACGAATAGGGCATCCCATCGCAGCTAACTGACAGCGTATTTGGTGGTGGCGGCCGGTTTTAAGATCAACCTCTAACAGGTAATACTTGTCGGAACGGGCAACGAGCTTGTAGTGTAGAAGGGCACGTTTGCTGTTCGGCTTCTCGTTAGGGTAGGCGTACGACTTGTTCTGCTTTTCGTTGCGGACAAGGTAATGTTCAAGCGCACCCGTTTCGGCCGGAGGGGCGTTTTTCACAATCGCCCAATAGTGCTTTTCAACCTCTCCATTTCTGAACATCTCGTTCAGCCGCGTCAAGGCTTTACTTGTTTTTGCGAATATTACCGCCCCACTTACGGGGCGGTCTAAACGATGGGTAACGCCTATAAAGACGTTACCCGGTTTATTGTATTTCTCTTTCAACCATCGCGCTACCGTTTCAGAGAGCGGCTCGTCGCCGGTTTTGTCGCCCTGCACAATTTCGGAGGTTGTTTTGTTGACAACGATGATGTGATTGTCTTCGTAAAGAACCGTCATGTAATTACATATTCATACCGCCATCGCAATGAAGCACCTGTCCCGAAACATACGTCGAAAGGTCGGAAGCAAGGAACAAGGCAACATTGGCCACATCGTCGGTAGTACCACCGCGGCGAAGAGGAATGGTTTCGGCCCATTTGGCTTTTACATCGTCGGGCAGTTGGCCTGTCATTTCGGTAATAATGAATCCTGGAGCAATAGCATTGGAACGGATGCCGCGCGATCCCAGCTCTTTAGCCATCGACTTGGCAAGCCCGATCATTCCGGCTTTGGATGCCGAGTAGTTGGCTTGTCCGCCATTGCCCGAAACACCAACCACCGAGCTCATGTTAATGATGCTTCCGCTTTTTTGGCGCATCATTACAGGCGTAATGGCATGAACAAAGTTGAAAGCCGATTTCAAGTTTACGTTAATCACCATATCCCACTGCTGCTCGCTCATGCGCATCATCAGCCCGTCGCGGGTAATGCCTGCGTTGTTTACCAGCACATCGACACGGCCAAATTCTTTTACAATATCGTCTACCACCTTATGCGCATCGTCAAAGTCGGCTGCGTTCGAGGCAAAAGCCTTAACCTTAACACCCAACGCGGCAATTTCGGCTTCGGTAGCCTTGGCGTTATCATCGATAGACAGATCGGTAAAGGCGATGTCTGCCCCTTCGTTTGCAAATTTCAACGCAATTGCTTTCCCGATTCCTCTGGCGGCGCCTGTTACCAACGCCACTTTTCCCTGTAATAGTTTCATAGCTTTATAGTTTTGTATGTTATTTCTGAAATTAGCATTTAATCAAACACCCTCCGGTCGAGTATCCTCCCCCAAAGGCGGTGCAAACCACCAAATCGCCCTGTTTAAAGCGGTTACGATTCTCGGCAAACACCAACGCCGCACTAACCGACCCGGTATTTCCATATTCCTCTATGTTGCTCAATACTTTTTCGTCGGGCAAGTCTAATTGTTGAGCAACATTTTTCAATATCCTCATGTTAGCCTGGTGTCCAATCACGTAGTTAATATCCGACACTTGCAGTCCATTCCGCTCGGCCAACACCCGCACATTGCGAGGCATATAGGTGCAAGCTTGCATAAACACATCGCGCCCGTCTTCCATTATAATGCCCTGCTCTTTGGGGCGCAGGTTTACAGCCTTTGTACTCTTGCTCAAATTGCCCAACCCTTCGGTTATCACATCAACAATACGCGGCTCGTAACGGCCACAGGGCTCGTTCGACATGAAAAATGCCACCGCCGCATCGCCCCATAGGTGTCCTGCCTTGGGGTCGAAGTCGTTGCTGTAGTAACTATTATGGTCGGCGGTAACGACAAGCGCTTTCCTGGCTTTTCCCGAACGGAAAAAAGCGTCGACAATTTCGATGGCGTTAATCACCGACGAACAGGCCGAGGATATGTAAAAAGTTATACAGTTTTCGATATTAAAGGCATGCTGTACTACATGGGCGGGAGTAGCAACCGTATCGCACGGGCTATACGAGGCAGCTATAATAAGGTCAACCTCTTTAATATCGTAAGGCAAATTGGGCAAGGCGTTGTTTACCGCCTCTTTTATCATAGTGTCAATGGTTTCACCTGAAGCTGCTTTTGAACGGGTCTTTATGCCGGTACGCTGTTCGATCCACTCGCTTGTCAGGCCATTCATTTCAAAAAAATAGTCATTATCGACTCTGCCCGATGGCACATAATAACCACTGCTGTTTATATACATTTTTATTTTTTATTAATCTTAAGACCGTTAAATAAGATATTCCGAATGTTCTCTATTCTGGTGTCACGCTCAGTGCCAATCGCATCCCTGATATATGGCACTTCGAGCCCTTTAAAAGCATGGTGCAATACGGTGGCGGTAACCTCAATATCAGGCATGGAGAAAACCTTCTTCTCTATGCCCTCTCTAAGAATCTGCGAAATCATTTGTATGTCAAGTTCGTCAATCTCTTTCCGCTCGCGCTGCACACGCCAAATGTCGCGAAAAAAATCGGCGCGCAACGAACCGTTTCTCGACACCGACTCTTTAATGGCATCTAACCGTGTATAAATGAATGTTATCAGCTTTTCATCGGGTGGAATATTGCTTTCCAGTACATCTTCAAGACTGTGGCGAATGTGGTCGAGTTCTTCCTGCACCACCGCCTGATAAATTTCGTCTTTACTTCTGAAATAGGTATAGAGTGTGCGTCTGCCACGCTTCGAGGCTGTGGCAATATCGTTCATTGTAGTGTTGCGAACACCCATCCTGGCAAACAGTTGCCGGGCGACATCAATTAATAGTTGGCGGGTTTTAGAAATGGTCGATTTCATACAATTTTGCACAAACAGATATTCAGTGTGCAAAATTAGACAAAAAAGCGTTACGGAGAAAGAAGTTAGACGAAAATATTTCAACTATTTTTCCCGGAATGCGAAGATAATATCTCCTCGGGATAAAAACCGTTGTAAAGCGCTGATTTTTATTTGCCATTTACCCCTGCGCTATGTACAAAAAAACTTCCGGAAACATCTGTTTCCGGAAGCATTGTATTGGTTAAGCAGGGGATTATTTCGAGGAAACCCCACACATCTGTCGGTAATTAGTCGTCCATTACGGTTTTGCCTTTCATCATCTGTTTAATAGAATTTTTAAGACCCATATCAACTTTTGTTCCTTCCAAATCGCCTGTAATGTAATTTTCAATATCGGCATAAAACTCTTTTCCACTTCCCCAAAAAAGTTTCGCAACCAAAATATCAATGATACCGGTACGGCCAATAACCTGATCAACTATTTTGTTCGGGGTATACGCGCCACAAGTCATTGTGCGAAAATCAATCTGGTCATCGGCAGGTGTTAAGCCGATTATCAGACCGTGATAAGCATTCTTTTTAACTGATATGTAGTCGGTTGTTTCACCGGTAAAAAACTTCTTCATACCGGAATCGGCTTTGTGAAATTCAACTTTGTATTTTTCTCCAAATTTTTTGTTGATTTCTTCGCAAGTTTGCTCAATAGTTCCCATCTCGCGCTTGATTTTGTAAATGTCAGACATTTTTTTGTTTTTAAGTGGTTATTAATCAGTGTTTTTTCAATTGTGCGATTTCGACCGGAAAGTTATAAAAATTTTCTCACAATCTATCTAAATTTTTCAAGAAATAATCAAATAAAACACAGCTACACTCTAAACACCCTCGCGCTGTAGGGTAGCATATCGAAAAACACTCGCCGGTCGGGGTTTAAATCAGCCGCAACCTGCTCACCTGTCAGCAAGTCGGTCATTATGCGTTTCTCTCCCACTTCAATCCCGATATGTTCAAAAGCATAAGCCGGAATATTTACCCCCGTAGCAGCCGCTTCCGCACCAAAGTTTACACACACCAATAGTATATCGCTGCCCAAGTGGCGGAAAAAGGCATACTGCCTGTCGCAGTTAAATGAGTCGTTGTAGAAATTCGCGTACATCAGGTCGAAGAACTCTCCCTCGCTAATGGCCGGCTCTGTGCAGCAAAGGTTCAGCAACTTTACATAAGCATTGCGTAACGCCCGCTCATTGTCCGCTAGCTTGGCACCATCAAACGCGCCGTTGTTGCGCCAATTGCGTATCGAAGCAACTGTCCAATAGTCGAAAATAGTGGTGCGCCCATCGCAACCACTGAAACCCTCTTCGTCCATTCCGCGCTCGCCCAACTCTTGTCCCGCGTAAATCATAACCGGATTGGTGTTTATGACAGCAGCCACCACCATAGCCGGAAAGCCTTTTCGCGCGTCGGCAGCGAAAAAGTCGCTCGCTATGCGCTGCTCGTCATGGTTTTCCATAAAGTTGAGCATCTGTGCCTGTATCCCCTCGTTGGCCTGCCAGCAGTGAGTAATTTCAGTTGCCCAAGTGTGCCCGCAAACCACCCCACGCAGGGTATCGTAAAGGCCCACCTTATCGTAAAGGTAATCGAAATGCCCCTCCGACAAAAACTCACGATAGCGGTTGCTTTCGTAAATTTCAGCAATAAAAATAATATCCGGAAAAAGCTCTTTCACTCTCGGAATCGACCATTCCCAAAAGGCAACAGGCACCATCTGCGCCATATCGCAACGAAATCCGTCAACCTGCTTGTCTGCCCAGAAAAGCAAAATATCAAGCATTTTTTTCCATGTATCGGGAATGGGCTCGAAAACACCCACGCCACCGCCAAGATAGTCGACCCCGTAATTTAATTTTATGGTTTCGTACCAGTCGTTACGGTTCGGCGACGCACTAAATACATCGTTACCCGTAGCTTTGGCGGGAAACTCGCTATACTCCCCTACCGACTTGTCGGAAAACAAATCGAAGTGCGGCGCAAACGGGCTTTGAGTAATGTAATAAAAGTTGTTTTGGTTGCTAAACCCAACCGAAAGCTCATCACCTTCGCCCAAGTCGCGCACCCCTCCGGGTTTAGCATCCGAGCCATATTGGCGTGCTACGTGGTTGGGTACAAAATCGATGATTACCTCCATCCCCTCATTGTGGGTACGCTCAACAAGCGCCTCAAACTCGGACATACGGCCGGCAACATTGTCGGCCAAATCGGGGTCAACATCGTAGTAGTCCTTAACGGCATAGGGCGACCCGGCAATGCCCTTTACCACATCAGGATGGTCGGTTGCTATGCCATAGGCCGGATAGTTGGTTTGGGTAGCATGCTCAATAATGCCGGTGTACCAAATGTGAGTCGTACCCAACTCGCCAATGGCCTTCAAAGCGGTGGGGGTAAAAGCCGAAAACTTTCCGGATCCGTTTTCGCCGATCGTTCCGTTCTTAACACATTTGCCGTTATCATTCCCAAAAAGGCGCGGCAACACCTGGTATATAACCATTTTCTTTTTTGCTTTCATAACTTATGCGAATTAATAGTTAAAACTATATTGCTCAATATATATGTTCAATAAATTTAGTCGTTTTTCGTGACTCGGCATAATCAAAGCAAGCTTTGCTTCTGCTCTCGCTACTTAAAACGTTCTTTTAAATTCGACAACCTGCTGCGCGAAGTCTTCGACTTCTTGCGTTCCTTTTTGCCAATCCAACTACTAATTGGCATCAATCTCTATTTATGGCACGCTAAAAAACACCCGTTCCATAATCCGTATCAGTTTTCACCTTTGCCGTTTTGGGCAAATATAACTTTTTATTTCTTTATTATAATAATTCCGCCCGATATTAACACTTTGGGCTAGTAAATGCGTATATTTGCAGAATAAAAAATCTCACACTCAAATTGCTATGTCAAATTTGCGTTTCAATGCTGTAAAAGAGGCGACTAACCGCAAACCCGTTGAAGCGGTATCGCCCGGAATAAAAACATCGGAGTATTACGGGTCAAAGGTATTTGGCCGGAAGGCAATGGAAAAATACCTATCGAAAGAGACCTACCGGTTAATAACCGAGTCAATCGACAACGGCACTACCATACCTCGCAAGGCGGCCAACCACGTAGCCGCGGGTATGCGTATGTGGGCTATGGAGCGCGGAGTTACGCACTATACCCACTGGTTTCATCCGCTTACCGACGGCACAGCCGAAAAGCACGATGCCTTTATTGAAACCGACGACGATGCCGGTGTAATTGAAGAGTTCAGCGGAAAAATTCTGGCACAGCAAGAGCCCGATGCCTCCAGTTTTCCCAACGGTGGTCTACGCAACACCTTCGAGGCACGCGGCTATTCGGCCTGGGACCCCTCGTCACCGGCATTTATTATTGACGATACGCTCTGTATCCCTACCGTATTTATCTCGTACACAGGCGAAGCGCTCGACTATAAAACCCCACTGTTAAAATCGCTCGAAGCGTTAAACAAGGCGGTAAAAGAGGTGTGCCACTTCTTCGACCCCGGGGTAAAGAAAGTTACCACCTTTCTGGGTTGGGAGCAAGAGTACTTTTTAGTTGACGAGGCGTTATGCGCTGCACGTCCCGACCTGTCGCTTACGGGACGCACGCTGATGGGGCACGAAAGCGCCAAAAACCAACAACTGGAAGACCATTACTTCGGCTCCATTCCGCAACGGGTGCAAGAGTTTATGAAAGAGCTTGAGTTTGAAAGCTATAAACTGGGAATCCCCGTCAAAACACGCCACAACGAAGTGGCACCGAACCAGTTCGAGTTGGCCCCCATATACGAAGAGGCCAATCTTGCGGTTGACCATAATTTGGTGGTTATGGCACTGATGAAACGGGCAGCGCGTCGCCACAATTTCAAGGTGTTGCTGCACGAAAAACCCTTTAAAGGTGTTAATGGGTCGGGCAAACACTGCAACTGGTCGTTTGGCACTGACACGGGAGTTATGCTGCTGTCGCCCGGAAAAACCCCACACGAGAATCTGCAATTCATCACATTTATAACCAACATACTAGTTGCCGTCCATAAACACAACGCGCTGCTAAAAGCAAGTATATCGTCGGCCACCAACGCCTACCGTTTGGGTGGCGGCGAAGCGCCGCCTACCATTATATCGGTCTTTCTGGGGTCGCAAATCAACGAAATATTAGACAGGTTCGAAAAAAGCTCATCGAAAGATGCCATTGTGGTCGATGACAAAAAAGAGTTGAACTTAGGTGTAGGTCAAATTCCCGAAATATTGCTCGACAACACCGACCGCAACCGCACCTCTCCGTTTGCTTTCACCGGCAACCGGTTCGAGTTCAGAGCGGTAGGATCATCGGCAAGTTGCGCTACGGCACTCATTGTGCTCAACTCGGCCGTAGCGGCGCAGTTAGCCGACTTCAAAAACGACATTGAAGCGTTGGTTAAGGCAGGAAAATCGAAAGAAGAGGCTATTTTTGAAACACTCAAACGCTACCTGACACAATCGAAAGCCATCCGCTTCGATGGCAACGGCTACAGCGACGAGTGGCGAAAAGAGGCCGGAAAAAGAGGCCTTGACTGCGAAACAAGCGTGCCGCTTATCTACGATGCCTATACCAAAGCCGAAACGATAAAAATGTTTGCCGATACGCAGGTGATGAACGCCAAGGAGTTGCATGCCCGTAACGAGGTAAAATGGGAGATATACACGAAAAAGGTGCAGATAGAGGCTCGCGTATTAGGCGATCTTTCACAAAACCACATCCTCCCCGTTTGCATGCGCTACCAAACACTGCTGCTTAAAAATGTGGCTCATACAAAAGCCCTCTTCCCTGAAGAGGAGTATAAAATTATGGCCGTTGAGCCACTCAACATCATATCAAGCATTTCGCGCCATGTCGGCGAAATCAACGCGCAAGTGCGCATGATGAACGAAGCCCGCAAAAAAGCCAATGGTATTGAAGACGCGCGCGAAAAGGCCATTGCCTATCACGATAATGTAGTGCCGTTTCTCGACAAAATACGTTGCCACATCGACCGCCTGGAGCTGTCGGTCGACAACGAAATGTGGCCGCTACCCAAGTACCGGGAGTTGTTGTTTGTACGCTGATTAACCCACTATAAAGCAGAAAGGTTGCCTCTCCAGGCAACCTTTTTTGTGCTACATCCCGAAGAGGCCGTTATAAAGCCAGTATCTTTTTTCTTCCTGCATATACACATACACCCCGGATTGCTTCGTTGCCTCCGCTCCTCGCAATGACAACAAAAAACCTACTCCATAACTTTCAAAAGATTAAGGATTTTTCCTTTTATATCGGTATTTTGCATAAAGCCGGTAAACTGCTCGGCACCTGGACCAAAGGCATATACCATAACGGGGATACCCGTGTGACCGTTCGAAACAAATTTAACCTCGACCTGATTATCAGGGATGCTTCCGCCCGTAATTGCCATGCCGCCCGTTTCGTGGTCGGCCGTAACCACCACAAGCGTATTGCCGTCTGCACGGGCAAAATTGAGCGCGCGGCGCACAGCATTATCAAAATCGATAACCTCGGCCACTACCCCATCGGTTTTGTTTCCGTGTGCCTGCCAATCAATTTGCGAACCCTCAACCATCAGGAAGAAGCCCCGCGCGTTTTCGCTCAACGCCCGAATAACCTTCTCCGTTGCCTGCGGAAGCATATCACCGCGCCCCTCAAGCATTGATGGCATACCATCGGGAGCAAGCAAAGCGACAATCTTAGCCGATTTTGACTGCACCAACTCGTCAAGATTGTTGGCGATAGCATACCCGTTATCGGACAACTCGTTTAACAGTTGACGACCGTCACGGCGCTCATCGAAATACTTTCGTCCTCCGCCCACAAAAATGTCGGGGCTGTAAGTCACAAAATCGGCGGCAATATCGTAGTGCTTGCTTCGGTGCAACTGGTGTGCTACAAACGAGGCGGGAG
>JGI994J12354_10004288_pt1 | contig 12904 bp, 10 predicted proteins | sample IntmicLarv3ML3BL_FD_12354 | JGI IMG/M metagenome (IMG submission 12354)
AGAGGTCAGGGGACTCCGTCCCCTGAAACCCCTGCCAAAGGGATTAAATCCCTTTGGAATCCCTACTTTTTCGCCTCACGGCGGGAATGTTTTTTATTTAATGTAAAGAAATCCCATAATGGGGATGCTTAAGGGGATCGGAGCCGTTTTCCGCCAGTAGCTCAGGTTCGCTTTGCTCACCACCTCCTGGCCTCTCCCCAGAAAATCCCAATTTAGGGTTGACAGGGATTTGATTAGGTTGTATAATTACCAATTGTGTGGGGCTGTTCCACACCAAAATAGAAAATGAAAGGAGGCGCCCAGATGATGATCAATAAGTTCCGTGCAGTTCTCAATGCGAACATTGTATGGGAGAGCTATGCGCTCAATGGGCTGAATTTTCTGCGCCTCCGTCCAGGTCTGCGCCCCTAGCAGGGGATGAAGACTGTTCTGGCCGCCGGCGTACGCAAGTGCTCCGGCGGTTTTTTTGTGTGATTGTGATCCCCATGATGGGGTGAAAGGAAGTAGATACTATGCAGACAAGACGCATGCGGTTGATGCTGTCGTTGATCCGGGACAATGCCCGATACTATGTGCGGGCGCTGGCCGGAACTGTTTTCAGCGTGGTGATCGGGCTGATTACGCCGTTGATCATCGCGGAGACGGTGGATGCGATCATCGGCAACAATCCGCTTACCGCGCCTGATTTTCTGGTGCGGATGTTTGAGAGAATCGGCGGCAGGGAGTACATGGCGCAAAACCTGTGGATCATGGCAGTGATCCTGATGGGACTGAGCCTGATCCGAAGCGCATTTATGTATATGCGGGGCCGTTCCACCGCCCAGGCTGCGGAGCAGGCTGCATTGGATCTGCGCCAACGCCTGTACGGGCACCTGCAACGCCTTTCGTATAACTATCACGTGAAGGCGGAAACGGGCGATCTGATCCAGCGCTGCACATCCGATGTGGAGACGACGCGCCGGTTTCTTGCCGGGCAGCTTATGGAAGCGATCAACTCTCTGCTGCTGATCGTGATTGGCGTGGTGATCCTGTTTTCGCGGAATGTGGGCCTGACGCTGGCATCCACGGTGATAGTAATTCCGCTGTTCCTGTTTGCGTTTTTGTTTTTCCGGTTGGTGATCAAGTATTTCCGCATCTCAGATGAGGAGGAGGGAAAGCTCAGCGCGGTATTGCAGGAGAACCTGACCGGTGTGCGCGTGGTGCGTGCCTTTGGTCGGCAGCGCTATGAGGCGGAGAAGTTTGATAAGCGCTCCGCAGTACTGTGTAAGAAAAACGATAAGCTCCTGTGGCTTCTGGCGGTGTACTGGAGCGTATCGGATCTGCTGGCCATGGCCCAGGTGGGCGTGAGCCTGCTTGTGGGCATCATTTATGCGTCCAGTGGCGCGATTACGGTTGGTACGCTGTTGATTTTTATCAGCTATATCGGCATGATCCTCTGGCCCGTGCGGCAGCTTGGCCGCATCCTCGCGGACGCGGGCAAGGCACTGGTATCGCTGGAGCGTCTGGATGAAATCCTGCGCCAGCCGCCGGAGACGGACGGTGAGAATACCAGCCGGCCGGACCTGTCCGGGGATATTGTGTTCGAGGACGTGAGCTTTGCCTATGAAGAGAAGCATCCGGTGCTGGAGAAAGTATCCTTTACCGTGAAGGCAGGGGAGACGGTTGCTTTCCTGGGCGCAACGGGCTGCGGAAAATCGACGCTCATGTACCTGCTGCAAAGGTTGTATGAGCCCACTGGGGGGCAAATCACCATTGGCGGGCATCCTCTTGCCCAGGTGGAGAAGCACCACCTGCGCAGTCACGTTGGTCTGGTGCTTCAGGAGCCATTTTTGTACAGCAAAACCATCCGGGAGAATGTGGGCATTGCCAGAAGAAACACGACGGATGAGGAAATATTCGAGGTGGCGCGGGTGGCGCAGGCGGATACGTTTATCCGTCAGAGCGAGAAGGGCTATGATACCCTCGTGGGGGAACGCGGTGTGACGCTGTCTGGCGGACAGAAGCAGCGCGTGGCCATTGCCCGCACATTGATGAAAGAAAACAACATCCTTATCTTTGATGATTCTCTGTCTGCCGTAGACACGCAAACAGATGCAGCCATCCGTGGGGAGCTGGCTCATAAGCGCAAGGGTGTGACAACGTTTATCATCTCCCACCGGGTGACGACGCTGGCGGAGGCGGACCGTATTTTTGTGCTGGATCAGGGGCGGATTGTGCAGGAGGGCACCCATGAGGAGCTTATCCAGCAAACCGGCCTGTACCAACGGATTTATGATATTCAAAGCGCGATGGAAGAGGAGCTTGGCACGGGCACGGAAGAAACCGCGTAAGAGAGGTGAGGCTTTATGCAGGGTTGGGAAGAGAAAGACTATTCAGACCATTTTGACATGTCACTGTGGCGCAAGCTGTTGGGGTATGCCAAACCATATCACAAACACCTAATAGCGATTGCGGCGCTTATGGGGCTGTCGGCGCTATTGGATATACTGTTTCCGCAGATGACGCGGTATGCCGTTGATAATTTCATCGCCAGTGGTACCACAGAAGGTTTTTTAGGGTTCTCACTGGTGTACATCGGCATGGTGGCAATCCAGAGCATTTCCATTTACTTTTTTCTGCGTCTGTGCGGGAAAACGGAGGTGGGCGTGTGCTATATCATCCGCAAGCTTGGCTTTGAGCGGCTACAGGAATTGCCGTTTAGCTACTATGACCGCACGCCCGTAGGCTACATCATGACGCGCATGACCAGTGACGTCCAGCGCCTGGCGGATACAATTGCCTGGTCGCTCCTTGACTTGTGTTGGGGGTCGTTCTATATCATTTTTGCGGCCATTGCCATGTTCATGCAGCATTGGAAGCTGGCAATGATCCTGGTGCTTATCGTTCCATTGCTGGCGGTGGTAAGCTGGCAGTTTCAAAAGCGCATCCTGAAAAGCTACCGGGAGGTGCGCAAGACGAACAGCCAGATCACCGGCGCGTTTAATGAGGGGATCATGGGCGCCAAAACCACAAAGACGCTGGTGCGGGAGGAGGCCAACTACGAGGAGTTTACGGTGCTGACGGGAAAGATGCGCAAATCCTCCGTGCGGGCGGCCACACTGTCAGCCATTTACCTGCCCATCGTGATATCAATGGGCATGCTGGCCACGGCATATGCGCTGTGGAAGGGTGGCTACGATGTGTTTACAGGCGTGATTTCCCTGGGGACGTTGCAGGCGTTCATCACGTATACCATTACGCTCTTTGAACCGATACAGCAGATCGCCCGCATCTTTGCGGAGCTCCAGTCCGCTCAGGCAGCGGCGGAGCGCGTGATGACGCTCCTGGAGACGGAGCCGGAGATCAAGGACACGCCGGAGGTCATTGCGGAATACGGCGATAGCTTCTCGCCCAAAAAGGAAAACTGGCCGCCCATTCGGGGAGACATCACGTTTGACCATGTTTCCTTCAAATATAAAGAGGGCGAAGCGGTGCTGACGGATTTTACCCTTGATGTGAAGGCGGGGCAGACCATCGCGCTGGTAGGGGAAACAGGCAGCGGAAAATCAACGGTGGTCAACCTTGTCTGTAGGTTTTATGAGCCGGAGGAGGGCGCTGTAAAGATTGACGGCGTGGACACGCGGGAACGCTCGCAGCTATGGCTACAGGCCAATCTGGGATACGTGCTGCAAAGCCCGCACCTGTTTAGCGGCACCATTGCCGATAACATTCGCTACGGCCGACTGGATGCGACGGATGAGGAAGTCAAGGCCGCCGCAATCATGGTGGGTGCGGATGCGTTCGTTCAGCGGTTGGAGAAGGGGTACGATACGGATGTGGGCGAGGGAGGAAACCGCCTGTCCACAGGAGAAAAGCAGCTGATCTCCTTTGCCCGGGCCATTTTGGCGGATCCGCGGATCTTTGTGTTGGATGAGGCCACTTCCTCCGTAGACACGGAAACGGAGCAGAAGATACAGGCTGCCATTCGCGAGGTGCTCAAGGGGCGCACGTCCTTCATTGTGGCGCATCGCCTGTCCACCATTCGCTCTGTGGACCGCATTCTGGTCATTGAGGATGGCAAGATCATCGAGGATGGCAGCCATAAGGAATTGCTGAAAAAGCGGGGCGAATATTATAACCTGTATACCCACCAGTTCCGGGAGGAGCAGGAGAAAAGAGCGCTGGCTGGGGAGGCGGGGAGGGTGTTGTCAGGGGACTCCGTCCCCTGAAACCCCTGCCAAAGGAACTAAGTCCCTTTGGAATCCCTTCTTGCCTCACGGCAGGGAGGGGATTTTTATAAAAAAATAAAGAATCCCTAGGATGGGATTCTTAAGGGATATTATCCCAGCGCGCACTTTCCTATAGATAGACCGCGTTGGTGTAGGCCCGTCTTCCCTGTGCGTCTACTACCGTCGCGCGGATAAACCGTTCATCGCCCACAATGTCATAGGAGGCCTCTGTCAGCGTGCCCGCGTCTCTCGGCGCTCGCCACATTCCGCAGCGCCTGCCCGCGCTGGAAAAGCAAATGGTATCCGCAGGCGATGTTTCAATATGGATCCGGTTGTCCTTCACATAGAGCTGTTTAATTTCCGGACCAGAGGAACAGTAAAATGCTCCTGCCCTCATGGCTGCAAAAAGCGCGTCATAAGTCAGTTCCGGAAGCTTGAACACGGTATAGCCGCCAAAGCTATCGCTTTTCGGCGAGAACATTGCCTCGTCATTGTGGTTATCATCCGTGGATACACAATGCAATCGGCTTCCGCTGCGGAGCATATCGTCATAGGCATACGCCTCATAGCCGAAGGCACGCTCCTGATCACAATTGTAGTTATATACCTCCATGGCAAACAGTCCCCGGAGCCGCGTGTAGTCCTCATAGGTCTGCAGGGACCAGCCCGGATGGTTGTAGCAGGCCAGGAACCCGTCTGCGTTCATCCTTGCGATGTACGCATTGAGCGCGTCCGTATCCTCATAGGCAAAATCCGGCTTTTCCGGCGTGTATCCCTGCCGCTGCGTGGGCCTCGTATCGTAAAAATTGATATGCCACGTTTTTAGGAAAGTAAAGCCCACGCAATCCGCACGCTTCTGGTTGAGTCCGAATTCAAAGCCCGCGATGGGCAAAAAGGTTAAGTCCACAAGCGCTGGGTGCCAGCCATAATACCAGTGGTCTGTGTTGGCCACAATGGCATATCCCTGCTGTTGATACGCCTGCTTCATCTCCTCGGGAGATAATGCTCCATCCGAAAACCGGGTGTGCGAATGCAAATTTGCCTTGTAAAACTGCCCTTCCAGGGGCAAAAGAGAGCAATCCTTCATTTTGTTCTCACAATCCAATGCATTATTGAGGGTAGACATAGCGGACGAGCTGTCCATCGCCCCGAATGATCTCAAGCCCATTCGGGACAGAACGGACATCCTGGATCCCTTCGCCTTTCCTGGAAGCACAAATTACGTTGACAAATCGCGCAGCCATACCGAGCTTTTTTTCCAGTAGGTACGGCAGGGTCTTCACCGAAGGATTGTCTGGTCCATGGGCTGTGGCATACTGGGTCTGTGCCTCCGTCACTGGGAACACATCCAGGCAATTTCCGCCCTCGGTTTGCCATGAAAAACGCAAAACTGCGCTTTCAGGTTCATGCATGGTTACGCCTTGCAAATATTGGCCCGGTCCTTCCCAAGCCCATTTCGGCATGTGGCCGCAGGGTGCCGGCGTATGTTCAAGCGTTCCTTTTCCATGCAACGTCCAGACAATCTCCCGGGCCTCAGGCAGCGTCACGTCAAAGCAGTCCACAAAGAAATCACCGTACCAGCGCACGTTCCGGCGGAACACGGCACCCGCATATGCCTCGTCCGACCATTGTTTGATGGTGAACGAATCCAGCATCTTATAGGAACCATCCCACGCTGTTTCGGCAATCAGCTCCACAAATTCTTCGTTTTTCGTATATGAAACTACGCGGCAATCCGTGGGCGGATGGTTTTGCCCGTCAATGCAAACCGTATTGTGGGCCGCAGTGTTCTTATAATATGCGTAATGCAGCGGCGCGCCATATTGGGAGGTGCCCATATCTGGTGCAATGTACTCCCCAAAGGCGACAAAATGCAACCCCCAGCCTGTCATAATGGTCATGCTCCCCGCCATAGGGGGAATGCTTCACCAGCAGATAGCGGCCGTCCGGCCCATGCATGGTGGTCAGTCCCGAGCTATGCACCTCGCCCCCGTGGTAGTCCTCCTGCGGTGCAGGCGAAACCTCGGGCAGTACCTCCACCCCATCGAAGAATGAATAGCGGTTCATTCGCTCATGCTCCGCATATGCCATATGCAGGATTCGGGCAAAATCCATGTCCTTGGTTTTTGCAAACGCCAGCTCATAAAGGTTTCCGGTTCCCGCAAAGCCACCTCTGCCGAGCGTGGAATCATTCAGCAGCGGTAGCAGGTTGTTTGGTTGCAACATGCGGAGCGGAAACTTTAGCACCTCTATGAAGCGGGGAATTTTGAAAAAGCTATAAGGCGTTTGTGCCGCAAAACGTTCAAAATCGATGAACTGTTCCATGGCATAGAAATGGTATCCCGGCGTGCCTTCAAACCAGAAACCATCCGAGAGAACCGCGTGCTCCAACTGGTAATGGAGTCCATACGGCGTATCCAGCGCGAAGGTGATATACCGGGGCTCATCAAGCAGGATGCCCAGAATCCCCAGGGCCGAGCTTACAATGCACTCATGGTTGTGGATTTGATCGGAGCGTTGTCCCATCAAAAATTCTGCGGCGCAATGCAGCAGATCACGTTCAATCAGGGCGCAATCATCTTCGCTGAGTTCCTCACGGATAATATCGTAAGCCGATGCCAGTCCCTTGATCCACATGGAATCACAGAGGGTTTGCGCGTTTGCTTTGCCTGGGTTGTTGTACGGAATGCCTCCGTGTACCTCATACCCGGGGTATCGTTTTGCATAATCGACCAAAATGTTTCTGGCCAGATCCAGATCATCGGCCTCGCCCAGCAGCAAATACCGCAGCGCTGCCGCCGTACACGCATGTTCATTGACGCTGTTCAAAGCGCGCCACCATGCGCCCGCATAGGGTTCTCCCGTGAGCATCTCTCCATCTACCGGACAGCGGTACGCATCCGGATTGGAGATGTCAAACTCCAACACCACGGAGTGCTTCGGACACGCAAAAAAGCCGGTCCATGTGGCAATGCCGGTTTCAGGAATGCGGTAATGCTCCCGTACAGGCTGAATCTGCTGGGTAAGCTCATCCAAAATGCCCGGCTCCCGCTGTAGCCTCGCCCGAAAGGCCACCACCTGGTCCGCAGTAAATTGATGCATTAAAGGTTTCCTCCCTGCCTTATTACCCTTTTACAGCACCTGCTGAAAGTCCTGCAATAAACTGTTTATGCGTAAATGAATAGATGATCAATACCGGCACCAGCGCAATGGACGCGCCGGCCAGCATAATGTGCCACTCCGCCGCCGCATTTGCGGAATATTTGAGCTGAACAACTGCCACGGTGAGGGTACGCAGCTTGCTGTTACCAATGCTCATGATGAGTGAGGTAATGTAGTCATTCCAGGCCGAGCGGAAGGAGAAGAGCATCACCACCGCAAGGATGGGACGGATCATCGGCAGGATCATGATGTAGAACACCTGAAAAGGGGTACAGCCATCAATGAATGCCGCTTCATCCAATTCTCTTGGCACGGACCTGATAAAGCCGTTGATCAAAAATACGTTGGCCGCCTGTCCACCTGTCATGACCAGGGCCAGCGCGCTTAGGTTTTTTGTCATGCCCAGGCGGTTAAACAGCAGGAAAAGCGGATAAATCGTGACGGAGCCCAGGGATATGAACATGAACGCCATGTACATGCTCTGTATCAGCTTTTTGCCAGGGAAATTCCGCCGCGCAAAGACATAACCTGCCATGGACGCGGTGCATAGGGCCAGGATGGTTACGGTACTCGCCACAATAACGGAGTTTAGCGTATATCGGCCAAAATTGCCGTGACGGAACGCAACCTGATAGTTGGAAAACATCCATTCTTTGGGCAGGAAGCTTCCGCCTAAGGTAAGCTCAAAATTGGTTTTCGCCGAGCCCAGCAGCGCATAGGCCACCGGGTATAGGGTGAATAAAATCAGCACAATCAGAAAGACCCACTTGAGTAACAGCCCCGGAAGATCGTGCGCCGTGAATTTTTTCTTTTCTACCACACCATCTGCCTCCTTGGTTTCCATACTCTCCCATTTTCCAGGGTGTTTTGTTTAGTAAATATCGTCCAGCTTTTTGGAAATTTTCATATACCCCATGGTAATCAAGCCAATCATTGCGGCTGCTACCACGCTGACCGCCGCGCCATAGCCGTATTGCGGACGGAAGGCCGCCGAATCGGACATGGGATAATAAAGCTGGTAAATATATAGGAACATTACCTTTGTGGCATTGAATGGGCCACCTTCCGTGAGGACCATGATGCTTGCCATATCCTGAAAGGCATTGATGATTGCCAGCATCAAAATCACTTTCAGCACCGGGCCCAACAGGGGAATGGTAATCCTGAAAAAACGGGTGACGGAGGTCGCCCCGTCCAATTCCGCGCTTTCATACATTTCGGGAGAGATCTGTTGCAATCCCGCCAGAAAATAAACCATGTAATTACCAAGGCCGCCCCACACGGCCACGATAACAACGGTTGTCATCGACAAATCGCGCCCCAGCCAGTTTAGTGGGCGCTGAATAATCCCCGCATTGATGAGCATGTGGTTGATTTCACCATTATACACATTGAAAAGCAGGTAGAACACCAACGACATTACGGCGGAGGACATGATCGTGGGGCTAAAAATAACCGCCTGGGCGCCAGCGTATAGGCGCTTGGGGTTGTTCAGCAGCATTGCCGCCATCAGCGCCAGCGGAATCACTATGATGATCTTTCCGACAGCGTACACAAGGGTATTGACAACGGAGGTCCAAAATAGAGGATCTCGGGTAAACACGCGTATAAAGTTTTCCAGGCCCACAAACTTTGCTGCTGTGATGCCGTTAAAATCATATAGCATGTATTGCAGTGCCCACACCACTGGATACACTGAAATCAGCAAAAACAAGATCAAATTAGGAAAAAGCATTAGATAGCTTTGAATGTACCCCTTGCCTTTCGCATTTCTCTGCACCAACAAGAACACCTCTTTCATAGGAAAGCGTCTTTTGAAAAAGGTTCGGGAACCTGAGGCGTAATGCCTACGGCTCCCGAACCAATAGGTTTCAAAACGAACGCTTAGTTGGCCGTGTTTGCGGGATCGCTCGCAACGAAGTTCGGATACTGAACCTGAACATTCAGGCCATCCGCAATGCTCTTCTCATACGCAGCCTGGTAACGAACGTTCAGGTCTGCAATGACGGCATCCAGATCCGTGGCAATACCGAAGATGTACTCGCTGAACGCCACGCCCCAGTCGTTGCCTTCCGGCACGATGTTCTGCGGCTCGATGGGCCAGATTTTATCGGTGGGCTGGATGCCCATGAAGGGAACCTTTTCGATGGCGGCCGGGGTCTTTGCATTGGCGATGACAGTGGACACAACGGATACGCCGTAGCCACCCTCGTAGTATGCGATCAGGTTGTCCAGATCGTAGAGGGCCTCAAGCACGCGGAATCCCTTGTCAGGATCCGGGCAGTTGGTGGTCATGATATACCAGTAGCCGGCGTTCAGGCGCTGGGAACCGGTGATCTCGCCCGATATGGTGGGGAGCTGGGCATACTGCCAGTTGATCTCGGTGGGGAACTGGTCGGTATACACGCCAACCTCGGAGTGGTTGTAGGTCATGTACATAGCGATCTTGCCATCAGCAAACTGTGTGCGGAGGGGATCGATGTTCAAGGACTCACAGCCCGGGAACGCCGCATCGGCCGCCCAGATCTCGTGCAGCGCTTCGATGTAGGGCTTCCAGGAGGCGAAGTCAAACTCGCCGGTCACAAAGTCAAAGCCCTGGTTGTTGGGGGCGCCGTCCAGCTGGGGCATAACGTTGACGCCGCGCTGGAAACCGGACATGGGGTTGGCCAGGGGCAGAGCAAAACCGTAAATGCCCTCGCCGCCCAGTTCTTCGGTGACGCGGATGGAGTATTCCACCATTTCCGCAACCGTCGTCGGCGGGCCAGAGATGCCTACGCGATCAAAGATGTCCTGATTGTATACCAGGCGGAGCGTCGTGCCTGTGGCCGGAAGGGAGAAGATTTTCCCATCGAACATGTTGCGGCCTTCGATGAACATACTGCTATCGAAGATTTCGCGCATTTCGTCGGAGAGGTACTCGTTGATGTACGCAAGCTGGCCGCGCTGCCGGAGCATATCGGACTGCGCATCGCCATTGCCGACGTAGATGGACGGCAACTCATTGGTGCTCGACGCAATTTCGATTACCTGATTGTAGTTGTCCGTGTACATTTCATAGATGACGTTGATGTCAGGATTTTCCGCATTGAATTTTTCCACCAGTGCGGTCATAAATTCCTGATCATGGCGATCCTTCGTCCATACGGTAATGTCTGTAACTTCCTCGGATGCGAAAGCCGGAAGGGAAACGGCACCAAGTACGCATACGGAGATCAGCAGCAGGGACAATATTTTGCGAATCTTCATTTTGGGTCTCCTCCTAAGAATTTTCTATATTGTGGCTTTTCAGCCAAAATATCCTATTCACCTTTGGGTTGGGCAATATAGCAAGCGTCAATCAACATTGCGCTATCGTTTGCTTCCATGGATTCATTATACAGCAAATCATGTAGATGTCAACAGGAAAAAGGTTTTTTTTTGTACTCTTTGTTATAGAAGCGTGTGCTATTCTTTGCATTTTACGGAAGAATGAGCTATTTTATTTAGCGTAGCGTTCATTTTTGGCCTCTGTTATATACGATTTTTCCGTTGTATGAACTTGTTTTTACGCAATTTTGCGTAATGCGTTGACAAGTTGCGCAAAAAAGATATATGATAGGTGTATCATTGCTTGTATATTGGAGAATAGATTTATGAAAGTAACGCTGCAAACCATCGCCGCACGCCTTAACGTCGCGCCTTCCACTGTGCAGCGTGCACTATCCGGAAACGCGGGCGTAAGTAGCGAGCGCCGCAATGCAATCCGCCGGGTTGCCGAAGAAATGGGCTATATCCCCAATTTCCACGCCTCCTCCCTGAAGCGTGGCACCAAGCGTATTGCCGCCATATTGCCCGATACGGACACTGCTAACCGCTATTTTGCCGCATATCTTTGGAAGGGTATTCATCAGCATGCAACTGAGGTATCTACCCTGAATTTGGAAATTCTTGAATGTCCCTACTCCATTTCTCCCGATGAACATCTGCAAGTGGTCGAGAAAGTGGCTCGGGGCGAGTATGGCAGCATTGACGGCATTATTACCCGGGGCACCACTGGCGCAAAACTGGAAGGCACGCTGGCTTCGCTGCATGACAAAGGCATCCCCATTGCGCTGATCGGTTCAGACATTGCCAGCCAGAAGAGGCTTTATTGCGTAAAAAATTATGAGGAGATGCAAGGAAAAATCGCTGCGGATTTGTTGATTCAATTCGGTTCCATCCGCAAGCAACGCAAGATAATCGTCTGCGGGAACTTTTCCGGCCTGGACCAGTATAACAACGCCAGAGGATTTGAACGGCGTATTTGGGAGAGCAAATTGCCCATTGACATTCTAATGGTTTCCTATGTCGATGATCCGTCCATGGCGATTCCTACCATCCAGAAAGAACTGGAAAGCAACAGTCCCGTGTATGCAATCTACGCATGCTCCACCCGGGGAACAGTCGCCGTTGCGGATTTATTGGAAAAAACGGGCGCGTACCGCCATGTACGCGCCATTGGAAGCGATGTATTTCAGGAAAGCATTTCTTTCCTGCGCAAGGGTGTGCTTCGTGCCTTGTTGGACAGCCGCCCTACAGAAATGGCCTATCAGGCAGCCCGGAAATTGACATCACACCTCCGCCAGCCCGGTCTTTGCACAGAGCCCCATACCCAATTCATTGAGCCTTCCGTGGTCTTTCCCAGCAACTTGCCTGAGGAGAAGTGAGGCGGGAGCTATGGGACCGGCGTCTCGCCAGCAGCTTCACCCAAATGGCTTTCCAAGAATGCCAGGGTTCTTCTGTAGCATTCCTGTCCGGCAGGCGTATCCATGATAAACTGGTATTCATGGAACGTCTTTTCTTCTTCTGCGGGGATAAAGAAGGTATCCGCCGGAACGCCTTTTTCACGCAGCATTGCTGCCAGCGCCTGGGCATGATCGGCAAAGGAAGTGGTATTGCCGTCCGTAATAAAGGCTGGGGGGAAATCTCCGGTGATATGCCCGACGATTGAAATCTCTTCTCCGTATTGACCATGCCAGTTTGGGCTTCCGTAGTATGCCCATGCCGCCTTGCCCAGCATAAAACCAAAGATTCCTTTCATGTCCTGGATTTTGGCGGCCTGGTACGGACCGCAGTACAACAGCAGCCCGCAGATGTTCTTGGGGCCGGAAAGCCCCTGCTGGTCGCACAGGGCAGCGTATTGCGGGGAAGTCTGAATCAGGGCGTACTGGGCCATGATGTGCGCGCCGGCAGAATCGCCGGCGAGTATGAGTTTTTCCGGGTTCAGAGTATATTCTTCCTGCGCGGAGGCAATCCATTGGCATACGTCCGCCACCTGCACAAAGGGCGTGGGGTAGCGGGCTTCGGGCGCAAGGTCATAGTTCATGGACACAACTGCATAGCCCTGGGCCGCGAGGGCTGTGGCGTAGTAGCGTATGTCGGTTTTGTCTCCGGCAACATAAGCGCCGCCGTGAGCCCAGAGGATCACGGGCCGCTTGCCATCCGCTGAGGTGGGAAAGTAGATGTCCAGGGTGTTCCTGCCGTACTGTGACGGATAGGGAATGTTTTCCACGACG
>JGI994J12354_10004289_pt1 | contig 12900 bp, 14 predicted proteins | sample IntmicLarv3ML3BL_FD_12354 | JGI IMG/M metagenome (IMG submission 12354)
CACCGAGGGCGAGGACTCCGCCCGCCGCGAAATGATTTCGATTATCCGCCGCGCGTACCGGCAGGGGCTTTTCGACTGCACGCAAGGCACGTTTTCTGTGCGGCTTGACAACGGCGCGTTTTTGATTACGCCGGAGAGCTTGGACAGCTCAAGCGTTGACGAGAGCGACCTCGTTTTAGTTCGCACCGGGATGAAGGAATCAGGGAAAATCCCCTCGCACTCCGTCCTCCTGCATGCGGAAATTTTCAGAAATCACCCTGAAATCGGTGCGATTATCGGCGCAAATCCGCCGCACGCAATGGCTTTTGCCGTAACGGATGCCGAATTTGACCCGCGCACGATTCCCGAAAGCTACTTTGTCCTGCGTGACATTAAAAAAATTCCTTTCGGCGCAACGCCGGAGGATATTTCGGATACACTATCGACAAAAGTCCCTGCCCTAATCTGCAAAAATGACCAGATTATCGCCACAGGCGCTACACTTTTGAAGGCATTCGACTGCCTCGAGGTCGCCGACGCGACAGCGCGCTCAATCCTCCTTGCGCGCGAGATTGGAAGTATTGTCCGCTTTTCGGGCGCGGAGCTGCGCGATATTGACATTGCGTTCGGAATTTGAACGTTACTCCCCGATTTTCCGCCCGACATACATAAGATGCTCACCCCAGCTTAGTAATTCCTCGCGCTCGCAGGTTTTTTCGCAGAAATCGAGCCATAGCTCCACAATTTCGGGCGGCTGCGACATGATGTTCTGTTCGCACGGCGACAAAACGCCCTCCTGCGCAAAAAAGTGCAGCTTTTCGAGCGGAAACTGCGACATAAACGGCAAAATCTCGTTCTGGTTTGCAAAGTATGCCTTTGTAAATGCGTCGCTTGCAAAACTTTTTCCTGTAAAATATTTTTCTTGGAATATTGTCTCTGTGGGGTCTGAAACAAGTTGCGGCGCTTCGGTCATCAGGTAGATTATACCCGCAAACGTATTTATAAACGATGCGGAAAGCGTCCCGCCCAATTTCAAAAGTCCAAGTGCGGAACGCACCGCCTGCACACGTCCGCTTTCCTCAAGCAGGTGGTATAGCGGCCCCATCAGCAGGACGTGGTCAAACTTTCCGCTGACAGATTTTTCACAAAATCGCGCATCGCCCGCGACGGCTTTGAGCGAAAGCTTCAATTCCTTTGCCTTTTCAAACGCAAACTTCACGTTTTCGGGCGACAAATCAAGCAGCGTCACATCGCAGCCGCGCTCCGCGAAATAGAGCGAGTACCGCCCCGGCCCGCCGCCGATGTCGAGCACACTGTCGCCGGGCTTTATGTGGCGGTCGAGCATACGCCTTGTCAGCAGAAATTCCGGGCGGTTTTCAATTCTCCTCCATTCGCTTTCGACTGTACTGTTGTAATACTCGCGGATAATTTCGGTCGTGTCCATAATTTTTCCTCCCAATTTGAAATACAAAAAAGCGGCTGAAGCAAAATGTTTGCTTCAGCCGCTTAATTTTATAGAGTAGCCCCTACAAAAGTACAGCAACCAAAGCCCGCAGCAAATCACTTGCCGCCGGCGCTGTACCGTTATTGGTCTTTTTGCAGGTGAGTAGTTTCATATAAAACCTCGGAAGTAAATTTTTGTTATACTATTACAAGTCTTTGCCGTTGTCAATAGAAACTTTCACGCTGTTTCTCCTCCAGCCTTAATGCCAAAATGCGCTTGACTGAGCAAAAAAACTGTGCTAGAATTTATGAAGAAGTGAATATTCCCCCCTGTATGACTGACGGAAGTGGGCGACCACGTGGAGTACAGGGACAACAAAGCCGACCGTCTGGGCAGAGCATTTATGTTTTGGCTGGATTGGGTCGCATTTTTTTGGCTCAAAATGTAAATATTCAACCGTTTCACAATGAAAGGATGTATTTTATGAACGCAAACGAACTGGCGCTGAAAGCAAATAGCTATCCCGGACGCGGAATTATCATCGGCATGAGTGCGGACGCTAAAAGCCTTGTCGAGGTCTACTGGATTATGGGACGCAGCGAAAACAGCCGCAACCGCATATTTGTCGCGGACGAATTCGGCGTAAAAACCGAGGCGTTTGACCCCGCAAAGATGACTGACCCGTCGCTGATTATCTACTACCCTGTGCGCACCGTCGGCGATGCACACATCATAACGAACGGCAACCAGACCGACACTATTGCTGAATACCTTGAAGCAGGGAAAACTTTCGAGGAAGCTCTGCTCACCCGTCAGTTTGAGCCTGACCAGCCCAACTGCACGCCGCGAATCTCGGGTGTTATATACGCCGACAAAAAGAGCTTCGCGCTTTCGATACTTAAAACCGTCGCAAACGACGACAGCGTTCAGAAAAAGGAATTCTACACCTTTGACGACTTCACTGCCGGCGAGGGCCGCTGCATTCACACCTACATGGGCGACGGCACCCCGCTGCCCTCGTTCGACGTTCACCCATACGCCGTCGAGCTTGGAAGCTCCGCCGAGGAAAACGTCGAAAAGTTCTGGGCGCTTTTGAACGAGGAAAACCGCGTCAGCCTGCTTGCAAAGCACATCGACGTTGCGACCGGCGAAGTCACGCTGAAAATTGTTAATCGGTTTGTGAAGTAGTATATGGATAATTTTCTCTATGTAATGTTTATCGAGCGAGGCAAAACTTATAACAAGCTGACAAAGGCCGTGGTCGAGCGGCATGTCGAGAACCTTCGAAAGTTGGACGATGAGGGGAAGATCGAGCTTTGCGGCGCGTTCAAGGGTTATCCCGGTGTTGCCGGTATGGTTATTTTCAAAACGGCGAGCTTCGAGGAGGCGGACAAGCTTTGTAAACAGGAACCGCTCGTTGTCGAGGGGTATGCGACTTACAAGCTCCGCAATTTGCAGGCGGCAAACAGGGAAAACAACTATTTATTATGAATTCCGAAACCCAAGTATCGATTTTCTGAAATGTGAAAGGAACTATTTATGAAAAACATAGAACTCAAATACGGCTGTAACCCCAACCAGAAGCCCGCGCAGATTTTCATGCGTGACGGCGCGGATTTGCCGCTTGAAGTGCTGAACGGCAAACCCGGATTCATCAATTTCCTCGACGCGCTGAACGGCTGGCAGCTTGTCTGCGAGCTGAAGGAGGCAACCGGCCTGCCCGCCGCAACCTCATTCAAACATGTCTCCCCCGCCGGCGCGGCAATCGGACTTCCGCTGAGCGACGTTCAGAAAAAATCCTTCCGCGTCAAGGCTTCCGCCGAACTCACGCCCCTCGCCTGCGCCTATGCGCGCGCCCGCGGCGCTGACAGAATGAGTAGTTACGGCGACTTTATCAGCCTGTCCGACATTTGTGAAGCGGCAACGGCGAAGCTGATTTCCATTGAGGTTTCCGACGGCGTTATTGCTCCCGGATTCACCGACGAGGCGCTCGAAATCCTGAAAAACAAGCGCGGTGGTGGCTACACCGTCATCAAAATCGACTCGAATTACCGTCCCGCCGACCAGGAGTTGAAGGACGTTTTCGGTGTGACTTTTGAGCAGGGACACAACAACTACAAGCTTGACGCAAAGGTTTTCGAGAACATTGTCTCCGCACGGAAAGACATCCCCGAAAGCGCGAAGCTCGACCTCCTTATCGCGATGATTACCCTGAAATACACGCAGTCAAACTCCGTCTGCTACACCTATGACGGCATGGCAATCGGCATCGGTGCAGGCCAGCAAAGCCGCATCCACTGCGTCCGTCTCGCGGGGCAGAAGGCCGACTTCTTCTTCCTTCGTCAGCACGAAAAGGTGCTGAACCTCCCTTTCAAAAAGGGTCTCGGACGGGCGGAGCGCGACAACGCAACCGACGTCTACCTCACCGACGGCGACTGGGAGGTTATGCTCGAAACCGACCAGTGGATGGAATCGTTTGAGACGAAGCCTGAACCGTTCACCGTCGCGGAAAAGCGCGAGTACTTGAAAACTATCGGCGGCGTTTCACTCGGCAGCGACGCGTTTTTCCCGTTCAGCGACAACATTGAGCGCGCAAAGCGCTCGGGTGTTGAGTACATCCTCGAGCCAGGCGGGTCAATTCGCGACGACGCGGTAATCGCCGCCTGCGACAAGTATAACATGGTTCTCGGATTCACCGGAATGCGCCTGTTTCACCACTAAAAGTTTCAAAAAAAGATGTTCCTTTCGGAACATCTTTTTTATGCGCAAATTTACGAACCGGTGGACTTATACCGCCGCAGTCCGAAGCGCCAGAACGCGTAGGCTGGAAATACGAAAAGCAACCCCAACACAGGCGTCAGCATGTAGAAAATGCCTGTTTCCGCGCCGATCAGGTACAGTAGCGGGTAGTATTGAAACAGCGCAAGCGGGATGATGTACGTCAAAAACCGCAGAACTCCGTTTCCGTAGACTGCAAACGGATAGCGCCCGAACTCGCGCCCGCCGTCCGTGAGGATGTTCATAAACTCAAGCCCCTCGATGGTGAAAAACGAAAACGCGGCATAAATTATGAAAAGGCAGAAGAAAATTATGCTACCGCAGAGTATCATCATCACAAGCACCACGATTTTGTCAGCTGTCCAACTAACGTCGCTTGCGGGAATAGCATAGCAAAAAACAACCACCGCCTGCAAAACCCTGCCAATACGCGTAAACTCCACCTTAGACGCGATAACTTGAAACACAACCGAGCGTGGGCGGACAAGCGCGCGGTCAAACTCGCCGTTACCGATCATGCGCGGAAACATGTCGAACCCGCGCCCGAAGCACTCGGCAAGCGAAAACGCCAGCAGTACCACGGAAAAGCACAGCAGTACCTGCTGGAGTGTGAAGCCCTCAACCTCGTTGAAACGCGAAAACATGAATAAAATGCCCAAAAACGCCGTAAACGACACCAAAAACTGCCCCATTAACGTCATAAAGAAGGACATTTTGTATTGCATCTGGCTTTTAAAATGTATGCCGAAAAACTTTAAATAGAGCCGCATTTTTATGAACCTCCCTCTTCCTTATTCGGAAATTTTTCCGTCAACCGCCTTGAACTACAACCCGTTTCAGCGCGTTCTTCATCAAAGCTTTGCCGATAAGGACAAGCACGACGAGCCAGAAAACTTGCAATAAAATCCCACACAGCGCCTCTGTTCCCGCGATATTTCCCGTATAGATGCGCAGCGGCATATTCTGCATGGAAGCAAACGGCAGAAGCTCGACAATTTTTCGCAATGTCGCGGGAAAAAACGGCAGCGGAATCGTCGCCCCCGCCAAAAAATCAGCAAGCGTCGCCGCGACGAGCCGCGCGCCTATCGGCGACATGGTGTAAAACGTCGAGACGTAAATCAGCATCGAAAACGCAATCACCACCCCGAGGCTCAGGCTCGCGGATAGCAGAAAAACCGCGAATTGCGCTCCGCTGGGCGGCAGTGCAAGGCGGAACGGCGCGGGCAGCAAAAACGCAACAATCAAAATCGGGAAACAGCGCAAAACCGCGCGGGACAGGCGGTTTGCGGCGGACTGGAAAAACCAACGGGCGTAGAGGTCGATCGGGCGCGCAAGCTCGTAGGCTATTCCCCCGTCGGTGATTGAGTTGAAAATCTCACTCTCGAAAAACCACGTCATAAACAGCGCCAAAAACGCCTGCTGGAGCCAGATATATGAGACTGTCTGAGAAAATTCCATCGGAAACGCGGCAGGATTTGCGCGATAGAACGCCGAAAACGCGAGGATTTCCATGAAGCCCCACGCAAACTGCGTTGCGATTCCCGCGAGCGCCGCAGCACGGTATTGAAGCCCGCTCGAAAAGCGGATGCGGAAAATTGCGAGGTATGTTTTCATCGCGACATTCCCTTTCCAAACGCAACCTCTGTCATATGTGATATTCGCGATAGAGCCCCGCGACCATCTCCTCGGCGCTGACTCCGGAAACGGAGACATCGAGCACCTCAACCCCGGCGGAGATGTGCGCAATCGCGTCAGAAACGGAGCAAACCGATGGCTCAAGTGCGATTACGAGCCTGCCCTCGCGGCTTTCGGATAGGGTCATGCCCTCGCGGAGCGGCGGCTCTGCGCCGGAGTACTCGACGGTTAGGGTTTTGCGCTCCGAGGAGTGCTTTTTCAACTCCTGCAAGCTGCCGTCTAAAAGAATTCGCCCTTTGCCGATTAAAAGAATACGCTCGGTCAGCGCCTCAATGTCCTGCATGTCGTGGGTGGTAAGGATAACGGTTGTGCCGCGCTCGGCGTTGAGCTTTTTGATAAAGCCGCGCACCGCGATTTTTGAAACCGCGTCAAGCCCGATTGTCGGCTCGTCCAAAAACAGGGTTTTGGGGTTGTGCAAAAGCGAGGCGGCGATTTCGCAGCGCATACGCTGACCGAGGCTGAGGCTCCGCGTCGGGGTTTTCAAAATTTCAGACAGGTCCAGAAGCTCGACAAGTTCGTCAAGGTTTTGAGTGTACTGCGCCATTTCAACCTTGTAAATATCGCGGATAAGCTCGAAGCTGTCGCACACCGGCACATCCCACCAAAGCTGGCTGCGCTGCCCAAAAACCACGCCGATGTTTTGCACATGCGGAACGCGCTCGCGCCACGGCGTCCTTCCGTCTATGTCGCAAGAACCGCTGTCCGGCGTAAGAATTCCGCACATGATTTTGATTGTGGTGCTCTTCCCAGCGCCATTCGGTCCTATGTAGCCGACCATCTCGCCGTCGTCTATCGTGAAGCTCACATCCGTGAGCGCGTGAACGGTCTCGTACTCCCGCGAGACAAGCGCCTTGACCGCCTGACCGAAGCCGGACTTGCGCTTTGCAACCTTGAAGGTTTTGCTTATACCCTGAAGCTTAATCATCTGAAAGCACTGCTTTGAGGGATTTCCTCAAGCTTTTCCTCTCATGAATTTTGCGGAACAAAACAAGAGTGTTAAAGAATTCAACACTCTTGTTTTTTGAACGGATTTTGATTATATTCGCTTTTCATCGGAAAAGCAACACTTTTTTGCAGAAAATCGCAAAAAATTAGCGGTTATATGGTGCTAATAACTCAAAATGGTTCTTGCGGTATCGTATCATGCCATCTTTTTGCAATTTGCTCAGCTCATGCGACAGCGCGCTGCGGTCGGCACACAAATAATCCGCAAGTTGCTGGCGCGAATACAGAACATAGAATGAGTTGCTATGTGCCCGGCGCGAACAATCTGAGAGGTACGACAGGATTTTTTCCCGCATGGTTCGCTGCGAAATATGTCCCATTTTCTCCGTAAGACGTATAATTTTTTCAGACAGAATCCGCATTGTGTTTTTTATTAGCCTGTCGTGGCATTCGCACTCGTTTTGGCAAGTTTCAAACAGCTTCTCCGGGTCGATTTCAAGTATAAGCGAATCCTCTGCGGCAACGACGCTGACAAGGTGCTGTTCCGCGCCGACGACGGCGTATGCCTCACCGAACAGCGTGTGCTCTGTCATAGACTCAATTATGGTCTGATTCCCCCAAAAATCCTCGCTTGTAATATGCACCATCCCCGACAGCAGCAGATAAACCGAGCGTACGCTGTCGCTCGCGCGGAAAACATAGGAATCGCGTGCAACAGTAAAGGCCCGCGCTTCAAGGCAGCCACACAACTTTTCAACATCCGCACAAGGTATTCCGTTGAAAAGCGGAGCTTTTTTCAGTATCGGTAAATAATTTTTCATAATCCTCACAAAACGTGGTAAATACCACCGAAATTTTAGTTTTATTATAGTATGCTACATGTGCGAAGTCAATAGATTCGCGTATATCAATTTCCTTAATCTATACTAAATTCCGAAAGGAGAATGCCCATGAAAAAAAACACCACGTTAAGACCAAACAGGAAGCGGATAGTTCTGGTGGTTTCTATTCTGTCACTACTTACCGCCGCGATGATGATATACCTCCAGTGGTCCGCAATCTATCCCCTCGCAAGCGGGATTACCAGCCTTTTCCCCGATAATGGCGGCGCTGTCGAGGGTCATCTGCCCAACATGACGGAACAGAACATTCGCGAACAGATGCAAAAAGAGGCGGACATAAGCAAGCTCTCCTTTAAAATCAACTCTCGTCCTGTATTTGAAAACGGCAGTGCCATGGGCAACCTACGCATCGAAAACCCAAACCACAACATCTACCCCTTTGTCGTGGAAATTTTCCTCAATGAAACTGGCGAAAACATCTACAACTCGGGCGGAATTCCGCCGAATCATCACATCAGCACGGGAAGGCTTTTAAAAAATCTCCCCAAAGGTGAGCACAACGCAACGGCGTATATTTACGCATACGACCCCGAATCACTGGAATATAGCGGCAAATCGGCGGTTGCACTGACACTTGTCGTAAAAGCTTAAAAAGAACAAAAGTTTGAAAGAAGTATCTTTCAAGCTTAGGAAAGGAATAGAAAATATGACAAAAAAACTAATAGCGCTCTTTCTCTCTCTTTGCATAACTGCCTCGGTTACAGGCTCGGCATTTGCGGCGGAGGCAAATGCCGGGCAAGACTACAAAATCACCGACAGCACAACATATGTTGTTCCTATTTATGGCTATATCGGATTCGACACATCTGAAATCGATCCGGACGACAAAGAAACTGAAATTTACGTCGAAGTCCCTGTAAAGCTTCTGTTCGCCGCGTTTGAGTTTGACGCCGGAACCGTCACCTCGCCTAAGTACACAATTACAAACCTGTCCGAGACAAGCGACATAAAGGTTGAAATTGAGAGTTTCGAGCAGCATGACGAGGCAATCACACCTCTGGGCAGCAAACTATCCCTTAAATTGTTGACCCCGGAGAACGAAGACATTGCCGAGCTTTTGCCCGCTAGCTTCCCGAAAACCCTCGCCGCAAGTCTCTCAAAGTACGTCGAGGGTGACGACTCCAACCAGCTAACCTTCAGCGTAGGCGGCACATGGATCGGTACATTCGACGTGGATCTCCAGCCCGTTTTTGACCTGACCCTCAAATTCTCCGGTGTGTAACAGTCCGTACCCCTCAAAATAGACAGCAAAACCCCGATGTCTGCGATGATGTCGGGGTTTTTGCTGCAATAATATCTTTGTGAATGTTAGTATAAAATATTAAAAAAGTACTTTTTTGTATGAAAGTATTGTGGTATACTTTTCATATACACCCTGAAATATACAGCTTTCATTTGGAAATACAAAAATCTTTACAAAGGGGAAATATTATGTTAACCGAAAAACAGAACTACCTGAAAATGCTCCGCGGCGAACAACCCGAATGGGTACCGAAATTCACCTTTGGCCCGATGCCCGGTTCAACAACGCCTGTTGCGACACATATGTTTGAGCCACCACTTATCAACCAGCACCGCATAAACGGCGGCGGCAAGGACATCTGGGGGGTGAACTATGTTCCGACGTACGAGACGGGCTTTGCACTGTTGCCCGAGCCAAACAACTTTATTCTGGACGATATAACAAAGTGGCGCGACATCATAAAAGCTCCGTCGCTTGAGGGTATCGACTGGGAGACTATGGTTCGCAAAAATGTCGAAGACTCCGGCATTGACCGCGAACAGACGGCGCTTGCTATGAACTTACACTTCGGATATTTCCAGCACCTTATGAGTTTCATGGGATTTTCCGAAGGCATGATGGCAATGTACGAGGAGCCTGACGAGGTTAAAGCGCTTCTGAACTACATCTGTGACTTCTATATGGAGGTCGCAAAAAACACAATTGACCTATACAAGCCGGACATCCTCGTTATGATGGATGACACCGCCGCGTGGGGCGCACCGTTCATCTCGCCGGAGATGTACCGCGAGTTTCTCGTTCCCTGCCACGACAGGTGGGCGAAAATGGGACGCGAGCGTGGACTGTGCATGACTATGCACAACTGCGGCAAATGCGAAAGTGTCATCGACGAGTTCATCAAAATGGGCGTTAACGGCTGGGATCCTGCGCAGACTTGCAACGACCTCGCCGGAATCAAGGCGAAGTACGGCAACAAAATCGCCATAATGGGCGGCTGGGACGGCCGTGGCCGATTGCTTGCCGAGGACGTGACTGACGAGGAAATCCGCGAGTCTGTCCGCACTACTTTCAACATGTTAGCTCCGGGCGGCGGATTTGCGTGCAGCGGCGGCTTCATGGGCACGATCGGCGACGAGGAAACCAAGCGCAAAAACGGGGTTCTACGCCAAATGCAGGACGAGCTTTGCCACAGCTTCTATAAATAATGAAAACCATTATTGTCGGCGGTTTTCTCGGTTCGGGAAAAACGACGGTACTTATTCAGTTTGCGCGGTTTCTTGTAAAACGAACCAGCAGCGAAATCCGTGTCGCTATTCTTGAAAACGAAATCGGCGAAGTTGGCATTGACAACACGTTGATTGGGGGAAGCGGATTTGCCGTGCGAAACCTGTTCGGTGGCTGTGTTTGCTGTACGGTTTCAGGTGAACTTACAACGGCGGTTTCTAAAATCCGCGACGAACTGAACCCCGAATGGTTGATTGTCGAGACTACCGGGCTTGCCTTCCCGAAAAGCATGGTTGAAAACCTTTCGGAGGCGCTCGGAATTTTCGCGCGTGTATGCATTGTTGCGGACGCGGCACGCTGGGCGAGGCTGTTTCTGCCGATGAACGCTCTTCTGTGCGGTCAAATTGAGGGCGCAAACACGGTTTTGATTAACAAAACCGACCTCGCCGTAGACATTGAACGGGTTGAAAATGACATCCGTGAAATTGAGCCTCTGGCCGAAATTTACCGCATTTCCGCTTCGGCGGAGCTTGCGGAGAGGGTTTTCGTTTCGATTCTGGGAGAGGAGAAACAACTTTGAACGAGCACAACCACGAACATAACCATCACCACGACCACGAAAATTGCGGCGACTGCGCCGCCTGTTCGGGTTGTGCAGAAAACTCTGCACTCGGCGAAATCCGGCTGGACTGGAAACTGCACGAGGGCGCGGTCGTCATATCGGCTTCCCTTACGGCGATGGGTGACAGCGCAGCGGCGCGGCTTATTCTAGAGCGCGGGCTTACAGACATCGCGGGCTACGTTACGGCCCTTGGCGGCATAATCGGACACATCAAAGCTTCGCTCACAAGCGCGGAGACAGAGACTTTTTCCATTACCGACACGGCGCTCAACTCAAAAATTTCCGACGAACAACGGGTGAAAATCAACCTCGTGGTCATAGTTTTCGGCGTAGAGCCGGAGGCTGCGGCGCAGTTCGTCCGCGAAACACTCGAACGGATAAAATCTGGAATTTAGTGAAACAACCCAAACCCCGTCCACTTTGGTGAACGGGGTTTTCGTTTTATTTAACCAACCTCATAAAGCTTACGGGAATTTTTGCCTCGAAGCGCATAATCTCCCCCGAAACAGGGTGCTTGACGATAAGCCCCGACGCGTGCAACCCAAGCCGCTTCAGCGGGTCTATCGCCGCGCCGTATTTTTTGTCGCCGACTACGGGATTTCCCAAATCCTTCATGTGGACGCGAATCTGATTTTTCCTGCCGGTTTCGAGCGAAACGTCGAGCAGGGAGTATTCGCCGCTGGTTTTCACGGTTTTATAGTTTGTTATCGCCTTTTTTCCGTCGCCCGGAGTTTTGCTCGAGTAGACGAGCAGGGTTTTCGTTTGCAAAAGCCACGAAACTATCCGCCCCTCCGGGTTTTTCGGCTCTCCCTCGACGACTGCCGCGTAGCCGCGGTGCGTCACGAGTTCGTCCCAGTTCTCTTGCAGTAGGTTTTTCATAAGCTCCGTCTTTGCAAACAGCATAACTCCCGAGGTTTCGCGGTCGAGGCGGTGGACAATAAAGACGCGGTTCTGCGCCGAACGGCTTTTTACAAGGTCGGTGACCGCGTGGTAGGCGGTCGCCTCCTTTTCCTTATCGGTCGAAATCGACAGCATACCGCAGGGCTTATCGATTACGATTATATCGTCATCCTCGTAAATCACAGAAATTTCAGGACCGGTTTGCACCTGCGACTGCGCCGCCAGAACCGTTACTACCTGCCCCGGACGAAGCCCGATCGCGTAGTGCTTCGCGATGGTGTTCCCAATTCGAACCTGTCCTCGCGTGAGCAAACCCTTGACGTAGTTTCGCGATTTTTTCGGAAAGCAGTTTTGCAAAAACGGCAACAGTGTAGTTTCTGTTGTCACTTTAAATTTTTCGTTCACGATATTTTTTCCATGCACGCGGCGGCGAGCAGCTTTGCGGCCAGTTCGACATCGCCAAGGTTCACTATCTCGCCGTGGGAATGGATGTTGCGTCCGGGTATGCTGATAACGCCTACGGGTACGCCGCCCGGACTTTTCTGGATGGCGGCGGCGTCGGTTCCGCCCGCGAGCAGAAGCTCGTCCTGATACGGAATTCCGTTTGCCTCGGCAGCTTTTCGCAGAAGCGAAACAACTTGCGGGTTGCAGATGTGGGAGCTGTCCTTAATTTTAATCGTCGGCCCTTTTCCAAGTTCCACCGCCATGTAGACGGTTTCGGCGGGCGTGTCGCCCGTACGCGTAAGGTCAACGGCTATGCCCATATCAGGACGGATATGCTGCGCGGCAACTTTTGCACCCAGAAGTCCGCGCTCCTCCTGCGTCGAAAACACAAAGTAGAGATCGTTAGGAACTTCCTTATCCGAAAGCTCCTCCATCGCGAGGAGCAGGACAATGCACGCCATCAGGTCATCGGCGTAGGGCGTCATAATGTTTCCACCCGCTATGCTGACAGCCTCGGCATCAAAAACACAAACATCGCCCACCTCCACAAGGCTTTTCGCCTCGTCGTAGTCCTTCGCACCGATGTCGATGTACAAATCCAACATGTCAACCGAGGAAATCGTAGCGCTGTTTTCAACCTTGTCCGAGGCCATAATGCAGCCGCGCACACCGTTTTCAAAGCGTACAACCGTGCCCGCGAGGAACGCCGGAGTGTGGCCGCCGA
>JGI994J12354_10004290_pt1 | contig 12896 bp, 13 predicted proteins | sample IntmicLarv3ML3BL_FD_12354 | JGI IMG/M metagenome (IMG submission 12354)
GCCGCCTAAAATATTGGAAATTACCTGCTCACGGCCATCGCGCACCTTCAAAAGCATCACCACAAGCCGAACCACGGCGGAGGTGGAGGCGGCCAAAAACGCATCCAATGCGGTGCCGCCGAAAACAATGGCAAACGACCCGCCGGCCAGGGCGGAGGATAAAAGGGAAACAAGAACAGGGTGGGCATCCGCGCTTTTTCGAAGGGCGGTCAGCTTTTCCAGGGCTTCGGAAGGGGATAAGATTCCGCCTGCCACCTCGCGGCAGATGCGGTTCGCCCTGTCCACCTTGTCCAAATGTACGATGCGCTTTTTGCAGCGCACCACTTGGGTCATGCTATCGCCATCCTCAAAGGATAAGGTCATGATCACGCTGCCGGGCACAGAATACACCTGTGTATCGGTTAAGCCCAAGGCGCGGCCAAGCCGCTCTACCGAATCTTCAACACGGTAGGCCTCGCCGCCGTTTTCCAGTATGATCCCCGCGACCAGCTTGAGGGTGTTTGCGATGAGCGTTTTTTCCATTACTCGATATTCTCTCCCTTTTCGATGGCCGCGATCATGTTCACGCGAGTTGAATGCCTTCCGCCTTCAAAGGCCGTGGTTAAGAAGGTGTCGATAATCATGCGCGCCAAGTCCGCCCCCAGCACCCTTGCGCCGATGGCAATCATATTGGCGTTATTGTGCAGGCGGCTCATTTTAGCGGTATACGGCTCGGAGCAGACACAGCAGCGGATGCCCGCTACCTTGTTGGCGACGAGTCCCATGCCGAGCCCCGTGCCGCAGATCAAAATGCCGCGGTCGCATTCGCCCTTTGCTACGGCCCGCGCCGCCCGCGCGCCGTAAACGGGGTAGTTGCAGCTTTCCGTTTCGTTCGTGCCGAAATCCTTGTAGGAAAGCCCCATTTCATCAAGCAGCTTGATGACTTCCTTCTTCATTTCCAGCGAGGTATGGTCATTGGCGATGGCAATCATGTTTCTCTCTCCTCTACTTTCTTCCGAATAAAGCCCCTACGATGAGACGCGCGGCATTGATAATCAGCGCGACCAGCGCTGCCCACCAAATGGAATCCACCCCGAAATTGCCCTTCATAAACAAGGCGCAAAGCTGAACGAGCCACGCATCCACGACGATGGATAAAAGCCCCAGCGTTAAAAAGGTGAGCGCTTTTGTAACCAGCTTGGCGGCGGGCCGCAAAACGAGGTAAATCACCGCCATGACAACGCCCGCGATGAGGGAGTAGGTCATATCGGTGGCATGCACACCTTCTAAATAATGCACGCAGGCGGGGATGGCGGCGATGGTCACAAGCATTTGAAAAATCGTGCGGGTCATGGGTTTTCCCCCTTTGGCAAAAGAAAGCAGGCATCGCCGAAGGAGAAAAAGCGGTATCTTTCTTTTACGGCTTCTTCATAGGCGGCCAGCACGTTTTCCCGCCCGATGAAGGCGGAAATCAGCATAAGCAAGGTGCTTTCGGGCAGGTGAAAGTTTGTGATGAGCCCGTCCACGGCCTTGATTTTCACCCCGGGGGTGATAAAGATGGCCGTTTCACCCTTTCCCGCGCGGACGGTGCCGTCCTCATCGGCGACGGTTTCCAGCGTGCGAACGGAAGTGGTGCCTACGCAGATAACGCGCTTGGCGCGGTTGATCGCATCCGCCGCGTCCGGGGTGATTTCATAGGCCTCTGAATGCATTTGGTGTTCGGCCACATCCTCCGTCTTCACGGGGCGGAAGGTGCCAAGACCCACATGCAAAAGCACCTTCACAATAACAACGCCTTTCGCTTCCAATTTTGCCAGAAGCTCGGGCGTAAAGTGCAGCCCTGCCGTGGGCGCCGCGGCGCTGCCTTCCTGCCTGGCGTAAACCGTTTGGTAACGGGTGGGGTCGCTCAGCTTTTCGTGGATGTAGGGCGGCAGGGGCATTTGGCCAAGCTGATCCAAAATGGCTTCGAAAATGCCCTCATAGGTGAATTGGACAACGCGCCCGCCTGTTTCTTCCACATTGCCCAGTATTTCGCATTTCAAAAGCCCATCGCCGAAAACGCAGATTGCGCCGGGCTTCAAGCGTCTGCCGGGTTTCACCAGCGCTTCCCAATCGGTTTGGTTAAGTCTTTTTAGCAGCAGCACTTCAACGAAGGTATCCGTTCCTTCCTTAAGCCCCATTAGCCGCGCGGGGATGACCTTCGTTTCGTTAATCACAAGCGCGTCGCCTGCCCTCAGGTAATCGACGATATCATAAAAATGCCTGTGCGCCCGGGTAAAGGGTTCGCCGCCCATCACCATCAAGCGGGAATGATCCCTTGGTTCCATGGGGGTTTGGGCAATCAGGCTTTCGGGCAAATCATAGTGGAAATCCGCTGTTTTCATCTTCAAATTCCTTTAAGAGTGAATCGGGTGTGTGATCAGGTCTTTCAAGGGGCGATAATCTTCGGTTTGCGCAATGGTTTCCTTATGGTACTTACCATCGAGCCAATAGGTTCGGTAGGCGAAAGCGCTTGCGTGGCTGGTGATGATCCGGTAGGTGTCATCCACGATTTCAATGGCGGCGCAGTTGCAAAGGGCGATGGCGACAAGGGGTTCTTCCACTTTCGCTAGGAGCCGCTTTAGCGCTTCGGGGCGGCCTTCTTCCACATCGTAATGGGGACAGTGCACGGCGGAGATGAAAGAAAGGCATTCAAGCAGGATATATTCGCTGCCTATACCGTCGATCATGTTCGAATCCGAGATGCAATACTTGAACCAGCAGCCGGAACCCGCGCTTAAGCCGGAAAGGACGCTGCCTTTTTCCCATGCGGATTTCAAAAGGGCATCAACGCCCGTTTCACGCCATATTTCAAGCATGCGTTTTGTGTTGCCGCCGCCCACGTAGATGATCTCCGCGCCGAGTATCTTTTCTTTCGGTTTCGCTTTTAAATCATCTGTGTTAATCAGCGGCAGGCTGTCTGTTCGGCAGCCCAATCCCGTGCGAAACATCCTTTGAATCGTGCGGTAATAACCTTCACTATCCATGGAGGCGGTGCCGATAAACAAAAGCTTGGGGTTCTTCCCTTCGCTCAGGCGGACAATTTCCGCGTCGATTGCCGCTGTTTCATAGGGCGTGCCGTGAGCGCCGTTTTCGCCGCCGCCGATGGCAATGATTTTTCTTTGCATATTATACATCCAGCCTCGTTTGTTCCTGCGGGGCGCTGGGCGGCGTGCGCTGCATGTGCGCGTAAGCGGCGGGGGTACACATGCGGCCTCGGGGCGTGCGCATAAGGAAGCCCAGCTGCATGAGGTAAGGCTCATAAACATCCTCGATGGTATTGGCATCTTCGCCCGTGGTGGCGGCAAGGGTATCCAGCCCCACGGGGCCGCCGCCGAATTTATCGATCATGGCGGTCAGCATGTTGCGATCCACCTTATCCAGCCCCAATTCATCCACATCCAGCATGTCGAGGGCTTCACGGGCGACAGGGTAGGTGATGTGTCCGTTTGCCTTCACCTGGGCGAAATCCCGCACACGCTTAAGCATGCGGTTGGCGATGCGGGGCGTACCGCGGCTGCGGCTTGCCAATTCCAAAATGCCTTCATCATCGGCCTGTACCTTCAAGATGCCCGCGCTGCGCTTCACGATGGCGGCTAATTCCGCAGGCGTATAGAGCTCCAAACGGAACATGATGCCGAAGCGATCCCGAAGGGGGGCGGATAAGAGCCCCGCGCGGGTGGTCGCGCCAACGAGGGTAAAGGGCGGCAAATCCAGGCGGATGGAGCGCGCGGTAGGGCCCTTGCCAATCATAATATCCAGCGCGCAGTCCTCCATAGCGGGGTAGAGCACCTCTTCCACGGAGCGGGAAAGGCGGTGAATTTCATCTATGAAGAGGATATCCCCCGCGGTGAGGTTGGTCAGTATCGATGCCAGATCCCCCGGGCGCTCGATGGCCGGGCCGGAGGTGATGCGGATGTTCTTGCCCATTTCGGCGGCCACAATGCAGGCCAGAGTGGTCTTGCCAAGGCCGGGAGGGCCGTATAAAAGGATATGGTCCAGCGCGTCACGGCGCTTTAAGGCCGCCTCGATATAGATGGACAGGCTGTCCTTGATCGGCTTTTGCCCCGTGTACTCCCTGAGCGTATGGGGACGCAGGGATTGCTCCTGGGCATCCTCATCGGGGCTGTATCCCTGGGAAATAAAGCGGTCATCCGTCATGATAAGCCTCCTGCCATGGCACGCAGCGCCAGTTTGATGATTTCATCAGTTTCCGTTGCCTGCCCGCGCACCTTGTTAAGGGCTAATTTGGCCTCGGCGGGCGTGTAGCCAAGGGCCTGCAGCGCTAGAAGGGCTTCCTGCGCCCCATCCGTCATGGGCGTGGCGGAGAAGCCGCTCGGCAGGCCGCTATCCTCAAAGTCCGCCTCGGATACCTTGTCCTTAAGCTCCAGAGCGATGCGCTGGGCTGTTTTTTTGCCGATGCCGGGGGCGCGGGAAAGAGCGGTCACATCGCCCAGCACAATCGCCAGCGTCAAATCCTTCAGCGGCATGGCGGAAAGAATGCCCAGGGCTGTTTTAGGCCCTATGCCGGATACGGATTTCAGCCGTTCAAACATGCTCTTCTCTTCCTCGGAGGCGAAGCCGAACAATTCCAGCGCATCCTCGCGAACGGAGAGGTAGGTGTATACGCGCATGATATCGCCCCGCTCGGGGGCCTGCGCCACGGTATTGATGCTGCAATTAAGAAGATACCCGACGCCGTTTGCCAGTATCACCAGTTCGTTTGGTTTTTTGTCAGCTACCTTGCCTTCGATAAATGCGTACATAGCGCCTCCTATTTCATGCGGAAAAGTTCTTTTGAATGGGCGGTGTGGGCGTGGGTGATGGCGACGGCGATGCCGTCCGCGGCATCGTCGGGCTTCGGGATTTCCATCATATTCAGGAGCATTTTCACCATCTGCTGCACCTGCCCCTTCTCCGCTCGGCCATAGCCCACCACGGCCTGTTTGATCTGCATGGGAGTATATTCATACAGATTTTCTGTATATTCTGCGGCGGCGATAATCGCCGCGCCCCTCGCCGCGCCCACGGTTAGCGCGGTGGTCACGTTTCTCGCGAAAAAAAGTTCTTCAAAGGCAATGTCGTCGGGCTTGTAGATGGTAATCAAATCCCGTATCCCCAATTGCAGCGCGCGAAGGCGCTGGGGCGTGGGCGTGTGCGCCTTTGTTTCTATAACGCCGTAGCCCAAGAGCTTATGCCTGTGCCCGTCGGTTTCAATGGCGCCGTAGCCCATCAGCGCAAGCCCCGGATCGATGCCTAGTATAATCATTCGCTCCCTCACTTCGTTTGTTTTACAAACATTATAATGATAGCTTTAATCGCGCCGTTTGTCAATTTGCCAAAGGCTTCTTCATTAAAAAAGTTTTTGAATTTTTATTAGCGGATATTGCATTTTAATTCATTCGGGTGTATACTGGGTGAGTTCAAAATAAAGGAGGGCTTTTACTATGGCAAAGAAACGCATTTTGTTGGCTTATTCCGGCGGATTGGATACATCGATTATCGTTCCGTGGCTGAAAGAAAACTACGATTGTGATGTCATCTGCGTCGCAGGGGATGTGGGGCAGGGCGAGGAACTGGAGCCGCTGCACGAAAAAGCGAAGAAATGCGGCGCTGAAAAGCTCTATATCGAAGATTTGCGCAAGGAATTTATTGAAGATTTCATTTTCCCGACGCTGAAGGCGGGCGCGGTATACGAAGGCCGCTATCTGCTGGGCACGAGCTTCGCGCGCCCCGTTATCGCCAAGCGTTTGGTGGAAATCGCCCATAAAGAAAACTGCACGGCCATCTGCCATGGCGCGACAGGCAAGGGCAACGATCAGGTGCGTTTTGAAATCACCGTGAAGGCCTTCGATCCCTTCATGCAGATTATCGCCCCTTGGCGCATCTGGGATATCACCTCCCGTGAAGAGGCCATCGATTACGCCAATGCGCGGAACATTCCGCTGCCCGTAACGAAGAAGCGTCCCTATTCAATGGATAAGAACATCTGGCATCTGTCCCACGAGGGCGCCGAATTGGAAAACCCGTGGAATGAAATGCCCGAGGATCTGCTTTTAACGATGGTCTCGCCGGAGAACGCGCCCGACAAGCCCGAATATGTCACCATCGATTTTGAAAAGGGCATCCCCGTCGCCATCAACGGCGAAAAGCTGGATTCAATTGCGATTGTCGAAAAAGCGAATGAAATCGCCGCCCGTAACGGCATCGGTTTGGCGGATCTGGTGGAAAATCGTCTCGTAGGCATGAAGAGCCGCGGCGTGTATGAAACCCCGGGCGGAGAGCTGCTCTTTGAAGCGCATGATCGCCTGGAATCCATCACGCTGGATCGGAATACAGCGCATTATAAGCAGCAGGTGGCCTTGAAATTTGCCGAGCTCGTGTATGACGGTCTTTGGTACACGCCCCTGAGGGAAGCCCTCTCCGCCTTTGTGGACAGCACTCAGGAGAACGTGACAGGCACGGTCAAACTGAAGCTCTATAAGGGCAACTGCATGGCTTCGGGCGTCAAATCAGAAAACAGCCTGTATATGGAAGAAATCGCCACCTTCGGCGATTCTAAGGAATTGTATAACCATAAGGATTCCGAAGGGTTCATCAACCTGCTTGGGTTGCCTGTGAAGGTGCAGGCCATGGTCAAAGCGAAAAAAGGCGGCCGTTGAAAAAAGCGCATCTGCGGACTTAGGCGCACCGCCCCACTTAGTCAACGTAGCGCTGCTACGCCTCCTGCGTGAGGCGATACGCCTGCACCCACATCTACACCTTTTTGAGCAACCTATAAAAAAGTAACGTCCCCATGGAAAACGGGGGCGTTTTTGTTTGGAGTTATGCGTTTCTTTCCTGCATGCATTCAATTAAGCTGCTGATAACAGCAACTTCTCGTTCGCTTAAACGGTTGGCAGGGATAACAATGCCACCCTCCAGCCCTAACAAGTAGTCCGTAGTAACATGGTACAGCTTCGCCAGTTCGATGATGATTGGCGTAGAAGGGACAGCCAGTCCCATTTCCCAGCCATTTACGCTGGAGCGCGTGAGGCCGAGTATTCTGGAAAGCTCGGATTGCGTTAAGCCCTGCTGCTCTCGCAGATATTTCAGTTTATCCGCGAGATTGTACAATTCCTTTTTCAATCAGCACCGTCCTTTCCGTATTGTTCTATTAGTATAGTACAATAACCACAATGGTTTTATATTATCAAAAAGATGTTATAAATTGACAAAAGAATAATATCGAACTATAATAGCCACACGCTGTCGTTCCGGTTAGGAGAGCGAATGTAAACGATTGGAGATATGGTATGGTGAAGGGGCGCATGTTGTGGATAGACTTGTGCAAGGCTATTGGAATATGTTTGGTTGTCATCGGACATTTTCTTCCCGTTGCAACACCATTGAAGATTATCATTTATTCCTTTCATGTGCCTCTTTTTATTATGATATCCGGATATTTGACGAAGACGGAGAGAACATGGGCTACTCATATACGCCATCGCATGAACAGATTACTGCTTCCGTATTTCGGATTTGCTTTTGTATCTTTGATTTATTATGCGTTTGATCCGATCGTGTGGAGAGAAATGGCGATTAAGTTCTTATATTGGCATGGCGAAACTATTTGGAATGACCCTATATGGTATTTGTTTACGATGTTTATCATCGAAGCAGTTGGATACGCATTGCTGCGCTGTATTGAAAAAGCAAATAAAAAGGCGTTTGCGCTTGGCATTTCGATTGTTTTTTCAGTAGTAATTGGCTATTTTATTTATCAGTTTAGGCCTGATATTTTCGTGCTTTTCGGAATAGATAAAGCACTTTGCTTGTTGGCGTTTTACCTGCTGGGGCATGTGTTGAGAGTAACACGATTTTTTGAGAGAAAACGCTTTTCGCAAGGTGTGTACAGTGGCGCATTCTTGCTTATGTGCATTTTGACGCTTATAATAAACTGGAACAACAATATAAGTGTATATCATTTTGATTGGAACAACTATTTCGTTTTCTTGCTGACTGCTGCGGCAGGTACTGTCGGCTTAATGGGAGCATGCCAAAATGCAGTTACTCCGAAAATTCTGAAAAGCTTAAGTAAGCACACGATATTTGTCATGGGAACGCATTATGTATTTGTTAAGTGGGGTGCCAAAGTGATCCTCATAGATTCGTTACTGCTTTCCTTGGTGGTCGTAGCGCTATATATTGCAGGACTAAGTTTGTGGGATAAATATATTGGAAAAGCGGCAAGTTGAACAGATTAGACCGCGCTTCGCCGTCGAAAGCGCTTTTTTAACTTTTGGTGTCCCCCATGAGGGCTTTACCTTTATTGGAAATGGGGTCAAGGGAACATGTGCCCCTTCATAAAAGGCATCCTTGCAAGGACGCCTTTTTTATATTAAAATAAGGAAGTTAAGAAGAAATAAAGGGGTTTTGAAGATGGAAACCACAGGCAAGGTCGCGTTATTGATTGAAAACGCTATTTTGGCGGCCTATCCGGGCATGGAAGGGCTGCCGATGGCGGCGGATATCGAGGGGATGCTGGAAATTCCGCCGGAGCGGGCGCTGGGGGATTACGCTTTCCCGTGCTTTAAATTATCGAAGGCCTTGCGCATGGGTCCGCCGATGATTGCCCTAAAGGTGAAGGAAGCGCTGCCGCAAACGGAGGCCTGCACAGTGGAAGCCGTGGGCGGTTATTTGAATGTGTTTTTAAACAAGGCGGCCTTTGCCAAGGAAACGCTGGAAGCGATTTTTAAAGCGGGCGAAGCCTTCGGCAGCGGCGATGAAGGCCATGGCAAGACAATTTGCCTTGATTATTCGTCGATCAATATTGCCAAGCGCTTCCATATCGGCCATTTGTCCACCACAATGATCGGCCATAGCCTCAAGCGGATTTACGATTTTCTGGGGTACAAGACGGTGGGCATCAACCATCTGGGGGATTGGGGCACGCAGTTCGGCAAGATGATTTGCGCCTACAAGCGCTGGGGCACGAAAGAAGCGGTTGAAAAGGGCGGCGTTCAGGCGCTGGTGGATTTGTATGTCAAATTTCACGAGGAAGCGGAAAAGGAACCCGCGCTGGAGGATGAGGGCCGCGCTTGGTTCAAGAAAATTGAAGATGGCGACGGGGAAGCGCTGGCGATTTTCGATTGGTTTAAGGAACTCACTTTGAGGGATACAAAGCATGTGTATGAGTTGCTGGGTGTCACTTTTGACAGCTATAACGGCGAAAGCTTCTATCAGGACAAAATGGGTCGCGTGGTGGATGAGCTTCAGGAGAAGCACCTGCTCACGCTTTCCAACGGCGCGTCCATTGTGGATTTGGAAGAATATAAAATGCCGCCCTGCCTGATTTTGAAATCGGATGGCACAACGCTTTATGCCACGCGGGATATCGCGGCGGCGCTGTATCGGTATGATACCTACCGCTTCGATAAGTGCCTGTATGTGACGGCCTATCATCAGGATTTGCATTTCCGCCAGTGGTTCAAGGTGGTGGATTTGATGGGCTATGATTTCGCCAAGGATTTGGTGCACGTGGCCTATGGCATGGTTTCCTTCGAGGGCGAATCCCTTTCCACGCGCAAAGGCCATATGGTCTATTTGGATGATGTGATGGATATGGCGCAGGAAAAGGCGCTGAAAATTATCAACGAAAAGAGCCCGGGGCTTGAAAACAAGGAAGAAGTGGCGCGGCAGGTGGGCATCGGCGCGCTGGTCTATTCAACGCTAAACAGCAGCCGCATCAAGGATGTGGATTTCTGGTTCGAGCGGGCGCTGAATTTCGATGGCGAAACAGGCCCGTATGTGCAGTATACGCACGCGAGGTGCTGCTCGGTTCTTCGCAAGGCCGAGGGGCTTCATCTGCCCGAGGCGGATTACAGCGCCCTTTGCGATGAAGAGGCGCAGGCGCTTTTGCACCTGATGAACCGCTTCCCAAAGGTTCTCCGCGAAGCGTTGAATAAGTATGAGCCGTTTATGGTCACGCGGGCCATAACGGATATCTGCCAGGCGTACAATAAATTTTACTACGAACACCGTATTTTGGATGAAGCGCCGGCGGTGGTCGCGGCGCGCGTCAGATTAACCCGCGCGGCGAAGAATATCATCAAAACAGGCCTGTATCTGATTGGCATGGAAGCGCCCGAACGCATGTAAGGGGTGTGAAAAGTGGGATTCGAGTTGAACGGCTTCTTTACCGCGCCGCAGAAACGGCATTTTCTGTCGGCCATGGAAAAGCGGGTTTCCTGCCGCAAATTCGGCGGTGAATTAAGCACGGTGCAATGGGCGGCATTGAGCTATGGGGCCGGGCGCTGCGCGCTGTCGGGCATTCGCTTTGTCTTGGGCGCCTGCGATGAAGGGTTTTTCAAAGGCGCGCTTTTATCGGCCAATGCCATTACGGGCGTGACGCGCTTCGCCGCGCTGATCGCCGATACAAAAGAACCTGATTATGCTTTAAAGGCGGGCATCTCGGGGGAGGCCCTTGTGTTGCTTGCGGCGGATCATGCTGTGTCCACCTGCTGGGTCACGCAAAGCTACAAAAAGAAGGAATGCCCCGTGATGATGAAGCCCGGTGAACAGGTGGCCGCCATTATCGCCCTTGGGAACAGTGTGCAAGGGGCATTGCCAAAGAAGAGAAAAACCGTGGAACGGATTTTGAAAGGCGCTTCCTTCTCTCACCTGCCCGATTGGGCGCAGCAGGCGGTATTGGCGGTGCAAAACGCGCCCTCATACCAAAATATTCAGCCCTGGGAGTTGAGCTTTAAAGAAGGCAGCCTTTTGTTCCACGGCATTGAACGGCAGAAATTGGAAATCGGCATCGCTATGCTGCACGCGGAAGCGGCGATTGAAGAGCCGCACTGTTGGGCGCTCGGGGATGAAAAGAATGTGATCGCCAAGGTATCCTTGGTTTAGGAGTGAACAAAAGGTGAAATGGAAGGACGCGCGCAGGCTGATTGATATTGATAAGAACTCGCGTTACGCGCTGATTATCAATTCGCTGCAAATTGTCATGACGCTGACGATTGTGTTGGTGGTCTTGGTTTCACCTTACTATTTGGAACAATTGAATGTCACGCGGCTGATTGTGGCCGCTGCTGCTGCGCTGGTTCTGTGGGGCGCGGTGGTCGATATCAGGGAGGCGCTGGCCGCCAGGCGAACCCTTCGCCAGATGCAGAGCCTGGAGGATAGCCTCAGGAACATTGAAGCGCTGCATCATACCCTAAGGGCGCAGCGGCATGATTTTTTAAATCACTTGCAGGTGGTCTATTCCCTGATGGAAATGGAAGAATACGCGGATGCGAACGGTTATATCGAAAAGGTGTATGGCAGTATTTCAGCCGTCAGCCGCAGCTTAAAAACAAAGAATACAGCGGTGAACGCGCTGCTTAGGGTCAAGGTCGCCGCGGTGGAAAAGCTTGGTATCGGCTGCGAGTTGAATATTGCCTCCGCCTGGGAGGATATGCCTGTGCCGGGCTGGGAAATGTGCCGCGTGCTTTCAAACCTCATTGATAATGCCGTGGATGCCATCGGAGGGGATGAAAGCAAACGCGTTTCGCTGTCTCTCGGCGAAAATTTGAAGCAATATACCTTCCGCGTCGCCAACGATGGCCCGCCTATTCCGCCCGAGTTTCTCGCAAATATATTCGCCCCGGGCGTGACAAGTAAATCCGAGGGCCGCGGTATGGGTCTGTTCATTGTCAAAAATATCATGCAAACGTATGGCGGCGATATCGAAGTATCAAGCGATGCGGCGGAAACAGCCTTTTACGGCTACATTCCAAAGACGGCAAGAGCGACGGTGGAGGATGAACTTGTAACAAATCAAAAAAAGTCATAAAAATATAACAAGACGCATTGACATTGTAACAAAAATGTAATAGAATGGATTTGCATAGTCGAGAATAGGCGGCTTATGCCTATTTGAAGGCGAAAAGCAGGAAACGAGGTGCGGCACATGGCGGCTAAAACAAATGCGAAAAGATTAACGGCGGCGGTATTAATTCTGGCGCTTTTAATTTCGGTGTTCCCGGCCACGATCATGAGTGCGGGCGCGGCGAGCCAAATGGGTAAAATTGTGCTGAAGGATGTGAAGCTGCGGGATTCCGCCAGCTCCTCCGCCAGCTACAATTTTATGATGCCGCTTAACTGGCTTGTGGAAATTATAAGCTCTTCCGGCAGCGGAAGCGATTTATGGTATAAGGTAAAGGCAAAAAATCCGGAGCCGAATACAGGCTATATCAGAGATGGCTATGTGCTTGGCAGCTGCCTGCAGATACTGACGGATAAAGGCTATGCCGATTGGGTAGCCGCGGGCAAGCCCGATCAGGGCAACTATGAAAGCGCGGCAGGCGGTTCTGCGTCTGCCACCGCCACGCCTACGGAAACCTCCGGGGCGGCGGAGGAAAGCGCCAACCCAAGCGTTGCGCCCCCTGTGGCGGCAACGGGCTATGTGAAGCTGATTCTCTCCTCGGCCAATCTGCGCGATGCCGCCGATGGCAAAAAGGTAAACGAATGGCTGCCGAAGAACGGGCTGGTCATGCCCTATATTAAGGAGCCGACAACCAAGGGCAATTATAAGTGGTACAATATCCGCTTTACGGATAACAAAACATACTTTGTGCGCTCTGATACGGTAACGCTGTGCGACGCGGCAGGCAACGTGATAACAGATCCCTCTGCTACGACGAGTCCCTCTTCTACGGCGGATCCGGGAGGGGTTATCAGCGGGACGGGCATCATCAAAATCACGAAATCCGATGTCAACTTCAGAAAAACCGAGGGCGGCGACGTTATCGGCAAACTGAATAAGAACACGGAGCTTTCCTACTCTTCCGTTTCCAGTAAGGGCGGGTATACCTGGTATTACGCGCAAACAAGCGCGGGGCTGAAGGGCT
>JGI994J12354_10004291_pt1 | contig 12896 bp, 12 predicted proteins | sample IntmicLarv3ML3BL_FD_12354 | JGI IMG/M metagenome (IMG submission 12354)
CCCGCCATTAAGCCCTGAACAACGGCGGCATTTACATATTTATCATGCCACGCGGATTCGTCACAATCAGCAAAAGCAATCTCCCTATCCATAGCCTCCACCACATATCTGTCGTTTAAAGCCAGCACCGCCATTTTAGCCGCCAAAGCTCGGCTTATGGGCGCATTGTCTCCCACTTTTTCCAAATCACTTTCCGCCGGAGCCTTTATCGCCGGCTCAACTGTTGTATTCGGGGAAGGCGCTTGGCTATCCGCCTTGTTTTTTTCCGGAGAAGGCGAAGGCTCCGGTGGCTTTTTATCCGCCGGAACGGCAGTTTCATTTTGAACAGCCTGAACCGCTTCCGTTTTAGCCTTATCCTCCGATACACAGGCGCAAAGCACCAAGCTCAGCATTACCGCAAATATTATAACAGGCTTTTTAAATTTCATATTTTATCCTCCGTTTGCCGTAAGCGGCCGTATATTTCCACTGAAAACAGGCAATTCACCAAGCAAAAAATTTGCGGACAACCTACCTATACCATAAATATGATTTATATGCAAATATTATTCTTTAAGTCACTTATATCCCGCAAAATGCCTATAACCTTTTTGAATATATAATTTAAAAACACATGCCGTAATTTTTCGCATCAATATCTTTATTGTACCAGAACCCTGCCCAAAAACCCATACCTTTTACCGTGGCTTAAATTAATTTTCAAGAAAGCCTGCCTGTAATTTTCCTTTTAAGAAAACGGATAAATTCAAACCACCGTGGAAATTTCTATTAATCAATTAATGCATTCCGCCCTTCGGCGCAATAAAAAAAGCGCCCTGCGCCCTTTTTATTATATTTCTATTGAATACCCGGATGTGCCGTTCCCGAAATTTTGACTCCTAGCGTATGCTAGGTGGGCGCCCGCACAAATGGTTCCGCCTTCCGCTGCCCAAAGGGAATTAGCTTGCGGCCCGGCGTAGCCATTAAAATAATAAGGCTCCCATATAAATTAATGTAGGTTCAAAATATCAGGCTGTCGAACACCCCAGGAAATCTCATATAAAACAAATTTTAACCTTGCGGATTTAAATCCGTCAAATCCCGCTTAAGGATACGGGATACGAACCTCATACAATTTTCACCTTCAGCTTTTAGTTGTTGCATCGCCGAAGATGCTTGCCGTGGCACCACCACGCCGTCAAATCATCTCCTTGCCTCATTCTAAAAACTGTGCGTGAAAATTCACGCGATACTGAGGCTGCCATACACTGTGACGCTTCTAAAAGAGAATTGAGCCGCATAACTTTTTGTGCATGGGTTCAAATCTCGCACCCTTACCCATTAAAACCAAGCTTTCGCGCGATAAAATAGTTACCGCTTATTAATAATCAAATTATAATACATTTCTCTTTTATTTTCAAGCGGAGCAAGGCCATTTTATATGGCAATTTAAGCCAGTTACCTGCTTCTTATAAAATCAACAAGGCTCACCAAAGCGCCCAAAAGCACCGCCACATCCGCAATATTGAACACCGGCGCCTTCGCCTTCTTTCCTTTAACATATAAATAATCCGTTACGCCGCCCTTAGCAATTCTGTCATACACATTGCTTATGCCGCCTCCCGCTACCAGAGCCACGGCAATTTTGTGAAGTTCCCCTCGATTATGTTTAAGCGCATCATGCCACATGAAGGCCACAACCAACATACTCAACACAGAGCCAACCACAACAAGCCTTCTGTTATCGGAAAACGACCCCATGGCCATTCCCTTATTTTTCATGTTGGTCAAATAAAATTTATCCTTAACTATTTCCTTATACTCGCCTTCTTTAATGCCCTCATTCACCTTATACTTGCAAATCTGATCGGCCAATACAGTCAATGCCGCCGTTAATATCATATGCTCTCTCTCCCAAAGTATAATATGCTTTTATTATAACTCTTTTTTATTTCTTCGGCAAATTATAGATAGCCCTAAACTATCAACAATTCGCCTTTAAAAATTGCTTAAAATCAAATCTTCCCCCACAACACACCACTCTCCGCCATTATCTCAATTAAACACTTGTAATTTTTTAGCCGGATTACTATAATAATCATAAGAGGGTAAATGAAAGGGGTTATTATCATGGCTTTAGTAGGAACCAAAAAAATGTTTGAAAAGGCTTTCGACGGACAGTATTCTATAGGTGCATTCAATATTAACAATATGGAAATTATTCAGGCAATTACCCGCGCCGCTAAAAATCAAAATTCGGCGGTTATTCTCCAAGTATCAAAAAGCGCCCTTAAATTTGCGGGGCCTAAATATTTATTGGGCATGGTTGAAGCCGCGGTTTATGAAACCGGCATAGACATTGCCCTCCACCTTGACCACGGCCCCGATATGGAAACCGTTAAGGAATGTATTGAAAACGGCTTCACCTCCGTTATGTTTGACGGCTCCCATTTTGAATATGAAGAAAATATTTTAAAAACAAAAGAAATCGTAGACTATGCCCATTCCAAAGGCATTGTTGTTGAGGCGGAATTAGGCAAGCTGGCAGGCGTTGAAGATGATGTTAATGTAGATGCCGCCAACGCCACCTATACCGACCCTGAGCAGGCCGTTGATTTCGTTGCCCGCACAGGGGTTGACTCTCTGGCAATCGCCATAGGCACAAGCCACGGCGCTTATAAATTCAAGGGCGAAGCCAAGCTGGATTTCGACCGGTTGGCTAAAATAACCGCAAATCTCGAAAAAGCAGGCTTCCAAAAATACCCTATCGTTCTCCACGGCGCTTCCTCCGTTGACCAAAAAAGCGTTGAAATCTGCAACCAATTCGGCGCGCAAATTAAAGGCGCCAAAGGCATGCCTGCCGAAATGCTCAGGAAAGCTTCATCAATGTCAGTTTGCAAAATAAATATGGATACCGATTTAAGATTGGGCATGACAGCCTCCGTCAGAAAATTCTTGGCCGAAAATCCGGAAAGCTTCGACCCAAGGGGCTACCTTGGCGATGGCAGAACATATCTCCAAGCCCTTGTTGAAGGCAAGATTAAAGATGTGCTGGGCTCTGCTGATTCTATGAAGTAATAAAAAGCTGTAAAAATACAAAAAAACACCCCCAATTCTGTAAAAGTATAATCAGGGGGTGTTTTTTATATATTCCAAAAAGCTCATAATAACTTCAAACTCTCTCCATTATCATTTTAGAAGCTCATCATAAGTAGTATTCAGCGCATCTTTTATCGCCCGTAACTGTATTGCTTGAATATGTTGAGTCCCGCGCTCAATTTTCACAAGAGTTTCTCTCGTAATATTTACTCCTTGAAGCTGCAATATTCTAACAAGTTCCGTTTGTCCTATTTTACTGCGCGTGCGTATAACTTTGATATTCTCACCTATTCGTATACTATCCTGCTTTATTTTTTGTTCCACCGGTTCCTCCTCAAAAAAAGAACTATTTCCAGTCCATTACACTTCATAATATGATGCCGGCATGATATTATGGGACTTGTATCAGTCCTATCTGAGGCGATAATAAATATTTACTGGAGGAATCGTGTTGAAAGAAAACGCTTGCTGCTTCACAGGGCATAGAACTTTGCCATCAAACCAAATTGAAAATATCATTATCAAGCTTGACTTGGAAATCGAAAATTTAATTTCAAAAGGAGTAACAAATTTTATTTCCGGCGGGGCATTAGGCTTTGACCAAATAGCTGCTTCATTGGTTGCGGCAAAAAAAGAGCAAGGTAGAAATATTCTATTAACCCTTGCCCTGCCCTGTAAAAATCAGGATATTTTATGGAGTAAAAAACAGAGATATATTTATCGCGGATTGTTGGCAGAAGCGAATAAAATCATTTATGTTTCAGAAAACTATGATGCATTTTGTATGAAAAGGAGGAACTGTTACATGGTAGATCATTCAGCATATTGCATCTGCGCTTTCTCGCAGGAGAAAAGTGGAACAGGCCAAACCATTCGCTATGCTTGCAAGAAAGGCTTATCCATTATTAATGTAGCCACGTAGAGAATCACTATTATAAAATTACGCCTCTCACCCCGTCATTTTCCACAAATCTTTATTCCCTTCGAAAAAACTTCTTTACAAAAATATTTTCGCATTGTACAATAAATGTGAACATAGGTTCTTCGAAAATTATATCGATAAAGAGGTTTTATTATGGACATTATGGATAAATTAACCATATTGGCGGACAGTGCGAAATATGATGCGGCTTGTACATCCAGCGGAGCGGATCGCAAATCTGCCCCTCCCGGCGGTATGGGAAATACTGTTCCCGCAGGCTGCTGCCACTCCTTCGCATCCGATGGCAGATGTATTACTCTGCTTAAGGTTCTTATGTCCAATGCTTGTATATATGATTGCAAATACTGCGTAAACCGTGTTTCCAATGATGCAAGGCGGGCAACCTTCACCCCTGAGGAACTGGCGAATTTGACCATTGAATTCTATCGCCGTAATTATATTGAAGGTCTTTTTTTGTCGAGCGCGGTTACAAAAAATCCCGATCACACCTCCGAAAGAATGCTTAAGGTATTCGAACTCCTACGCTATGAACATAATTTTTGGGGATATATTCATGCGAAAATTATACCGGGCACTTCTCCTGAATTGGTATATAAATTGGGCCTTGTCGTTGACAGGCTCAGCGTAAATGTCGAATTTCCCAGCGAGACCAGCCTTTCAAGTCTCGCCCCTGAAAAAACCAGAAAATCCATTTTCAAACCCATGGGGCAGATTACGCAGGGCATTGTTTCCAATAAGTCCGAGCTTGTTCAGTTTAAGAAGGCTCCCGTTTTTGCCTCCGGCGGGCAGGCCACTCAAATGATAATAGGCGCCAGCCCTGAAACGGATTATCACATTATCAAATTGGCCAGCGGCCTTTATGAAAAATACAGCCTGAAACGAGTGTTTTACTCGGCTTATGTGCCCGTTCTTTCCGATAAAATGCTGCCTTCTGTGGATTCTAAGCCGCCGCTTCTTCGCGAGCATAGGCTCTATCAGGCGGATTGGCTCATGAGGCAATATCAATTTGCGGCGGATGAAATTTTAAATGAGGAAACGCCTAATTTCAACCCTTACATGGATCCAAAATGCAATTGGGCCGTTAATAATCTCCACTATTTCCCGGTGGATGTCAATAAAGCGGATTTGGAAACTTTGCTGCGGGTTCCCGGAATCGGCCCCAAAAGCGCCTTGCGAATCGTTGTGGCGAGGAAGCATTCAAAGCTGGGCATGGCCGAATTAAAGCGTATAGGCGTCGTGCTAAAAAGGGCCCGCTATTTCATTATCACAAAGGATGAGCCCAGAGGCATTGCCTTGGATAAATTCACCACCGCCAAGGCCCTCATCGACCCCAACAGCTTCTCCTTGGGAGTTGAGCAAATAAGCCTTTTTGATGCACCTCAGGCGAAAATGCTGGAAAACTGGAGAAATCCCAAAATTGAAAATGTAGCCGAGGAGGCCGCATTATGTCTGGCTTCAACATTGTAGCTATCCCCGCGGATATTGTTTATATTTATGATGGTTCTCTGGCCGCCTTTTTCTGCTGTGTCCATGAAAGCATTTACAAAAAGGAGCTTCCCTTGGCCATCGCTGCTGAAAAAGAGGTGCAGCCTTCTTTATATACCCATAAATTCATTGATGTAGATTTTGAAAAGGCCAAAAAAGTCAGGGTTTCCGTCAGAAGAAATATTTCTCCCAGAGCCTTGGAAATTGTTGAAACGGTTTTTCTCTGCCACCACAGCGATAAAGAAATTGCCCTTTTAAATTTTCTCATAACCGCCTTTCGTGTCGGCCCCAAGGCGCCTTTTATGCTGGGGGAAGCCTCGGTCGCCAAGGTTCTTGATATGGAAAAGCATATAGGCGGCGAGGCCCATCTGCTCAAAGGCTTTATCCGGTTCGCTGACTACGGCAATATGCTGGCTGCTACCATCAGCCCAAAAAATTTCGTTCTCCCTCTTTTGGCAATGCATTTTATAGGCCGCTTTCCTGAAGAAAATTTTATGATTTACGATAAAACCCACAAAGCGGCGCTGATTTATCAAGATAAAAAAATCGAAATAACCACGGTTGAAGAAATTACCTTTCAGCAAGAAAATGAAACCGAGCTCCATTATCAGGCCCTTTGGAAGCAGTTTTATAAAACCATCGGAATCAAAGAGCGGCTTAACCCAAAATGCCGCATGACCCTTATGCCTAAAAGATATTGGGAGAATATGGTGGAAATGAAGGAGTTTTTGTAATATTATAATAATATATGTTTGCGCAGGCTGCTTCATTTACTTAACAAGCTTTCATATACTATTTTCGAAAGAAGGTGTATTATGGATTTGAAATCGGAAATAACCAATCTCGTTGAACTGCTGGCTAAAGAAGGCTTGACAGAGGAGAACGGCACAAATATCGGCCTTTTTGATGAAAACTGGATTAAAACCCAGAAAAATCTTGTTGAACTGCTTAAAAGCTATAATTTTGAAACAAAAGTCGATTCAAACGGCAATGTTCTGGCACAAATCACCGGAACCGCCTCGCCTGATGAAATTATTCTTTCCGGCTCACATATTGATACCGTTGTAAACGGCGGCAAGCTGGATGGCCATTTGGGCATTATAGGCGCGATCCTCGCCGCTAAAATTCTTCGTGAAAAATACGGCAATCCCTTAAGAACGCTGCAAATTATCGCCTTCGCCGAAGAAGAAGGCAGCCGCTTCCCAAACTCATTCTGGGGCAGCAAAACCTTCACCGGTAGCTTGGATTTTGAAAGCATCCGCCATCTTACCAACAATGACGGCGTAACTTTCGAAAACGCAATGAAAAATGCGGGCTTCACCTTCGACCCCAACAGCAAAGCAGATATGAGCAAAATAAAAGCCTTTATCGAAATGCATATTGAGCAAGGCGGCGTTTTGGAGGCGGAAAATAAAACCATCGGCGTGGTGGAAAGCATAACGGGAATAAAACGCTATGACATCACATTAAACGGCCAGGCCAACCATGCCGGAACCACCCCTATGAATCTCCGCCATGACCCCATGTACGGCTTCGCTAAAATAGTCGCAGGCCAAACGGATAAATTAACGGCAATGGGCGCTCCCGGCGTTGTAACCTTCGGCAAGATTGCGGCAATGCCCAATACCTCCAATGTAATTAACTCCACCGTTCAATTTAGCATTGACATAAGGCACCCGGATAAAAATGAGCTTGACAAACTTGCCTTAGAGCTTAAAAAATATATTAAACAAATAGCTGCCGAAATCGGCCTTGAAGCTCAAATAATGCTTAGTATTGATGAAGCGCCGACTCATATGAACGGGGAGCTGGCGAACTTGGCTCAGCAGGCTTGCGAATGGCAAAATATTTCGTTCAAGCGAATGCATTCCGGCGCAGGCCATGATTCCCAGATAATGGCGAACTACTGCCCTACAACAATGATATTCGTGCCCAGCAAGGGCGGCATCAGCCACAGCCCTTATGAGCATACGGATATAGACGATCTCGCCAAAGGCGTTGAAGCCCTCGCCGGCATACTCTATGAGCTGGCATATAATAAAAACCCTTTTTAGTTAAAAAAATACTATGCCTATACAAAAAGCCCTGAATTCAGGGCTTTTTTATTACTCTTTTATATAAGACAAATCATTCAGTCTGCCTATAAATCTCTTTCTCGAGGAATCCTCTCTTAAAAACGAAACGCCGCCGGCCTTGCCTGTAAGCTCGAAATTATTGAGCATTTCAACCTCCCAGCCCAGCCAAATTCCATAAAACAAACTCAAAGCATCCCCATGGGATACGATTATGATATTTTCATCATTCCCTGCCATTATTTCATCGTGGAAGGTTTTAAGTCGCAGCCATGTTTCCCGCCTTGATTCCGCACCATTAAAGGGCTTGTCGTCAATGGAGTTCTCATGGTAAATAGCATTTTCCCTAGCCCATTTCTTAGGTTTGCCTGATGCTTTACCCAAATTTCGCTCCCTCAGGCTTTGGTATATTTTCGGCTCAGAATTAAAATGAGCTCCGACTGTATCCGCTGTCCTCTTTGCCCGAATAAGGTCTGAAGTGTATATCACATATTGCGCACCCTCAAGCTCCGAAGCCAGCCTTTTCCCTATTCTTTCGGCCTGTTCCATGCCCAATTGCGTTAAATCCCAATCCGCCCATGAGCCAACCATACCGGTTGTGTGGTGTATAGCTTGAGTATGCTGAATCGTAATTATATTTTTCATATTTACCCCGTAAAAATTATGCGGCGAAGTTTTTTACCACTCCGCCGCAATTTTTATATCTTCAATTATTATAAAGTTTTATTTAAGATATTTGTCCATCCACTCAGTAATTTCTTTCAATCTTCTCGCCCTGTGTTCAGGCTTGCCCGAACGGGAAAGCTCGTGATTTTCACCATGGAAAATGCACATTCTCGTATCAACGCCGTGAAGTTTAAGCGCTGTAAATACCTGATAACCTTCCGGAATCCAGCAGCGGTGGTCTTCATCAGAATGGATAACGAGAGTAGGTGTTTTCGCCTTATCGAAATATTTAAGAGGAGAATGCCACCACATTTTTTCGATATTGTTCCATGGGTCTGCCTGCATTTGATCCTTGCCGAAATAATAGCCGATATCGGATACATAGCCGAAGGAAACCCAGTTGCAAATAGAGCGCTGAGTAGCCGCCGCCTTGAATCTGTCAGTATGGCCGATTATCCAGTTGGTCATAAAGCCGCCGTAGGAACCGCCTGTTACGCCTAATTTATCAGCATCGATACCCGGGTATTTAGCCAATGACTCATCAACAAACTGCATAATATCTTCATAGTCAAATGTGCCGTATTTACCACGAACATCGGCGAAATCGTTGCCTTTACCGTCGGATCCTCTCGGGTTGCAGAAAAGAACGAAATAATTCTGATTTGCCCAATATTGCATTTCATGGAAGAAGCTTTCGCAGAATGCGGATTTAGGGCCGCCGTGAATATCCACAATAGCGGGATATTTCTTGCCTTCTTCGTAATCTACAGGCTTAAGCACCCAGCCGTCAATCTCATAACCGTCTGCATCTTTAAATGTGAAATGCTCAACAGGCGAAACCTTCCTGTTTGCGAGTATTTCCGTATTAAAGTCAGAAATTTTTGTTACATTACCATCGAAGCAGTAAAGTTCTTGAAGTTTATCTGTTTCCATAGCGCCGAAAACAAACTTAGAATCAACCATATCAAAGAAATCTATATTACCTTTGAAATTAGTTTCATTAACCATAGCGCCGCTGTTAAGGTCAAGGCTGTAAATATTAGCAAGATACCCGTCCAGGGAGATGAAATAATACTTATCGCCAACAACCATATCAACTATGCCGCCGCCGAATTTAGAATCGGAAGCCGCCGCGCCGCCAACAGAACGGTCGTATTTAAGCAATTCTTTTTCTTCGCCTGTTTTAAGGTCGATTATGTAGAAAGTGCCATGCTCTTGCATTGTATATGTTTCGCCGGTAGCGTAGGAAACAACGATTTTGCCGTTCCAGAAATTATACATTCTGATTTGCCTATCCTCTTTAAGCAGAGCTTTTTCCTCGCCTGTTTCAAGGTTTACAAGCCAGAGATTGCCTGCGATCGAATGAATTTCCGCAGGGGCCATATCGCCTGTATAAGCAACATATTTTTTACATGGAGAAACTTTGTAACCGGCTACATCTGTAAGCTTATCCGTTACAGGCTTCAATCCGCCTTCTACGCTGAAAGTATTAATGCGGATACGTTTTTTATTGGTAAAGCTACGGCCGTTGAACCAATATGGAAGTTCATCAACAACTTGATAATCTTTTTCTTTTTTAAGTTCTTTAAGAAGCGCTTCGGCTTCCTCAGGTGTTTTATCCTTAAGGCAAGGTCTGTTGTTGTCAAAAACTGTAACCGCAAGATAATTGCCTTCCGAAAGAAGCTCAAGCTTTGTAACAACCGCATCAATTTTGAAAGCCTCGGCAGCCTCGCCGCCGTTAATGTTTATTTTATAATAGCTTGTAAGTTCGTAGCCTTTTTCGACTCTTTCTTTATCTTCTTTAGCGCGCATTTCGCAAAAAAGAATATTCTCATCATCAAGCCACAGGAAATGGCTCACCTTGCCCTTAAGGCCGGTCAATGGGCAAAAGCCGTTGCCTTTATCCACATAAACTGTAGCATAATAACCATTGTTCTCGCTGGCTTTGCTAACCAGAACGGCTTTGTTCTTACCGTTTGGCGAAAGCTTAAGATTGCCTAAAAATTGATAATTCTTAAAATCATCCAACTCAAGATATTGCATAATAAACACCCCTTTTGATTAAGATTTTCATTATGAAAAGCAATTCTTACTTGTTCCTATTATAAGTCTATATCATTCATAGTTATTAATCAATATTTCCTGAATTTTTATACATTTACTATAAAAACTTCTCTGTACTTTTGTTAATTTTTTATGCAAAACGTATATTTACATTTACGCTACGATAACCTTTATAATAATAAATACAGCATGAGGAAAACCGGCCGATCCTTCTTCGCTGCCCTATATTTATCAAAGGAGGCTGTATATGGAATATACTGTACAAAAGCTGGCGGAAATTGCAGGTATCAGCCCCAGAACCCTGCGCTTTTATGATGAAAAAGGCCTGTTGAAGCCACAGCGTATTAATTCATCGGGATATAGAATTTATTCATCGGCTCAGATTAATCTACTCCACCAAATTATGCTTTATAAGGAAATGGGCCTCCCATTGGAAGAAATTAAGGAAATCATATACAGCGAAAACTTCGACCCGGTAACAGCCTTGGAAAACCATTTAAAGCGGCTCCATGAAAAGCGCCGCAATATTGATTGGCTTATTGAAAATGTTGAGCTTAGCATAGCTTATCAAATAGGAGAATACAAAATGAGTGATAGCGAAAAATTTAAAGCTTTGAAGAAAAAACTTGCGGATGAAAATGACAAAAAATACGGAGAAGAAATTAGAGAGCGCTACAGCGAGCGAATTGCCAAAGAATCCTCTAAAAAATTCATGAATATGTCGGAAGCTGATTACAATGAAATGAACGCACAAGGAGAAAAAATAATCAGCCTGTTAAAAGACATTTTGGCCGGAAATAATGAAAATGGCGAAACCGAAAAGCAACTCGCCGAAATCCATAAAAAATGGCTTATGTTCACATGGAGCGAATATTCTAAGGAGGCCCACACAGGCCTTGTTCAAATGTATGTAATGGATGAGCGCTTCGCAAAATATTACGACAGCGCAGCAGGCATTGGCGCAGCGGAAGCCCTTAGGGATGCCGTTCACAAATATATAGATGAAATTTAGAGAGTAGGCTAAAATTGCTCAATACATTGCGGTTTATTTGAAAAATCTATCGGCACGAAAAAATCACATGAATTATAATTCATGTGATTTTTATATGGCTCAATCAAGCTTAGCATAAACTTTAGATTAACTTAAACAAAGTCTTAATCTCTGTGTGCCGCCAATGCAATCATTCAATCGCAAAAGTTTCGGAGCTGAAATTGGAATAATAACGCCCTTCATAAGCGCTGAATTTCAAAACGCAGTAATCGGGATCGGTCACACCAAGGGCGTAATACCTGTCATCGCCCTCCTGCCAAATCATTTCCTTACTTTCGGCATCCTCCAATACCTCCATAGTGCCCTTAAGCATAATCCCGCGGAAAAACCTTTTATCGCTGAAATAAATGCAAGCCTTGGGATTATCTCGATATTGGCCTACACGCATGGAAGAAGTGTTCGTCGTAAAGTAGAATGTTTTTATACCTACTCTCTTTCTGGGTGGCAGCATGGCTTTTGTATTCGGAAAACCTTCATCATCCACAGAGCTGATAAAGGCCGTGCTTTGCTTGTCTATTAAATTGCCTATGGTTTTTTCGGCATCTCTTAACATACTACCACCCTCTCGGAGAAATATTAACATTATTTTGATATCAAAAAGTAAATTGCCGCCGATTTTACATTGTAAATATAGGCTTCATAAACTTATATATCAGATAACCAAGCACCGCGTTAAGCGTACCCTTAATTAAATTGAATGGAATGATTGCAAATACAATAAGCGCATTAAGGTCGGTTATATTGGCGTTCACCGCGGAAACCATGTTTATAATAACATCCATTCCGCCTAAGGCAACCGCAAACGTAGGTATAATAAAAAAATAATTAGATATAGATGCGATTATGGCCAGAGACAAAACACCCATTGCGGAGCCTAATATGTAGCCCTTTACATTGGGAATCTTCTTGTATATAAGGCCTATAGGCACAACAAGGGAAACGCCGCAAATAAAATTGGATATTTCGCCTATTCCCACTGTTTCGCTTGCCAGCAGGGCTTTCACAAGATTTTTAATAAGCTCGACACTTACGCCCGCCATAGGCCCCATGGTTACGCTGGCAATTATTCCCGGCAGATTTGCAATGTCAATCTTAATAAAAGGCGGGAACATAGGCAGCGGCATATTAAACATAAGCAGCACGTAGCCTAAAATCCCCAATATACTCGTTCTAACCATTCGTTTTGTGTCAAATTTTTTCTCTGTCGAAGTTACCATTACAAAATTTCCTCCTTTGGATTATGATTTGGATATACTCCGACTTTTATGCTGTGCTTCGATATTAAAGATAGGCGCTGGGCTTAAAAACCCTCAACCATCCTTAAATACCGACATTACTTGAAGCACATAAAAATGCCCTGCAAAAAAATCAGGGCATTGAAAAGTAACATAAAAGAATCATCATATGACTTCTCTCATCCAGACTGTGTAACAAAACAATTCGAGATTTGCGCCTAAGCCTTGTTATGACTAAGCGCTTTGCATTTCGGCCTTGTTCTCTGATTGTTTTGTTGATTAAAACAATTCGAGATTTGCGC
>JGI994J12354_10004292_pt1 | contig 12896 bp, 11 predicted proteins | sample IntmicLarv3ML3BL_FD_12354 | JGI IMG/M metagenome (IMG submission 12354)
CAACAGATGAGATGGAGTATGCAACGGGAAGTGTTTTGACCATTGACGGCGGGTATACTCTTTAAAAAACGAATCAGATAGGAAATAAAAGGAGTTATTACAAGATGGCTTTGGTGTGAACCGGCTATGAAGTAATAACTTCTTTTCGCTTTACCATGAAAAAACGAGCTCTAAAGTGAGCTCGTTTTTTCATGTAATAGAAAATTGCTTTCCTATTTGTATAAAACCCTCCAGGGGAACACACTGCGCCTTACTGATTTACGATAAAAGGACAATCATTTCCAGAAAGAATATCGATTAAATTCTGGACAGAAGCAATAGCCATATTTTGTGTAGCTTCTTTTGTATGGGCTCCAGTATGTGGTGTTACGACAACATTGTCTAAGTCAAAAAGAGGAGAACCAACGGGTGGTTCGATAGCAAAAGCATCTAAGCCAAGTCCTAAGAGTTTGCCACTTTTTAATGCTTCGTAAGCGTCATCTTCATCGATAATACCACCTCTTGAAGTATTGACGATGATAGAATTATCTGGCATCATCGCAATGGTATCACGATTGATATAGTTTTTGGTTTCATCATTGAGTGGTAAATGAAGACTAATGACATTAGCTCTTTTCAGAACATCTTCACGAGAACAGCTCTTAATATTATTTTTTTGACAATAATCTTTGTTTATAAAAGGGTCATAAGCGATTACGTCCATGCCAAAACCTTGGGCACAACGAGCAACGACTTTTCCGATTGCACCAAGACCAAAGATACCGATAGTCTTGTCTTTTAATTCCATTCCTGTTGAGCGAACCCATTCACCAGTACGAGTCTGGTTGTTTAAATAAGGGATTCGTCGTGCTAATGAAAGAATTAAACCAAAAGCAAGTTCACCAACGGCTTCCGCGTTTACACCAGGAGTGTTTGTTACGGGGATACCAGCNGCTTTGGCAGCAGAAATATCAACACGATCAAAGCCGGCGCCATAGCGAGAAATAACTTTCAAGTTCGGGCAAGCAGCAATCACTTTGTCGGTAACAAAGTCAAGACCTGCTAAGTAAGCATCACAATCTTGCAGAAGGGGAATTAACTCTTGTTCAGTTAATGGCTTTCCCGCAGGATTAAAAACTAAATCTTCAGAAAAAGCTTGTAATGTTTTTAGCGCATCTGTAGGATTATCAGGGCGCATAGAAGTTGGTGTGACTAATATTTTCATAAAGCATCCTTTCAAAGTATTATTTAACAGTATCCATTGCTTCTTTTGTTAATCGCTCAATTTCAAGGAAGTTGCCAGCGTCGATTAAAGAACCATTCACCATCCAGCTTCCTCCACAAGCAATAATTTTTTTGAAAGCGAGATGTTCATTAATATTGCTAGAGTCAATTCCACCAGTGGGCATAAAGCGGACACTTGGAAATGCAGCAGCAAATGCTTTGAGAGTGTTTAAACCACCGAATTGCTTGGCAGGGAAGAATTTTACTACTGGTAAATTGAATTCTAATGCAGCCATAATCTCGGTAGGGGTTGCACAACCTGGGAAGATTGGCAAATTATTAGCGATCGCATACTCAGTGACTGATTTAGAGAAACCAGGAGAAACTAAGAAAGCTGCCCCTGCTGCATGAGCACGTTTCGCTTGTTCAACGTTAATGATTGTTCCAGCACCTACTAACATATCTGGAAATGTTTTTGCTGCTAGTTTTATCGCTTCTTGTGCAGCATCTGTACGAAATGTGATTTCAGCGATTGGCAATCCACCGTTCATTAATGCTTGGCATAGAGGTACAGTGTCTTCGACACGATCTATTTTAACAACAGGTACAATTTTTGTTTCTTCAACAATTTTTAAAACTTTTTCTTGTGTCATAATGGCTATCCTTTCTTTCTATATGCTTAATTAAAGACACGCATAAGGTTTGTGTGTGTTATTTTGTAAATCTGCTCATCACGAATACCATATTTTCTTATTAGTGGTAAGAAATCAGTAAAAAGATACGAAAGACCAATACCATCTTTGTTATAGGAACGATGGCGGTCTCTAGTGGTATCTAAAGAAAAAAGAAGCTGATCTTCATAACCAGCTGTTATTAGCTTCATAACAAGTGCTGCTTCATCCTCGTCACTATGATATTTAAAACGTCCAATAGTATCAAATTCTAATGAAATACCTTTATCTAGCACACTTGTGTAATATGATAGAGGTAATACTTCGCGGTCCATGTGGCAGAAGAGTAGTCGATGTGATGGAACACCCCAAGAGAGCAAGGTATCAAGTAAGGTTACAGGATCACTGCCTTGTTCAATGTGTATCATCATCGGTACATTACAGCGAATGGAAGCTTTTGCTGCTGCCATAAAACATTTTTTATAAATAGGTGTAAGACCTTTCGTATCAAGTGCGGCTTTGATAATCCCAGCTTTATAAGGAACAAAATTTTTATGAAGTTTGAGGTTAATATCACTATACATACCAAAGGTAAGTTCATGAGTATAAAAATCTTCTAATTCTTCAAGTGATATTGTGTGAATCCAGTGTTCCTTCGGGTAAAAAATAAGTTTATGGAATCCGGTAGAGGCGATAATGTTCACGCCAGTATTTTTGGAAATTTCGTAAAGTGCAGATTCCATACGATTACAACCACCAGGTTGCGCATCGATAATTGTTTTGCCACCATGTTCTTTAAAAGTAAAAACTTCAGCAGTGCTTTTTTCGATGTCGTCAATACAAAGAGCGGGATGAAGTTTTGCAGATACACCATGGCTTATCATTAAGTGTTCATGTGGTTGGCAAAAGCCAATGTTTTCTAAGTTTTCCCAACCACATACAGTCATAATTTTATTCATAGTTTATTTCCAACGAGGGTTGTCAATCAGTGTTGGTTTTCCAGCTTTATTAACAAGTAATTTATGGTAACCATTTGTTTCGATTGTTCCATAATCATGTCCAGCGTCAGCATCAAAAGTATAGAAAAGTACAAGAGGTTTGGTTCCTGTATTTACCGTTCTATGTGCGTAACGACGTGGAACATAGACAGCCTGTCCTTTAGAGAGAGGTTGTTCAATTGTATCACCTTCGGGATTTTCCATTAGCATATAACCTTCACCGTCCAAAGTATAGTATACTTCCGCAGTATCTATAATTGTATGGAAATGTCCCTTTGTCATAAAATATTCCTCACCAACGACACCAGGGTAGAGGATAGTGGTACCAAAAGCTAAATCACCTTTTCGTTCTGGGCAGCCAAGTTCATGAAATTCATAAACTAAAGGATCTTCATTTTCCAAAATTTTATCAGCTGCATCAACATCTAAGAACATGTCTTTCATCTGAGAAAGAGTACGCTTTGTGGTTTCAGCGCTAGTAGAACGTCCAGTTGCTAAATCAAAGTCAACTAAAAAGCTTGTGTCCCAATTAAAATTATTCATAACGATTCCTCCTATACATTTTTAGCGATTTCGCTAAGTTTTTCTAACATTGGTTTATCGATTTCAACATGAAATACCTCTGCGATTACTTGTGTCCAACCGTGAATGAAATAAATCCAGCCATCTTCAACGTGAAGATTTTTTGCCTTTTCTTGCGCTTGTGCTTGGTACATGAAAATTAAATCACCGCGATAGTTAATCTCCCAAACAAGGCTATCTTGTGGGAAAGAGCAGTTNTCNGTAAGTGGAGAACCAGGTATNTCCTTACCAAGACCAGTAGCATTGATAATCAATGAATGTGGTTTTAATGATGCTAAAGTTTTATCATTATTAGCTGGTGTTGGATTGTGAATATAAGAAAATTTTGTCTTTGGATTCAAATTATCAAGAATCTCTTTTGCAGATTCCAAACGAGGAACACTGCGATTGGCGATGATGATATTTGAAGGTACGTTATCACCGAATTTTTCTTGTGTTAAGTAAACACCCATAGCGAGAGTGCTTCCACCTGCACCAAGTAAGAGGACATCTCCATTGTGTGTTTTCCAATAGTTATCTGGCACGAAATTTTCAAGAGCTAAACCGCTAGAGATTGGGTCTTTTGCATGTGCACAGTATAGTCCATCCTTTTTGGAAATAGATGAAACTTCGCCAAGCTGATCAGCATAAGGATCAACATATGAAAACATGTCCTTACAAGAATTGTAAAGGTCAATTTTGTGTGTGGTTACTAATGCACCTAAAGATAAGGGGTCATGTTTGATAAAATCGACAGCTTCTCTATAATCCTCAGCAGGAGCGTGAGGAGGGAAGTCCATACCTTTGATTGTAACATTCTTCAAACCAAGAGCTTCGGCCCATTTTGGAAAAACTTTCATGATTGAAGAACTTCCAGTAGTAACACCAATAAAGTAAATTGTTGGTTGTGTTGCAGCTTCATACTTAGACATAATAATGGTTCCTTTCTTAATGTAATACTATGTTGGCATCGTTGTTACATCAGTAATAGTATACTGAGTTTAAAGCTCTAATTTATGCAAATGCATCCCCGTCAAAGCTAGATAATGAGCCACTTCACGATGAATGGGATACAATTTGTCATATTTCTTAGTGTTTTCTTTTGCAGGTTCAGAAATAGAGTCGATATTATGCAGTTCATCAATTTTGCTGTAGTCATTCCAATAGCCAAGACCGTATGCAACCAATGCAGCAGCACCGAGGGAAGCGGCATCTTGGTCGATGTTTGTCTTAATCATTTTAATACCAAAAATATCGGCAAACATCTGACGCCAGCCTGGACTTTTGCTACCACCACCAGTTAATAACATCTCGTTTAGAGCAGGGTGGTATTTAGAAAGTATATTCATAGCATATTTTAAATTAAAAGTAATGCCTTCCATTGCTGAACGGATAAGGTCATCTTTGTTATGAGCAAGAGTCAGACCAACAAATCCAGCAACAATATCTTTGCTTTCTTCGATCATAGCGCCACCAGCCATACTTGGATTGAAGATTAATTTATTAGCCCCAATTGGTGAATGCTCAAGTGATTTATTCATTTCAATATAGGCATCTTCAATTTCGCCACGCTTTTCCTTATCTAAAAGTTCTGAGCAAAGAATATCGCGAACCCATCGGAAACTGTTACCGGCTGAGAAGATGCTTGTAGCAGATGCGTATAATCCTTCAATACAGTGATCAAATACAAATGGTTTATACTGGAAGTCTAAAATGGGTTCTTTGCTAATTACAGCAATCCAGCTTGAAGAACCTAAAGATGTATAAACACGGCTATCTTCAATACCTTTGGCGCCTAGAGCCATACATGCATTGTCAACACCACCACAAATGACTTTGACATCCGTTGAAAGTCCTAATAATTTAGAAGCCTCTGTGGTTAGATTACCTACTACAGCATGAGAAGGTAGGATGTCGGGAAGAATAGTAGCATCAATCCCAGCAGCATCAATATATTCAGGTACATATGTACGATTCTTGAGACTATATACACCACTTCCAGAAGCGTATGAATTGTCAGTCATAATGTTACCAGTTAGTCGAAAATTGCAGTAATCTTTGGAGCCTAGTACAGTTCCAATTTTTGAGAAAATTTCAGGCTCATTGTCGCGATACCACATGATCTTAAATATAGAATAACACTCAGCCGGGAATCCATTCCCCGTGTTCATATACCAATCTTCGTAAGAAACTTTATCGAAGAAAGATTTTGTTTGTGCAGTAGCGCGAGTATCTGACCAAATAGGAATAGAGTCTCTTAATAAATGGCCATCAACGTCTATAGGTACAACAGCTAGAGAATGCCCTGAAATAGCTAGTCCAATAATGTCGTCAGGGTTAGCTTTGGTTTTCTTTAAAAGCAATTTCGTGGAATCGATAATACCATTCCACCAATCTTCAGGAGCTTGTTCGTGAAAATCGGCGCCAGCGTACTGGGTTTCATATTGCCTGAATGTTGATGCGTGGGAAAGTCCATCGGTATCAAAAAGTGATGCCTTGATACCACCAGTTCCTAAATCATACGCAATTATTTTTTTGTTGTTCATAAATAACTCCTTTTAACTGAAACTTTCAACGATTTCTAATGCTGATTTTGTATTGATGCCAAATCGTTCAACACCCAGTTCACATAGTTGCTCAAATTCCTTGCGAGTACGAATTCCACCAGCGGCTTTGACTTTGATTTTGCCGTGCGTGAGTTCTTTTATTCGCGCAATGCGAGCAATGTTAGCATCGCCTGGTACCCAGCCAGTTCCAGTTTTTAGGAAGTCGGCCTTAGTTTGTAAAACAAGTTCACAAGCTTTATCCAATTCTTCATCGTTTAAGCAGTTTAATTCAATGATTACTTTTGTAAGAACGTAATCTGGTGCTAAAGCAATGATTTCGTTTAATTCGTTTAAGACATAGTCATATTCTTTGTTTTTAAATTTTCCAACATTCATAACAATGTCCATTTCTTCTACACCGTCAGCAATTAATTCTTTTGCTTCTAATACCTTGGTGCAAGTTTTATGAGCACCGCTTGGAAAACCTACTGGTGCACCGACATATATTTCAGGAGTATCTTTTAATAGAGTATGTACATCTTTCGTCCAACAGGGAAGAGCATGAACGTTAATGAAATTATATTTTTTGGCAACAGAAGTAACTTCTTGAATATCAAGAAGAGAATGTGCGGTTCTAACCGCGCTAATATCAATAAGTCTTGCAGCATCATTTGCTGTCATAAGTATCCACCTCACTTTAATTATTGGCGCAAAACGATAGATGGAACGTTCCAATATTCATATTATACAGTAAAAAAATTTTTAATGCAAGAAAATATTCCAAGCTGAAACGAATTGCGACTAATTGAGTTGATAATTGAGTAAGTATCGTGATACACTAACTTATCAGTAAAAATCATGAGAGGGAGGCACAATATGGTTACGATTAGAGAGGTAGCGAAGTTTGCAGGAGTATCACATGGAACCGTGTCTAATGTGATTAACGGTGCGACTAACGTAAGTGTAGAGAAGATTCGTAAAGTAAAAGCTGCAATGGCCGAATTAGGCTATAAACCGAATATGGTTGCTAGGAACTTGAAAAAAGAACATACCAAAGAAATTAACATCATTTTACCGAATAACAAAAATAGTGAGTATATTGAATTATATGAAAGTCTGAATGGTTATGCTAAGCGAGCAGGTTATTTTGTGTATCCGCAATTTACAGATGAAGTGCCAACAGAGGAACGAAGGTTATTAAATGAAGCGTTGATGCGTAATGTAGAAGGTGTGATTTTGGTTACTTGCCAACCTAATAACGAAGAGTTTTTTGAAAAAATTATTAAGGCGGGACTTAATATTGTTTTTGTTCATCATGAAGTTGTGGGAGGCAAGTACAATTATGCGGGGTTTGATGTTGAGCAAGTGGTTAGTAAGGCGATTCGGAATTTTATCAATGAAAAAATCGATAAAATCGGTCTTATTTCGGGACCGAAAGAATATACTTTTGAAGCAAATGTTTTAAATGGTTATTTTGGAACGCTACTAGAAGCCGGAATAACGATTGAGCCTATGTATGTAGAGAATACGGGTTTTGGTGAAAGTAGTGTCTTTCGTTCGGCGATGAGAATGTTGCAATTAAAAGAACGACCAGGTGCATTGTTACTTTCGAATAATAGTATTGCAAAATGTGTTAGAAAGGCTATTGAAATCATTTGCGATGAAAATGAAGAACCACCACGGCTATTTGTCTTACAACCATATGATTGGATTGAGTATCATCAAGGTGAAACCATATCATTGCCATTTTATCAACTAGCTAGAAATGCCTTTAATATGTTGATGAGATCAATAGAAAAGAAGGGGTTGAGCGTTCAAAAGGATATAGTCAAAGTAGGGGCAGATAACCGGATATATGTGAATGAAGGCGTAAAAGAAGGTGGAGAAAGATTACGAATATTACTTAATGAATCGCCAAGTAGCAGCGCAGTGCAATTGCTATTGCCAGATTTCAAGAAAAAGACGGGTATCGATGTAAAAATTGTTACAAAACCATACGCGGAGTTGTTTAATGAGATATGGCAAAAGAAAGGCGGCAATAATTACGATATTTACAGCATTGATTTTCCGTGGCTGAAAGATTTGGCTTTCTCGGGCGCATTAAGATGTGTAGATGATTTGTATGCACTTTCAGGAAATTGGTTTAATCATTTTTTAGGTGATGTATTAGACAAATCGTTAAAAGTGGAAGGGAGCTACTATGCAGCTCCATATAGCTTTACGGTACAATTATTATTTTGGCGGCGAGATTTATTTAACAAACTAGAAAATCAGAGACTTTACTATGATTGGTATAAGGAGGAACTACGCATTCCGACTACTTGGGAAGAGTTTAATCGTATTGCGAAATTATTTACAAGAAAATACAATCCTGCATCTGACACGGAGTATGGCGTGACGCTAGGGGGCAAGGCTTCCTCAGGAGCAATTAATGAATATTTGCCAAGAATGCATGCTTTTGGTGGTAAGATTTTTGATAAAGGAGGCATTAAGGTTAATTGTGAAGAGTCGCAAAAAGCGTTGGCCAACTATATTGAAAGTTATAAATACGCAAACCCGAAAGCGGTTAACTGGTGGTGGAATGAACAAGTTGAGGAATATTGTTTGGGGAATGCAGCAATGATGACAATGTATACGGAACATGTTTCGCATATAGAAGATCGCAAATTTTCCAAAGTGGTGGGCAAGACAGAAGCGGCAGTACTGCCAGGGCGACATTCCGTTTTAGGTGGTTGGGCCTTGGGAATAAACAAAAATAGCGAAAAGGTGGATGCAGCATATGAATTCATGAAATGGATTTCGGGTGATGAAATGTTGGGGCCGTGCGCAGCGCTTGGGCGTATATTGCCGAATAATACAGATGCTTATAAAGCGTTAATTGCGAATGAATACTCGTGGTTTGGCACAGCGTGGGAAGCATTTCGTTATACCAAGTCGAGAGAGGTACCGAATTTTAATGGAAAACCGTTGATTATGGAACCGACGATGGAAAACGTTTTGGGTAACGCTGTACATAAAGCTATTAAAGGTGAGATGGAAATTAGAGAAGCACTAAATGAGGCGAAACGTGAATTGGAAGGATTGGCAAAAGAAAAAATAAGATAGTTTGATGGAAATGAAAATAGAAATAAGATGAATTTTTCTTGGTCAATTTATGTGATTGAAAAGGGTTGAAATTTGCATTATGCAAAATTCGGCCCTTTTTAATTGCTTTTAAATATTGAAATTGAATATATAAAAAGAAAACATTGTGCAACATAACTAAAAAATAAAGAATAAAATGTTGAAAAAGTACAAAGTGCTTAAAAAGAGATTGACACGTTCCAAAGATGATGCAATAATTAAGACAGGCGCAATAAAGAAGTGGAATGTTCGAAGAAACTTTAAGATTTTTTAGGAAGGAGTAGTATGCAAGAAAAAGACTATCAAGAGGTATTGCTATCACCAATTAAAATTGGAAACAGAATGTGCAAGAATCGCTTTTTTGTACAAGCCATGGAATGTACAGATGCAGATGAAGAAGGGAATCCAACTGATTTGACCATTGAGAGATACTCCAATCTCTTTAAAGGTGACTATGGAATGATTACTTTAGAAGCGATTACAGTCACTGATGAGAGCCGCTCGAGAAAAAATCAACTCTCGATTATGCCAAGAAATGCTGAAAAATTAAAAATATTTATTCAAGAATTGAAAAAAATAAATCCAGATGTGTTGATTGTATTTCAATTAACTCATTCAGGTGAATTGAGTAATCCAGAGTTTTCAAGAAGAGTTACAGTAAAACCATTACCAGGTTTTGGCGGTGATTTACTCAGTGAAGAAGAAGTAGAGCAAATCATGCAGGGATTTGTTACAGCAGCACGAATTGCTTATGAGGCAGGTGCAGATGGTGTAGATTTAAAACTTTGTCATGGATATTTAGGGAGTCAAATTATTAGACCATACAATGACAGAGAATGGAAATATGGTGGACCATGGGAGAAAAGAAGACAGTTTGCATTTGATTTATTTGACAGAGTAAGAGAGGAAGTGAGTGACGATAACTTTTTACTAGGAACGAAGATTTCAATGTGGGAAGGTTTTCCAGGTGGGTTTGGAACAGAAGGGCCCGATTCTCCAATTATTGATTTGACAGAGCCACTTGATTTGCTCAAAGGCTTAGAGGAGAGAGGCGCTAGTTATTTCGTACAGTCTGGTGGTAGCCCATCGATTACTACAAGTATTACGCAAGCAGAACGAAAAGCCCCATATTTTGCTTTCTTACATCCAACATGGACAGCGCAGATGAAGAAAGTTCTAAAGTCAGAAACGGTAGTAATTGGTTCGAATTATTCTGTGTTTGGAGATGGGAATAACGGAATACTTGCAGTTGAAAAAGAGAAAAATTCTATGTTTTTCTATGGAACTAAATTTATAGAAGAAGGAAAAGTCGATATGCTTGCACTTGGCAGACAATCATTTGCAGATCCATTTCTTCCTGAAAAGTTAAAAAAAGGAAAAATTAAGGAAATTAAATGGTGTACGGTATGTGATAATTGTTTGGAATTATTGATCAGGCAACAGCCAATAGGATGTTGTACGTTTAATAAGAGATATACCAAAGTGTTGGTTGAAACGAGAAAGCAATTTGGAAGATTGAAAGCAAAACATACATAAAATAAGAATGGAGGAAAGTGAGTATGAAATTAGGATTCTTTGCAGCAAACTATGCACATCTTTCGGTTGAAGAAGTGGCTAAAATTGCTAGTTCAAATGGGTTTGAGATGTTGGAAATTCCGGCGTACATTGGGAATGGACAATTGGATTGTGATGAAATTTTGGCAGGAAATAATGCGAAAAAATTGAAGGATATGTTGAAATCTTATGATTTAGGGATTTCAGGATTGTCCAATCATGCGGATTCATTGCTAATCTTAGGTCCACATACAGAGGATACAGATACATTATATAAAGGGACGAAAGAAGAAAAAGTGAAATATGGAATAGATAGTCTCCTTAAGACAGCTCAAACGGCCAATGCATTGGAAGTGCCAGTGGTGAACGGCTTTACAGGAGTGACCAATTGGGGAAGATATTTTCCATTTCCATGTGCGAATGGCTGGAGAGAGACAGAAGAAGAGTTTGCGGAAGTATTTACGCCTATCTTAAATAAGTTTAAAGAATATGGAGTGAAATTTGCAGTAGAACCACATCCGAACAATTTTATCTATGATATTCATACCGCGAAAAAGGCAATTGAATTAGTAGATCATCACCCATGCCTAGGATTTAACTTAGATCCAGCAAATATTATGGCGACGGGTGGAGTGTTAGTTGAGAATTTCATTGATGAATTAGGTGATAGAATTTTCCATGTACATGCAAAAGATGCAGAAGTGGTTGAACATAATGTCCAACGTGGTGGAATTATGATGCAAGGCGATTGGCAAAGACTTGACCGTGCGTTTAGATTTAGAATTCCAGGTTGGGGCGACGTGAAATGGAAGAAAGTCATCACGGAATTATCAATGGTGGGTTACCAAGGAACGTTAAGTTATGAACATGAAGATGTAACAATGAGCGTTGGTGATGGTGTTGAGAAAGTATCGACATACTTAAAACCATTGTTGATTAAAGCACCTTATGAAGGACGCAAAGATAAGATATTCAACAATCCAATGGGATAGAGAGGGTGTGTAAAATGAAAGATACAATGAAAGCTCAAGTTGTACGTGAACCATACAAGATGGAATATTGTGATATTCCGATTCCTCAAATAACCGAGGATGAAGTGTTAATCAAGATAAAAGTTTGTGGAATTTGTGGCTCGGATACAAGTATATTCACGGGTAAATATGCAGCGGATAAGTTACCGCTCATAACAGGACATGAGTTCATCGGTGAAATTGCAAGTATTGGTAGCAATGCTCAAGGATTGAAGGTGGGTGATAAAGTAGCAGTAGATATTTGTATCACGTGTGGACATTGTTACTTCTGCAGACGTGGTGATGGTCTGTTATGCGAAACATTCACTCAGTTAGGTATCCATACAGATGGTGGGTTTGCAGAATACGTGAAAGCACCATGGAAAAATTGTTATTTGCTTCCGGATGATATGGATCAATATACAGCAGCATTTGTAGAACCATTAACAGCTGTTTTGCATGCGTCACAGATGATGGATCCCAAAATTACAACGAGTGTTGCAGTAATTGGATGTGGTCTTGGAATTCTTCACGCAGCTGTAGCGAAGGCGAAGGGGTGTTGTCCAGTAATTGTGATTGGTGATAGTCCGGCGAGATTAGAAATGGCAAAAGAAATGGGTGCTGATTATACAATTGACATAAATGAGATTAAAGATCCAGTTGCAGAAGTGATGCGATTGACGAATGGAATTGGTGTTGATCATGCAATCGAAGCGGTTGGACATCCAAGTACATATGAACAAGCATTTCAGATGTTAAGAAGAGGTGGAAAAGTAACAGCGTTTGGGATTTGTGCCGAGGATGCCGTAGCAAATATCGAGCCATATCAATTTGTTTTAGGTGAAAAGAAGGTGACAGGATCTTGCGCAGGTATTGGAAATAATTGGGGTGAGGCAATTAAATTACTACAATATGGCATTATTAAGCCAGAGAAAATGTTCTCAATGGCCGTACCTTTAAGAGAGCTTGCGGATGCATTAGAAGAATTGAAAACAAACAAAGACTTAGTTAAAGTTTTTGTGAGTCCGGAGCTAGAAGAGCGAATCTATTTTAACAAATAACAATAGATTAAGAAAAGGAGAGAAAAGATGAAAAAGAGATTACTTAGCGTATTAATTTGCGCAACAATGGCGGTAACAATGTTGGGAGCCTGTGGAAGTAAGCCGGCAGAAGAAGCACCAGCAGAGGAAACAGCGACTGAAGCATCGACGCAAGAAGTGGCAGGGGGGC
>JGI994J12354_10004293_pt1 | contig 12888 bp, 9 predicted proteins | sample IntmicLarv3ML3BL_FD_12354 | JGI IMG/M metagenome (IMG submission 12354)
GCAAACATATGAAGCCCATAGACTTGTTGAATCTTTAGAAAAAGGAGAAATTAAAGACGGCAAATTGAAAGACATTGCCGCAAAATTGGACGAAGACGCAAATGCAGTGATTATGTTAGTAAAGCATAAGAAATGAAAAACAGTATAGTTGAAGTTAGAAAGACTATCAATTATTTTTTAAAAGTATATTTTATCAGGAAAGAATTGTCGTCTTCGTTCGAGTTGTCTATAATCTCCTTATTCTCACTGGTTAAAATTTTCGCGAAAGCTTCTTTTTTCTCATAATCAAGCTCTGCAATCGTATAATCGTTTGTAACTATAAGAGGACTTCCGATATCAAGCCCTTCAGATGTTTTTTCAAACAAATAGTATTCGCCGGTCTTTTTTTTGTAAAAAAGATGCTTCGGTTTGCTGTCGCGGGGTCCAAATCTAAGGGTCGTATAGTAATAAGAATCTGTTTGGTATTGACTTGCTAAACTATAAAAAATATCAGAATGGCTTCCGCTTCGGAACATTTTTAGATGACCTAATGCTTCCTGATCAAATATTTTATAATCAGTTTCTCCTATATTTTCGGATTTATGTTTGCTGATGTTATTGGTTTTACTTCCGAAATCCCATACATATGCAATCTCGAGGCTATCAGGTGTAACGCGATAAACCTCGTTTAGAAACGGTAGCGTGAAATACAAATCTCCTTTGTTGTCACGATAAAATGCTCGTGATCTGTAAAAACTGTTTAAATAAAAAGTCTCGTAATAAAGATTCTTTACCTCTTTACTTTCATCTTTCGGAGCTATTTTTAATATAGGATCACCGGGGGTTGCCGAACAATAGAGTACATAGTTTTGTTCGTCAAGATGTTCTATGTTACGATGTTGCCAATTTGAAGGAGGGGTTGTGAATTTATTTATGTAAGTACCGTTGAGATCGTAGATAAGGATATCTATTGTCGCAAGAATTTCTATTTGCCTGCTTGTTTCATCGATATTGAAATCGTTTATTTCCTGATATTCACCCGGTCCATTTCCTTTTGCATCTATTTTGTTGATAAACTTCCCATTATCATCAAAAAACAATATTCTACTCATCTCTCCGTCAAGTACATAATATTTGCCGTCGAAATATTTTATTTTTTGAATACCCTTCAAAAGTGAACTGTCTGCTGTTTCCAAGGGGATGATTTCTATTTTCTCAAAGATGTCGTACAGAGATGTGTTTGTGTCTTCCAACGAAACCTTTAATACAGGATAACCCTCATCGGATGATGAAGGAGTACATGATAATAAGAAAATCATGAGTGTCGGAAAAATAAATAATGTTTTGCTCATAATATTAGGGTGTTTAAAGTGATGCACAAATATAGCAATCGTAATGCTACTAAAAAACCGTATTACAATTATTTATTCATTATACATATATTTTAACATGCTCTATTTTTACTGCAAAAGCGAAATTAATAGCGTTTTTTTTGAACTTTGATGTTAAAATCGAAGTTAAACTGCAACTCGGAGTAAATCTTCTTTGCCATAGCGTTATTTTCATAAAATCTCGATATATTTGCACTAAAAGAAAAGAAACTATAAAACCTATCAATTGGATAAAAATTGTGTTAGTAGAAAAGCAAAAGACCTGAAATTGGCTTGCAGAGCAACTTGGTAAAGATACTGCAACCGTATTCCTGTGGTACTTAAATACTTTTCAACCTCCAATAGATTGAATAATAAAGGTAAAGAAATAGTCGCAACAACAAAAGAGTTTACAGAAATATTGAAAAAAAGGAGTTTCATATGAGTAGCGCACAGGATAATATCGTTATCTATCAAGCCGAAGACGGACAAACCCGTATTGAGGTTAAGATGGAAGAAGAAACAGTCTGGCTGACACAAGCGCAACTAACAGAGTTGTACCAGACAAGTAAATCAAATATAAGTGAACATATTAAGCATATATTTGAAGAAGGTGAATTGGATGAGATATCAGTTGTTCGGAATTTCCGAACAACTGCAACAGATGGCAAAAGTTATAATGTAATCCACTATAATCTGGATATGATTATCTCTTTAGGATATCGTGTAAAATCCATTGTCGCCACACATTTTCGACGTTGGGCTACCGAACGTTTGAAAGAATATATGATAAAAGGGTTCACAATGAACGATGAACGTTTGAAGCAATTGGGTGGTGGTAGCTACTGGAAAGAACTGCTCGACCGTATACGTGATATTCGTTCTTCCGAAAAAGTACTTTATCGTCAGGTGCTTGACCTTTACGCGACAAGTGTCGATTATGACCCCAAATCCGAAACCTCTATTCTAAGAAGAATAAAGGAGGAGAGGATGAGTAAGAACCGGAAAAGTGTGAAATTGGGAGAAGTTTCAACGCCTGATTACTTTATTTCTTTTCGATTTTTAATAGTGATGCGGCAAAAATCGGTACGATAGAGCAGGCCATTACCCATAGGAAGAAATTTTGGTAGCCTAATTGATCCTGAATCCATCCGGCAGCCATTCCGGGGAGCATCATGCCGAGCGCCATGAATCCTGTGCAGATAGCATAGTGAGCTGTTTTGTGCTCGCCTTCGGAATAATACATCAGGAAAAGCATATATGCGGTGAATCCAAATCCGTAGCCTAATTGCTCGATAAGTACACACAGATTGATTATCCAAAAATTTTCGGGCATGGCATAAGCCAGATAAACAAAAGTTACACAGGTAAGCAACATGCTAAGCATCATGGGCCATAGCCATTTTTTCAATCCGCCTTTGGCAGCAACTATCCCTCCGACTATCCCACCTATCACGAGACCGACTATACCTACTGTTCCGTAGACAATACCTACCTCTTGTGTTGATAAAGCCAGTCCGCCTTTGTCTCTCGGGTCAAGGAGGAAGGGTTGTATCAGTTTGAGCAACTGTGATTCGGCGAAGCGGTATGTAAGCATGAAAAAGATTGCCGATACAGCGTGTTTCTTTGTGAAAAATGTCTTGAATGTTTTTCCGAACTCACTGAGAATACTACCGGCTGTGACGTTTAAGTTTGGTTTATCGCTGTCGGGATAGGGTAGTCTGAATTTGTGGTAGACGAAAAAGGCGACGAACAGCCCTGCAACAATGAAAAATGTGATAGACCATGCAAAAGGAATATTTCCTGTTGACTTTTCGAGGTATCCGGCAAAGAAGACAAGCACTCCCTGACCGAAAATTGTAGCAATACGATAGAAGGTGCTTCGTATACCGACATAGAAGGACTGATCTTTCGTATCTAACCCCAACAGATAAAACCCGTCGGCTGCAATATCGTGTGTGGCGGAGCTGAAAGCCATCAGCCAAAAGAATGCCAGCGTAAGCTGTACATAGTACGGTGTAGGCATGCAGAATGCTACTCCGGCAAATCCCGCGCCGATAAGTAATTGCATACTTACTATCCACCAGCGTTTTGTTTTCAGCAGGTCGACAAACGGGCTCCAGAACGGTTTGATAACCCATGGCAAGTATAGCCAGCTTGTGTAAAAAGCTACATCGGTATTACTCATACCCATGTTTTTATACATGACAACCGAAATTGTTACTACGGCAATGTACGGAAGTCCTTCAGCAAAATAAAGCGTCGGTATCCATGTCCAGGGGCTTATCTTTTTCTTTTCCATGGTGTTATGTCTTTTTTTTAATATATCTTTTCCAAAACTGCGCCTTTAAAGTAGTGCGATAATATCTCTTTATAACTATATCCTTTTTCGCCCATCACCGCGGCTCCAATCTGGCATAGTCCGCTTCCGTGTCCCCATCCTGCACCTGTAAGGGTGAATACTGACGGGAGATTCCCGGTATCGCTTGTTTTATCGGTAATTAAAGAGCCTTTTTCGGTCATATATGCTTTCTCAACAATGAAAGCAGAGCTGTAGAGATGCGATTCTGACAGTGCTTTTCTGATAAATAACTCTTTTCCTATGATAAAAATTTTCTTTGTTCCAATGATTTTCAGACGCATAATTCGTCCTGAACATCCGCGTTCGACAGGTATAAGGTCGATTATATCTCCGAAATCCCGACCGGTCTTGCGGCGAATCAAATCGCTTATTTGTTCCTGAGTAAGAGTTACTTTCCAGCGATAGAAGGTTGTTGTTTCCTGATCATAGTCATTCAATACCTGAGATAATATTTCTTTGTCGTTTGTATTGCAAAAAGAAGGAGGAGCGCTTCGTATCCATCTCTCGGCTTCTTCTTCATTTGTCAGGTCCGGGGCGTTATGGTCGGCACCGGCTTCGCAGTCTTCTACCCGAGTTAGATAGGGATGAACGACCGGCTCCCAGTTGTTTTCAAACTTTTCGGTGACACCTCCGCAGCATTTGTAAAAGCGTGTGTCACAGATAGTTCCATGATAGGTCATCACTTCGCCGGCTGTGGTGCTTACAGCCTCTTCCGATGTTTTAGTGTAAGCTTTCGTTATACCCTGATAGCGTTGGCAATGGTCATCGGCGCATACATCAAAGAGTTTATGGTCTTCACGATCGTACCAACAGCAATATTCGTCGGGTGTCTCCGTAACGGAATTGTAGGCGCTTCCCGACTGATGAAGGCCGGATGCTTTTTCTTTCTGGGCAAGCAGCCACCCGCGTGAAATGACTGCGTGCGCTTTGAGAAATTCCGGAGAAGATGTGGCGCTCATCTCTGATGAGATGACACTGACCAAATAATCTTCAATCGACAGGATATTAACAGCAATCAAAGAGCTTGAGTCATAAACAAACCTCAATGCGCCTTTGAAACGTTGATTTTCTTTACGCTCCCAATGAAACTGAAGACCGATAACTACATTATATAAATCGAAGTCGGCATTTTCAGACTCGACAGGTTCAAATTCAATAGTTTCTGTGTTATTTACTTCTATAGGAAATGTCCGGTTTGCAGCTTCTTCCAACGAAGAGTTAAAGAAAACAGATATTTTTCCGTCGTCGGAAATTGTTGCTTTTCCTTCTCCCGAAAAGACCTCTTCTGTTCCGCTCAAGCGGTACGGGGCATTAAGGCGGAAACGAATTTCCACGTCTGTTAATATTCCTACTGAAATTTCCGGTATATTCTTCATATTCTTTATATAAGGTATGTTTGTTGCAGCAGTTTTTCCCAAAGTAAGTCGCTCCAAGTTAGCTCTTCAAGCATTTTTTCGATAAGTTCCCTGTTTATTTTATCAAAATCTTCTTTTCGCGGCAATATCAGCAGTCCTCCGAAATCTACCGTTCCCGGGCCGAACACTATTTGTCGTTCCCCTTTTTCGTAAAAGGCTGAAGGGCGATGTGCAATACGGGGGAAAACAATAAGCGATAATCGGCTATCCTCGTAAAAGGCTATCAGGTTCACCATAGGCTCAAATAATTGACAATTAGGAGAGAGCGTCTCCAAAGATTTGAACAATGATTCGAAGCAGTCTGTTAACCATCCGATATTATCACTTTGAAAAACAATAGCTTTTCGTGCGTACCGTTCCATAGTAAAGATAGTTCCGTGACTATCTTCTCGCAGTAATTTCTTACCTTTAAATAGTCGTATGTCATTTTCAATCGGTAATGTTCCTTTTGTACCTGCCTGAAAATGAAGGTGATCAGGCGCGGAAGCACCGCTTTGCGGACCATTGTACAGAATAACATAATCCTGCATGTCGATCGCCATGCGAAGCATATCTTTAATCCTGCCGTCTATTAGCTGAGGCGTATGTTGTGTGCAGGCAATAGTCAGGTGTTTGTTGAAAATAGGGAAAGGGTTAACGAGAATCGTATAGTCACGAAAATAATCTACGGCTCTTTGTACTACGGGTAAATTACGTGAACATAAAAAACACGGTCTTTCTTTTATGGATACGGCATCTGTTTTTGCTGTTGAGGAGCGAATACGTGCGGGATTGTATTGAAGGCGCATGGAGAATCCGTCAAAAACGATTTCTTTATATATAGCGTTATTCAGTTCGTCGTAGTTTTTCGCAAGCAAATCCCAATCAATTTGCTGTGAGCAAAATAAAGATTCTACTTTTTCGGATATTGTTGTATTATCGTTTTTCGTGTTCATTATTTCTCATTACCATGAATTGGCATATACTATTTTTTGAAAATAGTTTGTCGTTTTGATTGTTTTATTTTCCATATATGGTTGATATTTAAATATATTCAGGTGATTCTAAGTTATAATTTTTTTTGATTCGCGCTGCCAACTCAAGCGTACGTATCTTGTCTTTATACAGGTTGTATTTGTTTATACGTTCTATATCAAGCGAAGCATCGGAGTTATCTTCCCAACGGCGGCATAAATAGAGTGGTTCGTAAATACGGCCTATTTGATAATTACGTGAGATGGCAAGCCCGATGGCATAGTCTTCGCCGTAGCTTGTGTCAGGCAATTTTATTTCGCGTAATACCGGGGTATAAAACGCTCTCGGCGCTCCAAGTCCGTTTATACGTAATGCATTGTTTCTGCCGTTTTCGGGAGTCCATTCCTTGTGGTCGATTATTCCCGGAGGGATAGGGTTAAGGTTGAAATCGACCATACGGTATGTTCCGATGACCATCGCGCAATGTTGCTCGTAGAAGGCTTTTACGATTTTCGTCAATACATGTTCATCCACATAAAGGTCGTCGCTGTCCAACTGCACCGCAAACTTACCGCATAAAGGGTGCATTATTGCTTCGTTCCAACAGCCTCCGATACCCATGTCGTCGTGCAGGGGAATAACATGAATCAGTCGTGAGTCGATTTCCGAAAGATTTTTTAAAATAGCTGTCGTCTCATCTGTTGAATGGTTATCTACAACAATAATATTGAACGGGAAATCCGTTTTTTGCGACAATACCGACAGCACAGCGTCTTTAATCGTTTTTTCGCGGTTGCGTACCGGAATAACGACAGTCGCTTCGACAGGAAATTTTTCATCCGTGAACTGTATTTCATCAAACTCTGGTTTTAACCATCCGTGTAATACTTTGAGGTGAGAGGTGCAAGCCTGTTCCATTTCAATCTGCACATCCCTGTTTTTGGGGTCTACATAGTCAAACTGCTTTTCTCCCGAACTGCGATTGTCGATTTCCGATTCGGTATATAGTGGTTCGGGCAGGTGAAAAATCAATCGGGTTAACGAAACTGTTAACCTGAGGTCGTACAATGCAGCATATTTATAATCGACATCCATTTGTTCGATGGCTTCCGTCAGGGCATAGGAACAGTACATCAGAACAGAACCGAAGTCAAAATCATCGCGCAGGCTTCCTTTCGTATAGTCGATGAAAGGATGCAACTTTCGCTTTCCGTCTTTTATTTTATAACAGTCGGCATACAATAATCCTGCACTTGTATCGTCCATCACCTGCATCATCCTTTCCAAAGCATATGAGCCGAACCGGATTTGTTGCGGACACATAAGTATCATTGTGTATTCGGTTGATAATTGGTTTGAAATACTTTTCCAGACAGCGGTTTGTTGAAGTTTGTCCGATTCGTTTTTCAAAGTGATCACATTGGCGATACATGGATTTTCCTTTAAGCGATTGACCGTTTCTTGTGATTCAGGACTGCCGGCATGAGGCAGGATAAGTGTGATTTTATTTTTTTGCATAACGAAAGTATTCAAATTACTGCTACAAAAATAATAAAAATAATTCACTATTTTTTCTTTTATGTTTAAAATGAATATATTTGTATTCAAATAAAAAACTTTAAATCATTATGAGAACTTTTTTTATAACAGCCGTTGTATTATGCATACTATCAATCGGTTTGTCTGCTCAGCAGATAAATTATACGGAGAATATTTATGATTTCATAGAGAACCCGGCGGTTTTTGAGTTAAATCAGGAGGAGGGTAGGGCATACCATATTCCTGAAAAACACATTTCACTGAACGGAAAATGGAAATTCCTTTGGAGTGATGTGCCGGAAAAAATACCGGCAAAGTTTTACGAAGATAATTTTAACGATAAAAAGTGGAACGAAATAAATGTGCCATCAAACTGGGAGATGGAGGGTTACGGTGATAAGCTATTCCGTAATGTTCATGCACCTTTTAAGGTTGACCCACCGTTTGTACCTAAGGAATATAATCCGACCGGAGCATACCGCAGGACATTTAATATCCCTTCGTCATGGAAGGGCGACCAAGTTTTTCTGCGAATGGAAAAAGTCGCCTCTGCCTCATTTGTATGGATAAACGGCAAGGAGGTCGGCTATAATGAGGGCGCTCAGGAGCCTTTCGAATTTAATATAACAAAATACGTCAAACCGGGTAAAAATACGATTGCCGTTCATGTAGTGAAATATTCCGATGGTTATTATCTCGAAGGGCAGGATTATTGGCGTTTGGCAGGTGTTTTTGACGATGTACGTATTTATGCAACTCCTACAGTTCGTCTTTTTGACTGGTATGTCGTTACGGATTTAGACGACACATATACTGATGCCATGTTTGACTTGACGGTCGATGTAAAAAAATATACGGATGAACCTTCGGGTAATTATAATGTGAAAGCAATTCTGACAGACGACGCAGGGCGACAAGTTGTGGAACTGACAAGCGAACCGTTCCAACTAAGCGGGGAAGGTAAAAAACAAGTCCGGTTTAAGCAAAATATTACAAACCCTAAGAAATGGACATCTGAAACACCAAATCTGTATTCATTGGAAATGCAGTTAATCGGCTCAACAGGTACGGTTGAAGATTTGATACGAACAAAGACAGGTTTTAAAGAAACAGAAATCAGGGGAGAAGTATTTTACCTTAATGGTGTTCCGTTGAAACTTCACGCTCAAAATTCGCATATGCAACATCCTGAGCTTGGACATACAATGAACGAAGAAACGATACGCCGTGATTTCGAAATATTGAAACAATTCAATTTTAATGCCGTAAGGACATCACATTACCCGCCTGTAAATCGTTATTTGGAACTGGCAAACGAATATGGTTTGTTTGTTATCGATGAGGCGGGAGTTGAAGCGCATGCAACAGAGTTTGTTTCCGACCGTAAAGACTTTACTGCAATGTATCACGAGCGTGTACGGCAAATGGTTCTTCGTGATCGTAATTATCCTTGCATCCTTTTCTGGAGCGCAGGAAATGAAAGCGGAGAGGGATTTAATATCACCGAAGTAATCAAAGAAGGCGGGAAGTATGACCATACACGTTATTGGATGTATGGCGGAAATGCTTACGTGCATCCTGCCGAAGAGATTATCGGCCCTCGATATCCTAATCCTATAGAGCTTGAGATATTGACAGGAATTATTCCCGACAGCTCGGATATACGTCCTTCCTTTATGGACGAATACCTCTCTGTTGCAGGAAACGGAGGCGGAGGAATGGATGATTACTGGCGTGTTGTTTATTCGCATCCCCGGCTAATGGGAGGCGCCATTTGGGATTTTGTAAGCCCCGGCCTGACAGAGCGCGTTCGCATGATAGAAGATAAGTCGCCATACAAGACGCAGGCGAACCTTATGGGAAACGCCAAATTGGTAAAGGGCACAACCGGAAATGCAATAGATTTGAACGGACACGACCAGTGGGTTGAGATATACCGAGGCAACAATCTGGAAATTGAATCGGATAAACTGACATTGACATTCGATGTATACCCTCGCAAATTAGTCAGCAGTTCAGGAAGCTTTATGACTAAAGGCAGTTATCAGTTCGGCTTACAGCAACAGGGAAAAGACTCTTTGGATTTTTACGTATATACAGACAAGCGGAATGTACTTCGCGTTCCGTTGCCCGGTAATTGGGAAAATAATTGGCACCGGCTTAGCGGTATTTATGACGGTAAACAGATGACCGTTTATATCGACGGTAATATCGCCGGAACGCTTGCCACAAGCGGTAACATCAAGAATTTTCCGTTTCCGGTCAATATAGGACGTAACGCCGAGATACACGGGCAGGAAACGAATGTTTATATATGCGATGCGATAATGGATAATGTCGGTATATTTACGGATGTTGTATTACCGGGAGATATAAAACCTGAAACATCTGTCTTGTGGTTAGATTTTGAAAAAGAATCTGCCGGAGGTACATTTTTTAGTTATGGCATCGGCGCACGTACATACGGCAGTATATGGCCCGACAGAAGGGTACAGCCCGAAATGTGGCAGATGAAAAAAACTGTTCAGCCAATATCAGTTTCTTTGGTTGACGCTGAAAGCGGTTGGGTGGAAGTTTGGAATCGCAACCATTTTGTTGACGCTTCCGTATATAATACCCGTTGGTTCTTGGAGGCTGACGGAGATATAATAGAAGAAGGCAGTATAAATCTGCAGGTTCCTCCGTTAACAAAAAAACGTATCCGTTTACCGTACAACAAACCGTCAATAATACCGGGAAAAGAGTATCGAATCATAATCAGTTTTTTATTAAAAGCAAGTGAATTGTGGGCGCCTGCAGGGCATGAGGTCGCATGGGATCAGCTTGAACTGCCTTGGTATAAGCAACCGGAAGCGCCGGAAAAGCGTACAGGCAAGCTTACATTTAACAAGTCACCGGAAAGTATTACGGTTTCGGGAGAAGATTTTACATACACTTTTGATAAATCGGGAGCATTAATTTCTATTGTTCATGCAGGCGTTGAGATGTTAAAATCGCCTGTTTCACTGAATATATGGAGAGCTCCGCTCGCTAACGAATTAGACCAGTGGAATTCGGGGAATGCAAGGTCTGTAAACAGGAGAGAGGGTTATGGCGAACATGTAGCCACTGAATTTTACTCATTGGGTGCAGATAAGTTGACCGACTATCCGATGTCGATAGATGCCTATGAACAAGATGGCAAAGTTTATATTAACGCTCGCGGGATATCCTTGATGGGTAATAACGCAGTAGGTAATTTAGATCAATATATACGAGGCAGAATGATAAACGGTTTCGAAAATCTGTATACATTCACTGTTACCGGTGACGGGGAAATATCGCTGCATCACACAATTAACCCGCAGGGCAGGATGCCGCTCTGGTTACCGCGAATAGGGTTGACAATGACGCTTGATGAGAGTTTGAGTAATGTGGAGTGGTATGGTCGCGGACCGCAAGAAAACTACCCTGACCGCAAAACGGGCTACAAAACAGGCGTTTATTCCACTACCGTAAAAGATATGTACGAACCGTATCTTATTCCGCAAGACCACGGGTTGCGTACCGACAACCGTTGGCTTCGCATGACAAACGATGCGGGTAACGGGATTGAATTTTCTATAGACGACCGGTTCAATTTTAACGCTTATCCGTATTCGACAGATAACCTTACTAAAGCGACATATACGTACCAACTGCAGGAACAGAACGGTATAACGTTAAACTTAGACTACTCCACATCAGGAGTTGGTTGTACAGCACGTGCTATCTTCAACGCTTATCGCGTCTACCCGCATCTTTATGAACGTAACGTGAAGATAAGATTGATACGTGTTCCTTGATTATGATACCTGTCTAATTTTAATGGTCGCAAATTTTATCTGTATCTACCGTAAATTTGCTGCCATCCGTGGGTATAAATTTTCCGCGCTCTTTAAGAAAAATAATGAGCGTGTCAATGTCCATACCCTGAGCAGAGCAAGTGTAGAATAATTGACCTTCTCCGAACTTTTGATTGATTGCAGTTTTCAAAGATTCTTCCGTATAACTGTTTCCTTCCATCATGTGGAGTACTTCGTGCGCATGTAATTGTTCCATATCAATATGTTTTATCATTTTTCAAAACTCTATTGCAAAAATAAACAATTTATTTTAACTGCAAATAAATCGCATTTAAATTTTGTGTCTCCCTGATACAAAATGGGTATAAACTTTCGTGAAACAATGAGTATACGGTATGTGTTCAGCAGTGACTTTTCGTCTGCTGCATTTTCAATTCGATGTCCGAAACAAACTGTTAGAATAAGTTAAGAATTTATTAAGGCTTCATAATGACGTCCTCCGAAACCGGCTATGATGTCGCCCTTGACGCTGTTCAAACACCTCACTACAATCTCTTTCTTGTACCGGAGTTAACCCCGGTACAAGAAAAAGTATTCCAATAGTTTAATGTTTATTCAAAAATTAAGGAAGCACAACTCGGAAACCTATATAGTGGGATTTATATTCAGGGGCGTCACCTGAACGATTAGCAACATGCAAGCGTCTTGGAACATCACTGCCCCAGCTACCACCACGGGTCGCAATACGTTCGATGGAGGGTTGTGGATTTCCATCAGCATCGGGGGGTCTGTTAAAAATTATTACATTACCACACCATTCCCATACATTGCCGGTCATATCATGAATGCCCAGTTCATTAGGCGCTTTTGTACCAACCGGCTGTGTACGCTCGCCGCTGTTGTTTTTGTACCATGCAATTTTGTCAAGATCATTGCCGCCACTATAATCACAACCACCCTGACAAAATTTCTCAGCTGTGCCGCCACTAGCTGCAAACTCCCATTCCACATCAGTTGGAAGACGATAATTTTTGCCTGTTGCACTATTCAAGCGAGTAATAAAATTCTGAACGTCATTCCAATTAATACTCTCAACAGGCAGATTGCCTGCACCCTTAAAATCGCTTGGGTTGTTGCCCATGATTTTCTGCCACTGATCCTGAGTAACCTCGAATTTGCCAATATAGAAACCCTCAATTGTCAGGCTATCGTTTTTGATACCTTCAACATAGACTAACTCAATACCATCAGGGTTATAAGCAGCGCCGTTGCGCCGCTCGTTGCTATCACATGCCGCAAATACTAAAACAAAAGCGGCGATAACCAAATTTTTTACATAATAATTCATTTGTATAAAATTTAAAGAAAACACTATTTATTATTTAACTCTTATTTCACAGGCTTCAGGATTTATGCAATTCTCGTCGATAATTATTTCACAGATA
>JGI994J12354_10004294_pt1 | contig 12881 bp, 13 predicted proteins | sample IntmicLarv3ML3BL_FD_12354 | JGI IMG/M metagenome (IMG submission 12354)
ATTGCCACCATTACCCACTCGTTCCACAATTGGTCGTACCACTCGCCTTCGGGTGTGACAGCTCCAAATGAGAGGATGCGCTCTAATTTCACCGCTGTTGCCGCGTTTTGCTCCAACAGGGTTTCGAACAACTCGCCCGCCTTATCGGGGAGCGATTGGGAGTTGAAAATATTTTGTGTTCTCTTTTTATCCAAACTCATATTTTGCTTTTCTCTTGCTTGCACCCCATTAGCAGACAGGCGATTGCTAAACAAAAACAGGTGTTTTTCATCGTTGCGATTTTTGTTTTATTCGTTGAACTTTAAAGATAGTGCAAGCCGGGCGTAATAGCAAAAGGTTACTATTAAAGATTACCGAGGTGCAGCTTGTCTTCGCTGCTTTAGGCAAAGGTAATATTTTCCGGTCGGATACGTATATCTTTCACAATTTTTTAGTAAGTTTGCAGAAACAGACATCTTGTATAACTGACAGAAACATTGGGGAAAAATAAATTACAAAAATTTGATGATATGGACGGCTACGCCCATGTTTTTCAGTATCCTTACGGGCGGCTGAAAAATGAGGGATTTCCGTTGAAAGGGAAATGGAATTCCGATTTTTTCGGCAACAACAATCCTATTGTGTTGGAGTTAGGGTGCGGAAAAGGAGAATATACTGTCGGTTTGGGTGGCTTGTTTCCGGATAAAAATTTTATCGGAGTCGATATAAAAGGCGCTCGAATGTGGAGCGGAGCAAAAGAAGCGTTAGAGAAAGAGATGGGCAACATCGCTTTTTTGCGTACCAATATTGAGCTGATTGACCACTTTTTCGCTCAGGGCGAGGTGGCTGAGATATGGCTTACCTTTCCCGACCCACAAATGAAGAAGGCCACCAAACGGCTTACCTCTACGCGCTTTTTGCGGCTTTATCGAACCATACTTGCCGCCGATGGGCTTATTCACTTGAAAACAGACAGCCCATTTTTATATACTTATACAGCCGAGTTGGTAAAGGAAAACGGCTTTCCCGTAAAGGTGAACGTGGCCGACCTCTACAACAGCGGTCGTACCGACGAGATTCTTTCAATAAAAACTTTTTACGAGCAGCAGTGGATAGGGCGCGGCTTTTCCATAAAATACCTGCAATTTGTTTGTCAAGAGCGCGAACAATACATTGAACCCGAAATAGAAATTGAGCCCGACAGCTACCGCAGCTTTGGGCGTAACCGGGGCGAACAGCCCTCGCAGAAAAAAAGAGTGTGACTATGGCTATATATCCGAATTTAATTATTGATGCCCTTCGCAATGTGCGCTATCCAGGTAGCGGAAAAGATATTGTTGAGGAGGGTATGTTGGAAGACGATATCCGCATTGACGGCAATAAAGTCTCGTTTTCGCTGCTGTTCGACCGTCCCAACTCGCCATTTATAAAATCGGTAGTTAAGGCAGCCGAAACGGCCATTCTGACCTACGTAGGGCAGGAGGTGGAGATACAGGGGAATATCTCGGTAAAAACAAAAGAGATAGCGCCCAAAGAAGAGCCGAAGCTGTTGCCTGGTGTAAAGAATATTATTGCCGTATCGTCAGGAAAAGGAGGGGTAGGTAAAAGCACTATATCGGCCAACCTTGCTGTTGCGTTGGCTAAGGCTGGCTATAAGGTGGGGCTTTTAGATGCCGATATTTATGGGCCTTCGATGCCCAAGATGTTCGGACTCGAAAATGCCCGTCCGCTTGCTGAATTAGTTGACGGCCGCGAGTTGATTTTGCCCGAAGAGGCTTATGGTGTGAAGCTACTCTCTATCGGCTTTTTTGTTGAAAAAGACAGTGCCGTTGTGTGGCGCGGAAGCATGGCGGGAAACGCCCTGCGCCAACTGATTGCCGATGCCAAATGGGGCGAGTTGGACTATTTTATCGTCGATCTTCCGCCCGGCACCAGCGATATTCACCTTACCCTTATTCAAAACCTTGATATTACGGGGGCTATTGTGGTGTCGACCCCACAGGAGGTGGCGTTAGCCGATGCCCGTAAGGGTATTAATATGTTTACGGGCGAAAAGGTTAATGTGCCCATCTTGGGGTTGGTTGAAAACATGGCGTGGTTTACCCCCGCCGAGTTGCCCGGAAATCGCTACTACCTGTTTGGTAAAGAGGGAGTAAAGCGGCTATCGGACGAGATGAAGACGCCCTTGCTTGGGCAAATTCCGGTGGTGCAGTCCATCTGCGAATCGGGCGACAGCGGTGCGCCTGTAGCTTCGAACGACGATTCGCTTATCGGTTCGGCATTTCGCGCATTGGCCAAAAACGTTGTAAAACAAGTCGATTGGCGAAACGAACACCTCCCACCAACTCGCAAGGTAAACATCAAAAAACAATAATCTTTTTTATAATCTAAATAAACAAACCATGAAAGATTGGAACAAACAACTATCAAGACGGGGTTTTATTAAGGCCTCTTTGGCAACTGCTGCCACATTGGCATTTATGCCCGGTTGCGCGAGTAAAGCTGCTGCCGACGGAAAACTTCGCTTGGGTTTTATCGGCTTGGGACAACAGTCGCAAGGCTTGGTGTGGGATTTTATGAACTTTCCCAACGTATCGGTTGTAGCCGGATGCGATGTGTACGAAGTTAAACGTCAGCGTTTTGTAAAGAAAGTGGTTAATTTCTACAAAGAAAAAGGAATTGAACAACAGGTGGCAATGTTTGAACGTTACCAAGACCTGTTGGCCAACCCCGATATTGATGCCGTAGTTATCGTAACACCCGACCATTGGCATGCTAAGATAGCTGTTGATGCTTGTCGTGCCAAGAAAGATATTTATCTGGAAAAACCGTTGACTTTCACCATAGCCGAAGGGCAGGAGCTGGTAGCCGCGGTTGAGAAATACAAACGCGTGTTGCAGGTGGGTAGCCAGCAGCGCTCGGATGCCCGTTTTCAACATGCCGTAAAATTGGTACAGGAAGGAAAATTGGGTAAAATCTCTAAAATTAACGCGTGGGTTGGCGGTAAGCCCGAACCTTACAATTTGCCTGAAGAACAACTGCCTGAAGGGCTGAACTGGGATCTTTGGCTAGGGCCGCTCGACGAGCGTGTACATTATAATCAAAAATTGAATCCGCCCATTTCGCTCGACCCCGAGAAGAACGAAGGTTATTGGGCCGAATGGCGCTACTTTAAAGAGACAGGAGGTGGCTTCACTACCGACTGGGGCGCGCACATGTTTGACATTGCGCAGTGGGCAATCGGAATGGATGGGCGTGGGCCAGTAGAAATTATTCCTCCGGGTGTAGACGGTGCTGAACACCTTACCTATAAATACGATAACGGTGTGGTTATGACTCGCGAACCATTTAATGACAACTTTACGCTTGGTGTAAAATTCTTTGGCGAAAACGGTTGGGCAGAGGTGTCGAGAGAGCATTTCTTAGCTTCGAACCCCGAGTGGGATTTTGCTCAACAAATGGACAACGATAAAGACAATCGTGGAGCACAAGCACCGCATATGGAATCGTTCTTGGAAGCTATTGTTTCGCGCGGAAAGCCCATTGCACCCGTTGAAGCAGGGCACAGTACCTGTGTTGCCTGTCTGTTGGGTAATATCGCTTACGATTTGGAACGGAAGCTTGAGTGGGATCCCGACAGGCAACAGTTTGTCAACGACCCAGAAGCGCAAAACCACCGCCTTATAAACTACACCTACGCCAATGGGTATACGCTGTAAAAAGGGTAATGTGGTCAAAAGTGATTGGTAAAATAAATTCAACCGGGACTGTCCGAAAGGGCAGTTCCGGTTTTTTGGAGGAAAGGGACGTGCGAATCAACGAATGTCACCGCTTCGCTACGGTTAACATGGCAGGGAGTTTACCACCCCATCATCATCAGCGCTTTTTCAAGGTCGTCGGGGGTGTCGATGCCGATGGTTTCGATGTCGGTTATGGCTGTTTGGATGCAGAAGCCATTCTCTATCCACCGCAGTTGCTCTAACGATTCGGCAAGCTCTAACGGTGAGGGGGCAAGGCTGGTTATCTGCGCCAACACCCCGGTGCGGTAGGCATACAGCCCGATGTGTTTGTAGAAGGTTTGTTGCTCCATCCACAGCTCACGTTCAACTCCTCGCACAAAGGGTACCACCGAGCGGCTGAAATAGAGTGCCCGTCCGTTGGTGTCGAGTACAACTTTGGGTGAGTTTGGATTTTCGACGGAGGCCATTCCCCCTGCTTTTTCAAAAGGCACAACAAGGGTGGCTATATCGGTATCGGGGGCATTGAAGCACGATTTTAGCAGCTCTATCTGCTTGGGGGCTATAAACGGCTCGTCGCCCTGAATGTTTATTACTACGTCAAACTTGCCTTCGGTTGTGCCGTAAGCCTCGTAGCAGCGGTCGGTTCCGCTTTGGTGGTTGGGCGAGGTCATTACCACGCTTCCGCCAAAGGCAGCAACCGCATCGTAAATACGCTGGTTGTCGGTGGCAACCGTTACGCTGTCAAGGTACGGTGCGACAGCTTCGTACACACGCTCAATCATGGGTTTGCCCCCCATATCGGCTAACGGCTTGCCCGGAAAGCGAGTAGAGGCGTATCGGGCGGGGATTATTCCTAAAAATTTCATATCTTTTATAGGTTGTTGAATAAATTTTAAACAACCTCTTACTCCTCAACCGGCTCTACATAAAGTTGCCCGATGCTGTATCGCAGCACCTTTACGGCTTTGCCTTTTTCAACAAACACGCGTTCGGAAACGGCGTCGTATTGCTCGCCCTCTACCTCCACCTTTCCGGCGGGGCGCAGGTCGGTAATAGCCAGCCCTGTCAGGCCTATTACTTTGGCGGGTTCGTCGGGTGTTCCCTGAAAACCTTCCTGGTCGGCGGTCAGTGCCAAACGTTTAAACATTCCGTTTCTCCCAATCCGGTCGGATAGGAAAAACATCAGCGCAATGGCACTCATAACGCCGAAGCCAACAGTAATAAATGCTACTAACATATCGCGTCCGGTTATTGAAGAAAAATTGAATCCTGTATTGTCGAGAAGGCTCAACATCAGTCCGGCGAAGAGCATGACGATGCCCAATATGCCTGTAATGCCGAAGCCGGGAATCACAAAAATCTCTAATATAATGAGCAGTATGCCTATGGCAAAGAGAATGATTTCCCAATAAAGCGCCAGCCCGTCAATATAGAGCGGCGCGAAGTAGAGCACCGCCGCTACCACCGCTGCCAATATGGGGAAGCCGATGCCGGGCGATTGCATTTCGAAATAGATGCCCCCGATTATGATCATTATCAGCACTGCCTGCAAATAGGGGCTCGAAAGGAAGCCTTTCAAATTGTCCCAGATCGATGGCTTATAGCTTTTTGTTTCGTAGTCGGAATAGCCCAGATGCTCGGCAATAACCTGTTCAATGCTCGATGCTATGCCGTCGCAAAAGCCCTTTTCAATAGCCTCTTCGGCCGTCAGTGTCAGCACTCGCCCGTTAATACTGTCAAGTATCATGGCTTCGGCTATTGCCGGGTCGCGCCGCCAATTGCCCAGCGAGTCTTTTCCGTGTGTTGCTGCTGTTGAGCGCATCAACGCCCTCATATACGACTGGTATTTATCGGGCAGCGGTTCGCCCTCGCCGTTTACTACCGTAGCGGCTCCGATGCTGGCTCCTTCGCGCATGTAGATGTTTTTACAGGCAATGGATATCAGCGCTCCGGCCGATGCCGCGTTGTTGTCAATGAAAACTGAAACGGGTATGGGGCTGTACAGTATGGCCGTCCGCATTGAGTCGGCTTCGGCCAACCCACCGCCAAAGGTGTTCAGGTGAATCAGCACCTGCTCGGCTTCTAACTCTTGCGCTTCGAGCAGTGCCTTTTGGAGGTATATCCACGTGGTGGGTCCGATCTCTTTTTTAATATCTACCTTATATATTACCGGTGTCGAAAATAGAATAGGGGCGCATAAAAGGGAAAGCATAAGCCCTGTTAATGTCGCGAAAAAACGTTTTCTCATATTCAAAATTTTACAGGTTGTAAATATACGATTATTCGGTGAAATTATACGACATTTGATGTTTTAACTTATATTAAATGTTTTGACTCAACTTTTTTCGAGCATGGTTGTTTTATTTTTACTTTAAAGGATGAAGGCTAATCTCCCAAAATTGGCTGTTGTGCTGCTGCTTGAGTTACCTAAAATGAAAAGACTATGAATGCTCTTCAAATTGAAGAAAAACTGGTAGGCTTGCAAGACAACATGATGAGTTTTGCCCTTACACTTACAGCTAATCGCGATGATGCACAAGATCTGTTACAAGAAACCTCGCTGAAGGTGCTCAATAACGGTGAAAAGTTTGTAGACAACGTAAATTTTAAAGGGTGGGTGCTTACCGTAATGCGCAACCTCTTTATCAATAACTACCGGCGGATAACCCGCAGCCAGGCGGTAATTGATGGCTCAGTAAACCTGTATAATGTGCAAAGCCTTTCGGAAACATCGTTCTGCTCGCCCGAAAAGCAGTATGATATCCAGGAGATTGTCGAAGCCATTGCCGCATTGAGCGAAGATCTGAAAAATCCATTTTCGCAGTACCTTCTTGGTTACAAATACCACGAAATAGCCGAAAATCTCGGCCTGCCGCTCGGTACCGTAAAAAGCCGCATCTTTTTTGCCCGGCAAGAGCTTCAAATAAAACTGAAAGATTTCCGTTATAAAGAGGCAGATAAATAACCACCATACAAGTGAACCATTGTATCATTTTACTGGGATCGAACGTAGCTCCTTATCCAACAATACTCGCTGCCCTTGAGGCATTACGGACTGTTGATGCCTTGTTGCTTAGCTTGCCCCAACAGCTTACCCCCACTGCCGGCGGCAGTGGGAAGCCACTCTATATGAACCAACTTGTTTCGCTTAAAACCACTTTGTCGGACAACGAGCTGACGGTGCGCTTTAAGGAGTTGGAGAAAGCACTCGGCCGCACGCCTAAAGACAAGCTTACGGGCAGAGTAATTATCGACATCGATCTTGTCTATTTCAACAACCAACTTCTCAAACCGTTCGAAGCCGCCCTGCCTTATGTGGTGGAGGGACTCAAATTTTTTTAAACCTCTTGTGTTGTAATATAAATTTATTAAATTTGCACACAGAACACTTAAAGTGAAATATGCGGAAAATGTGTGAAATAAAAGCTAATATGTTTGGTGAGTTGGGAAAATGCGCTAACACACACACACACACACACACACACAGCCTCGCGCGCTAAAAATACAAAATTCCCTTACAATTTAAACAGTTACGAGTTTTGTGCAATACCGGATAAGCGGAATAATAGCACAAAATTTTTATTTTTCCCCTCGTCATTTCGGCCGGATCGAAGCAACCCGGTGTCAAATTATCAACATTTACCGCAGCTCCTTCTACGGGCGGCGAATATTGTTTTAGATAGGCACTCTGGATTAACGCCCCTTTGGGCGTTGAATGTTATTTGCTTCTGCATTGCTACGCTTTTCGCAAAGAACGTAGATGTATCGCTTTTATATACCCCAATAGGTTGCTTTTGTATTTCTTTAACACAAAAATCGGCTACTTTGTATTGCATAGTACTAAATAAAAGATTTATCTTTGCAATACAAAATAGTATTGTTATGCCTACCGATAATATCAAATCGCAAATACGGAAAGGGATTCTTGATTATTGCATCCTTTTGCTGCTGAATAAAAAACCGGCCTACTCGACCGATATAATCCAACTTCTGCAAGAAGCACGGTTGATTGTGGTTGAGGGCACGCTTTATCCGCTGTTGTCGCGGCTCAAAAACAACGGGCTTCTGAGTTACGAGTGGATTGAATCGACACAAGGTCCGCCGCGCAAATACTACAACATAACCGATGCGGGAAAGGTGGCGCTGGCCGAGCTTGATGGGGTGTGGAGCGAAATAAGTGAAACAATAAAGCTGATTAAATAAATTTTGCCGACAATGAAAAAGACAATAAACATTAACTTGGGAAATCAGGTTTTTCAGATAGACGAAGATGCCTATCAATTGTTAGACAATTACCTGAACGATTTAAAGCACTATTTCAGAAAAGAGAAAGAGTCGGGCGAAATTATACAGGATATTGAATACCGCTTCGCCGAGCTGTTTGGCGAAAAAGTGCGCTTGGGACACCGTGTTATTACCATCGAAATTGTAGAGAAAACCATCGCCCGGGTGGGCAAACCCGAGGAGTTGGCCGACGATGATGGACATGGTGAAGATGGCGCAAAGCCCGAAACGGAAAAACCCACGACTGAAAAAATAAACCGCCGCTTTTACCGCAACCCCGATGATAAGTTGTTGGGAGGTGTTGCATCGGGTATAGCGGCTTATCTTAACTGGGACCCGATATGGATTCGCCTGTTGTTGTTGGCATTGGTGTTTTTGAAGGGTATAATTGTGCCTATATACATTCTGCTGTGGATTATCATGCCGTTGGCACGTACCGCTGCCCAGAAATTAGAGATGCGCGGAAAGCGCATAACAGTAGAAAACATCGGAAAAACAGTAACCGAAAATTTCGGTCGGGGCGATGAGATTGCTGAACCTCATGAATCGGGGGTTCGAGGCTTTTTCGACGGCTCGTTACGGGTGCTGGGCGTGTTGCTTAAAGCATCCTTAATTGTTTTGGGTGTAATTCTATTCCTTCCGCTTCTTATTGTTATGGTTTCTTTGCTATTTGCTCTGGTTGTGACGGTTATAGCACTTGTAGGAGCTGCCATAGGGACACCGTTTTTAGGACACTCAATGGTGCGCGATGCCTTTTCTTACGGTATGTTCGGTTTTGGTAATGCAGATATAGGCACAATTCTTTTTGCCAGTGGGCACGGGCAGGGCTTTTTCGCTTTTTCGCTGTTAACGGCAGGCATAACAATTATTGCGCCCATAGTGGCACTGGTATACTCTGTTGTAGTTTCAATAAGAAAGTCAAAACCCCTTTCCAAGGCGGTTAAGTTGACCTCGCTTGTTATCTGGCTGCTTAGCCTTGCCTTTACTGTATATGCTGTCATTGAACTTTATCCGGCAGCGATGAAAATATTATGACCTTTTTTCGTCTAATAATATATGCCAATTGAGAGCTAAATTGGCGAAACGTTCTTTTAAATACAACAAAAATAATCTCGCCCCGTGCGGGGCTTTGAGAGAGGTGTGTGTACTGCTTCCGTAAGCTGCGCTACGCTTGCATACGGTTACTCACATCTCGCCACTGCGTGGCACCCGTTTTCGCGGCCTTGCCGAGAGTGGCTGGGTACCCACACAGTGAAGTCAGGCGTTAAAAACAAAAAGTTGTTTGAAGTTGCCATCGGCAACAAGTTTCTTTTTGTTTAGCCTGCAAACTGCCAGTGGGTCGCTGCGAAGGCTCAGCCGCAAAATGCGTTTTTGGTTACTTTTTTCGCTAAGGAAAAAAGTAACGTAAGGAAGCTTTGCTTCCGCGCAGCAAACAGAACATTTCCATCAAACAATACAGTTTTAAAACATAGAAAACACAGAATATGATTGACTTAAAAAATATCAACAAAACCTACTACAACGGCGCGCCGTTGCACGTGCTGAAGGGTATCGACCTGAGCATCAATGCCGGCGAAATGGTCTCTATCATGGGAGCTTCGGGGTCGGGCAAGTCGACGCTGCTCAACATTTTGGGCATTCTCGATACCTACGACAGCGGCGAATACCGCCTTAACAACCGGTTAATCCAAAACCTGAGTGAACGCGATGCCGCAATTATGCGTAACGAGCTGATTGGCTTTGTGTTTCAGTCGTTCAACCTGATTTCGTATAAAAACGCAATTGAAAACGTAGCCCTTCCGCTCTTTTATCAAGGCATAAGCCGTCGCAAGCGGAATAAAATGGCCGAAGAGTATCTTGAACGGGTAGATTTGTTGAGCCATGCGCACCACTATCCCAACGAAATGTCGGGTGGCCAAAAGCAGCGCGTTGCCATAGCCCGCGCTCTGATAGCCAAACCCAAAGTGGTGTTGGCCGATGAGCCTACGGGGGCTCTTGACAGTAAAACATCGGAAGAGGTGATTCAACTGCTGCGCGAGGTAAACCTTGAAGGCATGACCATGATTATTGTAACGCACGAGCGCGACATTGCCATGGCAACCGACAAAATTATCCGCCTGAAAGACGGTATTATTGAAGACATAGAGGTGGTGACACCCCGGAAACAGTTGATGCTATGATTGATATATTTCAGGAAATATGGAGCACCGTCCGCCGGAACAAGATGCGGACATTCCTAACCGGATTTTCCGTGGCGTGGGGCATCTTCCTGCTCATTGTGCTGCTGGCGGCAGGCAACGGGTTGCAAAACGGTATGACCCACAATTTCCGCCACATGTCATCGAATATGGTAAACTTGTATCCCGACCGAACCTCGATGCCTTATCAGGGTTATCAGAAAAACAGAAAAGTAAAACTCCGCCCCGGCGATGCCGAGTATATTAAAGACAATCACCTCGAAGTAAACCTGTATGGAGGTGAAATTCACCAAGGTAAAAATATCTCTTACGGAAAAAACAGCATTCACAACTTAATTAAAGGAGTAGTTATAGATTATCCCCGCCTTCAAAGTTTTGAGATGCTTCGCGGTCGTTTTATCAACGAAATAGATATGCGCGAAAAGCGCAAGGTGATTGTTGTGAGCCCCAAGTTTGAGCAGGTGCTTTTTTATGGGGCCGACGCCATAGGCAAACAGGTAAATGTTGATGGTGTGCTGTTTACGGTAATCGGTCTTTACGATGCGCCGGAATGGCAAGATAAACCCGATTTATTGATCCCATACACTACTGCCGATGCCCTTTATAACAAAGATAATATAGTGCATGTTGTAAAAATCAGCACACAAGGGCTTTACACGAAAGAGGCCAACGAAGAGTTTGAACAAAGGTTGCGGCAAACTGTGGGGCAAAGAGCCATGTTTGATAAAGAAGATAAAACGGCATTATGGATATGGAATACGACAACCAACGCCTTAATGATGCGCGGCATATTTTCGGGGATACTCTTTTTTATGTGGGTAGTCGGTATTGGCACGTTGATTGCCGGGGTGGTGGGCGTCAGTAATATTATGCTGATTTCGGTGCGCGAACGTACCAAAGAGTTTGGTATCCGCAAAGCGTTGGGTGCCAGGCCGTGGGATATTATCAAGTTAGTGTTGGTAGAGTCGGTGATTATAACCGGAATTTTCGGTTACATAGGCATGATGGCAGGTATCGGAGTTGCCGAGTTGGCAAATTTTCTGGTCAATCAGGCCATTCAAGGAGGTGGAAATATACCCTTCCGCTCTCCGGATGTACCTTTGAGTATTGTAATTTCCGCGAATGTGATTTTAATAATAGCAGGTATTCTGGCCGGTTATTTTCCGGCCCGGAAGGCTGTGAGTGTAACTGCCGTAGAATCGATGCGTGCCGAATAAAACGAAAAAGCTATGTTTGATTTAGACAGATACGAAGAGATATGGCAAAGCATTACCCGCAACAAGGTGCGTAGCTTACTCACCTGCTTCGGAGTGTTTTGGGGCATCTTAATGCTGGTGCTGCTGTTGGGTGCCGGAGCCGGAATGCAGAACGGTATTTATAAGCAGACGAAGGGGTTTAATATAAATTCTCTGTTCTTTTTTGCCAACCAAACGGCCGAGCCGTATAAAGGTTTTAAGCAGGGGCGTTGGTGGAGCATGAAGTACCGCGATGTAGATATGGTGCGAGAACGGATTAAGGGGGTTGAGTATGTTTCGCCCATGCTTTGGTCGGGTGGTGGAGACAACAATGTGGTAAATGGTGAGAAGGTGGGATCTTTTGCTGTAAGAGGTTGTCTGCCCGAATACTTTAATATCGAAAGTCAGCGAGTACCCTACGGGCGGTTGCTGAACGATATAGATATACGTGAAAAACGAAAGGTATGCCTGATTGGGACACGGGTTGCCGAAACGCTCTTTGCCCCGGGCAAAAATCCGGTAGGCACTTATATTAAAGTCAATGGTATCTATTTTCAGGTAGTAGGGGTAATTGACCGGATTTCGGATATATATGTCATGGGCGATACGAAAGAGACGGTTATTTTGCCTGCTACAACCATGCAACAGGTTTATAATATGGGCGACAACATTCATGCGTTATGCATGACAATAAAAAAGGGCTATAAGGGCGATGATATACAAAAGGAGGTAGAAACATTGCTGAAAGCGCAAAACCAGATTTCGCCCACCGATCCGCAAGCACTTAGTTCGTTTAATATGGAGCAGCAGGCGCGGATGTTCGATCTGCTGTTTCTCGGCATTTCCATATTGATTTGGATAGTGGGCATAGGTACGTTGCTGTCGGGGGTAATCGGGGTTACCAATATTCTGTTGGTTACGGTAAAAGAGCGGACTAAGGAGATTGGTGTGCGGCGCGCGCTGGGGGCAAAACCGTTTGCCATTATCTCGCAACTTATGAGCGAGGCACTTACCATCACTTTCCTCGCGGGTGTTTTAGGGCTTGTGCTGGGCATAGGGCTTTTAGATGTGGTAAACAATATCTTGGCTAATGCTCCCGACGATAATTGGTTTTTTTCCGACCCCGAAGTATCGTTCAATACGGCGGTTATGGCAACGTTTGTATTGATTTTCAGCGGCCTTGTGGCCGGCATCATCCCCGCCTGGCGCGCCTTGCAAATAAAAGCGATTGATGCCATCAGGGAGGAGTAAAGAGAATTAAGAATTATGCCAATCAGTAGTTGAATTTAAAAGAACAATTAAAAGAGATTTTTAACTGCTGATTTGCATAATTTACAACAACATGCGAAATTAATTTACAAACAAATAAACCTACAACAATGAAAAAGATTGCACGAATCATTTTACTTTCTCTTATCGGGATAGCGGTGTTTTTCACTTTCTAT
>JGI994J12354_10004295_pt1 | contig 12881 bp, 11 predicted proteins | sample IntmicLarv3ML3BL_FD_12354 | JGI IMG/M metagenome (IMG submission 12354)
AATTCTAGAGGCACACGAGTGGGCGAACTATTCACGCAACGCTCCAAGCGGGGATAGTTCGCCCGCGATGATTTGCCTCTTGATTCATGTTATAATGAATTTAGATAAACACAAGCGGAGCTTTGCGATGCGCGGCACTAGGCGTTCGCATGGGTTCTGCGCCGATGTTTTTCTTATTCATGTCATAATGAATGTAGAAGCACACGAGCCAAGCGCCTATTTACGCAAAGCTTCAAGCGGGAATGGATGTTTGGCGATGATGTGCTTCTTAACTCATTTTATAATGAGAACAAAGAACGATCGGATAGAGGGAAAAACATGGCATTTATCAAACCAAGCAAGAAGCAGGATCCAGCGCTGACGCCGATACCAAACATATTTTTCGATGACTATATGCCTAAAGCGAACCCGACCTATGCAAGCGTGTATCTGTTGGGGTATCGCTTGTTTTACCACGGGGTGACGGAGGTAAGCAACCGCGCCTTGGCGGAAAAACTGAATTTGCTGGCTTCGGATGTGCGGCGGGCGTGGTTGTATTGGGCGGAGGAGAAGCTTGTTTGCCTGCATAATGACGACGGAGAGGACTATGACGTAGAATTTTTGCCGCTTGCGGCGGTGTCCGCTCCGCCTGTCAAAGAAGAGGCCACCGCCAAGCGCGCGGCCGGTTCGCCCGTGATGGCGGTGCGGCCCGACTATAATGTGGACGAGCTGACAAAGCAGGCCGAAAGCAGCGATGAGGTGCGCAGGCTTTTCAGTGTGGCGGAGAAGCTGTTTGGCAAACCTTTGCATTATACGGAGTTAAACGCCTTGCTGGGCTTTTACGACTGGATGAAAATGCCCATTGCGGTTATCGAAATCATGCTGGAGTATTGCCTGTCAAACGGGCATAAAAGCTGGCGCTATATTGAAAAGGTGGCGCTTGATTGGACGGATAACGGCATCGAAACGGCAGAAGCCGCAGAGGCGTACATACATCTGTACAACGGGGATTATCGGGAAATTATGAAGGCGTTTGGCCAAAGCCGCCGTGACCCGACCCCTAAGGAAGTCGGATTTATGAAAAAATGGATTGCCGAGTACAAAATGCCCGTGGCGCTTATTACCGCGGCATGTGACCGCACCGTTGCGCAGTTGGGCCAGCCCAAATTCTCCTACGCCGATACCATATTGACGGACTGGTTCGAGAAAGACGCGCGGACGATGGAGGCGGTGGATGCGCTGGAAGAGTCCTTCCGCAAGGGCAAAATGGCGGAGCAAACCGCCAAAGCGGAGAAACGCGCCGCGCCTGCGGCACGGCCGGCCAAAAACCGGTTCAACAACTATACCGGGCGCACGTGGGATTACGAAAAGCTGGAGCGCTTGGCGCAAGAACGGCTGGAAAAAAGCCTGAAATCCTAGGCACAAAAGGGGTGGCGTACAATGGCGGTTTCCCGTCTTATGACTGAATTGCTGCGTGAATACGATAAAGAGCGGCAGGCCGCACAGCGCAAACAAGCGGCGCGGCGTGAGGAGTTGTACAAGCGCTCACCGCGCTTGGCGGCGATTGACCACCGCTTGTCCGAAACGGGGCTGCTGTTGGCCAAGGCCGTTTTGCGCGGCGCGGCAGGTTTAGAGGTGGTGGCGGAGCAACGCGCAGAAACCGAGGCCTTGCAGGCGGAACGCGAGGCGGTGCTTATAGCGCTCGGGGTCGGCGTTTCATACTTAAACGATGTATACACATGCCCGCATTGCGAGGACACGGGCTTTATCGCCAGGGAGCGGTGCAACTGCTTAAAACAGCGGCTTGTCGGGAAGTATTATGAACTCTCCAGCCTTGGCTCGGTGCTTGGCAAAGAGAATTTTGACACCTTTGACATCAAGCTGTATGCCGAGGAGGAGGATCCCAAAACGGGGACGTCCCCGCGTGCGAATATGCGCATAGTCTGGGAAAAATGCCTGCGTTTCGTGCGGGAATTTGACACAGAGTTTGACAATTTCTTAATGTTCGGAAGTACAGGGCTGGGCAAAACGTTTTTGTGCAACTGCATCGCCAAGGATGTGATGGAAAACGGGCACACCGTGCTTTATACCACGGCGGCGCAATTGTTCCAGATGGTGGAAAAGGCGCGTTTCCGCCGGGACGACGATGAAATGCAGGAAGAATACATCGAAATGGTGATGGAGGTGGATTTGCTTATCATCGACGATTTGGGAACCGAGTTTTCGACGATGCTTACCAATGCGGAGCTGTTTCGGTTCATGAACACGCGACTGTTAAACAGCAAACACACTATCATATCAACGAACCTGCTGCCTTCTAATTTTGAGGAGCTGTATTCCGACCGGGTGACTTCGCGGTTGTTCGGAAATTATACCATGCTGCGGTTTTTCGGGGAAGACATACGGTTAAAGAAACAGTTCGGCGGTTGAGGCGTTTGCCCCGGCAGCCGGTTTACGGCATCTTGGTTTGCCAAAATCAAGGTGCCGTTTTTGTAAGCTTTCGAAGCGTTTGCGCGGCAGATTGTCGGTTGACATTTCTTTGTCTTTTCGGCATAATATAAGGATACACAATTCATATCTACGCAAGCTAACAGGGGTGACATATTTTTATGGAAGAAAATATCATTGTGTTGATGCTTCGCAACACCGAAACGGGCTTTCTGGAAAGAGAGCTGGCCGCCTTCTGCACGGAGGATAACGGCCTCCTCGTCAATCTCACGGCTACCGAGGCGGAGGGGGGCTATCTCGTTCATGCCAAGGCAAGCACGGCCCGCGATGTTTTGGATTGGGAGTTTAACGCCATATACGATTACTATGACACGGATATATACGCCGAAGCGGGCATGGCCTGTGCGGAGTTTGAGGACTGCGAAAACCCGACATGGGAAATCACTTTTGCCTGGGGCGGCAGTGTTGCCGAGCTTGCGGGCGTGGTGGGCAAGGCGCTTTTTTTACACCGGAGTGAGCTTGCCTCCGTGTACGAAGCCATCGCACCCTTGCGTGTCGAATACGAGTAAATCAACTTTTGCCTGCAATTTTGTCCAACAGAAAGGGCGGTGAATGTATGCTGTGCAAAAAATGCAAGACAGCCGTTGCGGAAACCGAGCGCCGGTGCCCATACTGCGGAGCAAAGCCAAACCGCGGGCGCAAAGCTAAGCAGACGGTCGGCCTTGCGGTTGCCTGCTTGGTGCTGGGGATGTGCGGCACATATATGTATATGGATAGCGCCGGGCTTCTGTCGGCGGACGCAGAGGACATGGCTCTCGCTTTGCCGGTGGAAAGCTTTGCGCCAACGCCGCCCGCCGCCAGTGAAGCACTGCTTGTGGCGACGCCTGCCCCTATAAGCGATTTGCAAAAGGATATATCCGAGGTTTGGCTTATGTTGGAGGCGGCCTACAAAGGCGCCATGCTTTACACAGAAGCCTTTGCGGAGGAGAGGCCTTATATAAGCAGGAACGGGTATGCATATGATATGCGGGCGGAGGCCTTCCTTACCGCGCAAGACTTGATAGACGCGGCGCTTTTAGACGAGGCCTTTGCGGGCGAACGCATTTTGCTTCTGTATATCCGCCCTGCCGATACGGCAGATTTTACCGAAATCTCTTTAGGTGGAAGCACGGCTTTATCTTTATTTGCCGCATACGAAACTAAGGACGGTGTGGCGCTTGTCGGCACGGGCAGCGCGCGTGGCGTGATGTTTCGCGAAAGTATGCATGAGTTGTTTGCGCGATACGCTGTGAGCGAAACCGTTATCAAACGACCCACGGCAGACACTGCGGAATACAAAGACATCCTCGCGGCCATTGCAGATGAGGAAGAAACCGGTGCGGCATACGATGTGCGCTTTATGGCGGCCGATGAGGAGTTTGCGTTTGTGGTCGTTTCCCGCCCTGATGCGGCGCATCAATTGCTGCCGTTTGCGTTGGAGTGGGGGGAAGCGGGCTGGCAGGTTTTGCCGTGTCATTTCTCGCCCGACCGCCACGTTGCGGAGGAGGTTAACCACATCGTGCCGCGCATGAACCTACGGCTTTTGCCGGAGTTCTTGATGGACGGGGATATTCGCCTTAACCCGTCTGCGGATTATGAGTTTATTGCCGACTATATGCTGGAGGCGGGCACCATTACGCAGGCGGATATGCCGGTGGCGTTTGCATCGGGCAATGATGAAATGCTGTACATGGTGCTGGCATCGGGGCGCGCCTTCCTTGGCCGTTACAATGGCGAAACCGGGTGGGAAATGCTGCCCGTGCAAAACTGGATGGAAGCGGAAATGCAGATGCGTGGGGTAAGCAAAACGCCGCCTTTATATATTATTCGACAGGAGTGAGCTTGAATGTCTATTATTGTGGTATTGCTTGCCCTTATGGCGGCGTGTATCGGACTGCGCCACGCCATGGGACACCCCTGGCGTGAATCCTTGCAAAGCCCGATACCGATTATTTTGCTTGCGGGTTTTGCCGTGCGCTTGGTTGCCTCCATGCTGCCGCTATACTATGCTTCTGACCTAAGCTGTTTCCGTAGCTGGGCGGATATGCTGTTTCATGACGGCTTCGCGCAGTTTTATGTATCTGACGCGTTTACGGATTACCCGCCTGGCTATATGTATGTGCTGTATGTTTTGGGCGCCGTAAAATCCATTTTTGGTATTGAGTGGGAGAGCTTTACGGGGATGCTGTTGATTAAGCTGCCCGCGATTTTGGCAGATTTGGCGATGGGCGTGTTTATTTACCACATTGCCGCCCCTCGCACATCACAGAAAAATGCCTTTTGGGCATCTATGCTATATGTGTTGAATCCTGCGGTTATACTCATTTCAGCCTGCTGGGCGCAGGTAGACGCGGTGCATACCCTTATCATCGTTATATCGCTGTATTTCATATTGGAAAAAAAGCTTCGGTGCGCTTCGCTTTTGTTTGTGCTGGCGGTGATTGTTAAGCCGCAATCGCTGATGTTTACCCCCTTGTTCATGTTTGCGTATTTTACGGAATGGAAGGAGCACGGTTTTCAGCTGAAGGCGCTTCGCACGCTGGCAGGATACATTTTGCTGTGCCTGCTGTTGCTTGGCGGCTTGCTTCTGCCGTTTGCGTTATTTGACGGCGGGCGGTTTAACGCGCTTCCCGTGATTCAGCAATACGGTGACACCCTTTCCTCCTATCCGTATGTGACCGTTAACGCTTATAACGGTTATGCCCTCTTTGGCCTAAACTGGGCCAGTATCGACTTGCCGTTTCTTGGGCTTACCTACGACATCTGGGGCATAATCGCGTTGGTGATGGTGGTGTTGGTAACGTTTCTCTATCTGTACTGCGCCGATCGCGACTCTAAATCAAAGCTGTTTATTGCGGCGGCGTTTATCAACTTCAGCACCTTCATGTTTTCGGTGAAAATGCATGAGCGGTATTCCTTCCCGGTTATGGCGGTGTTGTTGGCCGCGTATATCCTGAGGGGCGATAAGTGGCTCAAGCGTTTGTATATTCTCGGCTCGGCCGCGTTTTTGCTTAACTACGCGGACAGCCTGCGTTTGGCCATGAACGGGTACGACTATGGCTTGATTGCGTACACGCTGCCCGTGTTTTCCTTGATTGCCGTTTTAGTGTACATCGTCATGATTGTATACATCGTGCAGACCCGAAAGGCCGCAGATGCGCCCGCTTTGCCCGCGGCTGCGCCGCGGCCGGTTGTTATCGAGGAATGGGACACCCGTCCCGTCCGTCACACGTGGAAGGACTTTGCTTTGATGGGCGGCATTACATTGATATACGCCATTGTCGCTTTTGTGAATTTGGGTGATAAAGAGGCCCCGCAGTCAGGGGTTTGGTTGAAACAGCAGGAGCCTGTGGTTATCGAATTTGCGCAGCCCGAGCAGTGGTCGCATATCCGTTTCTTTCTGGGTGCACGCAACTACCGCGAGTTCACGCTGGAGGTTTCAGAGGATGGCATCACATGGGGTAACCGAGTGAATTTTGAGGCCAAAACTGTGTTTAGCTGGACAGATGATTTGCCGATTCAGGCAGATCGTGGGATGTACGGCCGCTTCCTTCGCTTGACCGCGGAAAAAGGGGATTTGCAGATGATGGAGCTGGTTTTGTACAATGCGGCGGGCGAAGCTGTCCTTCCTGTCCAAGCCGGCTTTGCCGTCGCGCTTTTTGATGAGCAGGAACTTCTTCCCGATGTAACCTCCTACCGAAACAGCACCTATTTTGACGAGATATACCACGCCCGCACGGCGTATGAGTTTAACGAAGGGCTGGAGGTCTATGAATGGACGCACCCGCCCTTGGGCAAGCTGATTATCGCCGTTGGGGTGAAAGCGTTTGGCATGAACCCCTTTGGCTGGCGGGTTATGGGCACGTTATTCGGTGTGTTGATGCTGCCGCTTTTGTATCTGTTTGCCAAAAAAATGTTCCGCAGCACATGCTGGGCCGGGTTTGCCACCATACTCTTTGCGGTGGATTTTATGCATTTCGCGCAAACCCGCATCGCAACGATTGATACGTATATCACGTTTTTCGTGATCGGAATGTATTATTTTATGTACAGATATTGTACCACCAGCTTCTATCAAACCAAGTTTTGGAAAACGTTGGTGCCTCTGGCACTTTCCGGCATCTGCATGGGCTTAGGTATCGCCTGCAAGTGGCCGGGTATGTATGCGGGGCTGGGGCTGGCGGCGCTGTTTGCCATTGTTATGTATAACCGGTATGAGGAGTATGTGAAGAAAAAGACATCGCCCCAAAGCAAGGGTTTTGCCGGGAACGTGTATAACAAATTTCCGCGTTATGCCTTGTATACCTGTTTGTGGTGCGTTGTGTTTTTTGTTATCGTGCCCGCGGTTATTTATGTGGTAAGCTATATCCCGTACTATTTCGGGACGGGGAGTTTGTACCCTGTTCGCGAGGTCAACCGCCTATTTACGGAGCAGCCTCTGTTTGCCAAACTTTTGCCGGATAGTACCATTGGCAATTTCCTGGGCGGGGTGATCCAAAACCAGATTGACATATTTAACTATCACGGGAAGCTTGTTTCCGAACACCCGTATTCATCGCCGTGGTATACATGGCTGCTGGATATCCGCCCCATCCTGTACTATCTCTCTGCGGCGGAGGACGGAATGCGGGCGGGCATCAGCTCGTTCGGCAACCCCTTGATTTGGTGCGGCGGCCTTGTGGCGGTGATTGCCATGGCCGTGCGGTTTTTGGAGCGACGCAGCAAAGTGATTTTGTTCCTGATTATTGCGTATATGGCGCAGCTTCTGCCTTGGATATTTGTGTCGCGCACCACGTATATCTATCACTACTTCCCGTGTGTGCCGTTTTTGATACTTGCCATTACCTACATCGCTAAAAGCTTCTTTGGCGAGGGCAAGCGGCGGTATGTGTCTATAGGCTATCTGGCGGCGGCGGTTGTGCTGTTCATTATGTTCTACCCCGTGCTTTCCGGCGTTACCGTGCCGATAAGCTATGTGAACACATTCCTGAAATGGCTTCCTTCGTGGCAGCTTTTGTAGCCGCGTTAAACCCAATAAGCCTTGGCGGTATAGCGGCATATTCATGCTTGAAAAAGGAGAACCATCCATGATTTATAGAGTGGACGAGGGTTTTATAGTCAACAATTTTAATCCGTTTACAGATATGATGTATGACAATTCGTGGGTTGTTTTTTGTTTAACAGGCTCCGAGGATTATCAAGTAATGAGCGGCGGAATAAAGCCTGTTTACACGATAAAGGTCAGCAAGAAACATCCCGAATGGCAAATGTCGGTTATGGATTTTGTAGAATATAACGAAGCCTATAACAAAAACATGATTCTATCCATTTCAGACGCGGATTTTGAGGAAGCCAAAAGGCAGTATGGGTTACATCATTACAATGAAAATTGTTTGCGCGATTACGAGCCGAGATTCCTAATACACAGCACCACGCGGGAACACTGGGAAAACATTAAAAATGATGGCTGCCTAAAATCGTGGAATATGTTGAAACAAGAAAAGCCAAACCGGGAACGGCACCCTATTGGAAAAGAATTGGGCGATTCGGATGATTATAGTGATTTTATTATGTTTTCAGAAGGCGGGCTGTTCGGTGAAATCGTTGTCCTTTCCAAACAAAAGGGCAGCATAACAATGGATCCCGATATGCGCTATCAAACGGGTGCCAGACTGTATTTTGATGTTGAAGAAATCGTGCGGCACGGCTTGCTTATTCGTGATGGCTGTCACTTAAAAGTAAAGAACATGCTTCCATTAAGCCCGCATTTATTATGGGTTGGCGATTGGAAAAGTGTTGGCTTATGAACCCCTGTATCAACGCCTAAAGAGTTTACCATTAACGCAAATACAAGGTTCAATCATTTGTTTTCGTGCAATGTGGAAACAATATTTTGAAAATTCTAAAATGATATGACCACATTGTTTGTATAGTGTAATCAAGCACCAACAAAGGAGAATGCGCATATGAAACCGGTTTTATCGGTCGTCGTACCGGTCTATAATGAGGAAGAAGTGATCCAAGAGTCCTACAAGCGCCTAACCGCTGCGATAAGCGCCATAGGCGAAACCTATGAGCTTATCTTTATTAACGACGGCAGCCGCGATAAAACGCCCGCGCTTCTGGCCGCCCTGTGCGAAACGGATTCGCATGTCCGCTTCCTTAATTTCTCACGCAATTTCGGCCACCAAAGCGCCATTACGGCGGGGATGGACTATGCCCTAGGCGACGCGGTGGTTGTGATTGACGCGGATTTGCAAGACCCGCCGGAGGTTATCGGCGATATGGTCAAAAAATGGCGCGAGGGGTATGACGTGGTGTACGGCAAACGCCTGAAACGCGAGGGCGAAACCGCGTTCAAGAAGCTGACGGCCAAGATATACTACCGCCTTTTGACAAGCCTTACCAGCGTGGACATGCCTGTGGATACAGGTGATTTCCGATTGATTGACCGCAAGGTTTGTGACGCCATGAAGTCGCTTAGCGAACGCAACCGCTATGTCAGGGGGCTGGTAAGCTGGGTTGGTTTTAGGCAAACCTCGGTGGAATATGTTCGCGAGAAGCGTTTTGCCGGGGAAACAAAGTATCCGCTCAAGAAAATGATTAAGCTTGCGATGGACGGCATCATGTCGTTTTCCTACAAGCCTTTGAAGCTGGCCACTTCCATAGGTGTGCTGCTTTCGGGTTGCAGTTTTATTTACCTGATTGTCATTATCCTACAGCGTATTTTCACCCAAACAACCGTAACGGGCTGGGCTTCCACCATGGCCATTTTGCTGTTTACGCAAGGCATTGTGCTAATGATGCTTGGCATTATCGGTGAGTATCTTGGCCGCATATTCGATGAAATTAAGGGGCGGCCCATCTATATTGTTAAAGAAGCCATCGGCTTCTCTGACACATCACCTGATAAAGGAAGTGAGCGAAATGCTTAGTGCATTGGGAATATATGTCGGCATGGTTTTGGATGTCCTGCTGTGTTTGCCGGGGGCGGTTATTGCGATAACTTTGCATGGTTATACCCGCGCGCGCTGTGCGCAGGCGTTCGGCGACCCGAAACCCCGCGCGGAGGAACGGCTTACCCTGAACCCGTTGAAGCAAATTGAGCCTATCGGGCTTATTTGCGCCTGTGTGTGGGGCATGGGCTGGTGCAAACCTGCCTCCATGATGCTGAATTATTTTGACCCGGCGTACCGCAGGCGGAACTGCTTGATTGTGTATATCACGCCTTTGTTGGTGAACCTGCTTGCGGGGCTTCTTTTGGGCGTTTGCGCCATGCTTTTGAAGCCGCTTGTTGCCCCCGGGGTGATGCTGTATGTGTATTGGGCGGTGCTGGGCGCAGCGGGCGTTAATGTTTGCTATGCTTTGGGGCAGTGCATACCCGTGTATCCGATGGCGGGTGAGCGAATCCTTTGCCAGTTTCTGAAACCGAACAGCATCGTCAAAATAACGCAATATCAATCCATCTTTCAAGTGTTGCTTATGATCGGTATGGCCGGTGGGTACCTTGGGCTTGTTATCTACCCGATATGCAGGCTGATTTTAACTATGGCACTGTAAAGGAGGCACACATGCCCATACTTATTAAAACAGAGGCCTTTGAGGGCCCGATGGACTTGCTGTACCATTTGATTGAGAAGCATGAAATCGACATATACGATATCCCTATCGCCCTTTTAGCCGACCAATACATCGCTGCGCTGCGGCTTATGCAACAGCCTGATATGGAGTCGATGAGCGAGTTTGTGCTGATGGCGGCGACATTGCTTGAAATCAAGTCCAAATTGCTTTTGCCCTTGCCCCCGTCTGAGGACGAGGAGGAGGAGGATGAGGATCCGCGGGCAGAGCTTGTGCGCAAGCTGGTCGAATACAAGCGGTTTAAGACTGCGGCGGAGGGCTTTCGTGATTTTGAGGCGCAAGGGGCGCTTGTGTTTTACAAACCGATTGATGAAACCTTGCCTTTTGCGGAGTTGTCGGCTACGCCCGTTGATGTGGGCGCGGTTTTAAGCGATATCACTTTGGATGTGCTATATGCTGCGTTTGAGGAGGTTATGAAGCGAAAGGAGCTTAAAACGGATCGGATCCGAAGCACTTTCGGGGCGGTGGAAAAGGACAAGTTTACCGTGGAGGAAAAGCAGGCGCACATCCGCAATTTGCTGCGTTTGTATCGAACGGTCGCGTTTGATGAGATATTTACCGAAGGGGCGCGGAAGATGGAGAAGGTGGTGACCTTCTTGGCTCTTTTGGAGCTGATCAAAATGAAGGCGCTTGCCATCACACAGGACGCGCTTTTCGGTAAAATTATGCTAAGTGAAATGGAGGGTGAGGCAAATGAAGTTGGCGGAGCTTGAGGCGGCGGCGGAAGCGGTGCTGTTTGCGGCAGGCGAAGCGGTGAGCCTTGCCAGAATGGCGCTTGCTTTGGAGCAGGATGTAAAAACCACCAAGGCCATCATCATGGGTTTGATGGATAAATACCAAATGGAGGCACGAGGCATTGAACTGATCGAAATTGGAGATTCTTACCAGTTGCGGACAAACCCCAAGCATTATGATGCCATTAAGACGCTTTTGCAAAACCCGCAGAAGAAGAATCTTACCCCGCCTTTGATCGAAACGCTTGCCATTGTGGCATATCGGCAGCCGGTGACGAAACCGCAGATTGAGGAGATACGCGGGGTTAACGCGGATCATGCCGTAAACCGATTGATGGAGCTGGGTTTGGTCTGTGAAAAAGGGCGCGACAGCGCGCCCGGCAAAGCCATATTGTTTGGAACGACGGATGATTTTTTGAAACATTTTGGATTCAATAGCTTGGCCGCGTTGCCTGAGTTGCCGGAGCTTAATGAGCAGTTGATGATTGAGGCGGAGAATGAGGCGGATGGGATATTGCCTTAGGGGTAGCCTGCGGGGCGCTGCCCCATCTCGTCGGGGAAAAACGCCCCGCCTGCCTTCCGCAAGGGGATGCGCCCCTTTGCCCTCTTTTTTGGAGTGTTTTTTATGGTATTGTTTTCGGCTTGGTTCGTTGTATTGCTTTTTGTCCCTTGAGGCGAAAAATTGAACCGCCGCAAAATTTGCTTTGATTTGAAATCTGGCAACAACATCCATGCGAAAAACGTCTGAAACCGCGCAAACTATATACGAAATTGTATATGGGAGGCATGGATATGATTCGCAAAACGTGGATAGGCCTGGCCCTTGCGGCCATTTTGATATGTACCCCCGCGAATGTCGCCGCCGCAGAGCCGTCTGTCGAGGCGCTTGGCGCGATTTTGATGGACTATGACACGGGCCGCGTGTTGTGGGAGAAGGACGCGCGCAAACCGCTTGCCATGGCAAGCACCACCAAGATTATGACCTGTATCGTGGCGTTGGAAAACGGGGATTTGTCGGATATGGTGACCATCACTAACCGCGCCGCCGCTGCGCCGAATGTGCAGATGCACTTACAGGCAGGCGAGGAAATCTCGCTGCAAGATTTGCTTTACGCCATGATGCTGCAATCCTCGAACGACGCGGCCATTGCCGTGGCAGAGCATATCGGCGGCACGGTGGAGGATTTTTGCGCCATGATGACGGAGAAGGCGCGGCTTGTGGGGGCGGAGGATACTGTGTTTGAAACGCCGAACGGGTTGGATGGCGACAACCACCACTCCACGGCATATGATTTGGCGATGATTGCGCGGTATGCCCTGCACAATGCGCAATTCCGCGATATCATTGCCATCCCGCATCACACCGCCCAAAGCAGCCGCACGACCTACGCCATCATCAATAAAAACCGCCTGCTTACGGAGTTTCACGGGGCGGATGGCATCAAGACGGGCTTTACGGGCAAAGCGGGGCACTGCTTTGTTGGCTCGGCCGCCCGCGATGGGTTGGCGCTGATTTCGGTGGTGCTGGGCAGCGGTTGGGGCGAACACGGGAAACAGCAGAAATGGGTCGATACAAAGCGGCTTTTGGAATATGGCTTTGCGTCTTACGCGCATACGGAAATCCTTGCCGAAAACGCCCCGGCGGGGAAGTTGTTTATAGAGCGTGCCAAGCAGGACGCCGTGGATATATATTATGCGGAGGGCGTGCGCGCCCCCATGACGGAAGCGGAGCGCGAAACTGTGGTGGTGAAGTTGCATGTTCCCGAGATGAGGCTCGCGCCTGTGGAGCGTGGTGAAACGGTCGGCACGGCGGAAATTTATATCGAAGGGGCGTTGTACCGCGCGGTGGATATTCGTGCCGGGGCGGATGTTGTGCGGCATGATTTGAAAACGTCTTTAGAAAAGGTGTGCAAGGCCTTTTTGGGGCTTGCCACAAACGAGGAGATAGAGCTTGTGCTGCCCGAATTTTAAGGAGCGATGGCATGGAAATGCGTTTACAAAAATACATGGCGGGATGCGGAGTGGCATCCCGCCGCGCCTCGG
>JGI994J12354_10004296_pt1 | contig 12880 bp, 7 predicted proteins | sample IntmicLarv3ML3BL_FD_12354 | JGI IMG/M metagenome (IMG submission 12354)
TTGTTAACACAATTGGTTGTGTATATAGAAAAGAATACAAATCAATGTCAAGATCAATAATTCTATCTGCATAATCTTTGAAAATAAATTCTGACAATGAAAAAATGTTGATTGATAAGGCTATAATGGCTAAAGATAAATAATTACGTTTTCTTCTTTTTACGGAAGAATTTAAAAAATCCGTTACATTTTTTGAAGCAGAATCTTTCCATGAATAAAGAAAATATTCGGCTTCTTTGACGGTTGCTTTTTCCCGTAACAAGTCGCTTTTCGGCTTGTCGTGCTCTATCCAGTATTTCGTCATATTCTCATAGTGATTATTTATGTTGATAAAGTAATTTTCCTGCTTTATCCAATCCTTAATAATCTGCCATGAAGAAATCAGAATTTCGTGAACAATACTTACGGTCGCATTCCCGTTTGCGTCTTTGTTTGAAATAAGTATGTGTTTGTCAATCAGCTTGTTGATTAATATCTTGCATTTTTCATTTTTCTGCAAGTCTTCTCTCAGGGCTGTTTTACGAACATATAAATTATCTTCTTTTGCCGAAGGGGCGATCAGGGCGCTAAGCATTTGATAAAACAGTTTTTTTTCATCATCAGGCAAACTGTTGTAAAAGTCGTCCACATATTTTATTACGGCGCCGTTTACTCCGTCTATTTCATTGTAAGCATCAAATGTCAGTTGATTTTTTTCGTCTTTCAGGTTGTACAACTCTGAAAGAGCAAATTCAATGAGTGACAGTTCGTTAATGCCTGAGTTTATATCATTTATAATTTGCTTGTTAAGCCCTTCGCCGTTTTTTAGTTCCCATGACAGACCTGCTTTTTTTGCCGGTTCTTCGACAATTTCCTGAAATTCGGTACTGCTCATTTGCGGGAGGTCGTATAAAATGCTTTCCCGCTTCAGTTCCAGCAGTGTAGGGTAAGCAGTGAACTTATGGTAAAAATCGTTTCTCATCGAGAAAAACATCCAAATCTTTCGTGATGCTGCAATACCATGCAATAAAGCGAGCGAACGAACCCTCTCTTCTTCCGTAATAAGCGGGTCGGTGAATAATTCTTCGAACTGGTCAATAAAAAATACCGTAGATTTATTTGAAGCCAAACAATCCGCGATATGATTGAAATTTACATCTTTTTTGGCTATTAAATCTTTTCCGAATGCTGTTTTTTCCAAAGAAGGAAAAGCATCAACAAGTATTTTTACTATTTCGTTGTACACTTCACCTCTGAACCGGCTGAAAGTGAATTCGTAAGGCTCATTCCACTCATAATGGCCATTGAAGCCGGATTCGATAATATTGGGTAGCAATCCTGCACGAATCAGTGACGATTTGCCTGAACCGCTTTCTCCAAGTATGAATACAGATGTAGTATCATTGTTTTGCGAGGTTTTCTCCGATATGATTGACTTTATTATTTCAATATTGCGTTTTCGACCGAAAAAAATCGAATTCTCTTCTTTTGTAAAAGAACGCAAACCTACATAAGGATTACCGGTCCATTCGATAACTGTCGGCTTAAACCCTATTTTGTCGATTATCAAACGACGCAGATGTTCCGTAAGCTTCTGTTCGAAAGATGTAGGCGCATCAAACTGATGATAAGCGCCGTAAACCGTTTTTGTATGTGGATCGTAGAATTTTTCCTGTATAAAACGTTGTGCATCCTTATGTTGCTCTAATTCTTCAAAATCAACATTCCCAGATTGCGATAAAACGATTGAAATAGGAGTGTTTTTGATATATGCCAATATTGACGGTATGCTGCCAGATTGTTGATTGGCTTTGTACATCATATCAAATTCATATTCTGTACCTGACTTATACACACTTCCATCAGGTTTTAAAAAATCTTTGAGAGGAGAGCCCAACCTTGACCATAAAATAAAAACAGCTATATCAACTAACTTTGTATCTACAATTTGATTTATCCCCTCCTGAAAAGACGATGTTGCCTGCAAGGGCATATCTTCCCACAAAAGCGCTTCCAAAGTAACTCCTGCAGAGGAAAATTCATGTTCCAGATTTTTGATGACACGCTTAGCTATCTGCCGCTCATGCACTACATCACCCGGAGATGAGATGAATATTTTTATCGTTTTTTCCATACCCTTTTTATTCCGTTACTCTTTTAAAAGTAATTGAACCCATATTATTCATTTTAATGGGCTTATTATTAACTATAATATCTCCGAACTCTATTATCATAAATTCGTTATCATTGATCTTCTTAATTTCTTTTGATTGAAGTCTGTTGATTCTCGGGTCATATTGTTCAAAAATTTTTTTGTCATCAACCTGTTTTATCCGGTAACGTGTTAATTCGACTTCAGTATTACTCAAATTTTTTTTCGGTTGCGTCGTATAAAAACATAGATTATGATTATCACGAGTTAATTCCAAATAATAAAAGGTGTTATTATCATCACGCATCCATTTTCCGATAAATGGTGCAGCAGCTGATACATCTTTTTCATTTTCCGGATTGGTAAAAACATCTTTTTTATTCAGCTTCAGTTCTTTTTCGGCAAAAGATATTTCCGTTTCGGATAATCCGAACCAACGGAAGATGGCAAAGTCTTTTTCTATTTCATTTTTTCGGTTTCTCTTTTTATTTATCTGTTTGCGATAAAGTGACAAAGAGTTTTCTTTGTCGCCTGTCATTAATAATGCATGCGCTTTTTTTATCTCCAAAGCGTCGTCAATATTTCCCTGCTTACTGAAAAAATCTTTTACCAAATCGAAGGCTCCTACATTTTCTGCGATAAAGATCATGTTAATGTCAAAATCCCGGAAAGAATGACCGGCAGTATTTTCCAATGCATTTTTATAACCGGGAAGCAATTCGCGGCAAATATCATACTTACCTAAGTCATAAGCGGCTTTTATTACTAACTTGCGATCCGGTATACGAGCTTCGACGTCGACATTTTCAAAAACATTTTCCGGATGTCCTAAATTGTATTGACACAGAGCATACTGATAATTACGTATATCAATGACATTATCTGTCAGCTCTTTGTCGAAATTTTCTCGCAGATAATCCAATCGCTTGTTATTGACAAATCTCAGGTCTCTTACGGATAATCGCGGAGACAAATTTTCATAGACGTTAAAAATCACATCCTTTATTTCATTATTGGTGACTTGGCTCCTTGAGGAGGATTGAGATAATGTACTGTTCAACATTATAAAGAACATATCTATATCAGCGATATCTCCTGTGTTTTTATTCTGCAAATTTTGTGCAAATCTCATCCAATACTCGGGATCTTTATTATTCCAATCCATGGAGTCAAAAATTTCCGGATCTATTGTATCAATATTTTCCGTATCACCGGAATTGTTAGTCACCTTATTATCAGGATCGGCATACTTATTAAATTTATAATAATTACTTGCGAAAGTTATTAAAACAGCTATTGCTACTCCTGCAATAATTAATATCAATTGACGCCTGAACGATATTTTTGAACTGTTTTTAAAGGAGGTTTTCGACCATAATTGAATTTCTTTCTTTTCTATAAAAACACTAATAGATTTTAGAAAAAACACACAATAAACTATCAATAAACCCTCACTCTCCAATATTTCTGTATTTGACGAAAAAATGGCATCAATCAAAGATATAAAAAGTAATACCGGCCATATAATTAATGACACATTGATCGTATTAAATCGCGGTGTAGCCTTTATTTTTTTCCAGACGAAGTAAGAGAATAAAGTAGTAGTCAAAATAAGCGGAGTATACTCAAATGAAAATACATCGGAGGAAAAATTAGCGCCGGAGAAAAAATCACTTTTAAAAACTCTTACTATAGTGATTATTAAAAACACTATAAGATAAATAACATTAATAGACAGGACTATGAGCGCTAAAGGTAAACCTTTTCGTTTTTTTCTTTTTATGGATGCATACAAAAAGTTCTTCACATTTTTTGAAGCAGAGTTTTCCCATGAATACAGGAAGTATTCTGCTTCCTTCAGAGCATATTTTTCCTGCAAAAGGTCGCTATTTACACAACCATGCTCCATCCAATATTTCGACAGGCTCTCGTAATGATTATTCATGTTGATAAAGTACTCTTCCTGCTTTATCCAATCCCGGATAACTTTCCATGAGGATATCAGTACTTCGTGAACAATGCTGACTGTTGCATTGCCGTTTGCGTCTTTTCCGGATGTAAGAATATGCTTCCCGATAAGCTTGTCTATAAGCGATTTGCAATTCTCATTTATCTGCAGATCATCTCTCAATGCTGTTTTGCGGACGAAAAGATTTTCGCCTTCGGCAGAGGGAGTGACAAATGAACCCAACATTTGATAAAAGAGCTTTTGTTCTTCTCCGGTCAAGCTGTTATAAAGGTTATCCACATATTTTATTACGGCGCCATTTACTCCGCCAATATCATTATATGCATCGAAAGTCAACTGATTGTTTTCGTCCTTCAAATTATATAATTCCGATAGCGCAAATTCGATTAATGATAGTTCGTCAATGCCTGAACTGATGTCGTTAATTATTTGTTTGTTAAGGCTTTCGCCTTTTATTATTTCCCATGTTAGACCTGCTTTTTTTGCCGGCTCTTCAACTATTTCCTGAAATTCGGTATTGCTCATCCGGGGAAGGTCGTACAGAATACTTTCCCTCTTCAGCTCCAGCAAGGTAGGGTATGTAGTGAACTTATGGTAAAAATCGTTTCGCATGGAAAAAAACATCCATACTTTGCGCGATGCTGCAATACCGCGTAATAAAGCGAGCGAACGGATCCTTTCTTCTTCTGTAATAAGCGGGTCGGTGAATAATTCTTCGAACTGGTCGATAAAAAAGATAGTTGATTTTTTGGAAACCAAACAATCCGAGAGGTAGTTGAAATTTATCTCTTTGTTATCAATCAAGTCTCTTCCGATAGCTGTCTTTGACATGTCAGGGAATGCATCGACAAGTTTTTTTACAATTTCAGTATATACGTTGCCTCTGAACTGGCTGACAGTAAAATCGTAGGGCTCGTTCCAGTCGTAATTGCCATTAAAGCCTGCTTCGACGATATCAGGAATCAATCCGGCCCGTAAAAGGGATGATTTGCCGGAGCCACTTTCTCCGAGTATAAATACCGATGAAGCATCATTGTTCTGAAAAATTTTCTCTGAAATGATATTTTTTATATTATCAATACTGCGTTTTCGTCCGAAAAATATTGTGTTCTCTTCTTTGGTGAAAGAGCGCAGACCTACATACGGATTGCCTGTCCATTCGATAATTGCAGGTTTAAATCCTATTTTGTCGATTATCAATCGGCGAAGATGTTCAGTCAGTTTCTGTTCGAAAGAAGTAGGCGCATCAAACTGATGATAAGCGCCGTAAACAGTTTTTGATTGAGGGTCGTAGAATTTTTCCTGTATAAAACGTTGTGCTTCCTTATGTTGCTCCAACTCTTCAAAATCGATATTCCCCGATTGCGATAGTACGATCGAGATAGGAACATTTTTAATATATGCCAATATAGACGGCGTGCCGGCCGACAGTTGATTGGCCTTGTACATCATTTCAAATTCATATTCCGTACCTGATTTATATACACTTCCGTCAGGTTTAAAAAAATCTTTCAGAGGAGAGCCTAACCTTGACCATAAAATGAAAACAGCTATGTCGACTAACTTTGTATCTACAATTTGATTTATTCCATCCTGAAAAGACGAAGTTGCCTGTAAGGGCATATCTTCCCACAATAGAGCTTCCAGAGTTACTCCCGATGCGGAAAATTCTTTTTCCAGATTATTGATGACACGCTTGGCTATTTGCCGCTCTTGCACCACGTCACCGGGAGAAGAAATGAATATTTTTATAGTTTTTTCCATAGCCTTCATTTATTACTCCATACGCGAATACCTTGTTCTTAAAGGAAATTTTTTGTGAAAAATATAAGGTTAATCGTGACACAAATATACAATTATTTTTTAATAATCAGTTCATCTAATGTTCTTTTGGGTACATGATGGGTGAGCTGTTCGTCTCTGTAATATTTTACATTATCTTCATTTATATCTTCGATGACAACATTTTCCACAGGTTTCCCAATGGCAATAATTGAGCTGAAAGAATATTTTTGCGGGTCAATGTTCAGAATGTTAAACAATTCGTTCCATTGGCAACTTTGGATCATGCAGCAACCTAAGCCTTTTTCGACAGCAGCTAATGTGATAGTCTGTGCAACTATACCATCGTCGTAATTTATTGTTTTTCCTAAATCAAGTTCTCTCAGCAAGACGATATATGCCGTGGGGCGTTCGTTTTCGTTAGGACCATCCCAGTCGGGAAGATACCCTGCCCATCCTAAGGTTGGGAAAACTTTGTCATTTTCCTCTTTCGTATTAACCAAGCGGTATCTCATTACCTGAAGATTCCTTGCACTTGGCGTATAACGTGCTGTATCTATTATATCTGTTAATATCTCATAAGAGATATCCTCGCTCGAATCAAACTTGCGATAAGAGCGGTTTTGTTTTACTAAGTCTTTAAACATATCTTATTTTTTCTGCGAATATACCTATATCAACTGAAAAATAAAAATAATAATAGGTTTTTATTGTTTGTTGAAAAGAAAAATCATATATTTGTCCTTTGATAATCATTACTATATATTACAACAAACATTTCTATGAATTATCAGGGACAGTGTAAAAATAGAAGAACCTTATATAATCTAAGTAAATAAATTAGCTATGGAACGGAATATAACAAAACTTTATTCAGAGTATGAAGACGGAAAGATTGACCGTCGTACATTTCTTAAGAGGCTGACATTAATCACCGGTAGCGCGGCCGCCGCATTAGCGCTGTTGCCTGCTTTGGGAGAAGCGCGTAATGCCGTTAACATGCAAAACGAAGAAATCACTTCACGATTCGTTAAATATCCGGCTCCGAAAATGGAGATAAACGCTTTTATCGCTCATCCCAAGAAGGAAGGTAAATTTCCGGCTGTTGTGGTGATACATGAAAACCGTGGGCTTCAACCTCACATACGAGATGTGGCGGAACGTTTTGCGAAAGAAGGCTTTCTGTCAATTGCCCCTGATGCCCTGACTCCAGCGGGAGGAACGCCCGAAAATGACCAGTCGAAGGCTTCCGAATTAATCAGAGGGCTTAATGGCGAAGATACAGTAGATAATATGGTTGCTGCCGTAAAATACCTGAAGACACATCCTTTGTCTACCGGTAAAGTCGGTTGTACAGGATTTTGTTGGGGAGGCGCTATGACTAATCAGGTAGCAGTCAATTCATCTGATCTTAATGCCGCAGTTCCGTATTACGGACGACAACCAAGTGCAGAAGATGTAGCAAAGATAAAAGCGCCTATCATGGCTCACTATGCCGGAAACGACCCGGGTATAAATGCGGGAATCGAAGCTTTTGAGGCAGAGTTAAAGAAGCAAAACAAAGAATATCAGATTTTTATCTACGATGGTGCGGGCCATGCTTTCAATAATGACTCCAATCCTGAAAGGTACAATGCTGAAGCAGCTAAGCTTGCGTGGGGCAGGACGATCTCCTTTTTTAAGGAAAAACTTAAATAAAATTAAAAATTAAGAATTCTTTGAAAGAAGATTGCTATGCTTTTTTCCAAGCCTTTGTTACCGAATTGATAAAGGGTCTACAGTGGTTGAAGAAGAATTTGTATCCTTCGCAAAGGTAGTTTAAGCCCGGCTCTCCATCAGGAGTGTCGATGAATCTGTTTTTGGGACATTCGCCGTTGCACATGTCCTTTACTTCACAATCGGTGCAGTATTTAGGCAATGTGTTTTGTTTCATTTCCCCGAACTCTATTTGTTTAGGGTGGGAGAGGAGGCTATTCAATGTTTGATTATTTATATTTCCCAAAAGCCTGTTTTTTTCAACAAAATGGTCACATGAATAAAAGTTGCCGTTACGTTCGATAACGGGAACACCTCCGCATTTATCCCTGAAAATACATAACGAATGTTCCTGTCCGAAAGCTGTCCGCAATGCTTCTTCTATAATTTGGATTTTAACATTGCCGATATCTTTTTTGACCCATTCATCAAAAACGGCTGTCAGAAAAAGTCCGAACTCGAACGCAGGAACCGATGCATCCGATACCGTTTCCAAACCTGCATCACTTCTTTCGACTAAAGGAATGAACGTTATATATTGAGCGCCAAGCATTTTGAAGAAATCATAAATGACTAAAGGATAAAAGACATTATAAGAGTTGACGACACAGAGAATTTCCGGAATTATTCCTGCTTTGCAAAGTAAGCTATGTCCTCTGAGAGTTTTTTCAAAACAGCCTTCACCGTTTATGGTTCGACGCATGCGGTTATGAAAAACCTCCGTGCCGTCGAAACTTATGCCGACAGAAAACTTATTTTCCGTAAAAAAATTGCACCATTCATCGTTTATCAGAGTGGCATTTGTTTGGATGGCGTTTACGAATTTTTTACCTTGCGGAAGATGCTTTTTCTGTAAATCTACAGCTTTTTTATAAAAATCAATACCTGCCAATAGCGGTTCACCTCCGTGCCAAGTGAATAAAACCATATCTCCTGATGAGGCTTCAAAATGTCCGGTTATATAATTCTCAAGAGTTGCGATATCCATAATCGCATTATTGTCAGAACCGTATAAGTCGTTCTTATTAAGATAATAGCAATATTCGCACCTAAGGTTACAACGTGCACCGACAGGTTTGATAAATATCTGAAAATTATCGGTTATCAGATTTGCCATTATATGACGTGTTTCTCGGTAAGGTTATAGCATTCTGTTTTTATTTTGATGCTATAGATTTTAAATAATTAAGTACTTGATTGAACAGGTATTGCAAACTATCGCTGTTTTCGGGAGGAATAATAGAAAAATCGTAAACGGAGTTTTCCGATTGTTTGATACCTGCTTTAAATGTTGAAGGGTGTTGTAGAAGCAGATAATACATGGCAGGAGCTTTTTCGCCTGAAAAATCAAGTATCAGGTCTGCCTGTAGAGCGTTGAACTGCTTTTGCAGGCTTTTTTCCGGGAATCCAAATAAGTTTACATCCCTGTCAGCACGTAACAACAGATAGTTTGAGTACCATGTAGGCACATCTTTTTCAGTCGGTGCATAAATAGCGGTATTAACCGTTTTGTTCAATGATTTAAGCTGTTCGACGCAATGCCTTCCTGTCTCCCAATCTTTTGAGTTGCAGATGAATAATATTTTTTTTATATCATCCATGGAACGATACCGGTGTGGCCTGCTCGCAGCGTTGCTTGTCAATTTACTTATTTCTTTTTTTAGAAAATAACTGGTTAGAATCATTTGTCGATTATTATATATATGTTCTTTTAATATATTGGGGTAATTTGAAGCACAAAGATAAAACGTTTTTTTTAATCAATCAATCAGTATTCTTAAAAACTCTGTCTCGTCCATGATTTTTACTCCGAGCTTTTTCGCCTTTTCTAATTTTGCAGGTCCCATATTGTCTCCGGCAAGTATATAATCTGTTTTAGCCGAAACCGAGCCGCTGTTTTTCCCTCCGTTCTGCTCAATCATTGCTTTATATTCGTCACGCGAGTGTTGTGTAAACGTTCCGCTTATTACGAATGTTTGTCCTTGGAGTTTGTCGGTACGAAGCGTTTGCTGCTCTTCGCTGATACGCATCATAAGACCGTACTCATTAAGCCGACCAACCAATGCTCTGTTTCTCTCATCGGCAAAATATCTTATAACGCTTTGTGCTATTCGCTCACCAACCTCGTCTACCGCGGTTAAATCTTCGATAGATGCTATTTCGAGGTTATCGCACGAAGTAAATGCAAAAGCCAGTTTTTTGGCGACTGTTTCACCTACAAAACGTATGCCGAGAGCGAAAAGAACACGCTCAAACGGTACTTTTTTCGATTCTTCAAGGCTATCTAAAAAGTTGCGGGCGCTTTTTTCGGCCCACCTCTCAAGGCGCATTAAGTCGGCAAATTTTACCGTGTACAAGTCAGCAGTATTTCTCACATATCCGGCATTGTATAAATCTTCGACCGTCTCCGGCCCTATATTTATATTCATTGCGCGTCTTGTGACGAAGTGTTCTATCTTGCCTTTGATTTGAGGTGCGCAATCCCGGTCGTTCGGGCAATAGTGGGCTGCTTCGCCTCCTTCGCGAACGAGCTGTGTTCCACATTCCGGACACCTGGTGATGAACACTACTTTGTCACCGATAAGCATTGAACGTGCATCTTTGTTTACACCTACAATCTTGGGTATTATCTCTCCTCCCTTTTCGATGTAAACATTATCTCCGATATTCAGGTCAAGCTCGGCAATAATATCGGCGTTATGCAGTGATGCACGTTTAACGACCGTTCCTGCCAACTGAACCGGCTCAAGGTTTGCTACAGGAGTAATAACTCCCGTACGGCCAACCTGATAAGATACGGAGTTGAGCCTCGTTTCTGCTTTTTCCGCTTGGAATTTATACGAAATGGCCCATCTTGGACTTTTTGCCGTAAATCCCAGAAAGCGTTGTTGTCGTAATGAATTCACTTTCAAGACTATACCATCTGTTGCGACGGGAAGGTTTTTTCTTTCCTTGTCCCAAAGTTTTATGTAGTCCGATATATCTTGAACATTTTTGCAGACGCGTACGACATCAGGTATTTTAAATCCCCATGAGCGTGCCGCTTCGAGGTTTCCGAAATGTGTGTCTGTTGGGAGATTTTCCCCGAGCATATAATAAAGATATGCATCCAACCGGCGTTCGGCCACTATTGCAGGGTTTAATTGTTTCAACGTTCCTGATGCGGCATTGCGAGGATTTGCGAATAATGGTTCTTCCTGCTCTTCGCGTAACTTGTTGATGCGTTCAAATTCTTGCCACGGTAGCAGAATCTCACCGCGAATTTCAAATTTTTCGGGGATGTTATAGCGCCCTTTTGACAATTGTTCGCTGCGAAAATCGAAGTCGAGAAGCTTCAATGGAATAGAACGAATTGTTTTTACATTTGCCGTCACATCGTCGCCGCGTGTACCATCACCGCGAGTAATTGCTCGCTTTAGTTCTCCGTTCTCATATAAAAGTGAAATTGACGTGCCATCGTATTTCAGTTCGGCTATTATTTCGAACGGTTCATTAAGCGCTCGTGCCGTACGCTCGTAAAAATCGCGTACCTCTCCTTCGGAGTACGTATTGCCAAGCGACAGCATGGGATATTGATGTTCAACCTGCGCAAACTCTTTGGATAAATCGCTTCCCACACGCTGTGTAGGGGATAGCGGGTCGATATATTCAGGATATTGTTCTTCGAGCGATTGTAGCTCTTTCATCATAAAATCAAACTCTTTGTCGGAGATAACCGGAGCCGATAAAACATAATAATTATAATTATGCCGGTCCAGTTCTTCTCGAAGTTGCTTGATTTTTAATTCGATTTCTTTCATAGTAAAAATTTACGACAAGCAAAGATAGTGCAAACCGAGAGAAGAACAAAATATCTTCTTGTATTAATTTATTTTTCATTTTTCACTTTTCATTTTTCATTCGCCTTTGGCGCAGGTGCAAACCGAGAGAAGAACAAAATAAGTTTACTGATTTTTTTTTTCATTATATTATATATTATTTTGCTAATTGTTTTATTATATCAATTCAATTTGTATTTTTGTAGAAACTTATAAATCAAATCAAGATGAACATTGCATTACTTGGAACCGGATTAATCGGTACGTTTTATTGTATGTCGCTTCATGGCTTGCGAAGCCGCGACAAGGTTACGGTAGTATATTCCCGCTCTGCTGAACGAGGAGCAAAATTTGCTGCAGATAATAATATTGCTAAATGGACAACAGATTTAAACGAGGCGGTTTCTGATCCCGACATCGATATGGTTGTTGTCGGTTTGCCTAACAACCTGCATAAAGAAGCTATTTTTGCTGCCGTTGATGCAGGCAAAGCGGTTTTATGCACAAAGCCGTTGGCACGAAATGCCGGGGAAGCTTGGGAAATTCTGCAGAAAGTTGAGAAAGCTGGTGTTTTTCATGGTTATCTCGAAGACTTGGTTTACACGCCCAAACACCTGAAAGCACATGCATCTGTTGAAAACGGGGCCATAGGAAAAGTTCTCTGGGTGCGTTCTCGCGAAGCTCATCCGGGGCCACACAGCGACTGGTTTTGGAATCCTGAGTTATCGGGTGGAGGAGCTATAGTTGATTTAGGCTGCCATTGCATTGAAATCGGGCGTAGTTTTATCGGCAAAGACATTCGTCCCGTTGAAGTAGTATGTTGGGCCGACACTCACGTAAAACCTATTGCTGCCGAAGATCATGCTATCGGATTGGTACGCTATCAGAATGGCGCTATCGGGCAATTTGAAGTCAGTTGGTGTTTTCGTGGCGGGATGGAGCTGAAAGATGAGGTTTCAGGTGTTGAAGGTTCTATACGCATTGATAACTTTTTACGTACAGGATTTGAAATGTACTCTGCGCCTGGCAGAAAAGGTTATGTCGCAGAAAAAGCGGAATCCGACTCGGGCTGGCTTTTTCCCGTGGGTGACGAAGTAAACGAGTTGGGTTACAACCATATGTTTGCAGATGTATTGGACTCATTCGAATCCGGTCGCAAACCTATTGAAGATTTTTACGACGGATATGTAGTGAACGCGATTATGGATGCTTGCTACAAGTCGGCTAAAACCAAAAAATGGGAACCGGTCGAATTAAATGAATGGCGCGGGAAAACGGAAGTAGAACCGCTTATGGAGCTTGTTGAATATGATAAAGACCACTGGATGATTAAAGAAGAGTTGCTGCCTGACGGACGTAAAAAGGTAATTTTAAAAAATAAAACCTCAGGTGAGATTATTCAGAAAGAGCTATAAAATATATACC